>Ga0074045_10006371_pt1 | contig 10145 bp, 18 predicted proteins | sample BogForMeECP23OM2_FD_94442 | JGI IMG/M metagenome (GOLD analysis project Ga0074045, IMG submission 94442) | Bog forest soil microbial communities from Calvert Island, British Columbia, Canada - Bog Forest MetaG ECP23OM2 | ecosystem: Environmental > Terrestrial > Soil > Wetlands ... | reverse complement strand
CAACTCGAGACGGTGGCGGCACCGAGCGCTGGCGCCGGCAAGGGCAGCCTGATCCAGACCCAGATCGGGCGGGTCGTCAGCGACAAGATGAACAAGACGGTGACGGTTCTGGTCGAGCGTCGGGTCAAGCACCCGCTGTACGGCAAGGTCGTCACGCGCTCGCGCAAGTATCACGTGCACGACGAGAACAACGAGTACAAGCAGGGCGACCTGGTCGAAATCGAGGCCTGCCGCAAGCTCGCCAAGACCAAGGCCTGGCGGGTCCGGCGCCTGGTCGAGAAGGCAAAGGCGATCTAAGTCATTGATCGAACAATGGAGTTGCGGATAAGCATAAATCCTGCCATAATTTTGGATTCCCCCGCCGCGGGGCGCATGTGCGTCGTCGCCGGCGGCTCTACCCGGACGGGTTCCAAGACTGGCCGCCGCAGCCAACGCAGGACGCGGGCGGCGCCGAGGCGCGTAGCGCGCGAGGCGTCGCCGGGCGGGTTAAGTTGGAGAGTTGCAATGATCCAGATGCAGACGATGCTGGAGGTCGCCGACAACACCGGCGCCCGGCGAGTGATGTGCATTAAGGTACTCGGCGGAAGCAAGCGCCGGTATGCGCACATCGGCGACGTGATCAAGGTCAGCATCAAGGATGCCGCGCCGCGCGGCCGGGTCAAGAAGGGCGAGATCTATCACGCCGTCGTCGTGCGCACGCGCCACGGGGTCCGCCGCGACGACGGCGCCAAGGTCAAGTTCGACACCAACGCGGCGGTGCTGCTGACCCCCAAGCTGGAGCCGATCGGCACGCGCATATTCGGGCCGGTCACGCGCGAGCTGCGCACCGAGCGTTTCATGAAGATCGTGTCGCTCGCGCCGGAGGTTCTCTGATCATGCGCAAGATCAAGAAGGGCGACAACGTGGTCGTCATTGCCGGCCGCGACAAGGGCAAGCGCGGCGAGGTGACCCAGACCGTCGGCCCCGACTATGTGCTCGTCGCCGGCATCAACCAGGTCAAGCGGCACACCCGGCCGAACCCGATGAAGAACCAGCCCGGCGGCATCGTCACCAAGGAAGTGCCGATCCACGTCTCCAACGTGGCGATCTGGAACCCGGTCACGCTCAAGGCCGATCGCATCGGCTTTCGCATGCTCCAGGACGGGCGCAAGGTTCGCTTCTTCAAGTCCAACGGCGAAGTGATCGGAGCCTGACATGGCGCGCCTGAAGGAAGCCTACAAGAAGGAAGTCGTGCCGGCGCTGATCAAGCAGTTCGGCTACAAGTCGACCATGGAAGTGCCGCGCCTGTCGAAGATCGTGCTCAACATGGGCGTGGGCGAGGCGATCGCCGACAAGAAGATCCTCGACAACGCCGTGGGCGACATGACCAAGATCTCCGGCCAGAAGCCGGTGGTCACCAAGGCCAAGAAGTCGATCGCCATTTGGAAGATCCGCACCGGTTATCCGATCGGCTGCATGGTCACGCTGCGCCAGGACCGGATGTACGAGTTCATGGACCGGCTGGTGTCGATCGCGCTGCCGCGGGTGCGCGACTTCCGCGGCCTGTCGGCGCGCGCCTTCGACGGCCGCGGCAATTACAGCATGGGCGTCAAGGAACAGATCATTTTTCCGGAGATCGAGTACGACAAGATCGACGCCATCCGCGGCATGAATATCACTATCGCTACCACGGCCAAGACCGATGCCGAGGCCAAGGCGCTGCTTGCCGCATTCAAGTTCCCGTTCAAGGGTTAGAGGCCATCATGGCAAAGACTGCTGTCATCAACCGCGACCAGAAGCGCCGCCTGACGGTGAAGAAATATGCCAAGCGCCGCGCCGAGTTGCTGGCGATCATGCGCAATGTCAAGGTGTCCGACGAGGAACGGCTGTTGGCGCGGCGCAAGCTCGAGGAGCTCCCGCGCGATTCGAGCGCGACGCGGCTGCGCAATCGATGCCAGCTTACCGGCCGGCCGCGCGGGGTTTTTCGCAAGTTCGGCCTCGGTCGCAACAAGCTGCGCGAAATCGCGATGCGCGGGGAAATTCCCGGCGTGGTCAAGGCGAGCTGGTAGACCCCGGGCGTGGCCCATGACAGACACGACAAGCACCAGGCAGGTGAGGTGATACATGAGCATGACTGATCCGATCGCCGACATGCTGACGCGTATTCGCAACGCGCAGCTGGCGGAGAAGGCTACGGTGCAGATGCCGTCGTCCAAGGTCAAGGTGGCGATCGCCAAGGTCCTCAAGGACGAAGGCTACGTCGAGGGCTTCGCCGTGGTCGGCGAGGAGAGCCGGCCGCAGCTCGAGATCGCGCTGAAGTACTACGCCGGCCGCCCGGTCATCGAGAAGATCGAGCGCGTGTCGAAGCCCGGCCTGCGCATCTACAAGAGCAAGGATGACATTCCGCGCGTCATGAACGGCCTGGGGATCGCGATCGTCTCGACCTCGCGCGGAGTGATGACCGACCGCAAGGCGCGGGCCACCGGCGTCGGCGGCGAAGTCATCTGCATCGTCGCCTGACGGAGAAAACGGCCATGTCGCGCATCGGAAACAGCCCGGTCAAGCTCCCGCCCAAGGTCGAGGTGACCCTGGCCGAGGGCGAGATCTCGATCAAGGGCCCGCTGGGCACGCTGTCGCAGCGGGTCGCCAAGGACATCGCGATCGAAAAGAACGGCGATACGCTGACCTTCAAGGCGGCGAACGTCGAAGCGAACGCCATGCACGGGACGGTGCGCGCGCTGGTCGCCAACATGGTCCGGGGCGTTACCGACGGCTACGAGAAGCGCCTCGCGCTCGTCGGCGTCGGCTACCGCGCGCAGGCCGCGGGCGACAGGCTCAATCTGTCGCTGGGCTTCTCGCACCCGGTCGTGCACAAGATGCCCAAGGGCGTCAAGGTCGAGACCCCGCAGCAGACCGAGATCGTGGTCAAGGGCATCGACAAGCAGCAGGTGGGCCAGGTCGCCGCGGAGATTCGCGCCTATCGCCCGCCCGAGCCCTACAAGGGCAAGGGCGTGCGCTACGCCAACGAGCAGGTGACCATCAAGGAAACGAAGAAGAAGTAGCGCCGGCGACGAGAACCATCGGAGAGACGATCATGAACAAGAATCAGGCACGAGCCCGCCGCAGCCGCAGGACACGGCTGCGCATCGCCGAGCAGCGCGCCAACCGCCTGGTGGTCGCCCGGTCGAACAACCACATCTACGCCCAGATCATCGCGCCGTCCGGGGACAAGGTGCTGGCCAGCGCGTCGACGCTCGAGGCCGAGGTGCGCAAGGACCTCAAGCGCGGCAGCGACCGCGCGGCGGCAACGCTGATCGGCAAGCGGATCGCTGCCAAGGCCAAGAGCGCGGGTATCGAGACGGTCGCCTTCGACCGCTCCGGTTTCAAGTATCACGGCCGCGTCAAGGCGCTGGCCGACGCCGCCCGCGAGGGCGGACTGAAATTCTAGCGCCACCTGACGGACGAGAGCGAACATGGCAAAGCCAATGGGCAGGCAGCAGAACCGACAGCAGCAGGACGATCGGGGAGATGGGCTGCGCGAGAAGATGATCAGCATCAACCGGGTCACCAAGGTGGTGAAGGGCGGGCGCATCCTGGCCTTCGCGGCACTGACCGTGGTCGGTGACGGCGACGGACGGGTCGGCATGGGCAAGGGGAAGGCGAAGGAAGTCCCGGTCGCGGTGCAAAAGGCGATGGAAGAGGCGCGGCGCAGAATGATCAAGGTGCGGCTGAAGAGCGGCTCGCTGCATCACGCCGTGCAGGGCCGCCATGGCGCGACCAAGGTCTTCATGCAGCCGGCGTCGGAAGGCACCGGGATCATCGCCGGCGGGCCGATGCGAGCGGTCTTCGAGGTGGTCGGCGTGACCAACATCCTGGCCAAGTGCCATGGTCCGACCAATCCCTACAACGTGGTGCGGGCGACGCTCAACGCGCTGCAGAACGGCAACGCGCCGGCGGACATCGCGAGCAAGCGCGGGATGACCGTCGAGCAGCTCACCGAGGCTTGAAATCATGGCCGGAGACACGCAAGTTGGTAAGTTGAGGATCACCCTGGTCAAGGGCCTGCGGGGCAAGAAGGGCGACCATCGGGCGACGGTGCGCGGCCTCGGCCTCAAGTGGCGCAGCCACAGCGTCGAGCTCGACGATACGCCGCAGGTGCGCGGCATGATCAGCAAGGTCGGCTACATGCTGCGCGTGAGCGGCGGCACCCAGGACAAAGGCTGACCGACAAGGACCAGGCCATGCGAATGAACACCATCAAGCCGGCAGCCGGCAGCAAGCGAGCGCGACGTCGGGTCGGCCGCGGCAGCGCCAGCGGCCACGGCAAGACAGCCGGCCGCGGCAGCAAGGGCCAGAAATCGCGCGCGGGCGGCTTTCACAAGGTCGGCTTCGAGGGCGGTCAGATGCCGCTGCAGCGCCGGCTGCCCAAGCGCGGCTTCGTCTCCCACCTCGGCAGCGACACCGCCGAGGTTCGCCTGTCGGACCTGGCCAAGCTGCCGATCGCTGACATCGACCTCTTGGCGCTCAAGGCTGCCGGCCTGGTTCCGGCGGCGGCAAAGACGGCCAAGGTGATCAAGACCGGCAAGCTCGACCGGGCGGTCAAGCTCTCGGGCCTGGCGCTGACCAAGGGCGCGCGCGCCGCAGTCGAGGCGGCGGGCGGCAGCATTGCCGATCTTCCTGCCAAGCAGGCGAGCTAGAGAGCTGGGAGCAGACTTTGGCGACGACCAATCCGGCACAGAAAAGCGGCGACAAGTACGCGGACCTGAAAAAGCGTCTGCTGTTCCTGCTCGGCGCGCTCGTCGTCTACCGGATCGGGACCCACATCCCCGTTCCGGGAATCAACGCGTCGGTGCTCGACGAGCTGTTCCGGCAGAACCAGGGCGGCATTCTCGGCCTGTTCAACGTATTCTCCGGTGGCGCCCTGCAGCGTTTCTCGATCTTCGCCCTGGGCATCATGCCGTATATTTCGGCGTCGATCATCATGCAGCTGTGCACCGTGGTCGTGCCCTCGCTCGAGGCGCTGAAAAAAGAGGGCGAATCGGGTCGGCGCAAGATCACCCAATACACGCGCTATGCCACGCTCGGCCTGTCGTTCTTCCAGGGGCTTGGCATCTCGATCGCCCTCGAATCGCAGGCCGGCCTGGTGATCTACCCGGGCGTCGGCTTTCGCCTCATCTCGGCGGTGACGCTGGTCACCGGGACCATGTTCCTGATGTGGCTCGGGGAGCAGATCACCGAGCGCGGCCTGGGCAACGGCATTTCGCTCATTATTTTCAGCGGCATCGCCGCGGGCCTGCCGCGGGCGGTGGGCCAGACGCTCGAGCAGGTCAATACCGGCGCCTACTCGGTGCTGCTGGTGATCGGCATCGCAGCGCTGGTGGTGGTGGTCACCGGATTTGTCGTGTTCGTCGAGCGCGCCTTGCGCAAGATCCAGGTCAACTACGCCAAGCGGCAGGTCGGCAACCGGGTGTACGCCGGGCAGCAGTCGTTCCTGCCGCTCAAGCTCAACATGGCCGGCGTCATTCCGCCGATTTTTGCGTCCTCGATCATCCTCTTCCCGGCCACCTTGGCCACCTGGTTCGGGTCGAGCGAGCATACGATCTGGCTGCGCGATCTCGCCGCGACGCTCGGACCGGGCCAACCGGTGCACGAGATCCTGTACGCGGCAGCGATCATTTTCTTCTGCTTTTTCTACACGGCGCTGCAGTACAACCCCAGGGATACGGCGGAGAACCTGAAGAAAAGCGGTGCGTTCATCCCCGGCTATCGGCCCGGCGAGCAGACGGCCAAATACATCGAGAAGATCACCCTTCGGCTCACGCTGATCGGGTCGCTCTACCTGGTGGTGGTGTGTTTCATCCCGAACTTCCTGATCGCATGGAAGAACGTGCCGTTCTATTTCGGTGGTACGTCGCTACTGATCATCGTCGTGGTGACGATGGATTTCATGACGCAGGTGCAGGCATACCTCATGTCGCAGCAGTATGAGAGCCTGCTCAAGAAGGCTAACTTCAAGGGCGGCGGGCTCCCGACACGCTAAGCGACGGCCGGATGGCGAAGGAAGAAACGATACAGATGCAGGGGGAAGTCCTGGAAACGCTGCCCAACGCGACGTTCCGGGTAAAGCTGGAGAACGGCCACGTGGTTCTCGGCCATATCTCCGGAAAGATGCGCATGCATTACATCAAGATTCTGCCGGGCGACAAGGTGACGGTGGATCTGACGCCGTACGATTTGTCCCGGGCGCGGATTATCTTCCGCGCCAAATAGGGATGGTAGCGAGGCTGACATGAAAGTATTGGCATCGGTGAAGAAGATCTGCCGCAATTGCAAGATCATCCGGCGCAACGGCGTCGTGCGCGTGATCTGCAAGGATCCGCGTCACAAGCAGCGGCAGGGCTAAGGCGGCAGCAAACACGTTCTCGACAGGACAGGCACATGGCTCGCATTGCAGGCGTCAACATTCCGAATCACCAGCATGCGGAGATCGCGCTCACCGCGATCTACGGCATCGGCCGGCCGCGCGCGCGCGCAATCTGCGACGCCGCGGGCGTGAGCCACGCGACGAAGATCAAGGACCTGTCCGACGCGCAAATGGACAAGCTGCGCGAGCTCGTCGGGCGCTATACGGTCGAGGGCGACCTCCGGCGCGAGGTCACCATGAGCATCAAGCGCCTCATGGACCTCGGCTGTTACCGCGGCGTTCGCCATCGCAAGGGATTGCCGGTGCGCGGGCAACGCACGCGCACCAACGCGCGTACGCGCAAGGGTCCGCGCAAGGCCAAGCAGATCGCGCTCAACAAGCCCTCCGCGGCCAAGACCTGATAGGAACATTCGATGGCACAGCAACCCTCGCAAAAGGCCGGCGCGGCGACGCGTACGCGCAAAAAGGTAAAGAAGAGCGTGTCCGAAGGGATCGCGCATATTCACGCCTCGTTCAACAACACGATCATCACCATCACCGATCGCCAGGGCAACGCGCTGTCGTGGGCGACCTCGGGCGGCGCCGGCTTCAAGGGTTCGCGCAAGTCGACGCCCTTCGCGGCGCAGGTGGCCGCCGAGGCGGCCGGCAGGGCGGCGCAGGAATGCGGGGTCAAGAATCTGGAGGTGCGGATCAAGGGCCCGGGCCCGGGACGCGAATCCGCCGTGCGCGCCTTAAACGCGCTCGGCCTCAAGATCACCAGCATCTCCGACGTCACCCCGGTGCCGCACAACGGCTGCCGGCCGCCGAAGCGCCGCCGGATCTAAGGGCATCAGAAAAGGACAGCAACCGTGGCTCGATATATTGGACCGAAATGCAAGCTGGCGCGAAGGGAAGGCACCGACCTGTTCCTGAAGAGCGCGCGTCGATCGCTCGACTCCAAGTGCAAGCTCGACTCCAAACCCGGCCAGCACGGGGTCAAATCCGGGATGCGGATGTCCGATTACGGCAAGCAGTTGCGCGAAAAGCAGAAACTGCGCCGCACCTACGGCGTGCTCGAACGGCAATTCCAGCGCTACTTCACCATGGCAGCGCAGGGCAAGGGCTCGACCGGCGAGAACCTGCTGCGGCTGCTCGAATCGCGGCTGGACAATGTCGTCTATCGCATGGGCTTCGGCTCGACGCGGGCGGAGGCGCGGCAGCTGGTCTCGCATCGCGCGGTGACGGTCAACGGGAAGACCGTCAATGTCCCCTCGGCGCTGGTCAAGGCCGGGGACAGCGTCGCGGTCAAGGAAGGTGCCAAGACGCAGTTGCGTATCGTCGACGCCCTGCAACTGGCCGAGAAGATAGGTTTCCCGTCATGGGTCGAGGTCGACGTCAAGAAGATGATCGGCACGTTCAAGGGCGCTCCCGATCGCTCCGAGTTCGGCCAGGACATCAACGAGAGCCTCGTAGTCGAGCTTTACTCGAAATAAACCGGTTGGCCCGCGATCCGCCAGGATTTCGCACTAAGGACTCCGCATGCAGAGCAATGCTTTTTTGAAACCGCGCATCATCGACGTGCAGAGCACGTCGCCGTTTCACGCCAAGGTCGTGATGGAACCGTTCGAACGCGGCTACGGGCACACGCTGGGCAACGCGCTGCGGCGCGTGCTGCTCTCGTCCATGCCCGGCTATGCCCCGACCGAGGTCAAGATCACCGGCGTGCTGCACGAGTACTCGGCGCTCGACGGCGTGCAGGAAGACGTCGTCGACGTGCTGCTCAACCTCAAGGGCGTGGTGCTCAAGCTGCACAACCGCGACCACGTCACGCTCAAGCTGGCGAAGACCGGCGAAGGCCCGGTAACGGCGGCCGATATCGAGCCCAATCACGACGTCGAAATCATCAATCCGGATCATGTCATCGCGCACCTGACCGCCGGCGGCAAGATCGAGATGGAGATCAAGGTCGAAAAGGGCCGCGGCTACCAGCCGGCGACCGTGCGCATCAAGCCGGAGGGCGGCCGGAGCATCGGCAACATCCTGCTCGACGCCTCGTTCTCGCCGGTGCGCCGCGTCAGCTACTCGGTGGAGAGCGCTCGGGTGGAGCAGCGCACGGACTTGGACAAGCTGGTCATGGACATCGAGACCAACGGCGTCATCGAGCCCGAACAGGCGATCCGCTATGCGGCCAGCATCCTGGTGGAGCAACTCGGCGTGTTCGCGGACCTCAAGGGCACCGAGGCGCCGATCGAACAGCGCTCGATGCCGCAGGTCGACCCGATCCTGCTGCGGCCGGTCGACGACCTGGAGCTCACGGTACGCTCCGCCAACTGTCTTAAGGCCGAGAACATCTACTACATCGGCGATTTGATCCAGCGCACCGAGACGGAGCTCCTGAAGACGCCCAACCTCGGCCGCAAGTCGTTGAACGAAATCAAGGAAGTGCTTGCTTCGCGCGGGCTGTCGCTCGGCATGAAGCTCGAAAACTGGCCGCCGCCGAACCTCGACCGCCCCTAGGAAAAAATCATGCGTCACCGTCACGGCCTGCGCAAGCTAAACCGCACCAGCAGCCATCGCCTCGCGATGTTGCGCAACATGACCAACTCGTTGTTCACCTACGAGGCGATCCGCACCACGCTGCCGAAGGCGAAGGAGCTGCGCCGCGTCGCCGAGCCGCTCATCACGCTCGGCAAGTCACCCACGCTGGCCAATCGCCGCTTGGCATTCGATCGACTGCGCGACCGGGGCGTCGTGCAGAAGCTCTTTGGCGAGCTCGGCCCGCGCTATGCGCAGCGTCCCGGCGGGTATCTGCGCATCCTCAAGTTCGGGTTGCGCGTCGGCGACAACGCGCCGATGGCGCTCGTCGAACTGCTCGATCGCCCCGACGCTGCGGCCGAGGCGCAGGCAGACGCCGAGGCGGCAAAGGGCGCGAAGGGGAGCAAGAGCGCGAAGACCGACAAGCCGGCAAAGGCGCCCAAGGCGGCCAAGGCACCCAAGGCACCCAAGGCGCCCAAGGCAGCCAAGGCCGCTAAGGCATCGAAAACGGCCGCTGCCGAGGCCTAAGCCCGCCGGCCCGGGCGCGCTGCCGCGCTCGCGTGGCTGCGCACGCGGCGCAGCCGTCGCGTAAGATCACACCATGGGAGGCATGGTTCTCGTCACCGGCGGCGCCGGGTACGTGGGCTCGCATGTCGTCGTCGAGCTGGCGCGCGCCGGCCACGAGGCCGTGGTCCTCGACAACTTCGCCAACAGCTCGCAGGGGGTCCTGCCCCGGTTGCGGCGACTCACCGGGGGGGCGGTGCCGCTGGTCGGCGGTGACGTCCGCGACCGCCGCGCGCTGGCCCACGTCTTCGCCACTTATCCGGTTGCCGCGGTCGTGCACTGCGCCGGTCTCAAGGCCGTCGGCGAGGGCGAGTTGCGGCCGCTCGCCTACTACGACAACAATGTCGCCGGTGCCATCGCTCTGACCCAGCAGATGAGGGCGGCGGGGACCAGGACCCTGATCTTCAGCTCCTCGGCCTCGGTCTACGGCCAGCCGGACAATAATCCGGTCACCGAGGACTCGCCGGTGCGGCCGGCGAGCGTCTACGGGCGCACCAAGCGCTGTGTCGAGCTGTTCCTTCAATCGCTCGCTGCGAGCGATGCGTCGTGGCGCATCGGGCTTTTGCGGTACTTCAATCCTGCCGGTGCCGACGCGTCAGCCGGCATCGGCGAGGCGCCGACGTCGCCGTGCTCCAACCTGGTGCCTCTTCTGGTCGATGTGGCT
>Ga0074045_10006369_pt1 | contig 10148 bp, 6 predicted proteins | sample BogForMeECP23OM2_FD_94442 | JGI IMG/M metagenome (GOLD analysis project Ga0074045, IMG submission 94442) | Bog forest soil microbial communities from Calvert Island, British Columbia, Canada - Bog Forest MetaG ECP23OM2 | ecosystem: Environmental > Terrestrial > Soil > Wetlands ... | reverse complement strand
TGTGGAATTGACCTTTAAACATGAAGCGGCGCGTTCTTGGTTGCGTGCCGATGCAGCGCAACTGGAGCAAGTGATCGCCAATCTGGCCATCAATGCCCGCGATGCCATGCCGGGTGGAGGAAAGCTGACGATTTCAACGTACAACAGCAATTCGGTGCCTCCGGATGTCAGTTTGGGACGCGGAGGCGCGCCTCCGGGCGGCTGGCTGGTTCTGGAAGTGAAGGACACCGGGTACGGAATGGATGAGCAGACGAGGAGCCGCATTTTCGAGCCATTTTTCACGACGAAGCCCGTCGGGAGAGGCAGCGGACTCGGTCTTTCCACGGTGTATGGCATCGTGCACCAGTTTGACGGGCACATCCACGTTGAATCACAGCGCGGCGCAGGCACCAGTTTCCGATTGTACTTTCCGGTTTGCGAGGCTGCAGCGACAGAGAAATCGAGTCCCGCGATCCCGGTCGAGCCGAATGCCGCAGGAGAAAGCCAGACACTGACCATACTGATTGCGGATGATGAATCGGGCTTGCGCCAGGCGCTGGCCGAATTCTTGCGGATGGCCGGACATCACGTGATGGACTCTCACAATGCCTTAGACGTGCTGGAAATGGCCCGGCGGCACAAAGGTGGTATTGACGTGCTGCTGACGGACATTGTGATGCCGGAACTTCGCGGCACGGACCTGGCGCGGCAGGTGGCGGAACTTTATCCGGGAATTCAGGTGATCTACATGTCGGGTTACGCGGAAGGGTTTCCAGAGACACAGATACCCTCGGACGCGAGTTTCCTGCAGAAACCATTTCGTTTTGCAACTTTGCTGGAACAGCTTAAACTCATCCAACAGAAGCCCTGAAGGCCCGGCCGGTTTCTGAATGGACAAATGGTGCGCTGGCTTGCAGCAATACTCATTCTTTCGACGCTGAATCTTCCCTCTGCGGCCCTGCCGCCGTCGAGCCTCGGCGGGCTTTCCCTGCCACCCCTTACAACGAAAATACTGGAGCACATTTATTCGGGGAGGCCAGACCTGGCGATACCCGAAGCGCGTCAACTTCAACAAGAGCAACCCAATCAGCCGCTGGGTTATTTACTGGAAGCGGAGTCGTTATGGTGGAGGATTTGGTGCACATCGGCCGAATTCAAATATGGAATGACGATGGCGCGGCACCGGGAGAAACGAGCAACTGACCAGGCGTATCTGAATCTGACGACAAAAGCTTATGTTCTTGCCGAAGCGCAATTGAAACAGCACGAGACGGGCGAGATGCACTTGTACGCCGCAATGGCGGATTCGCTGCTGGCACGACTTTACGGACTGCGTGGGGAAACCCGTGCGACGGCCCGGGCAGGGGTGCGCGCCCGAGAACAGTACGAGCGGGCCCTGGCGCTCGATCCGTCTCTGGCAGATGCGTACCTGGGATTGGGATTGTACAACTATTATGTGGACACACTTTCGACGATGGCGCGCATCCTGCGATACGTGATGGGCATACCGGGCGGGTCGAAAGAAGAGGGGATACGGCAACTGCACCTGGCGATGCTGTACGGGCAGTTGACATCGCCAGTGGCGCGGTTCTATCTGGCGATTAACCTGCACAATTACGATCAGAGGTATGAAGAGGCACTGCAGGTCCTGCGGCCGCTCGTGGAAGAGTATCCCCAGAACCCATTGTTCCAGCTGGCGATTGGGGATTTGTACGCGAAACTGGGCAGAAAGGCGCAGGCGCTGGAAGCTTACCGCGCAGCAGCGGCGTCTCCGAACATGGCGGATCCGGAATGCCACACGAAGGTACAATCCCTTGCACATGCCTCGCTGGCGGCCCTGAGTGGAGCAGCTTTGCCGGGGGATTGAGGGACTTTCCCTCGGAGCCGGGGTGAGCAATAATAGGGAAGGGTAGATTTGTGTTCCGGCACCGCGTCCCTCTGGATCCCTGGGGCGGGTCAACGCGGGCGGCTGTATTTGCATCTCAACCCAATCAGAAGCGCCTAAGGCTTTTTCTTCCTCTCGTCGGGGGAGAAAGTTGGCGCAGCACACTTGTCTTCGGGTGAAGGAGAGTTCATGAGGCAGTCTTGGAAAGCACTTGGCATCGCGCTGTTCGTTATTGGATCGGCGGCCGGGTGCAACGACTACAATACCTCCATCCAGAATCCCACAGGGGCGTCGATTTTTACGCTTGCGCCCTCGGGAGTTGTCTATGGCAGTCCCACCTTTACGCTTACAGTGAATGCGTCGGGTTTCAATGGTTTCCAAAGCAACACGGTGGTGGAATGGAACGGGACGAAACTCGTTTCGAGCTTTGTGGATACGGAGACAATGACGGCGGTCGTCCCGGCCAGCCTGGTGACAAAAGTAGGCACGGCGTATGTGAATACGTATACTCCGCAATCCGGCACTGGGATGAACGGGCTATCGAATTCAATTGCGTTTTTGATTTATGGCGCGCCGAATCCTGCTCCGACGGTCACGTCCGTGACGCCAGACACAGCTTCGGTATGCACCAGCAATTGTACGAACAATTCCGTGAAGATCACGATCGCGGGCTCTGATTTTCTGACCAATTCCACAAATGGCGCGTCGACAGTGCAGTTCACCGGTTTAGCCACGAATGAGAAACCGACTACGATCAACACTACCAGCATCAGTGCGACCCAGATTGTAGCGGAGATTCCGGGGACTATGCTGGTGGATGCGGATGCCAGTGCGCAGGTCAGCGTCACGAATCCTCCAAGCGGAGTCTGCATCGTCTACTGTCCGGTGCTGGGCGGTGGAATCAGTAGTCTGCCGTTTACGATCACAGGCGGAGGGGCGGCAGCGGTGGAAGAAACGCCGGCGCTGAGCCAGGATGGACGTTACGTGGCGTTCTCCGCGCAAGAGAATCAGATCACACAGATCATGTTGCGGGACACCTGCCTGGCTGCGCCAAACGGATGCACGCCGAATACGAAAGTGATTTCGGTGGCTGCGGATAATTCGCCGGGGAACGCGGATAGCCATACAGCAGTAATCAGCGCAGACGGGCGCTACGTTGCTTTCAGTTCGGCGGCGACAAATCTGCTGGAAGGCGCGCCAGCGGGACGCCAGGTTTATCTGCGTGACACGTGCGCGGGAGCGGCTCCGGGTTGCAAGACGACAACGACGTTGGTTTCGACGGATCCTGGTGGGGCGTTGCTTGGCACGGAGAGCATCTTCCCTTCGATCAGTTCATCGGGACGCTACGTCGTGTTTCTGGCAATAACGGCAAGCCAGGACGCGGCGAAGGGAAAACTGCCGGCAGCCGGGGCTGTGTCGGTTTCGCCCAACAGTGGCTTGCGCCAGGTGTTCCTGCGAGATACTTGCCTCGGTGCGACCAACTGCACGCCCAAGACGACGCGGATTTCTCTTTCTCCCGGAGATGCGCCCGCGAATTCAAACAAACCCGTGGGACCGGCGCTGAGTGGTCTGGCCAAACAAGTGGCACTGGCGGACGGCAAAAGCGCGACGGTGTTCACGTCCACGGTGCCGGTGGACGATCAGGTATTTCTGGCGCTGCCACAGGAGCCCAAGTAATAAAGGAATCGGGGTCACAATGGTTTAGCCGTCGTGGCCTTAGACTTGTATCCTTCAGTTGTCCTTTGCTGGAATTTCCATTCACAAGTGTTAGCGGACCGACTCTTAGTTGAAGCGCACCTTGATGTCCGGGCGCTTTTCCAGGTGCACGGATTCGATGAAGCGCACCTGGCGTTCATCGAGGGTGAGAATCATGGAGGAAGTGCGCACGCCTTCACCGAAAAAGCGCACGCCCTTGAGCAGATTGCCATCGGTGACGCCGGAACAGGCGAAGATCATTTTCTTGCCGGGCGCAAGGTCTTCGGTGGAATAGATGCGGTGCGGATCTTTCACGCCCATACGGGCGAGGCGTTCGTGGTGTTCAGGTTTGCTGGCGACGAGGCGAGCGAGAATCTGGCCATTGAGGCAGCGAAGCGCGGCGGCGGTGAGGACGCCTTCGGGAGCGCCGCCCGTGCCCATCACCATGTGGACGCCAGTGCCGACAACGGCGGCGGAAATGCTCGCGGAGAGGTCGCCGTCACCGATTAGACGTATGCGCGCGCCGGCCGCGCGGATTTCTTCGATCAGTTTTTCGTGGCGGGGGCGATCGAGTACGATGACCACCAGGTCTTCGACATCGCGGTCGAGGCGATTGGCGACGGCGCGTAGATTGTCGGCAACGGGCGCGTCGAGTTCGACGGCGCCTTTGCAAGCGGGGCCAACCACGATTTTTTCCATGTACAAATCGGGCGCGTGCAGCAAGCCGCCCTTTTCACTGGCCGCAAGGACGACGATGGCGTTTGGTGCGCCGGTGGCGCAGAGGTTGGTGCCCTCGAGTGGGTCCACGGCGATATCCACGGCGGGGAAAAGGGCCTTGGGGGCATGCGTGGCGAGGCCGACTTTTTCGCCGATGTAGAGCATGGGGGCTTGGTCGCGTTCGCCTTCGCCGATGACGATGGTGCCATCCATCTGGACTTGATCCATGGTTTTGCGCATGGCTTCGACGGCGGCTTCATCGGCTTTGTGGGGGTCGCCGAAGCCCATGGTGCGGGCAGAGGCGATGGCGGCGTTTTCGACGACGCGCAGAAATTCCAGGCTGAGTTGTTCTTCCATACGAAATGCCCTCCGAGACGGCTTATCTTAGGGCAAAGGAATGCGAATGGTCGAGAGGCAGGCCAGACGAAGCAGCCAATCGGTCATTGTTTACCGGGATGCAAATTGGGAAGTGCGAGGTTTCAAGGCGAAGGCGTGTTGGCAGAAAGGGGCTGAATCGTGACGTTGATTAGATCGGGGTTGGTGAATTCGGTCTGATCGCCGGCGCGTTTGCCGGAGACGGGCAGGAGGCGGGCAGAGAGCGGCTTATTCCATCTGACGGAGAGAGAAGCTACATCGCCGATGATGCGGGCGAGGGCGTCGAGGCTGGTGTCGCCGGGAAGGGGAATGGTGTCGAGACCGGTGCCGCAAACGGCGGAGTAGCTGAGAAGCGTGTCAAGCGAAACCAGGCCGGCGTTCCAGCGTTCGGCGAGGCGCGGGTCTTCGAGGACCGGGAGCATCACGCCGGAGTAGCCGACTTTGCGCGCGCCAATGTCTTTGAATGTGGAAGTGATCGTAGCGACGACGGTGAGAGTGCCGCTGCCGCCGAAGGGTTGGTGAGAGAGCGCTTCGATGGCGGCGACGATGGAGGCGTCTTTCGCGGGAGCGGGGGAGAGGTCGAGGCCGAGGTAGGTCCAACCTTGCTCGCGAGCGGCGCGGAGGGCGAGCTCTTCCACACCAAAAGATTGCTGGATGAAAAGATCGAGCAAACGGCGGCGGGCTCTAGGGATATCGGGAGCATTCTGGAAGGCAGCGGCGACAGTGTTGGCGGATTCCAGACCTATCGTGAACTGGCGGCCGCTGCCAGTGTGGTAAGCGGCGGGGAAGAATGGAGAGTAAGGCGGAACGCTGGCGAGGGCGGCGAAACGGAAGTTGCCTTCGCTGTGGGGAGTAGTGTCCGCGAGTTTCTTGATGACAACGGCGGCGGCTTTGACGGCGGGCCAGTTGACACCAGAATCGTTGGTCACGAACACGGTGCCGTTTATAGATTTGGTGTTCTGGAGGATTTCCGCGAGCAGATTAGCTTGCGCGTCGCCGTCTTCGCCGGCGAGATAGGCGGGGCCGATGGAAATGAGGACGTGGTCCTGCTGGGCGAGGCCGTCAAGGTTTTTGAAAAACTGCAGGGCCTCATCGCGCGAAATGGATTTGGTGTACTCGGGGAAGGGCTGCGTGGCGATGCGCATGGTTTGCACCGTGTACCCGCGGGACTCGAAAACGGTTCGGGCGTATTTGAGGAATTGAACCGCTTCAGAGATTTGTATTTGGTAACGGCCGCGTTCCAGATTGACGAAAGCGGTGATGGCGCGGACTTTGGGTTTTGGGGTGGCGTCCGGTTTCTGCTGCGCTGCGGAAGAAAGCGCGGCGAAGCAAAAAAGCACAATACAAATACCGACGGAGCGAAGATTGCGTTTTTGGAGCGACATAAGTTTTAGACGAACGCGGCGATGCCCGTGATTTTTTCTCCGATGATGAGTTTATGGATGTCGTTGGTGCCTTCGTAGGTGTAGACGCTTTCGAGGTTGTTCATGTGGCGCATGACGCAGTAGTCGTCCACGATACCGTTGGCGCCAAGAATGTCGCGGGCTTTGCGCGCGGTTTCGAGCGCGATGGCAACGTTGTTCATCTTGAGCATGGAGATGTGCGCGACATCGGCTTTGCCCTGATCCTTCAGGCGGCCGACCTGAAGAGCGAGCAACTGGCCCTTGGTGATTTCGGTGATCATCCAGGCGAGTTTTTCCTGAACGAGTTGATGCGCGGCGATGGGCTTGTTGGCGAACTGCTTGCGCGTTTTGGCGTATTGCAGCGCGGTGTCGTAGCAAGCCATGGCGGCGCCCAATGCGCCCCAACCGATACCGTAGCGAGCCTGATTGAGGCAACTCAACGGGCCGCGCAGGCCTGTGACACCGGGAAGAAGATTCGCTTCGGGAATTTCGCAATCGGAAAGCGAGAGGCCGGAGGTCACGGAAGCGCGCAAGGACCATTTGCCGTGCACGTCCCACGCTTTGAAACCCGGAGTGCCCTTCTCAACCAGGAAGCCGCGGACTTTTTCGTCTTCGCATTTGGCCCAGACGACGGAAACGTCGGCGAGCGAGCCATTGGTGATCCACATTTTTTCGCCGTTGAGGATGTACTTGCCGCCTTTTTTCGCGGCGCGGGTAAGCATGCCGCCGGGATTGGAGCCGAATTGCGGTTCGGTGAGACCGAAGCAGCCGATGGCTTTGCCTTCCTGGAGGAGCGGAAGCCATTTGTCTTTCTGTGCGTCGCTGCCATAGGAGAGGATTGGGTACATCACCAGGCCGCTTTGGACAGAAACGAAACTGCGCAAGCCGGAATCGCCACGCTCGAGTTCCTGGTTCATCAGACCGTAAGCGACGTTGGACATTCCGGCACAGCCGTACCCCTGCAGGTTCGCGCCAAAGAAGCCGAGTTCGCCGAGTTGTGGAACCAAGTGCATTGGGAAGGTGGCCTCGCGGCTGTGTTTTTCGATGATGGGGAGGATTTCGTTGTCGACGAACTGGCGTGCTGTTTGGCGGACGAGCAGTTCTTCGTCGTTCAGCAGGGAATCGAATTCGATGAAATCAACGCCGGGGAAGGATGGCATGAGAGGCTCCGAAGAGCCAGAGTAACAAAGGGGAGGAGGTGCGGCAAGGAAAGGAGGTAGTCAATGACCGTTCCTTTGTGGGATTGGCGGATCAATTCAGGGAATCGCGGCTGGGTTCATTGAACATCGATGGTGGTGACGCTGAGAGCGGGGAGGGTGATGGTGAGGGAAGAGCCGCTGGCGGGCATGGTGCCTGCGGCGACGGGCGCGACGGGGTTCTGGCCTTGAGCGGAGGCCGCGGTCATTTGGTAGATGTGAGCCGTGCCGGAGAGCGGCAGGCCGTTGATGGCGGTGATCTGTGAAGAGGTGGAGCGATTAATGGCTACGAAGACGACGCGGCCGGGCGTGGTGCTGTCTGTGCTGGCGTAGACGACGACGTTTTGAACGTTGCTGGAAGTGGCTTGCACAGAGGTGTCACCGAAGTCCGAATTTGCGCCATCGAAATCGCGAAACGCGCGGAAGCCCGCGAGTGTATAGGACTCTGTATCACTTAAGGGCCAGAGGCTGGCGGCGAATAGTCCTTGAGCGCCAAAGATGCCGAGGTTATCGGCTTGCGCGATGGTGCCTGAGATGTGTTGGCCGCCGCCGTTGTTGTATTCGGTGATGGAGATTTTCATGCCGGGATTTTCGGAGGCGATGCGGGATTGCAGGCGGCCGAGGATGTAGATGGGCCCGCCAAGAACGTCCGCGGTGATCCAGGAATTTTCCGTGAAGGTGGTGTCCCAAAGGCTGCGGGGGCTCTGGACAATGGCTTGCACCTGCGCGTCGGTAAGCGTCGGACCGGTGAGATTGGTCACGCGGGTGGTGCCGTCGGTGGCTTCGGAATACCAGTGAAAGTCGTAAACGTCCACGAGAGGCTTGCCGTAAGTTGTGGAAGCTGTCTTGATGGCGGGGAGATAATTGTCGGGGAACCAGTTGTTGCCGGTGGGAGTAGCGCTGAGTTCGCCTTGCCAGTTGTAGATGCCTTCAAATCCATAGTGGACGGGACCGAAGATGAGGACATCGGGGAACTGGTCCTTGAGCGCTTGCGTGAGAGACAGAGTCTTGGCGATGTAGGCATCGGAGGTGATGGGATTGGGGCCCTGCACTTCGAGGTGTGTGGAATTCCAGAGTTCGGGCTCGTTGTCGAGCTGCACGAAGGTGTGACGCGTAGTGGGATTGGAACCGAAAATGGATTGCCCGGAGAATTTCTGATCGAGCGCCCAGATAAATTCGTCCATGTAGACGTAGTTATCGGTGGTGGGAGGATTGAGGGTGAACGGGGCCGCTGATTGCGTACTCTTCTTGAAAACAACCTGTTTGAAGCGCGTGAGATCGGGGGGATTGGTGACGCTGACGGGGCCATTTTCGTCGCCGGCGACTAGACCCTGCATCTGGAAAGTGACCAGACTGACCATGCTGTTCGCCTGATCGCCCGCAATGAAACTGCGCACGGCTTCGGCGGGCGTGGTGCTGCTGCTGAGGTAGTTGTCGTTTTCGTAGAGATAATCGCTGCCGGCGTTGGAGGCGTTGGTTTCCCAGTTGTAGGCGGTCCAACGATTGCCGCCATCGCGATCGAAGGTAAGATTCGGTGGCGCGCCAGTGACGCCGGAATAGAAGTTGAGGCCGTAGATGTAGGGCGAAATGAGGTGAGTACTGGAGGGATTAATGGTGATGGTCACGTTTGCCTGGGTGCCTGTGGGAGTGGCAGTGACTTGCGCGGAGGGATTACTTTCGCCAGCGGAATTTACGGCAGTGACGACGTAGTAGTAGGGAGTGCCGTTGGTGAGACCGGTGTCCATGTAACTGGTTGTAGAGGGCGAAGAAATTCTAGTGTACGGGCCGCCGCTGGTGGTGGAGCGTTTTACGTTGTAACTCGTTGCGCCGGTGCTGGCGCTCCAGGTAAGGCTGACTTGCGCGTTTCCAGCCGTGGCTTGCAAGCCTGTGGGTGCGGCCGGGATTGTGACAGGCGTGGTGGGAGTGGCGGTGGCTTGGGAGGACGCGGCGCTTTCGCCGGCAGAATTCACGGCGGTGACAACGTAGTAGTAAGGGGTGCCGTTGGTGAGACCTGTATCGGTGTAGCTGGGGGCAGTGGGCGAAGAGATTTTGGTGTATGGGCCGCCGCTGGTGGTGGAGCGTTTTACGTTGTAACTTGTTGCGCCGGTGCTGGCGTTCCAGGTAAGAGAAACTTGGGCGTTACCCGCCGTAGCTTGCAGTCCAGTCGGCATGGCTGGAACTTGGGTTCCACCGCCGCCGCCACCCAAGGAAAGCGAACCGCACCCGGCCAAGACAACGACAAGCAGGAGCATGAGCAGCGCCGAGAAGCAGCGTTTGATCGGGACGCCTAATGGCATAGGGCAACTCCCTGGGGCGGTTGAGGTTAGGGCCAATCCCTGGTAGCACAGAGATTAGGGTGCGGGAGGGTGCGGGGCAACCTGTTCTATGGGACAGAAATGGGCCGGGGGTTAGTCACCCAGGTGCTTCGCCACAGGGGCCAGCGGCGCGGGGATGGGCCCATTTTTCTTGCACCGTGAGAGTGCGGGGAGAACAGGTACACTGGAGGAGAGCGGAAAGGGACCAAGATACGTGACGAAGACTGGCAAGGCGAAGACGCGCGGCAAGGCGGACCCCGCGATTCTGATTTTTGACGTGGATGGCGTGCTGGTGGATGTCCGTGAGACCTACTGGCGGTCAGGGTTGCAGACCATCCAGCAGCTGACGGGGAAAAAGCCGACGTGGGCCGAGTTTTACGAATGGAAGCGCAAGCCCGGGAACAACGATGACTGGCGGATGGTGTCGCGGTGGGCGACGGCACTGGGCGTGCCGACAACCTACGAAGAGGCGCGCGCGGCGTTCCAGCCATTTTATTGGGGAAATGACGGGCGGCCGGGAAATGTGCTGAAGGAAAAGCTGGTGGTGACGCTACGATTAATCGAGAAATGGGCCAAGCGGCGT
>Ga0074045_10006368_pt1 | contig 10149 bp, 8 predicted proteins | sample BogForMeECP23OM2_FD_94442 | JGI IMG/M metagenome (GOLD analysis project Ga0074045, IMG submission 94442) | Bog forest soil microbial communities from Calvert Island, British Columbia, Canada - Bog Forest MetaG ECP23OM2 | ecosystem: Environmental > Terrestrial > Soil > Wetlands ... | reverse complement strand
CAGCTATGGTTCTTCAGCCAAGACCACCATGACTTTAGAATTAACCTGCTTAAAGATGAAGGAGACCTCAACAACATCATTTTCGACGCTAAAAAAAGCGGCGCATTAATCGTTGGGGGCGGCATCTCCAAACATCACACGATATGGTGGAACCAATTCAAAGACGGTTTAGACTACGTAGTCTATATTAGCACGGCAGACGAATGGGACGGCAGTCTAAGCGGTGCGAGGCCACGTGAAGCAGTTTCATGGGGGAAAATCAGCGAAAAGGCAAGGCGCATAATGATAGAGGGCGATGCCACTGTAATCTTGCCAATAATGACGTGCTCCCTTCTAGAAAGGCTAAGCCAAAATAAAAAGGTCAAAAAAGAATAGATGCACATCTTTGTAACACGTTTTTCCACATTCATTGAGGAAACTTCAGTTTTTGGCGTAAACCTTAATTTAATGTAAGTTTGTTCTTTGTCTATGCAGAGATTGCGCATTTTTCTTTTGATTCTTGCAATAACATTCAGTGTTTTAGTCATCCTTGCTTCGGTTTCTTGGTACCTTTCTGTTTCAGCTCCGTCATATTACAGGTCAAGCTGGATAGGTCAAATGTGGGGAAGCATGACGAGCAATGGCTACGGAGGAATGGGTGGTATGATGGGAAACAGCGGTTCTGCCAACTCGTCTTACTACTGGGTAATTCCTGTTGCTTTGATTGCGACTGTCGCAGTCGCCATGATTGGAGTTGGCTTCTACTTGGTTTTTCCACAGCTGAGATATATCAAGGGTGAACAATGCAGCCCAGAGAAAATAGAGGCAAATCCGAGTCTAGTCAAGACCACGATTCCTGCAGCGGCTACCGGGTCACCCATTGCTGGCAACGTTTCAGACGCAGCGAGCAGTTGTGATGTGCTTTTGAAAACGATGACGTTGGAGGAGCAGAAGGTTTTCAGTGTTCTAATGGCGCATCACGGAAAATACCTTCAAAAATACGTTGTTAAGGAAGCGGGACTTAGCAGACTCAAGACGCATCGGGTGGTTGCTCGTTTTGCCCAACGAGGCATTGTGACTGTTAAGGAGTTTGGAAACACCAACGAAATACAACTTTCCGATTGGGTCAAGGATTCAAAACCCGCAAGTACAACTGCAGTTTAGACCGATCAGCGAAGTGGGAACCATCAATGATGCAAAATAATCGAAATCAAACGCCAGTCTTTATCTAATTCGGGCGTAATGGTAAAGTAACTCATTAACCCTAAAAACACACTAGAAGTGCAATAGCCAATTTGTCAGCTCTCAAGCATTTTTCAACCCGCAAATCTTTCTTCTTCATCTTCATAGGTCTGACTGTTTTCATCCTATACTTGTATTTCTTTGCGGGATTCAAACAAATATTGATAGTCCTAGGGGGAATAAACCCAGGACAATACGCTTTCTTCTATTCCTTGGCTATCGGAGCAGTTTTGGTCGGCAACTTTTTTTGGCTCGCATCGTGGCGAGCAGTTTTAAGTAAGCTTAAAGTTAAGATTAGCTTGAAAAACGCTTTCTTGTACTACTGGACTGGCTACTTCGTTGATTTGGTTGTTCCCTGCGAAACCGTCTGCGGCGAACTCACAAGATTGTACCTTGTACACAAAGAAACCAATGACAATTACGGGGTCATCGCCGCCGGAGGAATAACGAACCGCATAATAGCCTACCTGATCGTTGTAACAGGGCTTTTCACAAGCGCAGGTCTTCTCTTCCTAAAATCTAACATTCCAGCAGTAGTGTTGACTGTGTTTATTTTCATCTTAATCGGAGCGACGGCTTACCTAGCGATTCTGCTTTATTTGGCTTTCAGTGAAAAAGCGGCAGGAAGAATTGCGAACTTAGGATTAAGGGTTCTGAAGGTTCTGCGACCTAAAAAATACCGTTCAAGCGACCTTTCATCTGAGACAAAAGAAAGTCTAGCCGCCTTTTACTTAGGATTCAAAATCTTCCGCGAAAACCCTCGATATCTAGCAAAACCGGTCATCTATCTGACAATATCATGGTTGTTTAACCTTTCACAGTATCTTCTGGTCTTTTTCGCGCTCGGAATCTTCAACCAATCTTTCAGCTTCTTCATCATAATCTATTTTGTTGCCGGATCTTTGACAGATGTCTCTGCCAGTTTCTCGGTGGGCACTCTTGACATACTTTTAGCGACGATTTTTGTGCTCTACGGCTTGAACCCAGCTCTTAGCGGAATCACAGCAGCCCTTGTGAGAAGTGTAACTTTCTGGTCCCCGTTGATAATAGGCTATGTAATAGTACAGATCGTAGGAGCTAAAAACGTACTGGCGCCGCCGCCTCGCCAAGAAAAAGGCAACATCACTGCGCCAAAAACAGCTAGCGTAATTCCGGGAACCGAAAAGTAGATTTCAACAACAACATCAACAACAACAATAGTTTTTTCGGTGTCGTTGTTTACCTTGAATAATCAGAATTTTCTCGAGTTATGGCGAATAGATACTATGGAATTGCTCACCAAACTAAAAAATAGAACTTTAAAAACCGATTGTTTCAGATAAAAATAGGCTTGACAAAAAAGTCAAGAGTTTATGTTACGCCTTTGAATAGCCAGTTCATGTCTGGCCCTTTCCGCTTTTCAGGCATTCTCTCGCAAAGTGCATGTGCTATCAACGGCAGCGCAATAGTGGCGTCACAATAGCAAACTGCTCGTGTTCCTTCTTGGCTGTTGATTTTGCCCCAACTGATGGCTTCTTCTAGTGTGCAGCCGCTTAAGCCGCCCCACTGCTGTGAGTCTGTTGTGATTTGTATGGCATATTTGTGCGGGTAGTAGTATTCTTGTAGGCCTTTGCGTAAGCCGCCTTTTCTTCCTTTTACTCCTTGATCTTCAGTGAGCGGTGATACGGATATGGCGATAAGCTGAGTGAGGTCTTTTGGTACTCCACCGCCGATGTAGACGACACCTACGTCTTTAGTTTTTGTGCCTATGCTGATGAACTCATCGAATTCCCTAACAGAGTCAATGTGCACGCTGTGCCCTTGGTTTTTGGCCATTAGGAATGTTTCGCCATAAGCGCTGTCAACCATAGCTGGACTGAAAATTGGAACGCCGTTGGCTGCGGCAACGGTGGAGATAGCCGGAATCTTTTTCTTGCCGAGGTACTTGCCGAGCAAATACAGAAATTCGGCTGAGGTGTAGTAGTAGTCGGTTTTAAGGGTCATAACGAAGTCTGTCACTAATTCTTCCATTTTGCGGTAATCCGTCTCTTTCCCAAAAACATCGTAGTACCTGTTTACGTCGGCCTTAAGCAACGCTGAATCGTCAACCATGTGGCTCCCCTGCCAGTAACCCAAGCCCATTGCGTCAACTATGTCTTCTGAAACGTTGGCGCCGGTGGAAACCAACACGTCAATGAAACGGTTTTCCATAAGCCAATTGATAATTGTCCATTGCCCAGCCGTGCTCATTGAGCCAGCGAAACCCATAGCGATAGTAAGGTCTTTTTCTTTAAGCATGTTTTCCCAGACATCTACTGCTTCGCCAAGTTTGCGTCCCTGGTAAGCAGTTCTGCTCATTTCTGAAAGAAGCTGAGAAATACTTTTTTGTTTGACTTTTATTGGTTCAAGTTTCTTTTTAAAGTATGATTCGCTCATCCGCGAACACCCCGTTTTAGATTATTCGGCTTGTATATGAAATTTGTTATGCCAAAAAGCCCCCGACAATGCCAGTTCCAACTAATAATATCCTTTAAACCCCTTAACACTCTATTCAATGACATAAGGACACAGACGCCGAAATCTGTTTTCTCAAAAATCCAGCTATTTATCGTTGGCAAGCTTTATTTGTGATGTGTCATGATGTAAGGGAAGCTCTTTGCGCGGCTTTTTTTCCATGAAAAAACTGCTTTTCTTAAGCAACGGTTAAAAGGCAAATGATGCACAAGCTAAATAACATCATAGAAAGGTTTGGTCATCAAAATGCAATCTGTTAAAACAGAACAGAAGAGAAAATTCATCTCCGTTGACCCAGCCAAATGTATCGGCTGCGGAATCTGCGAGTACGCTTGCACGGTTGAGAAAGGCGAAGCAATCTGGAACCCTATGAGGTCAAGAATCCGTGTTGTCCGCATGGCGCCTGCCTTCAACTTTGCCCTTTCATGTAGAGGCTGCAAGGATGCGCGATGCGTTAAAGCTTGCCCCGAACACGCAATCATGCAGACAGAGAATAATGGTTTACTTGTAATAGATGATAAAGTTTGCAAGGGCTGCGACTGGTGTGTTCAAGCTTGCGAGCACGGTGGAATAACAGTTAACCCTGAAACGGGAAAAGCCATCGCATGTGACCTATGTCAAGGTGAACCAAAATGCAAGGAAGCATGCCCTGAAGAAGCTTTGGAAATCGTTGAATCTGATGAAGCCGCTGACAAACGTTTTAACGAGGCGCTGGCAGGTTTGGCGGTCCAATGTGAGCAAATGACCACGATGGCGAAGAACAAAGATTGGAAACCGCTCTTAGCTACTGCCGAGAAACGGTCTGAAAAGGTTTCAGCTACACTTGAAAAGCTAAACAAGAAAACAATGGACAAAAGGCAGAAATAAAAGATCTTATTCTTTTCCTTTTACTTTGTTTTCTTCATAACCCCTTAGGAAACTATCAATATCTAAACCGACTTTTTCGCACGCGTATCCGCCCTCCAAGACAAAAAAGGCCGGTTTTTTCATGTTCGCAACTCTTTTGCCGATCTCCCAGTAATCGTGCTCTATCAGCCCTAAAGTCGCTAGATCACCAACATGGGTATCAAAGCCGCAGGAAACCGCGACGACCTCGACTTTATCGAAATCAACCATGCACAGGGCTTTATCAAGCGTCTTTAAGTAAAGTTCTCCTCCTGCCTGAGGCGGCAAAACATAGTTGATGCAGTTTCCCTCAGTGAAGTCGCCTGTTCCCGGGTAATTCGGTGACTGATGCAGCGAAAGATATGTAATTTTTTTGTTGTCTTGAAATATTTCTTGAGTCCCGTTTCCATGGTGCCCATCTATATCCAAAATAAACGTTTTTTTGCCTAGTTTTTCGACAGCTATTGCGATGTTGTTGAGGTAGCAGAATCCACGTGTATGGACGCCTAATGCGGCGCCGCTTCTGCCAACGTGGTGTCCCGGTGGTCGCATGAGTGAGAAACCATTAGTTTCACTTGCTAGAATTGCTCCGCCGGCAGAAAGCCTCGCGTACTCGTAGATGTTGGCGTATGCTGGCGTATCGGCGTCTTCAACTAAACCTTTTTTTAATTTCCAGAGGTAATCGGCATCGTGCACGGCAAGTAGATCATCTTCACTGGCTGGCTTGGGCTCCAAAAACTTGTATCCTTTCTCTTTGAGGATTTCAGATGCGACCTTGACTCTTTGTGGTCCTTCGACGTGCCAGGCTCCGTAGCCTAAACACTTTTCAGAATAAATTATCCTGGTTTCCATCGATTAAGGCATCCATTACACAGATAAGTGACGATTTAACTTTAAAAGATAACGAAGCCAGTTTGCCGTCAGAATCAAACGGAGAAAAATAAGAATGTTTGCTGAAAACCCGTTCGAACAATTTCGCAGTGAATGCCAAACCGTTTTAGCGAAGGCACTGAAGAAGACCCTGCCTGAAATAAAGATGCCCAACATCACGTTGAGCAAGACACCCAACATCGAGTACGGTCAGTTAGCGTCGTCACTCTGTTTCGAGTTGGCGAAGAAGTTGAATCAGAAGCCTCTTGCCGTTGCTGAGCATCTCTCCGCCTCAATCGATAGCTCGAACTTTAACTTGATTGAAAAGGTTTCATGTGCTGGCGCTGGCTACATCAATTTTCACGTTAACTTCGCAAAGTTCTCAGCCCTAACCTTGGAATCTATCAAGAAGCTAAAGTTTGACTACGGGTTTGTCAAGACCTCCAAACCTCTTAAAATTATAGTTGAACACACCAGCGTCAACCCCCTCCACCCTATCCACATAGGACAGGCTAGGAACCCAATGATCGGCGACGCTTTAGCACGAATATTGGAGTGCAGAGGACACACAGTTTCACGCCACTACTACATTGACGACGTGGGAAGACAGTCGTCTGTAGTGGCTTACGGATACGAAAAACTGGGCAGACCCAAACCCACTGAGAAACCTGACCTTTTCGTAGGCAAAATTTACACAGTTACAAGTTGCCTGGTTGAAATTAACCGTTTGAAAAGGGTTCGCGATCTTGCTGCAGCAGTTAATTCGGTGGATGATTTGGCGAAGGCGAACAAAGAAATCGACGAGTGGATGTCCATTGCTGCCGAGCTCAAAGAGAAGTATCCCGTGCTGTTTGATGCGTTGACGGATAAGATCAGCTTGGATGAGAATCCGGAGGAAGAAATCAACAGGCTGAACCGCGCGTACGAGGATGGGGAACCTAAGGCTAAGCAGCTTATTCGTGAAGTCAGCGATTTGTGTCTTGAAGGCTTCCGAGAAACCATGAAGCGCATTGGTGTCACCTACAACAGTTGGGATTGGGAAAGCGACTTCGTGTGGAGTGCTCAGGTAAGCGAGGTTCTGCAGAAGATGAAGACCACGCCGTTCGTTTACGCCGAAAAAGGCGTGCTCGAGTTTGACGCTGAAAAAGTCACTCAAGTGCTCGACTTAAAGGATAAGTTGGGTTTGAGCGAGAACAACGAAGTCCCACCTTTGACGCTTGGTCGCGCCGACGGCACTACACTCTACACAACACGTGACATAGCATACACCCTATGGAAGTTCAAGAAGGCGCAGAAAGTCATCAACGTCATCGGCGTGGAACAGTCACTCGCGCAGCTGCAACTCAAGATCGCTCTGTACGCTTTAGGCTACGGCGAATACGCCGACAACCTGGTGCACTTCGCCTATAACCTCGTCACTTTGCCCGGCTACAAAATGAGCAGCCGCCGGGGACACTACATCACTTTTGACGCGGTCCTTGACGAAGCAATCCAACGAGCCTACGAAGAGGTGTCGAAGCGTTCACCCTTGCTGTCCGATGAGGAAAAACGTAAAATTGCCAACTTCGTCGGGCTAGGAGCAGTACGCTACGCACTTGTCGACGTTGACTCATCGAAGCCAGTGGTCTTCACCTGGGAACGCGTGCTCAACTTTGAAACCAACAGCGCACCATACGTGCAATACACCCACGCGCGAGCATGTAGCATCCTACGCAAAGCAGCAAAGGAACCAGAGAACCCAGGATATGGATTGCTTGTTGAAAAGCTTGAACGCGAACTCATTCTGAATCTCGCTGGTTTCCCAGACGCTTTCGTCGAAGCCACAGAATACCTAAAACCCAACATGATTGCAGACTACGCGAACGCGCTCGCTGACAAATTCAACACCTTCTACAACGCGCTGCCCGTACTGAAAGCGGATTCAAATGAGCTCATAGGTGCACGCCTGACATTGACGCAAGCCATAGAGATCGTAATGCACAATGCGTTAACGCTTATCGGGGTTGTTGCTCCAGACAAAATGTGACCCCGCCCTTTTATTGAGGCTTGGCTTTGAAAGTCAATTTTCGTAGTGGGATTCTGTCACAAGTAGTAAGAACTCATTAGGGAGCGGGCTTGGAATCAGCTTTCGGGCTAGTTTTTGTATTGGCGTTTTGGTAGTAAAAATGAGGTACCCAAATAGGGCGTTTACACAAGTTTTTCTTTTGGTCCCGGCTTCTCCCAGTTTTCTAAAGGATCCAAATAGGAATATCTAGATGAGTAAAAGAGATGAGTAAAAGAGATGAGTAAAAGAGACAGGCCTACAAACGGTAAACCTAAATATGCGTAAATAGATTAGTGTTTACAAATGAGCGTTATGCCACTAAACTGCTCTGTATCCTCACCTCTGAGCGAAAGTCAAAAACTCATCTGGCAACTAATTAACAAAGGCCTCAGCGTCTCTAACATCGCCGACAAACTCAAAACCACCCGACAATATGTCAACCAAACCCGCCTAACAGCCGAAGCCAAATTATCAAACACCCTTCTAGAAGTCGCACAAGTCAACGACCTCCAAGTCACGAAACTCTGCCCCAAACAAGCCATCCTGCTCGGGTACCACCCCGCGCTCAAGCGCAAAGCAATCATCACTTATACAACGAGCCACGGCCTAAAAGTCTGGTACTGGCACAACAACCCCGAAGAAGTCACAGACACAGCCTTCCTCAACCAAACAAGGCAGTACCTTTTGGAAATCGCCAAAGAGAGAGGCATAATCGTTGAAAACGAGAGACAAATCCACCCGGCCAAACTTGCAAACATAATTTTCACCCAACTTATCCCCGAGTTGAAAATATGAATATCAAAAAAAGTTTGGAGTCACGCATACGAGGATGGCTTCCGAAGGAGCCGATGTTGCCGAAAAGATTCGCGAATAATGCGTCAGAGAAGCCGAAGGCAAAGCCGCCGAAAAACAAAGGGTCCCGTGCGGCCTTGGTAATAGTTTACGCCTTATTTGCCGTTTTCTTGGGGGTCACCAATTTTTCTACAAGACAGTACTCCGTCGCCATTGCTTATTGGGCAAGTGCAATCGCCATATTGTTGTTTGCCTACTTTTTCTACAAGTACAATTTCGTAATTAGACCGAGAATAGGTTTCGGAGTAATATTGTTGGCGTTGGGCATTTTATTCCTTTTTCTTAGCGGTGCAGCTGAATTCTTTTTCGGGTTCTTTGCAATCTTCACGGTGCCCTATTTCTCTAGCGTGCCCATAGTCGTAACATTTTTAGTTGCTCTGTTGATCGGGTTAATATTTGTTATTTTGGGTCTTTGGCTTGAGAGAGAACTCAACTTTAAGCAGCTTCTGACTAAGAGGCGGCTTTTGCCTTACGCCGTGGCAACATTGCTGATTTTCTCGACTCACATAGTTATCATTTCATCGGTTGAGTTTGAGTATGCCGTGCCAGCGACTTTTCTCGCAATGGGTATTTTGGTGTTGATGGGTCTGAGGCGTTTCACAGTAACCACCACGGCTCTTGGGTTGTTGCTTGTCTGCACGCTGATTTTTGGTTCTGCAGCCGCTGGATACTACACTGTTACCTACGTCAATGAAAGCCGTTACCTTACAACCGCCCAAGCCCCCGACGTAAACACGATAAATCTGCACGTTAGAACTCTCGAAGGGGACATCAGAGTCTACTTTGTAAACACAGCCAACCCGATCTGCCATATTGATTTCGTCAAAGAATATGGAGCCATAGCTCAGGGGAATGGCGTACAATTCCACGACAAATCCGCTTATGTTGGCGAGCCTGAAACCACTTTCAACTACACCGTGGAAAACAGCGTCGTAAACATCACAGCAATAGCCTCCACGGTTTTGGTTAACATAACCTTAAGCGAAAACTACAAAGTGAACTTGAACTTCTTTACCTACTTCGGAGCCATAACAATAAACCGCCCCCCAAACCAGGAAATCATCCAATCAACAAATTTCACTAGCAAATGGGGATATGTAACCTACAAGTAACCCCTGCATACAACAAAAAGAATTTATTTTCCCAGTTCCTTCTCCATCGCCTTAGCCAAAAAGCTTCCATGCAACCTCATCTTCTTTGCATAGTTTCTGGGCTAGCGACTCAGCACCTGTTTTCGTACAATAAGCCATGTGCAGACCTGTAAAATCTAAAATGGAAGCTTTACCTTCAGGCGAAATTTTATAGAGGAACTGGGAATACTTGTTTGGTCCCGTCAAATGCGTGGAGACTCATGATAACTGATCTGGATAAAGTTGCACGAGTTTTTTCTTTTCAATTGTGCCAGTTGCTGTATGAAAGATGTCTTTCAGAATAATTGTGCCCTCGGTAACATTGGTCACATGCCGCTCGGCGCCTTTGTCTCCCATTAACTTGTGGTCCTGCGGATCAAAGGTGGTACACCACTCGAAAGCCCTTTTTGCGGAAACAGCGAAACGCTGACAGAAACGGTATCTTACAGGTAACGACATAGCGGTCGTCAGCTATTGAATCGGCGAACAACCCTTAATATTTTGCTATCTATGCCTGTTGGTAAGGAGAAAGGTGGACTTTAGTTCAGTTAAAAAAAAGAAAGAGGGATTGTTGAGATCACAATTGTTTTCCGCAATTGGGGCAGTAAGCTGCGTCTTGTTTTACTTGTGCGCCGCAGTAGGAGCAGTATCGTG
>Ga0074045_10006367_pt1 | contig 10149 bp, 5 predicted proteins | sample BogForMeECP23OM2_FD_94442 | JGI IMG/M metagenome (GOLD analysis project Ga0074045, IMG submission 94442) | Bog forest soil microbial communities from Calvert Island, British Columbia, Canada - Bog Forest MetaG ECP23OM2 | ecosystem: Environmental > Terrestrial > Soil > Wetlands ... | reverse complement strand
CTACACCATCACCAGCGCGGCAAAGCTGATGAAGGAATTCGAGCGCGTTCGCCAGTTGGGATATTCCGTGGATGACGAGGAGAACAGCCTGGGCGCCCGTTGCGTAGCAGCGCCCATCTTCAACAGCCAGGGGCGACCGGAAGCCAGCATCGGATCGACTGGAACGATCACGGCTGTGCCGCGTGATGCCGTTCCCCGCTTGGCGGAGATGGTCAAGGACGCGGCGCGTCGGATTTCGCACCAGATTGGCTATCGGGGGCCGTATCCGCTGTCAGCGGAATAACCGAATCCGAATCTATGACGGGAACCGGGGACGCACGACATGTGGGTTTCGGATCGTAGGTTTGCGCCTGAGCCTTTCGCGGTGGCCCCAGGACGCCACGATTTCGAGAGGACGCAGGGGCATCAGTTTTTCAAGCTGACCCACTAACCTGGCGGGTGTCGCCGGATAACGCAATAACGTTCACTGCTGGAAGGTGAGAGGACGCTCGGCAAGGCGCAGAAACCAACGATCGAGGACGATATTGCGGCAGAAAGAGCGGTTCCTCAGCAGAGGCCGGCTGCAAATCTGGCGAACTGATTGTGGAATGAATTGGGCCATCGCCTGGAAGCCATTTTGCTTGTGACGCAACCGGGCATCCAGGAGATCACGGAAGGGTTCCAGTCGGTGAGCCCTGTAATCACCCTTGGCAGAGATGATGGTGTGAGCAGCCATTAGTCCCGATTCGATAGCTGGTCTTATTCCTTCTCCGCTCTCCGGGTAGGCCAAACCTGCAGCATCTCCGATCAACAAGACTGCATCATCGAGAATCGACCGCTGGGAATGACCGAAGAGCCAGTAGGCGTGCCCCAAAACGCCTTTGTCGGGCACACCAATATTTCTGCTTTGTTTTAGAAAACGACGGAAATGCCTGAAATCTTCAGAGACCCCGCGATTGTCCATGCGCCCCAATCCGACGTTCAGGAGATTCTGTTTGCGAAAGCACCATCCATAGCCTCGTATGTCGCGGCAAAAATATAGCTCGGGTAGTTCGCCGATGACACTCGAGGTAGCTGCTTCTGCAGCGTCGATCTCGAATTCTATTTCTTGCGCGACTACCGATGGGCAGGAAGCTTTGTTCCCCAGATAGCGAGAGACCGGACAAAAGTGTCCTCCCGCGCCGACCACAACTCGTGCCTGGATCTCGCCATTGACGATCCAGCCATCACTAGTCCGCACCATCGAACTAAGAGTTACTCCTTCTCGGACGCGAGCTCCACAGCGGCGCAGGAGATATTCGTCAAACTCACAGCGCCGGATACCATAACTAATGGTTCGACCGTAGCGGATCTCGACTTGTCGCTCTTCGAGGCAACTCAGGCGAAAGCCGGTGATCGCTTGCAGAACGCGGCCGGGCGCGTATGCCTCGGGAACGATCGCGAGCGCCTCCAACACCAAGGGTGTGATCCATCCTCCGCAAAGCTTGTGGCGAGGGAACTTGCAGCGGTCGATAACCAGCGTGTCGAGTCCCGATTCACGCAGCCCCCAAGCGCAAGAGGATCCCGCTGGCCCGCCCCCGACAATCAAAACATCGCAGAAGTCCATAATTCGTCGTTTGCCTTAGCTCGGCCGGCGCTGGTGTACAGATAGCTGCGTGTCCATGGAGTAGATTGACAGCGGGTACCGGTAAACACGATCTGGAACAACTGAAGCGTTCCCACGCGAAAGGCGGCGATTGAACCGGCAAGATATAACTGCCACATGCGCGCGAAATCCATCCCGTACCGATGCACAACCGTATCAAAGGCGCACTCAAACCTGTTTAGCCAGTCTTCGATGGTTCTCGCGTAGTGCAGACGGAGATTCTCCACATCAACCACGCGGAACCGATGGGGCTCGAAGACATCCATGGTGTCACGGAGAGTGGGCGCGTATGCGCCCGGGAATATGCGCTTTCGGATCCAGACACTGAAGGGCTGCCTACGGTTGCGACCGATGAAATGTAACAATCCGCGACCCTCGTCACCGATCACACGATGAATCATCCGGCCCAGCTCGTGGTAGTGTTCCTGCCCGACGTGCTCTAACATGCCAACTGACACGAATGCGTCGTAGCGGCCGGTGATATTGCGGTAATCGTCTTCCAGGAACTCGACTCTGGAGGAGAGACCTGCCGCCTTTGCCAGCTCCCGGGCCACTCGGATCTGCTCATGGGAGATGTTGAACGCCTTCACGTGCACGCCATAGTGTTTCGCCATATGGAGGGCCAGCGCACCCCAACCGCAACCTGCTTCGACGACCGTCTCTCCGGGTCTAAGCCATAGTTTTCGGCACACAAGGTCGAGCTTGGCTTCCTGGGCCTCTTCCAACGAAGTGTCCTGGTTCGGGAAATAAGCACAGGTGTACACCAGTTGCTGATCCAACCAGAGTTTGTAGAAGTCGGTCGGAAGATCGTAATGATGGTGAATATTTTTCGAGGAGCCATAGGGAGTATTGGCTTGCACCCACGCAAGCCATTTTGACATCAGTCGCCAGTACCAGTTTCGAACTCCCGGGGACGACTGGTAGATGCACTCGAGGATACGGACCAGATCGCCCTCGATTTTGATTTTGCCGTCAGAGTAGGCGTCCCCAAAAACCACCTCGGGATTCATCACGAGCGCACCGAGGATGGAGCGGTCCGCTATACGGAGGCAACCGATTGGCGACGTGACGCCGGGGGGGCAGTTTTCGCTTTGGTGAAGAGCCAGAGAGATGGGAGCAGCGCCCAGTGTCCTGCGGACGACATTCAACAGCGCGCGATCTATCCAAGAGGAAGTGTTCAGCGTCACGGCATCCTCCCTTCGCATCGCAACGAATCGCCGAACAAATGCAAAGCTAAGCCAGCCAATTTGCCGCAAGAGTAATCAGCCGTGACCGTACTCCGCCTCTGGATGCCGATGTGAATAGAGCGATCGTGGAGCAGTGCGGCAAGTCTTGACATGAATCTTCCTCAGGCAACAAAACTCATCGCAATGAGCTGATGCTACCCTGTTTTCAGCTCATGTCACTATTCTCAACCACAATTATAGGCGGTCGCTAAGTATGCTGCGGCGCAGAAATGCTTCCGGACTTAAGAATTGTCCAGCCGGAAGGGCGGCAATATAGGTGCTCTGCGATGCAGTCGATTTGGCTGAAGCTAAAGAGAAGGGCGAATGATAGGGTAGGAGTTGGCGCCCGGCAGACCGTGTCGAAGCCAAAGCAGTAAAGGCGCTAGAAACTCCCTCACGGCAGATTTCGGTGCTTCACCCTACGGGGAACGCCGTAGAACGTGCCTTGCTCAGCTTGCGAAGCTCACGCAGGTTCTTCCCCGCCTAGCATTTGAGCCATGCTCAGAACTCGTAAGAAACCTCTTCTGGCTCCACAATATAAGCCATGACTGAGCCGGTGCTTCCGCATGCAACCAGGTTAACTTTGCTCGCTGCCGCACCATCCATGGCAACCCCCAGCGGGGTTTGAGCAGAACGGATAAAATCACGGCGATTCTGCACTCAGTCGCAATCAATTCATCACCTCGCGCCAGTTAGGGAAGGGGTTCCGCGATGAATTCTTGAAGTCTAAGATGAGCTCGCGCACCCGCGCACGCCGCGCCAGAAGCCGCGAGAGCAGCTGTTCCAGCTCATCAGCTGCACTCCCGTACCACTCTGGCGGAATCTCGTCGACCAGCGGCCACAGCGAGCTCTCGGGAAAGTTCTCGATGCGGCTCAGCCAGGGCTCGAAGCTGTTCCACGATGTGATACATGCGTATACGTCGTTGCGACCGAACACGCCGCGCAACGGCGCGTCGGGAAAGCTCCACTCACCAGCATTGAAGCAGTAGCCCTGGTCAATGAAGCTGGCGGTGAATTTGCGCTCGCGCGACAGCTTCCAGAAGGCGGCCTGTCGTCCGTCAGCATTGCACGTCCATTTATCGAGGGCGAGCACCCCGGCGAAGTCGCGGAGATTGCGCACCCGCGTCGTCATGGTCTCCGGCAGGTAGTCCCACACCTGGCCTTCGGACGGCGACACTACGTAGCGCGATCCGAACGACAGCCCCGGTGTAAACGCGGTGCGCTGACCGGAGAACTCGATGCGCAGATCAGGCGTGCGTTCTACCAGCCATGGATGCACGTCCACCACGGCTGTCGCGGGCATGGGCAGGCCGATTATCCCGCCTAGCCGCGTGCCCAGCCAGTCATTGACCAGCACCCGCTTGTGCTGCGGATTGTTCTGGAACTTGACGACATAGTGATGGCCGTCGGTGCAGCGCATGAGATGGCTATGCGCGCCGCCGCGCATTCTGCGTACGTGTTGCGCCGCCTGGACTACCAAGAGGCCAGAACAGCTTGCAATGTTCTGCTCAGGGAAGCAGTGGCGCTCACCAGGCGAGTGGATGGTTTCTAGCACGGCCAGTGCACCCACCGGATCGTCGGAAATGGTCCGCAGTCGCCAGCAAGTCCGCATCGCAGGGCCGCTGGTTGATGAGTACATCGAAGAACCTTAGCTGCGACTTGTCGATGGCCGGGCTGATTCGGTTCACCGGAGAACGTAGTTTGCACTGAACCGCAGTGGCAACCAACACGTTTTGTGACTCGCTTCATCTTCTCCATCTCTTCACTCAGCAAGAAGCTGCCATTGAAGTCTGAATGGCGCCGCCGGCGGCGACGCTTTTCAGCACTGTCGGTAGCAACAAGCTGTGTAGGTACTCAAAAAGGACCAATCAAACGCCCTCGTTTCACATAGGGTGCACGTTACGTTCCATAGTGAAACCAGTTCCGATTAGGAAGTGCTCATCTTTCCCAATCTTGGCATTGCTACCAAGCCCGCCGTCCCCAGCGGGTGGCGTGCAGCAACCCTAAGGATCCTGCCACAAAACGACTTTTTCACGGACGTACGGTCTCCCCACACCAAACGGGGACCGTGGCAGCAGTTGATAATTCAGATATAAGGACGTCCCGTCGAGGACTGGGCAGGAACTTGTTAGGGCGCGAGAGATGGATCGCAGCAGGCAGTAGCCCCGAGACTTGTCCTACACGACTATCAAGTAAGGCTGCGATGTTCGATCGCCTGCTCGTTACCGGGGCCTACCTCTTACATGGACCTTGAAAATAAGGCAAGGGTCGCTATCCACCGGCTGTCAACTTCGGAGACTGTGTCGCCTGCGCGCCTGCCGAGGACCGTGGGGAACGACTAATTGGCCAAAGGCACAGACCTTGCTCAGAACAACATCGAGGGGTGCGGCGACAACGAGATTGGTTTCACCCCGGCTTTAACCCAAAACCCAACTCTTCGGGTCCACCAACCTTCAGAAACACTCCGCAGCGCATCCCTGAAAGCATCAACAGGCATGTCCAGCGGTCGGGACAACAAAGCAGACAAAAATGGGGAGCCCTTTCAGGCTCCCCAGGGTTATACTTCTTCAACCTCGAATCAGCCCGCCTAGAACATCAGCCTCAGAGCGAACTGGATGTTGCGCCGCTCGTCGGTCGGCTGACCGGCGTAACCGTAAATGCCACCTTTCTCGGCTTGGATAAATGGCTGTCCGAGCGAGGATGCATCGAGGTTAAGCGTCGTGATGTACAGATTGTTGTGATTGAAGATGTTGTACAACTCGCCACGGAACTGCAGCGTGAAGCGCTCCGTGATCTTGAAGTTCTTGTAGAAGTTCATGTCGATGTTCCAGTAACCGGGCCCGATATAGGCATTGCGGCCGGGGTACGGCAAACCACTGGTGGTGTACGTGCACCCGTTGTGCACCAGTCCTGTGCAGTTGGGCAGTCCGAGTGAGTCGCCCAGGTTAACCGGAATTCCGCCACTATTCGGCAACTCCATGTAGTTAAACAGGTTGGGGCCCACAGCACCCAAGTTCGAGCCGCTACGAGGACTCGGTTCGCTCGGAACCCACAGCGGGCAGGAGGTGCCATTGAAGTTGCTGCAATCGTACACGCTGTAGGGGTTACCTGAACGCACATTGAAGACGGAGCCCATCGACCAGCCCCCAAGGACTAGGCGCTCGAATGCATTACTGGCATTCTTCATCCAAGGGACTTCCCATATCCCACTCAGGACAAAGCGATTGGGAATATTGTAATCCGAGTTGCCATAGTTCAGCTTGGGGTTGAAGGCGTCAAGATACCCCAATTGATAAGCGCCCGAAATTCCGCCGAACTGTTCGGTGAAGGTGGACGACAGGTTGTCCAGGGCATGTGACCAGGTATAGTTCGCCGTCAGGTTCAGCCCCTTGTTCAACATGTTGTTACTAGTCCACCGGATGTTGATGGCGTCGTAGTGGTTGTAGCCGTTGTCACTGCGGTAGTTCATGTTGCTGTACTGGTAATTGAGGCGATTCGCGATCCGGGGATCGCCCAGGTACAAGCCGCCGCCACCATAGCCGTCATTACCACCCGTGCCAGGGTTGATGTTGGCAATATCGTAGAGGTGTACGCCATGCGATCCCGCATAGTCCACCGCAATCACCGAGTTCCTCGCGATCTGGCGCTGGATCGAGGCGTCCCAAGTTTCGGCGTAGGCAGTCTGAATGTTCTGGTTGATCGCACGCTGACTGACCGCTGGCAGGGGCGTGGATCCCGTGCCCACTAGCGGGCCGAAGTTGTTGGTATAGACAGGCTGGTTAAAGGGAACAGTTTGATTGGAGAAAATTTGAATTACACCATAGTTTGGTGGATTCTGGATAGCGTTGAAAGTCACGTTGCCGAAGTTACGCTCGTAGCTGATTCCATAACCACCGCGAATACTGGTTGTGCCATCGCCGAACACGTCATAGGCGAAGCCAACGCGCGGACCCCAGTTCTTGTAATCGGGCTTCCAGAAGACGCCACCCTGGGAAGCCAGTTCAACCTGGCCGTTGCGAATCTGGTTGTACTCCGTGGATCCCGGACCGAAGACAAAGTTGGAGTCTAAAGCCGGGTTCGCATTGTGCTGCACGCCGTAGTACTCCCAGCGCAGGCCGTAGTTCACGGTCAGGCGAGGCGTGACCTTCCACGAATCCTGAGCATAGACGTCGCCGTCGTTGTAGTGGTAGTTGCGGTTGAAGGCCGGTGATCCCACCGGGAGCGTCAGTGTGCAAGCCGGGCTCACCTGGGTATGGCCAGCCTCGTTCTTGGGACAAGGATACTTACCTTGCGGATAAATCGCACTCTCGAACTCATAGATGTTTCCGCTGATCAAATTGGCAAGGGCCGAAGCATTATCAGTGCCCAGGGTCTCGACGGCGTTCTCATAGGCGCCGAACACGCGGTTGTCGCGGAGCAGGACGAATCCGCCGCCGAACTTGAACTGGTGTTTGCCCTTGGTCCAGGAGAGGTTATCAACGGCCTGGTACACATTCTGCGGTCCGCCGAAGGGTATGGCGTTGCCCGCTGTCGTCTCACTGTATCCGGGGAACACTAGCTGCAGCCCATTGGCGGGCAGTGACGGAACGGCGGTGGTTGTATAGAGCGTAGGACCAATGGGAGCAACGCCCAGAGGTTGGACCGGTCCATTGATGCGGTTGTAGATGATATTCGCCGTATTGACAATGTTGGGAGAAAAGACGTGCGTCCAGTTAATGGTGACGTTCTGGTCGAAAGTCTTTTGACCGGTGCTGTAGCCGGCATAAGGGCTGTTATTGACAGTGCCGGCTTCGTCCAACTCGTGGTAGGCAGCATAGCGTCCGAAGATGGTGTTCGTGTCCGACATGTTGTAGTCAACACGCGCCACTTCCATCCATGTATTCTGCGGGTAGCCACCGCCGTCCTGGGAAGCCACGGGGTAGACGACCTGATCGCAGTTCACGGTCAACCCAGTCAAGCAGGGAAAGGTACTCTTGGTCGTAACGCCAGGGGAAAACTTGCCATACTGACTGAAGAACGCCTGGCTGGAGGCCCCCAACTGAGAGTACGATCCTGGATCGATAATGTTATAGCTGACGGGTGCAGTGCTGCGCACCCGGATCCACTCCGCGTTTTCGAAGAAGAACAGTTTGTTCTTGATCACGGGGCCGCCGACGGAAAACCCGAACTGATTGCGGGTGAAGCCGCCTTTCTTAATGTCGTTGGCGTCGTTATAGTAGGTGTTGGAGGACAGTGCCGAAAGACGGTTGTATTCGTAGGCTGAACCGTGGAACTGGTTGGTGCCCGATTTGGTGACAACATTGACGATGCCGCCACTGGCACGCCCGTACTCCGCCCCGAAGCCATTGGTCAGCACACTAAATTCCTGCACGGAATCCAGGGGAACGGCCTGTCCTACAGAGGCGGTAAACAGATCCACGTTTTGGCCGCCATCGAGGAGGATGTCGGTCGAGGACGAGCGCTGGCCGTTGATGGTATAGCCTGCGCCACGACCGCTATTCGTATCCAAGGTCACGTTGCCGGCAGTGCCTACCATATCGTAAGGGTTTCGGGTAAGGGTCGGCAGCTCGTTAACCTCTTGTGAGGTGATGGAAGCCGACATTGTCGAGTTCTCGGTGTTGACAGCGGTAGCTTCGCCGCTTCCCGTTACTTCCACCGTTGTGGCAGCACCCCCCACCTTCAACTGCGTGGACATATCGACAACCGCACCCACCGCTACCTGAACCTGTTGGGTGGTCTTCTGAAAGCCCGTGGCCTCGATGGTAACCTCGTAGGGACCGGGCCGGAGACTGGGAATGGTGAACAGACCCGAAGTATTGGTGACCGAATCACGCGTCAGGCCAGTGTTGACGCCCTTCGCTGTGACCTTGGCGCCGGAGACGACAGCTCCACTTGCGTCTTTAATGGTGCCCGCGATCTGGCCGGTTTCGGCCTGGCCAAATGCCCAAACCGAGCATAGCGCCAGAATCGCAAGCAATGAAATTGTTCGCAGTGCAGTTCGATTCATCATTCCTCCTGCGTCACTCTGAGAATTTGAGGGGAATAATCCAAGATCGCCCCACGACATGCGCTGCACGATGGTAGCCACTCATCTTGGATTTGTTTTCAGTGACTTACGGCCATCAATAAGGTTGGATTACATTTTTTGGTAGGCGAGCCGCTAGGCGGATTCCAGATTCCGTAGATGTACTACCAGAAAGTTGTAGACGCGTGGCATCAGCAGGGTTCGCGGGAACAGCCAATAGGCGCGCGGAACCTTAAGTCAAATGACGCTTACGTCGGCTTGCCCAGAGCGAGCGTGAGCAACGTCTTCTGCTCCAGTTCGTGAGCCTTGGCCGAACCAGTAGCCGGCGTCGAGTTGGCGGCGCGCTTGATGCTTCGCAGCTTGGAGCCGAGGATCCGCTTCAGGCGCGGCGTCACAAACGAGAGCGCGCCCATATTGGCCGGCTCTTCCTGCACCCAGATAAACTCGCGGGCATTCTTGTAACGGCCCAGGACCTCACGGATCTGGTCTTCGGGGAAGGGATACATCTGCTCGAAAGAAACGATCGCCGGAGCGATGGCTTTGAGTTTCCTACGCTCCACCCGCAGCTCGTGACCGATCTTGCCGGTACACAGCAGCACGCGCTTGGCGTCGAGCGCGCTCTCGTCGGGGATAATGTTCAGGAAGCGCGGCCGCTCCAACTCGGAAAGCGGCGACATTGCCTCCGGATGACGAAGCATGCTCTTCGGCGTAAAACAGATGAGCGGCTTGCGCCATTTGCGCAGCGCCTGGCGGCGCAGCAGATGAAAATATTGCGCCGCTGTGGAAGGCTGGCAAACCTGCATATTGTCGCGCGCACAAAGTTGCAAATAGCGCTCAATCCGCGCGCTGGAGTGCTCGGGCCCCTGACCTTCATGCCCGTGCGGCAATAGCAGCACCAGTCCGGTGAGCAGGTCCCATTTGTCTTCCCCGGAGACAACGAATTGATCGATGATGATCTGGGCGCCATTGGCGAAGTCGCCGAATTGCGCTTCCCACATCACCAACGCTTCAGGATAGTCGCGCGTGTAGCCGTACTCGAAGCCCATGACCGCGGCCTCGGAAAGCTCCGAATTGTAAATCTCGACGCGCGCCTGATTCGGCGCCAGATGACACAACGGCACATATTCCTTCTCATCCATGATGTCGATCAGAACCGAGTGCCGCTGGTTGAAGGTCCCGCGCCGGCAGTCCTGACCGCTCAAGCGAATTGGAGTACTCTCGAGCGCCAGCGATCCAAACGCCAGCGCCTCCGCCATGCCGAAGTCGAGCGGGCG
>Ga0074045_10006366_pt1 | contig 10149 bp, 7 predicted proteins | sample BogForMeECP23OM2_FD_94442 | JGI IMG/M metagenome (GOLD analysis project Ga0074045, IMG submission 94442) | Bog forest soil microbial communities from Calvert Island, British Columbia, Canada - Bog Forest MetaG ECP23OM2 | ecosystem: Environmental > Terrestrial > Soil > Wetlands ... | reverse complement strand
GATTCCAGGCGACGTCCGGCTGCTAACTTCAAAAGACGTTTTCGTAAGCCAGGGCAGCCTTACCGGTGAGTCGCTTCCGGTTGAGAAGTTCCACGATCCAGAACCGAAAGAGGAAAGCTCCCCGACCGAACTCAAGAACACCTGCTTCATGGGGACCAGCGTCGAGAGCGGCACGGCGACGGCGGTCGTCGTTACAACGGGAGCACAGACCTACATCGGCAGTATGGCTCGCTCAATCACCGGTGAACGGGTACAGACGAGCTTCGACCTCGGTCTCAATCGCTTCACATGGTTAATGATGAAGTTTATGGCGGTGATGGTGCCCCTGGTTTTTATCATCAACGGGTTCACCAAGCACGATTGGAAAGGCGCCTTCTTTTTTGCACTGGCTGTTGCCGTAGGCCTAACCCCCGAAATGCTGCCGATGATCGTTTCAGTCTGTCTCTCGAATGGCGCACTGGCCATGAGCCGAAAGAAGGTCATCGTCAAGCGGCTGAATTCTATCCAGAACTTCGGCGCGATGGACGTGCTGTGCACTGACAAGACCGGTACGCTCACCGAGGACCGCGTGGTACTGATGCGGCATTGCAACGTCGCCGGGCGCGAGAGTGATGAGGTGCTGCTGGACGGATACTTGATCAGTTATTTCCAGACCGGCCTCAAAAATCTGCTTGATCGGGCGATTCTAGACAGTACGGATTTCCATGGGAAGGCGCTTGTCGAGAAGTATAAGAAGCTGGATGAACTTCCTTTTGACTTCACCCGACGCATGATGTCAGTGTTGGTCGCCGATCCCGAAGGCAAAGCGATTTTACTCACCAAAGGCGCGCCGGAAGAGGTGTTCGCGCACTGCTCGCATTTTGAACTCGACGGGAAGCTGTCTGAAATGCACGAAGAGTTTATGGTTGGGTTAAAGCAAGAGTACGACAACCTAAGCAGCGATGGTTTCCGTGTACTCGCCGTGGCCACGAAAGATCTTCCCGGGAAACAAATTTGCAATAAGGATGATGAGCGCGACCTGCTGCTTCGCGGCTACGTTGCATTTCTCGACCCGCCTAAGGACACGGCTGCCCACGCACTGGCAGCGCTGCACAGTCACGGTGTTGCGGTAAAAATCCTCACGGGCGACAACCACCTCATCAGCCGAAAGGTCTGCAAGGATGTTGGTCTTTCCGCCGACCCGATGCTGCTGGGCAGCGATGTCGAGAAAATGTCCGATGCGGAGCTGGCTGAGGGTGCCGAAAGCGTGGCGCTGTTCGCACGACTCTCTCCCGCGCATAAAGAACGCGTCATCCGGCTCCTGCGGGGCAAGGGACACGTCGTCGGGTTCATGGGGGATGGGATCAATGATGCTCCTGCATTGCGCTCGGCGGATGTTGGCATATCCGTAGATACCGCGACGGATATCGCCAAGGAATCTGCCGATCTTATCCTGCTCGAGAAAGATCTTATGGTGCTCGAAGGGGGAGTTATTGAAGGCCGAAAGGTGTTTGCGAATATCGTTAAGTACATTCGGATGGGAGCAAGTTCCAACTTCGGAAACATGTTCAGCGTGCTCGGAGCGAGTGCATTCCTGCCATTTCTCCCAATGGCCCCGATCCAGGTGCTGACCAACAATCTTTTCTATGATTTTTCTCAAGTGCCGATCCCAGGGGACGCCGTGGACGATGAGCAAGTGGCTAAACCTCGGCCCTGGAACATTGGTGAAATCAAACGGTTCATTCTATTTATCGGCCCCATCAGCTCGATCTTTGACTACACGACGTTCTTCGTAATGCTCTATGTTTTCAAGTGCTGGGATCCATCTCGGGCTTCGCTATTTCAGACTGGCTGGTTTGTCGAGTCGTTAATGACCCAGACCCTTATCATTCACGTGATTCGCACAAACAAGATTCCTTTTCTGCAGAGTCGTGCGAGTTGGTCCCTTACCGTCACGACGCTATCCATCATGGCTCTAGGAATGTGGCTGCCGTATTCCCCACTGGCCTCTGCGCTGGGTTTTTCGCACCTCCCACGAATGTATTGGCCGATTCTCATGTGTACCCTCTTAAGCTATGTCGGCCTTACGCAAATCATTAAGGTATGGCTGTTGCGGAAGCAATGGATTTAGCCGTATTTCGGGAACACCCAGATTGCGAAGGCCTTAAAGAATGCCTGCGGGCAGCAAGGAACTTCATCGCACGGGCCGAATCGGTTGGCTACGGGCTGGCGGAACATGAGTCGCGTAGTGTAACGGGCAAGCTAGGGACGTTTTCAATCATTCCGATGTCAGATTCAGCTGTTTCGATGTCTAAGTATTCGACAAATCGCTGTTTTCGGGGAACGGACGCAGCTGGTTTAACGAATTCGGCAAACATTCTCTTAGAGACGGGTGCATTCGGTTCCGGGCAGTGCTCCTTCGGGCCCAAAAAACTCCGCGTCCGCTGAGTATTCTTCAATACGCCATCCATATCCAGCGTGGCGCTCCACTGCGATCAATTGCCAATCGCGGTATCCGTTGGGGATTTTGACTCCGTAGATCGGGGAGGAGTCTCCTTCGGACTGTCCAGATGCGTGGGCCATGTAGGCGACAATGCCGGCCGGGGTTGCAACTGCAAGCAGCAAGAAACCGATGTGTTCTAAGCGCTCCGCGTCAGCGGAACGTGAAATGAAAGAGCCTGGACAACTTCATCTGTGGTCACAATGGCACTCGCGTAATTTGGGATGTTGATGTCGAGAGCCGCGTGCATCTTTTCATTCGAGAGATCCGCGGTCGCGTCTCTTACCATCGTGACCTCGTAGCCAAGCTCAGCGGCAAAGCGAACAGTTGCTTCCACGCACGTGGTTGCTATGAGCCCGATGACGATGAGCTTATGAACGCCCTGCTTTTTGAGCTGCAAATCCAGATCTGTGTTGGCAAAGCCACTGGAACACCAATGCTCGAGGGCCACGATATCGCCTGGCTGAGGTTCGAACTCAGGGCGGATCTTGCCACCCCACGTGCCGTTTTCGAAGGTCTTTCTCAACCAAGCTGCCTTCTGGATGGGCGCAATGTACTTCCAGGTCTCGTAGTCGCCTGGACGGTAGCGACGATGCAGCGCATAGAAGATGCGAAGCTCCGCCTTCCGCGCGGCATTCAGGACTTGCACCATATGGGGAATACAATCATTTCCTTCTGCAACAGTCTTCAAGCGATCCCATACTTTTCCTCCCTCGGAAATGAAATCGTTATACGGATCGATCACAAGAAGTGCAGTGATATCCTTCTCGTAGGTAACGTTTGCCATGCTCCTTCCTCTCTATGCGGTTCACGTAGTGGAACTGCGAGGGTAGCGTCAGCCCGCCCGCAGAAATCCATTCTTGCCTTCGGACCGGGGCCCGTTACGACAATCCAGCTCACACAAGCTTGATTGTGACGTCGATGTTTCCGCGTGTGGCGCGCGAATACGGGCATCGTTGATGCGCGGTATCGACCAGCTCCTGCGCAAGCTTTGGGTCGACTCCCGGCAGGCTGACATTCAGCCGCCCGGCGAGAGCAAGGTTGCCATGACCCGTCCCCAAGTCCACTTCGGCGTCAATGGCTATCTCCTCCGGAAGGGTGATCTTCTTCTTGTCGGCTACGTTTTTGATTGCCGATAGGAAGCAGGTCGACCAACCGGCGGCGAACAATTGTTCGGGGTTGGTTCCACTCCCTTGCTTGCCCGGGTACGAGAACTTAACGTCGAAGCGGCCGTCGTCGGAGCGGGAGCTACCGCCGTCTCGGCCACCCCTGGTGTGGGTTTTCGCGGTGTACAACACTTCTTCGATATGAGCTATTGAGGATTCTCTTGCTGGTTCGGGTTGCGCCATTTGGGACTCCTTTCTGTGGTCCTCAGCGTGAGAGATTCCGCGCCTTGGGCTGTTTGTGAATGCTAACGCGCTCGCCGTACCCTCATATAGCGGGCATCAACTCTACTCAAGGTATTCTGACTGTCAACAGGAGGCTTCTAAGCACTCCATGGCCGTAAAGACCGTAAAGTCTCATGGCAATGCTCGACGAACTCGAAATCTGCTCCCGCTCTAGGGGATGCTGGGTTCGGTTCGGTGTAATTCAGACTCTTCTCGCTGTCCAGAAGTCCTAGTGTTGTATCAGAAGCGCGTACACCCGCCATTTCTCCCCATTTCTCAATCCTAATTGACAGCGAAATTCCATCGTGATACTTACCGCGGATGATTAAATCTTTCATCAACAATCGCCTGGGGGTGACCTAGGCCGCCGCAAAGACGATATCGGGTCCCGCGCTGCTAGAATCGTTTTAGATGGTTATGAAAAGATCTTCAAACCATCTGGCCGCATGATCTTTTAGTGACTCCGGGCATAGCCCCAACAGTAAGGAGAACTCGATGGCTCAGGTTGACGTTCTGTTAGTGCGTTCGCAGTTCGCGCAAACTTCGCGGCGCGACCATTGGTGGATTCAACCCGTGGCTGTTTTCCTCGGGCTTTCCACGTTTATCGCTTACTCGACCTGGGCAGCAATGCAAGGCCAGCATTACCGCTTCGGCCCCTATCTTTCTCCATTTTATTCGCCGGAACTGTTTGGTGATCCACTGCGATCCTGGTTCGGCGTGAAACCGGCCTGGATGCCAGTGTGGGTCACCGCCGCGATGCTTATTCTATGGGCGCCTGGCGGGTTCCGCCTAACGTGCTACTACTACCGCGGAGCATACTACAAGGCCTTTTGGGCGGACCCTCCATCCTGCGCGGTGGGCGAACCGCGTAAGAAATATCTTGGCGAACGATCTTTTCCGTTGATCCTGCAAAATGTCCATCGTTATTTCCTGTATCTTGCACTGGTATTTTTGGTTCTGCTGGCCCACGACGTCTGGAATGCGTTCTGGTTTGACGGTCACCTCGGCATCGGTGTCGGTACGTTGGTCCTGCTTACCAACGTGGTTTTGCTGAGCTGCTACGCGTTTGGATGCCACTCGTTGCGCCACCTGATCGGCGGATTTCGCGACCAGTTTTTGGGCGCGCCAGTGCAAAAGCGCGCGTACGATTGCATCAGTTGCCTCAACCACCGCCATATGACATTCGCCTGGTTGAGCCTGTTTTCGGTGGGGTTTGCTGACCTGTACGTTCGCATGTGCTCGATGGGAATCTGGAGAGATTGGAGAATTCTTTAGTGAGCGAATATTTCACGCATGAGTACGACGTGCTGGTGATTGGAGCGGGCGGTGCGGGCTTGAGGGCTGCCGCGGAAGCCTCCGCTGGTGGCGCCAAAGTCGCTGTGATCTCGAAGTCTCTGCTGGGCAAAGCTCACACCGTAATGGCGGAGGGAGGTATTGCGGCCGCTCTCGCGAATGTCGACGAACGCGATAGTTGGCGAGTTCACTTTGCAGACACCATGCGCGGCGGCCAATACTTGAACAGCTGGAGGATGGCCGAATTGCACGCCAAAGAGGCGCCGGCTTGTGTCCGAGAGTTGGAGGCATGGGGCGCCGTCTTCGACCGGACCGCAGACGGCCGCATCCTGCAGCGGAACTTCGGCGGGCATCGCTATCCGCGGTTAGCGCACGTGGGCGACCGGACAGGTCTCGAGATGATCCGCACCTTACAGGATCACGATATTCATTTAGGTATGGACGTCTTCATGGAATACACGGTCCTCACCCTGTTAAAGGATAGCGGCCGCGTGGAAGGCGCATTTGGGTATGACCGAGAGCGCGGAAGATTCCACGTGTTCCGCGCCAAGGCGGTCGTGCTGGCGACAGGCGGAATTGGCCGCGCCTACAAAATCACCAGTAACAGTTGGGAATACACCGGTGACGGGCACTCCCTCGCGTATCACGCGGGAGCTGCGCTGATGGATATGGAGTTCGTGCAATTTCATCCAACAGGAATGATCTGGCCCCCAAGCGTCCGGGGAATTCTGGTGACCGAAGGAGTACGAGGCGAGGGAGGCGTGCTGCGCAACAGGGAGGGTCGCCGCTTTATGTTTGACGATATTCCGGCGGCGTACGCGAATCAGACCGCGGAGACAGAAGAAGAAGGCTGGCGGTATACGCAGGGTGACAAGAACGCGCGCCGCCCGCCGGAACTGCTTACCCGCGATCACGTTGCCCGCTGCATCCGGCGAGAAGTGAAAGAAGGGCGGGGCAGCCCCCACGGAGGCGTGTTCCTGGACATTGCGTGGATTAAAGAACGGATTGCTAACGCCGCTGAACACATCAAAAGGAAACTCCCCAGCATGTACCACCAGTTCAAGCAACTGGCGGACATTGATATCACGCAGGAACCGATGGAAGTCGGACCGACCACGCATTACATGATGGGAGGCGTCCGCGTCGATCCAGATTCGCAGATGTCCGAGGTCCCAGGCCTGTTTGCGGCTGGGGAGTGCGGCGCCGGACTGCATGGAGCGAACCGGCTCGGGGGGAATTCGCTGTCTGATCTGCTGGTCTTTGGTAAACGGGCTGGTGAATATGCCGCGCGGTATGCGAAAGAGACCTCGCTGGGCCCGATCAATCCGGATGAAGTTGCACTAGCAGCAAAACAAGCGCTGACCCCATTCGAACGCGATGGTGCAGAAGGACCTTATGCGGTTCAGTATGCCTTGCAGGAGATGATGCAGGACCTGGTGGGCATCGTACGCCAGGAAAAAGAAATGTTGCAGGCGCTCGAGCGCATTGAGCAGTTAAAGGCCCGCGCGCAACTTGTTGGCGTGAGCGGGAATCGCGAATACAACCCCGGCTGGCACACGGCCATCGACCTTAACAACTTGCTGACTGTGTCCGAAATGGTGACAAGGGCCGCGCTAGAGCGAAAAGAAAGTCGTGGCGCGCATTTTCGTGACGACTATCCCGCCAAGGACGACAAGTTCGGCTCATTCAACATTGTCATTCGAAAGGGCCCTGGCGGTGACCCTCAGATCATGCGTGAGCCGATTCCGGAGATGCCGGCGGAGTTGAAGCAAATCATCGAGGAGATGAAGTAATGGCGACGGCAACGTTCCGAATCTGGCGCGGGGAAAAAGGCTCGGGAAAATTTCAGGATTATGCGACCGAAGTCGCTCCCGGAATGGTGGTGCTTGATAGCGTTCATCATATCCAGGCTGAGCAGGCCAACGATCTCGCGGTACGATGGAACTGTAAGGCCGGCAAATGCGGCTCGTGCTCTGCTGAAATCAACGGAATGCCGAAGCTCATGTGCATGACGCGTCTGAATTCGCTTCCGCTTGAACAGCCCGTGACCATCGAGCCCATGAAAGCATTTCCGCATGTTAAAGACCTGGTTACCGAACTGTCGTGGAACTATGGTGTGAAAAAGCGCATGGCGAAATTCAAGCCGCGCCGTCCAGACGCTCCGGACGGGACGTGGCGCATGGCGCAAGGAGATGTCGATCGCGTCCAAGAGTTTCGCAAATGCATTGAGTGTTACCTATGCCAGGACGTGTGCCACGTGCTTCGTGAACACCACATGCACGACCAATTCATCGGACCGCGTTTTTTGGTCTATGCCGCCGCGCTTGAAATGCATCCACTTGACGAAGCGGATCGCATCCCCGAGCTCAGAACGCAGGACGGCATCGGGTTGTGTAACATCACAAAATGCTGTACCAAGGTGTGTCCAGAGAACATCACCATCACCGACAACGCCATCATTCCCTTGAAGGAGCGTGTCGTGGATCGCTTTTTCGACCCATTGACGAAGCTGTTCCGCACGTTCAAAGCCGGTAGTGGCTAGGAGGTCTTCATGCATTTCAATCTGAAGTCCATCTCGAGCGATGGCGTTCCTAAAGCGCTAGAAAAAGCCGAACGATACCGCCTGCTGAACGAACCGAGTCTTGCCGAAAGCATTTGCCTGGACATTCTGGCTATTTTCCCTAGACATCAAGAGGCACTGGTTTCGCTCCTTCTTGCGCGAACCGATCAATTTGACAGTGGCGTTAGTTTGAAATCGGCTCAAGAGGTGCTGGGGCGCATTGAGGGTGAGTACGAGCGCGCTTATTACGCCGGTATTATCTGGGAGCGCCAAGGACACGCGCACTTGCGGCAAGGCGGCCCTGGCAGCAGCGCAAACATCTACCACGCACTGCGCGAGGCGATGGAACACTACGAGCGAGCCGAAGCTCTCCGCCCACCTGCCAATGACGACGCGATTCTTCGGTGGAATGCCTGTACCCGAGTCATTAAGGAGATTCGGCCGCCAGCCGATGAGGAAGTTCAACCCATCACTGGCGAGTAGCAGAGTTTTTCCCAAAGCTTCGCGCTTGGGCAGGCGAGAGGAAACGGCCAGCGAACTGAGGGAGACGGCTAACTACGCTAGGGCTTGTCGCAGGTATCCTGCCACGTCGCTAATGAAGCGATGGACTGAGACCTCCGCGATGCGGTGACCGACGATCGCATTCATGGCTTTTCCTACGGCGCCGAATGGTGGTTCGTAAAGACCCCAGAAATCCAACTGCGTTTCAGTAGCGGTCAGCGGGTAGATGGAAAGTTCGGCTTTCATTAGAGGGAACAAGTGTGGCTTGGTCGCGGCTTCCCATTCCAGCATCAACCGGGTAACTGGACTGGACATAGCATCAAGAATCTTTTCTTCGACGTTTTTGACGGAGATTCTAATATCAGTCTTGACTCCCACACCGCCAATTTCCACGTGCAGTTCAGCGGCGATCGATTGCGCGCGGTAGGCGGCAGCTTTCGTAGCCGACTGGAACACGGTGAGTGCGTGCTGCCGCAATGTATCGCGGACGCGTTCGTAGGGATGGTTCACGTAGTCGTAACAGCGAATCTCAGGTTCTTTACTCATTAGCATCGCTTTGGCCAGTTTGACAGACTGTCTTCAAACTGGCGATCGCAGAACTGTACCACATTGCGATCATAGGGCATGCGGGAGCGTCCTCATCTCCGTGAACGCCGTTCCTGGATGATTTCCGTGTAGCCGGCTATCCGCCGAGTGAGCCGGATACTGCCAACACCTGCCTGATCGAGAGCGGAAATCGCTGACTGGGTGATCACCAGACGTGTGGTACCAACCGGGAACGCACTTTCTGGAGATATTCCTGGCAGCCCTCCAGATCATAGCGCGGGCACCACGTCACTGACACACGGCATTGTGCGCCATTCCATGTATCTGGGCGGCGCGTTGCTGCTCGGCTCTGTTTGGATAACTTCCCGATCGCCGACCAGTTCGACGTCTGTTTCCGTTAGCCGTTTGTAGGTGTGATCTCCTTCGACGTGATCTCATACTTGAAGTTATCCGGATCGAGGCTGTCGAGTCGACCTTCGGTCGCTTCTGCCTGCGGATACATGAGGAAGCCGACTGGCGCGCCGCTCGATCCGGGCAGAGTGACATCGTGGGCGAAGTTGTACGCCATCCAATTCATTTCCCAGGACCCGAACAGCCGCGCGCGGGCCTTCTTGACCATGTCGTCCTGAAGCTGTCGATTTCCGGGTGGCTCCTCGAGCACGACCTTCCTCACGTCGGCGGGATCAACGGGTACCCAGCCGTAATCACTAAGGTAAACCTCAGCGCGGCAGTGCTGCGCTTTCGTCACGTTCTCTGACGAAGCACCGAGGCTCTTGTATCCCATTTCGGACTTAGCAACGCGGATGCCATAAACGTCGCGCGCGGGGAGGCCCGCGGCGCGCGCTAGCCCAACGTACAGCGCGTTTAAATCAGCGCACTTACCACCCAAATCCCCGGACTCCAGCATGAAGCGAATGTCGCCGACGCCGCAACCGCGTGTTTTCGGATTCCGAAAGGTGTTGTCAACGATCCACTCGTAGATCGCCCGAGCCTTCTCAACATCCGTCTTCGAGCCCTTGGTGATCTCGTTCGCTGTCGCTTTCACAATACCATCCGTAGGCAGGAGCTTGGTTGGCCGCAAGAAATGCTCCAATTCCCCGCGGTCCTCTTTCGGCGCCGTGCCCGGCGAGGTGAGGTCGATCGCACAATCCTTCGTGGCGATCCGGCTAGTCACTGTGAGGATCGGCCTTACGCCGGCCGGAAATTCCGCGGCGATGATTCCTAGCGCGTCGGTCTTGCTCTCGAACATCTTCGCGGTACCGCCGTCGCAGTTGAATGTGTTCGCGAGAGTTTTCTGGAAGGGGGTTTCACTAATAAGCGCAGCCGCTACCCATATACGTGCCGTCCCGGAAGATTTCAGGACTTCGACGCGTGTCGTCACT
>Ga0074045_10006365_pt1 | contig 10150 bp, 10 predicted proteins | sample BogForMeECP23OM2_FD_94442 | JGI IMG/M metagenome (GOLD analysis project Ga0074045, IMG submission 94442) | Bog forest soil microbial communities from Calvert Island, British Columbia, Canada - Bog Forest MetaG ECP23OM2 | ecosystem: Environmental > Terrestrial > Soil > Wetlands ... | reverse complement strand
GCACGATGACGTGGCAGGTGGTGCAGGCGCAGGACTTCTCGCATGCGTGCTCGATCTCGACTCCATGATCGAGCAGATTGTCGCAGATCGATTCGCCGTGGGCGGCCTCGAAGGTCATGCCCTCCGGGCAGAGCTCCGCGTGCGGCAGGACGACGATTTCAGCCATGCGCTTCTAGTCGCGCGCGAGGAGGTCGACGCGCCGGCCGGTGAGGGCGCCGGCCACGCCGCGATCCATGCGCCGCGCGGCGAAATCCGCCGTGGCGCGGTTCAGTGCAGCCACGGCGGCCTGCAGCGCGTGGCGGTCGGTAGCGGCGAGTCGCTGCCGCACGGTGGCGACGGCCGCGTCAATCTCCTCCTTCTGCCGAGCATCGAGCAGGTCGCCGTCGGCGTCGAGCGCGCTCCGGGTCGCGGCGAGTATCCGTTCCGCCTCCACCTGAGCCTCGGTGAGCGCGCGCAGGGCCATGTCGTCGACCGCGTGCGCCTGGGAATCCTCGAGCATGCGCGCAATATCCGTATCGGCGAGGCCATAGGACGGCTTGACCGTAATTGCCGCTTCGACGCCGGTCGTCTGCTCACGCGCCGAGACCGCGAGCAAGCCGTCGGCATCGATCTGGAAGGTAACCCGGATGCGTGCCGCCCCGGCAACCATCGGCGGGATGCCGCGCAATTCGAAGCGCGCCAGCGACCGGCAGTCGGCGACACGCTCGCGCTCACCCTGTACGACGTGCATCGCCATTGCGCTCTGGCCGTCCTTGAAGGTCGTGAACTCCTGCGCCTTGGTGATCGGAATGGTGGCGTTGCGCGGCACGATCTTCTCGGTCAGGCCACCCATGGTCTCGAGGCCCAGCGACAGCGGTATGACGTCGAGCAACAGCCAGTCCTCGTCCTCGGCGCGATTGCCGGCGAGCACGTTGGCCTGAATCGCGGCGCCGAGCGCGACCACCTGGTCGGGATCGAGATTGGTCAGCGGCGGCATGCCAAAAAACTGCGCGACGGCTTTCTGGATCTGCGGCATGCGCGTCGCGCCGCCGACCATGACCACACCGTCGATTGCCTCGGGACTGAGTTTCGCGTCACGCAGCGCCTTGCGCACCGGCAGCAGCGTCTTGCTCACGAGCGTCGCCGTGATCGCCGTGAAGGTCTCCGCGGTCAGCGTGAGATCCACGCGCTCGCCGGTCGATAGCGTGGCGACGAGCGAGGTCGACGCATGCGAGGTCAGGTTTTCTTTCGCCTCGCGCGCCTTGAGCAGCAGCAGCCGCGTGTCTGACGGCGACACCGGACCGAGGCCCGCGGCCTCCAGCGCCCAGCAGTAGATGCGGTGATCGAAATCGTCGCCGCCCAGCGCGGTGTCGCCGGCGGTCGCGAGCACCTCGAACACGCCGCGCGAAAGCTTTAACAGCGACAGGTCGAAGGTTCCGCCGCCGAGGTCGTATACGGCGTAGATTCCCTCGGAGGCATTGTCCAGGCCATAGGCAATCGCTGCCGCCGTGGGCTCGTTGAGCAGGCGCAGCACGTTCAAGCCGGCCTGTTCCGCGGCGTCCTTGGTCGCCTGGCGCTGGGCGTCGTCGAAATAGGCCGGAACGGTCACCACCGCGCCGGCGAGCGCGCCACCCAGGCTCGCTTCCGCGCGCACGCGCAAGCTGCGCAGGATTTCGGCGGACACCTCGACCGGCGTGCGCACGCCCGCGCGCGTCTCGATCTTCACCATGCCGGGGGCGTCGATGAAGCGATACGGAAAACGCCTGGCATCGGAGAGGTCGACCAGGCCCCTGCCCATCAAGCGCTTGACCGAGACGATCGTGTTCTGCGGATCGGAAACCAGCGCGTCCTGCGCCGGGTAGCCGACCTCGACGCCGTGCGCGCCAAAATGCACGATCGAGGGCAGCAGCGGTCGACCTTCCCTGTCCGGCAGCACCACCGGGATGCCGTGGCGCACGGTCGCGACCAGCGAATTGGTCGTGCCGAGGTCGATGCCCACCGCAAGGCGCGGCGGGTGCGCGACCGGTGCGGCGTCGGGCTCGGCAATCTGCAGCAGCGCCATCAGTCTTCGTCCGCGGCGATCGCCGCCTCAAGGTCGTCGGCGACCTTGGTCAGAAAGCGCAGCTCGCGCAGCGCGTCGCGTGCCGCATGCCATTGCTGCGCCTCGAGGCGATCGGCGAGCGTCGCCTCGAGCGCGTTGGCGTCCGCGCGCACCGTTTCGAGCATCCGCGTCAGACCGCTGCGGTCGGCGCCGGACTGCACCGCGTCCATGGCCTCCCGGCGCTCCAGCTCGCGTTGCAGAAATTCCATGGGCAGCGCCGTGTCCGTTTCCGCCAGCGCATCGATGCCGCGCAGCGACAGCAGGTACTGGGCGCGGCCCACCGGGTCCTTGAGCGCCTGGTAGGCCTCGTTGACGCGGGCGGAGGACTGCAGCGCCATGCGACGCTCGGTCTCGCCTGCGGCGGCGTAGCGATCCGGATGCACGGCACGCTGCAACGCGTGATAGGCGGCATCGAGCGCCGCCGGGTCAAAGCGATACCGCGGCGGCAGCCCGAATAACGCGAAATAGTCCTGGGAGAAATCGATCATTCTTGTTGTAGCTCCCCGGCGCAGGGGAGGAATCGGGCGGTAGGCGCGCGGCAGTCGCGCCACCCGCCTGACCCTCCCGCTCGATCGAGGGGAGGGAATGGGCTTAGACGTTAAACGATTCGCCGCAACCGCACTCGTCCTTCACGTTCGGGTTGTTGAACTTAAAGCCTTCGTTCAGACCCTCCCTGGCAAAGTCGAGCTCGGTTCCATCCAGGTAGGGCAGGCTCTTCGGATCGACGATGACGGTCACGCCGTGGCTGTTGAAACGGTGGTCCTCCGGCTTGACCTCGTCGGCATATTCAAGCTTGTAGGCAAGGCCGGAACAGCCGGTGGTGCGCACCCCCAGCCGCAGGCCGACACCTTTCCCGCGCCGGGTCAGAAACCCGGCAACGTGCTTGGCTGCGTTCTCAGTCAGCGTGATCGCCATGACACCTGCCTTGCGCTCAGTCCGCGGCCGCCACCGGCTGCGTCGCGCCCGCGCCTTCGCGCTCGCTGGCGCTTGCGTGCTTCTTGCGGTAATCGGCCACCGCCGCCTTGATCGCGTCCTCGGCGAGAATCGAGCAGTGAATCTTGACCGGCGGCAACGCGAGTTCCTCGGCGATCTGCGTGTTCTTGATGCTGGTTGCCTGGTCGAGCGTCTTGCCCTTCACCCATTCGGTGACGAGCGACGACGACGCGATGGCGGAGCCGCAGCCGTAGGTCTTGAACTTGGCATCCTCGATGCGTCCATCCGCCCCGACCTTGATCTGCAGTTTCATTACATCGCCGCAGGCAGGCGCGCCGACCATTCCCGTGCCCACGCCGGACTCGTCCTTGGCGAACGAGCCGACGTTGCGCGGGTTTTCATAGTGATCCAGTACCTTGTCGCTGTATGCCATTGCTTTCTCCTCGGGTGCGCGTCAGTGCGCCGCCCATTGCACGCTGTCGAGATCGATGCCTTCCTGATGCATCTCCCACAGCGGTGATAGCTCGCGCAGCTTCGCAATCTTGCGCTTGACCAGCTCAATCGCATAATCGATTTCCGCCGCGGTCGTGAAGCGGCCCACGGTGAAGCGGATCGAGCTGTGCGCCAATTCGTCACTGCGACCGAGCGCGCGCAGCACGTAGGACGGCTCGAGCGAGGCGGACGTGCAGGCCGAGCCCGACGACACCGCCACATCCTTGATCGCCATGATCAGGCTCTCGCCTTCGACGAAATTGAAGCTGACGTTGAGGTTGTGCGGCACCCGCCTTTCCGGATCGCCATTCAAATAGACTTCCTCGATTTCCGACAGGCCCTGCCATAGCCGGTCGCGCAGCATGCGGATGCGCTCATTGTCGGCCGCCATCTCCAGGCGCGCCAGCCGGAAGGCCTCGCCCATGCCCACGATCTGGTGCGTCGGCAATGTGCCCGAGCGCATACCCCGCTCGTGACCGCCACCGTGCATCTGCGCCTCGATGCGCACGCGCGGCTTGCGTCGCACGAACAGGGCACCCACGCCCTTCGGGCCGTACGTCTTGTGCGCCGAAAACGACATCAGGTCGACTTTCAGCGCCGACAGGTCGATCGCTATCTTGCCGGTTGCCTGCGCGCTGTCGACGTGAAAAATGATCCCGCGCGCGCGACAGATCTCGCCCATCGCCGGGACGTCCTGGATGACGCCGATTTCGTTGTTCACGTACACGACCGAGGCGATGATCGTGTCCGGACGCAGCGCCGCCTTGAACGTCTCCAGGTCGAGCAGGCCATCGGCCCCGACGTCAAGGTAGGTGACCTCGAACCCGGCGCGCTCGAGCTCGCGCATCGTATCGAGCGTCGCCTTGTGCTCGGTCTTGAGCGTGACCAGGTGCTTGCCCTTGTCCTTGTAGAAATTCGCCGCGCCCTTCAATGCCAGGTTGATCGACTCGGTCGCGCCCGAAGTCCAGACGATCTCCTTCGGGTCGCAATGCACCAGCCGGGCGACCTCCTCGCGCGCCTCCTCGACCGCTTTTTCCGACTCCCAGCCAAACGCGTGCGAGCGCGATGCCGGGTTGCCGAACTGTTCGGTAAGGTACGGAATCATCTTCGCCGCGACTCGCGGATCAACCGGCGTCGTTGCGGAATAGTCGAGATAAATCGGCGTCTTCATGTCGTCGTTTCTATCCGGTCATTCGATCCCTAGACCACCGCCGCGGATTCGGACTTCTTGCCCGGCACCGCGCGATGGTCCTGCAATACCGTGACCGGCTGCTTGTCCTGCTGCCGGACGAGTTGCTCGAGGGTGACCGAGCTCAAGAAGGCAAAGATATGCGTGTTGAGGCTTGCCCAGAGCTCGTGGGTCATGCAGCGCTTATCGTCCAGGCAATTTTCCTTGCCGCCGCATTGCGTTGCATCGATCGGCTCGTCGACGGCCGTAATGATGTCGGCCACCGAGACACCGGTCGCGGCTCGCGCCAGGTTGTAGCCTCCGCCCGGGCCGCGCACGCTGTCGACAAGCCCGTGGCGACGCAGCTTGCCGAACAGTTGCTCCAGATACGACAGGGAAATTCTTTGCCGCTCGGCCACGCCGGCAAGCGTGACCGGTCCCCCGCCGTTATGCATGGCTACGTCAATCATCGCCGTTACGGCGAACCGTCCTTTGGTCGTCAGTCTCATGGCTGTCTTGTCACCGCGCTCCGCCGGGCTAGGGCCCCAGGCACAGCACTATTCTATAATTCCCGATCAAATTAGTCAACTAAATACCCGATCGGTTCACTCCAGCATGCGGTTGATCCGTTCCGGGTCGAAAAGGTCGGCGGTGGCCTTGGCGTCGCCGCAATCGAAGCCACCCCGCTGCAGCAGCCCGACCAGGGTCTTCATGCGTTCCTCGGTCGCCGCCGCGTGATCGAGCAGCGAGTGCACGGCCTGCACCATCGGATCGTTCATGTCGGCGCTGATCGCGTAGGCCGAAAAGCCGATGGTCGCCGCCTGCCGCTCGCGGCGCAGCGCGTCATCGCCGCTGACGACCCGCGCCGGGATGCCCACCGCCGTGGCGCCGGCCGGCACGTCACGCACGACCACCGCATTGGAGCCGATTTTGGCGCCGTCACCGACGAACACCGGCCCCAGAATCTTGGCACCCGCGCCGACCACCACCGATCGACCCAGCGTGGGGTGGCGCTTGGTCTTTTCCCATTTGACGCCACCGAGCGTAACCCCATGATAGAGCGTGCAATCGTCGCCGATTTCGGCAGTTTCGCCGATCACCACACCCATGCCGTGGTCGATGAACACGCGTCGGCCGATGGTGGCGCCCGGATGGATCTCGATGCCGGTGAACCAGCGACTCCAATGCGACAGCCAGCGCGCCAGCCAGCGCCAGCCCCAGCGCCACAGTGGATGCGACAGCCAGCGGTGGCCGGTGAGCGCATGCAGCCCCGGATAGCAGGTCAGCACTTCCCAGGTGGAGCGGGCGGCCGGGTCGCGGTCGAACACCACCGCAATGTCTTCGCGCAGGCGGGAGAACATGGCTTTATTTTTCCATATCCGAGCGAATCACTCTACTATTGTTGTCGCCCCCGTTCAACCCAGCAGGACGGCGGCGACCACCAGGCCGGCGACAACGAGGAAAAAGAAGATCAGATAGACGAGGAAAATCAGGGCCGCGCGTGCGATCACGCCGGACCAGCGGCCGCCGTAGACGACGCGCATCGACAACAGCAGGTAGAGCATCGTCCAGACGACCAGTGCCGCGCGCAGCGCGCCGTCGTGCAGGACGACGAACAGCGCCACCGCCAAAAACAGGAAGGCATGGTTATGCGCGCCGAACACCAGGTGCGCCGCGTAGCGGCGCGGGCGCAGCGGATAGCGGCGTGCGCGCCCGACATAGACGATCTTGAGCAGCAGCGCGAACAGCGGCAGCAGCGCGAACATCGCGTAGGGCCCGAAGCGGAATACGCCGGAGAAGATCTGATCGATCTGCGCCTTTCGCGATAAGCGGTTGAACGCCGTGGTGCGATTGCGCAGCGGCTCGAGCCCGGGTTCGTCTAGATCGATCAGGTTGGGAAGATCCGTGAATCCGCTCGTGGCGTCGCCCGCTGCCTGCTTCTTATCGACCGAGTCGGCCTTGGCCCGGCCCGCCCGCTTGCTGCCGGACTTGGCGGCGGATTCGGCCTCGGCGGTGTTCTTCTCGGCGCTATCGAGTCCCTGCAACACCAGCTGCTCGGGTCCGAGGTCGAAGCGCAGAAGGGCGAACAATCCGAGCGAGAGCACCAGGAACAGCCGCGCCGGGCGAATGTAGCGTCGCCGCCGGCCGGCGAAGTATTCACGCGTCAAGAATCCGGGCCGGCAGAGGCCGATGAGCGTGCGCCACATCCGTCCGTCGAACGCCACGTAGCGCCCCGCGGCCTCGCGCAACAGCGCGCGCACGGTCGGCAGCGCAAGGCTCGTTTCCTGGCCGCAATGCGGGCAGTAGGTCCCGGGTGCGACGGCGCCGCAGTTCGGGCATAGCGGGGGCGCCGCGGCAGGCGGCGCAGCGGGCGGGGAAGTTTCGGTCACCAAAGTCACGAACGACGCGCGAGCAGTTGGTCGATGCGCGCGAGGATACCGCGCAGGATGTTGACCTCTTCCTTTTCCAGCTGGGTGCGCGCGAACAACCGGCGCAGGCGCGCGAGCAGTCGCTTCGGGTGCTGGGGATCGAGGATGCGCATGCCAATCAGCGTCCGCTCGGCGCAGCTATAGAGCGCCGCGATTTCGTCAAGCGTCGCCGGTTCAAACCGCGGGGCCGTCCACACGCCGTCGCCGCGCGCGGCGACGAACAGTTCGTAGGCCGCGACCTGCACGGCTGCCGCCAGATTGAGCGATGCCTGCCCGGCCTCGCCCGGGATGGTGGCCACAATTTGGCAACGCGCGAGTTCGACATTGGACAGGCCCGACATCTCGCTGCCGAATACCAGGGCGACCTCGCCGCTGGCGCAGTGCACGACGGCCTCCTGCGCGGCTTGCCGCGCCGAACGCGCCGCCCCGGCGAACTCGCGCGGCCGCGCCGAAAAACCGATTGCCAGCGACGCGCCGACCAGCGCCGCGTCAAGGCTGGGAACGACCTTCGCCGCACGCAGCAATCCCACCGCGCCGACCGCGAGCGCATCGGCTTCCGGGTGTGGATACGCGCGCGGTGCGACGAGCACCAGCCGCGCCAGGCCCATCGCGTGCATCGCCCGCGCAGTCGCGCCGATGTTGCCCGGATGGCTCGTCGCGCAGAGCACGACGCGGGTGCGCTCAAGCGCCAGGGTCACCATCGATGCCTTTGCCCGCTCGTGGCGGCAGAGAGGGTTTGCAAATGCAGGTAGAATCCTCGGTTGGCACACGCTGCGACGTGCGCGGACACCAACCGGCGCCGCGCGGAACAGGCGATTCGCGGCACTCCCAGGCAGGCTCCGGCAACCATGCACCCGATGCTCACGACCGCAGTCAAGGCCGCGCGCCGCGCGGGCAGCGTCATCAACCGCGGCGCGCGCGATCTTGATCTGCTGACGGTGACCGCCAAGGGTCCCAAGGATTTTGTCAGCGAAGTCGACCGAGCCGCCGAAGCCGCGATCGTCGAGACGCTGCATGCGACCTATCCGGACCATGCAATCTTAGCAGAGGAAGGCACCGCCCGCGGCGCGAATGCCAGCGCCGAGCACCTGTGGATCATCGATCCGCTCGACGGCACGACCAATTTCCTGCACGGCTTTCCACAGTACTGCGTATCGATCGCGCTGCAGCACAAGGGACAGATCACGCAGGCGGTCGTCTACGATCCGGTGCGCAACGACCTGTTCACTGCGACCCGCGGGCGAGGCGCGTTTCTCAACGACCGGCGCATCCGCGTGTCGAGGCGACAGCACCTCAAGGAATGCCTGATCGGCACCGGTTTCCCCTTTCGCGACGGCAGCCGCCTCGATCTCTACCTGCAGATGATGCGCGCGATGACGCTCGAGGCCGCGGGCATCCGCCGTCCGGGCGCGGCCGCGCTCGACCTCGCCTATGTCGCCGCGGGCTACTACGACGGGTTCTGGGAAGTGGGACTCAACCCATGGGATGTCGCCGCCGGCAGCCTGCTCATCGTCGAAGCCGGCGGCCTGGTCGGCGATCTCGAGGGCGAAGGGACATTTCTTTACGGCGGGCAAGTCATTGCCGCCAATCCGCGCATTTTTGCGCAAATGGTCAAGTTGCTCTCGCCCTTCCGCGGCGACCTCAAGCCGGCGCCGGCAATCGCAAACTGAACTTTTCGGCCGCGGCAAACGCGGGTGCAGCGGGGGCTGGCGCGGCGGGCGAGGGGCACCAGGCGCCAAACGGCGCAATCGGGCGGTTATCCCGGGCTGACAATTCCATTGTCATTGTGTAGGATTGCCCGACCTGCCCGGGCCGGTACATAAAAAGTGCGGCGTCGCGTCCGGGTGCCAACGCTCTGGGAGCAACCATGTTGCAACGATCGCTGTGTCGATTGGGCCTGTCGCTGCTCCTCGCCGCCTTTGCGGCCACCGCGGGGGCGCAGAGCGTTTCCGGTATCCGCGTGATGCTCCATCCGTATGCCGCCCCGCCCGGCGCGCTGCCGCCGGCGGCACTCGCCGCGCTGACCTCCCTGGCCGGTATGCCGCTGCAGTTATCGGGTGCCACGCGCACCGGCGGCCTCGAATTCACGCTCGGCGAAACGCTGAGCCCGGCCGACGCCGCGGCGCTCCTGACGCGCCTGCGCGCCGATCGCAGCGTCCTCTGGGCCGAGCCCATCGCGGCGCCCGCGGCGCCGACCGCGCCGAGTAAGCCCAGCCCGTTCCAGGGGCAGAAGCTCATGGTCCGGATCGTCGGCGACGCAACCCCGGACTGGACGACGGTGTTGCCGCGCTGGTCCGGCCTGGTTGGCGCGCCATTGGCAGTCGAGCGCCAGATCGCCAATACCTGGGTGCTCACCTTGAACAATGCGGTGTCGGAAGACACGCTCGCCGTCATGGCCACGCAGCTGCAGCAGGACAGCAGCGTGCAGTATGCCGACCCGGTTCGGCGCATGCTGCCGACCCTGGTGCCCAATGACCCGCTGTTGGGCCAGCAATGGGCGCTGACTGACCCCACCGGCGGCGTGAACGCGCCCACGGCGTGGGATCTCGATATCGGCAATGCCGACGTGACCGTCGCCGTCATCGATACGGGCATCACCGTGCATCCCGACCTCGCCGGTCGCACCCTGCCCGGGTACGACTTTGTGCTCAACATTCCGGGTGCCAGCGATCCGGGCGACGCCACGGGCGATAACCAGTGCGGTCCTGGCATCCCCGGCGAGCCGAGCTTCTTCCATGGCACGTTCGTGACCGGCCTTATCGCCGCGGACACCAATAACAATCTGGGCATCGCCGGTCTTGACTGGAACGCCATGGTCCTTCCGGTACGCGTGCTCGGTCCCTGTGGCGGCACCTCCGACCAGCTCGTCGCGGGCATCGACTGGGCGATCGGCGTTGCGGTGCCGGGCACGCCGCCCAATCCGAACCCTGCGCGGGTCGCCAACATGAGTCTGGCCGGCTTCGGCACGTGTCCGCAATCGGTCCAGGACGCGATCAACTCCGCACTGGCGCAAGGGACGGTGGTGGTCGCCGCAGCCGGGAATGCGAG
>Ga0074045_10006364_pt1 | contig 10151 bp, 9 predicted proteins | sample BogForMeECP23OM2_FD_94442 | JGI IMG/M metagenome (GOLD analysis project Ga0074045, IMG submission 94442) | Bog forest soil microbial communities from Calvert Island, British Columbia, Canada - Bog Forest MetaG ECP23OM2 | ecosystem: Environmental > Terrestrial > Soil > Wetlands ... | reverse complement strand
GTAGCGGTCAATTTCCTCGTACTCTTCCTGTTCGAATTCGAGGCCGCGCTTCAGATCGCCGTTGGTCGTTCCAAAAGGGCTTTCCCGAGGCTTCGCCAGTTCCTCCTTCGAATAGACGACATCGATGGTTCTCTTCTGAAACTTGACGGCGTCGCAATCGGCGCCCAAGGCCACGTTGATAAGTCTTTTCGCGAGATCGATATCGCCATTGTGGTTGATCCCGATTTCAGCGACCACGTAACAAGGTCTGCCGGGTCCGACCACCTTGGACCCCAATCGAACCTCCGGAAGCTGGCCGGAGGCATGGTTACTATTTTCTTGCGGCATCAGAAAGAACCCCCTTTAACGCGATTTCGTTTATCGTTTCCAGAACGTAATCCAACATCGCTGGCGTGAGTCCGGGATATACGCCAATCCAGAAGGCTTGATTCATCACGCGGTCACTTGTTCGGAGATCACCTACTACACGATAGTTGAGGCCTGCATAGGCGGGTTGACGGACCAAGTTGCCGCCGAACAGCTGGCGGGTGCCGATCTTTCTCTCATACAGGAAATCAATTAGCGCGTTGCGTGAGAATGGAGCTGTCTCCCTTACCAGCAGCGGCAATCCAAACCAACTGGGGTCGGAATTCGGAGTTGCTTCGGGCAGGACGAACTGCTCCTTAACGTTCTTGTCTTTGAGTCCTGACTTCAAATACGCAAAATTTCGCTTTCGCGCCTCAATGAATGCCGGCAGCTTCTTCAGTTGTGCGATTCCCACGGCAGCTTGCATGTCAGTGGCTTTGAGATTATAGCCCACATGCGAATAGATATATTTGTGATCGTAGCCGTGGGGCAATTCACCCAACTGCCAGTCGAAACGCTTGCCGCAGGTGTTCTCTTTACCCGGGTCACACCAGCAATCCCGGCCCCAATCGCGAAAGGATTCGACGAGCGTGCGCAGCAGGGGCTTGTCGGTCAAGACGCATCCGCCCTCGCCCATGGTGATGTGGTGTGCGGGATAAAAGCTGACAGTCGCGAGATCGCCGAAGGTTCCGACTTTCTGTCCGCGGTAAGTCGAGCCGAGCGCGTCGCAGCAGTCTTCGATCAGCCACAAGCCGTGCTTATTCGCGAACGCTGTCACGGCATCGAGATCGAACGGATTCCCCAGCGTGTGCGCAAAGATTACGGCCCGCGTGCGCTCGGATAACGCCGTTTCCAGATAACTGACATCCACGTTGAAGGTGGGAATTTGAACGTCGATGAAGACGGGAACCAGTTCGTTTTGCAGGATCGGATTGACGGTAGTGGGGAATCCCGCAGCCAGGGTGATGACCTCGTCTCCGGGGCGCAGCCGGCGATCGCCCAATTTCTGTGAAGTCAGGGCTGCGACTGCCAGCAGGTTGGCCGACGAGCCCGAGTTAACTAGCACCGCCTCGCGCACACCGACAAACTTGGCGAACTCACGTTCGAATTGCTCGGCGAAGCGTCCGGTGGTCAGCCAGAAATCGAGCGAGGACTCAACCAGCAGTTCGAGTTCTTGCTCGTCGAAGACGCGGCCGGAAATGGGCACTTGGGATGAACCTGGCACGAACGCGGGGGAAGGGAAGGCCTCATGGTAGTACTCCGCCACCAAGCCGCGGATCCGGTCGCGCAACTCGTCTGCTCGTGACACTACTTCAGCGCCTCCCGGTACCACGCGATGGTTTTTTCCAACCCTTGATCCAGCGTGAACATGGGCCTCCAGTTCAATTCCGTGCGTGCCCGCTCGGCGCTCAGGAACTGATGGCGGATTTCATTTGAAGCCTGGTTCTGAATCTCGGGTTTCAACTTCGATCCCATTTTCCCGAGAATCGCATTCACCAGCTCAAGCACGCTGATCTGCGCTTCATTCGAAAAGTTATAGGCTGCGCCGCAAAGCTTCGAATTCTGCAGGAGCCGCTCTGCCAGCAGCATGTAGGCCGCGGCGCCATCTTCCACGTAGAAATAGTCGCGCACGAATTTGCCGTCGGAGCGAATAATGGGTCGTTCGCCACGAATCACGGAGCGGATCGTGCCGGGCACGACGCGGTTCCAGTTCAGGTCTCCGCCGCCGTAAAAATTGCCGCAGCGCGTAATGGCCACCGGGACGCCAAAGGTGTACGCGTAGGACTGCGCAATCAAGTCCGCGCACGACTTGCTTACGTCGTAGGGATGCTTTCCCTGCAGCGGCATATCTTCCTTATAGGGAAGTACCGTCTGATCGCCGTATGCCTTGTCCGAAGAAGCGAGAATGACCGACTTCACCATCGGCGACCGCCGGCAAGCCTCCAGAAGGTTCCACGTTCCGCGGATGTTGCTTTCGAAGGTTGAAAGTGGATTGCGGTTGGCGATGCCTACGATCGTCTGTGCGGCGAGATGAAAGACGACTTCGATCTCGTACTCGCCCAGCACACGTTCCAGCAGATATGGACTGCTCAGGCCGCCGCGCACTACGTTGACGCGGTCGGCCAGGCCCTGATGCACAAATTCGCTGGCGGGAACCCAGTCGCGAACCAGCGCCGTCACGGACGCGCCCTGCTCCAGCAGGTGTTTCGTGAGCCATCCGCCCACCAGTCCCGTGGCGCCAGTGATAAAGACGGCACGGTCACGCCAGAAGCCGTTCTTCATTATTAGTCCTGCCAAACCTTCCAGGGCGCCTGCTTCGCGCTCCATAGCTGGTTCAAGTACTCGTATTCGCGATACGTATCCATCGCGTAGAAGAAGCCGTCATGCTGATAAGCCATCAACTGCCCATCGGCGGCCAGACGCTCCAATGGTTCCTTCTCGAAGATGCAATCGTCACCGCCGAGATAATCGAACACCCGGCGATTGAGGACGAAAAAGCCTGCGCTGGCGCGGCCGGCGATTTTTGCCTTTTCCTTAAACTTGGTCACGTGACCGGTCGAGTTTGCCTCGATGACTCCGAAGCGGGAACTCGGGGTGATGGTCGTGACCGTGGCCAGCTTGCCATGGTTCTTGTGGAACTCCACGAGCTCGCGGATGTTCACATCGCTCACGCCATCGCCGTAGGTCAGCATGAAGATGTCTTCATTTCGACCAATGTACTTTTCAATCCTCTTCACCCGTCCGCCGGTCATCGTGGTCTGTCCGGTATCGACGAGGGTGACCTGAAAGTCTTGTTCGCGATGGACGTTTTTGTAATCAATCTTGGAGTTCTGACCGAGGCAGATGGAGAAATCGTTGTTCATCGCCTCGTAGTTCAAGAAATATTCCTTGATCATGTTGCCGCGGTATCCGAGGCAGAAGACAAAATCGGTGAAACCATTGTGCGCATACAACTTCATAATATGCCACAGGATCGGACGACCGCCGATTTCCACCATGGGCTTCGGTCGATACTCAGTTTCCTCGCGCAAACGGGTACCCAGCCCTCCGCACAGCATCACTACTTTCACGAGATTCTCCTGGCAGGCGCTAGTATTAGTTTGCCCGATTTTATGCATTATTCAGAGGTTAAACAAGGGAAGGACGACCCTGGAGGTTACTGGATGTACACCACCTCTACATGCGTTCCGGGGATAGTGGACGAGGTACTCTGACGAACTTTCGCTGCGCCAGTAGATCCTGGGTCGCGACGGCTGGAGGTGTCAATCCTGTGACACGACGTCGAATCTTGAAGTGCACCACAGGGAATTCCGCCGCCATTCGGGGGAATACTCCGAGAAGAACTTGATTACGCTGTGCACGGCATGGCACGCTAGAGTGCATCACCGCTAAGATCACGAACGCGGAGTGCCCGACACAGCGCAGCGAAAGGGCGGAGTTCACCGCAGCAATGCGTATCGATTCAGCAGTATCGATTATGTTTCTTTTGGTCGGCTTGGCTGCGCCCCGCGCTATCTCCCAAGATACCGCTGGCGCCGGATCGGGCAATTCGCATTCCGTAATCACTGCCATATCGATCGCCGAACGCGCTGACGGTGCTGATGTGGAAGTCACGTTCAGTAAGCTGGTGCAACCTCAGGTGAGCAGGCTCGAGCATCCGGACCGGCTGGTATTCGATTTTCCTGGATGTGAGCTGGCCCATCCAGGCCAACGCCTGATGGTGAATGGCGACTCCGTCCTGGCGGTGAGGACTTCCGAATTCAGCGTTGCGCCGCCCAAAGCAAGAGTGGTCATCGATCTCAGGTCCGCGCAGAATCGCGAGCGCGCGATTGCCGGAAAAAAGCTGGTCGTCAATCTCAGGTCAATCGGAAACAAGCTCATCATCGAGCTTGGCGCAAACGTAGGCACCGACCGTTCTGCTCTGGCAAGCGGTGGAAACAAACCTGCGGCGAACAGCCAGCCACTCGTCCCCAAATCCGCGGAGGTGGTGAAGCCAATGCCAAGCGCGCCGCCCGTTGTCCTTGGACCCGAGCGAGTGGCGCCCAAGTCGGTAGAGGTGGTGGCGCCGATGCCAAGCGTGCCGCCAGCTCCGCGAATTGCGCGCACAGCAACGGTCCAGCTCAGCGCTTATGCGCTTCTCGACAAAGCCCGAGCTTTGACCGTCTCCGATCTGGAGCCGTTGGAAGCGAAGGCGCGAGCTGGCGACCCCGAGTCTGAGACCACACTGGGGCTCGCCTACCATGCCGGCCCGTTGCTGAAGATGGACGATGCGGAAGCGCTTCGCCTACTGCAGGACGCCGCGAATCGAGGCTTTGTCGCGGCTGAGGAAGCCATGGGAATCTTCTGTCAGTTGGGTTTTGGGATGTCGCCGGACAAAGCACAAGCCGTTTCCTGGTACACCAAAGCGGCGCAACACGGATCGAGAGAAGCGGCCAACGACCTCGCGCTGATGTACTCCACGGGCGATGGAGTCCAAAAGGACGCCACTAAGGCGGCGCCTTGGTTCCGCAGCGCCGCCGAGGCGGGCGACGCCACCGCCCAGTTGAATCTCGCCGCCTTATATCACCGTGGTGAAGGCCTGCCACAGGATGATACCCAGGCCACCCTCTGGCTCACCAAGGCCGCTGACCAGGGCTCGCTTTCGGCGATGCTCGAACTGGCAAGGTGGGACTTACGCGGAGAGCATGGCAGCAATGTCGATGGTGCCATCGCCTGGTTAAGAAAAGCCGCCGATCTGGGCGATGCAACGGCGCAGGTGGAATTAGGCGACATCTTCGTAGATGAGAAGCTGGGTCGACTGGACTATTCCCAAGCCGTTGACTGGTACAGAAAGGCGGCCGACCAGGGGCAGCGCGAGGGTCAATTTGGATTGGGAGCGCGATATTTGCTCGGACAGGGGGTTCCGCGGAATTTCGAAGAAGCGCGGCGTTGGCTGGCCCCGGCGGCAAATCGGGGCCACCCCTACGCCCAATTCCTTCTGGCGAAGATGTTCGAGGCGGGACAAGGCGGGCCGGTCGATGCCGATTCCGCCGCGAAATACTATGAACCGGCCGCGAATTATGGCATCGCGGAGGCGCAATACCGCCTAGGACGCTTGCTCGCCTCCGACCGCGGCAATGGAACGAGTCTCGTATCCGCCTACAAGTGGTTAGTTCTAGCACAGGACGCGGTGAAGGAGAGCGCTACGACCGCGCAAGAACTTCAAAAACGGCTCACACCCACGCAGCTTGCCCTAGCCGAACATGAGATTGACGAATGGCGGACTGCACACCCTCCGCATCATTCAGGTCGCTAGCCTGCAAGATTGATCCAGCCGCAGGGATAGAATCTCTGCAAAGAAAGAAAACGGGATGAAGATGATGAAGGCAGCAGTATTGGCAGCAATGCTGACGATGAGCGCAGTAAGCCAAGCTAAACCTAAACACCTTCCAATCTCAAGCTATATGCGAGAGGTTGGATTGACGTATCTTGAGGAAGTACAAGACTTAGCTGATAGATGCGAAGATCCGACGAGTAAATGCAGCGCTGTAGTTGATAGCTGGAAGAAGAGGATGGACGCGATCGAAAGAAGGGCTGATCTTGCATTGGATGAAGCACATCGACCTGCTGGGGATGCTGCGTTCTTCCACTTGCTTGTTAGGACAAGAACTGAAGAGGAGATATACTTCACCGGGACTGTCGTTCTCGGCAAGGAAGATTTAGATATTCATCTAGCAGGTTATCTAAACTGTCAGAGACACGCGAGGGAGGATTTGAAGAAAGGAATCACCAATGCGATACTACTTTCAGATAACACAGTCCTTGAAACAGATGACGAATGTGAAGGGGGAGTAAAGAGACCGAAGTAGAAGATTTCCTCCCGGATGATCACACGTCCGCCGACAGCGCTCGCAGGAAGTATTTCCATTCCCTTATAGAATGCGGCGCTCGGTCTTATGCTGAGCTCATGGGATTCCATTCGCCATCTTTAACCGGCTTTACGGATTCGAACGTGCTTGCAGGCTTCGGGATAGGCCGTCAGAGAGGTTCGCTAGACAGCCCAGTTCTGGATCTTCAGCCCACGCACCCGCCGAAATTCGCTTTCATTGTTTGTAACCAGTGTCAACCCTGCCACCACGGCATGCGCAGCGATCCAGAGATCGTTGTTTCCAATCATCTCGCCTTTCGCTTCCAGTTCCGCCCGAATCGATCCGTACGCTTCGGCCGCTGATTCCGGCAAGGAGAGCGCGGGCAGCCAATGCACAAGCTCACGCAGCCGCTCAAGCGCCACTACCCGTTGTTCGCTCTTTGCTGCGCCATAGAGCAACTCGCCGTAGGTAATGACCGAAAGCGCGGCTTCTCCGGGACGGAGCTTACGGAATCTGCGCAAGACTTCCTCCGGCCGCTTTTGCCGGATGTAAATACAGATGTTCGTGTCCAGCAGGTAGCGAGGTTCCATTACAGTTTCTTGCGTTTCTGCGGTTGATCCTTCTCGCGCGCAACAACGACAAGATCATCCGGCAAACCAGCCAGCAGATCGAATGCTCGCGCCATGGTGCCGTCCTTTTCCCGCAGGACGATCTCATCCCCGCGCCGAAAGATCTCCACTTCCTCGCTCTTCAATCGAAACTGTTTCGGCAGCCGGACCGCCTGACTGTTTCCGGAACGAAAAACCCGCGCAGTACTCATGCACCAACCTCCACCCAATGTATATACAACAAGTATACACGCCGTTCTTCGTGCAGCAGCATTTCACCGACTTGGATTCGGCTGGTGGTCACTGTGCAACCCGGGTGCACAAACTTGGGGCTCGGTACCCTATTCCACTCAAAACCAATGCCGGCGATAACGGCCGCATTGGGGGAAGCCACGGTCGGGCAAAGGTTGAATCCAAATCGAGCATGGCAGCCATTTGAGCACGCTTCCATCGTAGGAGAACATAAAGCGAAAGTCAATGGCAATCTGCAATTTTTGCCATTATATTGGGAACCGCCTTCATGCATGCTCTGGTCTTCACCAAATCCGGTGCGACGGTGCGGGTTATCAGCCTGCGCGAGCCCGCAAAACGGAGATAAAACGCTATGAAGAAAAGGCCTGATCCCGAGATGATCGACAAGGAAAACCCGGCGTGGACCGACGCCATGTTTGCTAACTCGAGAAGGGTTTGACACGTTCTTCCGGCCGCGAGGGGAGGGTTAGCTAAACTAGGTGTTGAAAGGGTTGAGAATCCGCACATCAAGTTGCCTAAAATCTCGTTCGTTCCTGGTCGCAACAATCAAACCATGGACGCGTGCGGTCGCAGCGATCATGGCGTCCTCTACCAACTGGTCCGGTTTCCGATCCATGAGGCGGCCCCATTCCCGAAAGCAGGGCGTATCCATCGGGAGGATCTGGTAAGAGGCAGCCAGTTGATCCGCCCAAGACTCGATCTCGCTCGCTTTCGATGGATCTTGATGCCTTGTCCGCTCAATTCCCGCTTGTAGTTCGCCCATCGTGACAGCTGAGAGGAACAACTGCTCCTCCTCCTGGTCGCTGAGCCAGCCGATCACGGCGCCGTTCGGATGCGGCTTTCGGAGCTCGGAAACGACGTTGGTGTCCAGCAGGTATTTGTTCACTTGAACTCCAATGCGGCACGTCGCCGCAAATTGCGGCTCTCCGCGACCAAGTTCTCAAAGCGAGCATTGGGGGCGAGCAACAAGGCTTTGAGGCCGGGACGGGCAGCCCTTTGCAGTCGGTTCCATTCCTCGATCGGCACCAAGACGGCGGTTTCAATTCCGCGACGGGTAACGACCTGCGGGCCCTTCTTGATGGTTGCATCCAATAACTCACTAAAACGCGCCTTCGCATCTTGCACTTGCCACGAAGCCAAGCTTCACCTCCTGCGCACTGCTCTATGGTACTGACTAGTCATATATCTAGTCAAGTACAGGACCTGAACACTCGCTTCCCCCGTTGGCTTCCAGAGAGCCAGGCCTGCGGGCACCGTCCGCCCGAGGCCGTCTCAGGTCAATCTTGGGGAGGAATTTCACGGTGATCAGGTTTTGTCTTGCAGGTCCTTCTGCGGGGTTTTTTCGCAGGATTTGGCCACCCTGGCGGAAAATGGCGAGAATCGGATTCTCATGTCGCTGTTTACCAACGCGCTCTTCCAACCCCGCGGCGGAGGTAATGGAGAGCGACGTCTTTCCCGCCAGATCATGGGTGTTTGACCCTGGCCTTCTGCTTGGCGACCAGGCGCTGCATGAACTTGGAACCTTCCTTCCTTCTTGTGTCCCATTTGCAAGCAATCATCCCGGCATTGGGCAATAGCCTCCCCAAAGCGGAAACCATTTCGCAATTGCGCCAGGCGCGCGGACCCTGCGGGTTGTCCGGTCCGTTCGTTGATTAGCGTACGGGCACTCGGGCCCGTCCAGGACAGTTGCAAAGTTCACCAAGTTCACTAAGTTCACCGCACAGGGCCGGGATCGGGCAGTTCTGTCTTCCTTGGCGTATTGCAACCTGGACATATTTGGTGGTGGCTGTAAAGGCCACAGCTTGTGCACGGCTTTGACTCCTGCGCCACCTCCTCAAAAGTCATTAATCTCCCGCCCTCATGGTCCATCATCATCCCGAATTCCGAGCAAAGGCTACAGGGGTGGCCTACAAGTCCGGATTGGACGGTGACCGAGGGAAGGATATCGGCCCGCATAATCCCCATGGCCCTAGCCTGACTGTGAATCTTTCGCCCGGCTAACGTCAGCTCGACTCTGTAGCCCTCTCCCCGGCGGCGTGTGGGAAAGCCGAGCGACTGATGCAGGATCTGCCCCACTTTCTTGGGCGTATAAAGGCGTGGTTCCCCGTTTTCGCGAAGGATGCGGTTGGTTTCGTCTGTCAGTCCGTGGACGTACCTACAGAGATAACGGAGCCGCGACCCTCGGTGAGTTGATTCTGACTATCGCCTTTGGATCACGCTTTGCGACGCATAGCCATCTTATACGGAATGTACATTTTCTTTGACAATCCGGCGCTCGCCGAGCAGGCAAAGTTGATTGCAATGACCCTTAGGCGCGCGAAAGTGCGGCAATACATCGCCGTGCTGCTTGGAATTCGCTGACGTAGAAGCGGTGCTGTCGTGGTGCCGCTACGGAATCACCTGCTACTATATGGTGACCGCCATGGATAAGACGAAAGCGAAAAGGCGCGTACTCCGACCAGACGCAAGCGGTGATGCCCACGCCGTGAGCGCCCCCGTCCAAACTAGAGACTCCGCCCGTCAACTGGAGCTGGATTTTCGCGCGCCGGTGCTGCAAATGGTTTTACCCGACCAGGAAACGCTAGAATTCTGGCGCGCAACGGCTGACTATCCACAGGAAGTCGCGGATCGAATCGCAAAATTTTCCCGCAGCATGCAACAGTGGGCTTCGGCGTCTACCCGCGTAACCAACAACAAATCGAAGCCCTAATTTATGGCCGAGTGACCCTTTCGCTAATTGCAAAACGAAGGACACACGAATCTGTGGTCACCATATCTTACTAAGACCCGGAGCCCCTGGAGACAACCCTCCTGTTCGACCCTGCCTTAAACCCCGTATTTAGGATCGTCATGATCTTTCCCACGGGGACTCCAGCAAGCTCAGCGCCTCTGCCGAGAGATGCCTCCCCTTTTTGTACCGCATCGCGAGTTTTGTCCATGGTGAATGAGCGCTAAGCGTGTTGAGTATCAGCAGGGCGCGTTCGCAGATGTCAAAAGTGCAGTCGCGCCGGGAGACCTCGGCTCAGTGTGTTCCCGCCCCAAGCACCAGATCAAGACCCGCAGTTTCGGTGAACGCCCGGAAGTCTCGGTCTCGCGT
>Ga0074045_10006363_pt1 | contig 10153 bp, 17 predicted proteins | sample BogForMeECP23OM2_FD_94442 | JGI IMG/M metagenome (GOLD analysis project Ga0074045, IMG submission 94442) | Bog forest soil microbial communities from Calvert Island, British Columbia, Canada - Bog Forest MetaG ECP23OM2 | ecosystem: Environmental > Terrestrial > Soil > Wetlands ... | reverse complement strand
CGCGAGCGGGACCGCTGCGGCGCAAGACGCCATTGCCGGTACAGCGGCCGGCATCTCTGCCGCTCTCGGTGCCGCGACGCAGGGCGTTATTATCGGCGTGGCGACCGGCGCACCTATCGCGACCGGCGCTGCTACGGCGCAAGATGCTATTGCCGGCGTGGCGGCCGGCATCGCCGTGGGGACCGGCTCATCGGCAGGCGTCGAGAAAATCACCGGCACCTCGGCCGGGACGGCGGTGGCCACCGGTGTTACCGTTCAGGGCACGCAAGGGGCCGCGGCTTCCAACGCGACGGCGAGCGGGACCGCTGTAGCGGGGCTTCTGGCTGCGGCCACAGCAACGGCCGTGCTCATGCCCATCGTTGGGGCGTCCTCTGCCGTCGTCAAATCGGCCGGCCAGAATCAAGCAATGGCGGCAGCGACCGCCGCGGCGTCCGGATCAACGCAGGCCGTTACCGGCACCTGTGCTACGGTTGCGGCCGCTGTCGGCGCGTCCGCGGCGATCGCCGTGCCGAAGAGCGTTGTCTCGGGTACCGCGGCGGCCACGGCCACCGCTGCCGGCACAATCGACGCTATCCGGGGCCTGCTGGGCACAGCGACCACGCTCGATGCGATTTATGGCTACCGGATGCTCGGACAATATCGGCCCGGAACTGGTAATCCACCGGCTTATATCCAGGTGCCGTCCAGCCAATACGGCTCGGCTATGCCTGGCACGCTGGAATGGGCGATCGAAAATAACCCGTGGCCGTGGGTGCCGGTCGTCATGTCCTATGACTATTGGCCGGCAACGCTGCCGCGCTATCCGGTGCGGGCCTTCGTGCGAGCCGGCGAGGGATGCGCCTGGCCAGCGGTTGAGGCTCTGGCTCTGGTGCAGGCCGGCGCGGCAGTATGGGCACCCGGCTTCACGGCCAACATCTCGCCACTGTTAGGATTCCCGTCATGAAAGAGGGTGATCTCGTCAACGTCATCGCCGACAATCGGATCGGGGTCGTGGTCGACACGAAATCCAAACCGGGCTTTATATCGGTGCGGTTCAACGGTTTCGACGTCGAGCACTGGTATTTGCTGTCTTGGGTCGAGCGTGTAAAGTAGCTAGATATGCCCGGTAGTATCCATTATTCCGACTGGTCGTTACGCGCGACACAAGGTGACCGCAAGATCGCCGAAGCAAAGCGCGTCGCTGAGGTCGAGATGAAAGAGCGCGAGAAAAAGGCCGAGTTTGACGCGGCGGTCACCCGCGCCATCAATCGCATAACGCCACCGGCCGGCCCGCCGTTCGATCCGAACCAATGAGCGCTCGAGATCCAGGCCGGGGCCAGACGCCTCGCGAAGCCGCGTATGCAGCGCTGCAGAAAAAGTTTGCGCAGCTCGCGGACCTCGCATGGTTACAGCGCAAGCCGCGGACCATCCGGCCGGTGACGCCTGACAGAGAAACGCGCCCGGCCGGAACCGCGACCTTGCAGACGCGCATGCCAAAGGAACCCGACCCGCAATGACCTATAGCCGCGCCGTTTTCCCGTTTTCTATCGACCGACAAACGGACACGGACGATCGAACAATCGTCGTCGCAGCATCGACTGCGACGGTCGGCCGGGACAATCTCACGATCCCGTCGACCGCATTCCGTCTTGACAACTACCGCCTAAATCCGATTGTCCTCTGGCAGCACAATGCGGACTGGCCGGTAGCGCGCGCCGACGAGATCGGCGTTGTCGGCGGCAAGCTGGTATCCACGGTTAGATTCCCGCCCGCGGGTGTAAGTGTGCGCGCCGACGAGGTCCTGGGCCTTATCCGGGCCGGGGTCATCAATGCGGCCTCAACCGGATTCGACACGATTGAGGGTAATCAGGTGGATGGTGGTCCGGTCATGCGGATCACCGATTGTGAGCTACAAGAATTTTCGTTTGTTTCGGTGCCGGCTGTCCCGGACGCTCTTGTGTTACAGCGCGCTACTGCGGACGCAGACATCGAGCGCGTCCTGCGGCGTGTTATCGACGCCCGCGAGTCGGCTTTTGCTGAATCCTTCGCCGCTGCGGAAGTGGCTAAGTTGGCGGCCGCTGCCGATGCTAAGGCCGCCCGCGAGCGTGTGTACCGTCGGCGCCTAGCGACGCTGCTCGAGATCGAACAGCGGGCCGAACTTACCGAATAGCGCTCTGCGCTATCCCGTGCTCCGGCGGGTCGCTTCCGGGGCACCTTGGACGTTTCCTCCCCTGACTTGGCCCGGCGCCGACGCCCTCGCGCGCCGGGTCCTTTTTCAGGCGCAACCGTCCCCACCTTTTAACTTGGAGAACAACAGGCCATGCCGCTCATCGAGCGTCTGCCGGAATTGCGTCGCGCCCGCGCTGCGCTCGTCACCGAGCGTCAGAAGCTCCGCGAGGAATACATCAAGCTGGTCGAGCGCGAGGGCGCCGAGCCGCTTGAGCCCGACGAAAAGTCGCGCATCGACACCCTGACGGATGGTCTCAAGGCGCACGATGACCAGCTCCGCGATCACGAGACGCGCATCGCGCGCGCCGAGACCGCGCTTGGTTTCGAGGCCGACAAGGCCAAGGATACAGAGGACGGCGGTGGGGCGGCCGACGGCGGCCGCAGCGACTTCCCCGGCGTTGTGCGCCACGGGGCGTTGCAGAACCGCCACCAGCGCCAGGCCGAGGGTCGGGTGCGGCGCGAGGACCACGAGTCGGCGCCGTCGCTTGTTATCGGCGCGCTGTGCCGCATGATGGCGGCGGCCAACGGCTCCATTTCGGATGCGCGAGCGATCGCCACTGAGGTCTTTGGCGAACGCAACCCGGTGACGGAGGTCCTATACGGCCGCAGGTCAGGCCCGGGGCCCGAGGGCGTCATCCGCACCGCCTCCGGCATGTTGGCCGGCGTTGGCTCAGCCGGCGGCTTTATTGTCCCGCCCGACTACGTGGCGCAGCTCATCGAGATCCTGCGTCCGATGACGGTGGTCCGCGGCAGCGGGGTGCGGACAATCGAAATGCCGCGCGGCACCATGCAGATGCCACGTCAGACGCAGGCGGCAACCGCAAGCTACGGCGGCGAGGTCACATCCATTCCGATCAGCAATCCGCAGGTCGGGCAGTTGGTCGCGACCTACAAAAAGCTGACCGCCCTCACTCCGATCAGCAACGATCTGCTGCGCTATTCGGACCCGTCGGTGGATGCGCTCGTCAGGGACGACCTGGCGCAGATCATTGCCCGGCGCGAGGACCTTGCGTTCATTCGCGGTGACGGAACGCTCGATAGCCCGAAGGGGTTCGCGTCGTTCTGCCTCGCCAGCCAGAAAATCACCAGCACGCCGTCATTTACGCTGGCAACGGCGGCCAACGAACTCGGTGGCGCAATCAACAAGATCGAAAGCGCCAATGTGCCCATGTCGTCGCTGCTCTGGATCATGGCGCCGCGCGTCAAAAACTACTTGCTGAATGTCCAGAACAGCAACGGGTTCTATGTTTACCAGGAAGAGATGACGCGCACCAAGACCCTGCTCGGCTGGCCGTGGGCAACCACGACACAGATCCCGATCAACCTCACGGTCGGGGCGAACAACGATTGCTCGGAAATCTACATCGTGGCCATGAACCAAGGGCTGCTGTTCGACAGCATGCGGCTGGAGCTGGCGGTCTCGCGCGAGGCGTCCTACGTCGACACCGGCGGCAATCAGGTCAACACGTTCCAGAGCGATCAGATGCTGATTCGCTGCATCGCCGAGCATGACTTCTTGATGCGCCATGATGAAGCGGTCGCCATGATCACCGGATGTCGTTACGCTCCGGCGATTAGCTAAGCGGAACAACGCCTATCGTCTTCGCACTCTCCAACGGGAGCTATCTCGCAATGACCAATCCACTGATCACGGGTCGTGATCTGCAGTCGCTTGTGCAGCCGGTCGCGGCCGTGCCATCGACCTCGATCACGTCCAATGCTGCCGGCACATACTCGGCGGTTACGGGCCTCACGATCGACCGGGCAACGATTCAGTCAAATGGCGGCATCGCGCAGCAGATCACCAACGCGATGCCGCTCGGCTGCCTGTTCATCCTGCAGTATGACCTGAGCATCGCGGCGGCGAAGTCGTTTGGCGCGACGTCGGTCAAGGTCGAGCACAGCAATAATGGAACGGCCTGGGCGTCGCTTTACGACATCAACAACACGACGACGGTAAGCCCGCCATCGACGTGGCCGACCGCTGCGCAGGCCCTCTTGATCGAGACCAACGCAGGCACGGCGGCGGCCACGATCCACGGGTCCGTGATGTTCGAGGCAGACGTGAAGAGCGCCAACCGCTACATCCGGCTCGATGTTACGCCGACGCTGACCTCTACGGGCACGATCGACACGGCATCGTTTTACGGTGTGGCGGTCCTGCATGGCTTCTCTGAGGTCCTGCCGACGCAGCTGTAAGGGGGGCACGATCCATGGCGATCAAGGTCGGGCGTTACCGCGACGCGACGAAAAAGCACGGCTGGACGGACTTGTTTGTCACGTCCTCGGCTCACACCGCCTGGGTCGGTTCCGGCAAAGCGGTTACCGCCGTTCGGGGCATCATGGGATACGAGCCGGTCGCCAATCCGGCGGCCGGTATCCCCGACAGGGTCACCCCGCGCTACAGCGACGTTATGGGAATGCCGTCACACGAGGCCGATGCTCTAGTGGCAGCCGGGCTTGCGTCCTACGCGTGATATCGGCGTATGGTGGGGGTCGCAATCCGACCGGAGCCGCTTAAATGGCCGAAACTGTCGACGTGATCGAGTTCTCCCGATCCGCTGGACCCTACCGTGCGAATGACCGCGCGGGCTTTGACAATCCGGATACCGCCGAGGCCTACGTCAAGCTGGGCGTGGCGCGCTTCGTGGCCCGTGGTGTTCCCAGGGTCGACCCGCGGGTCAAGGCCACCGATGCCATGAACCGGATCCAGGAATTGCGGGATATCATCGCCGTGGCGGAGCGGGACGCGCAGGCGACGGCCAAAATCCCCGGATCGTCGGTGATCGCGCAACAGGCGCTTGACCTCGTGATGCAGGCCAAGGGGCAGATCGCGGCCTTGCAGGCGCAGATGGACGCGCATCCGCTCTCTGACGACGGCGATGGGCGCCGCAAGCCACCGGCCAGCGCTCGGGCGGGATGAGCTACGCCAGCCTCCGGGTTGTCACCCCGCCGGCGATCGAGCCGGTCAGCCTGTCGCTGTTTAAACGCCACGCGCGCATTGACCATGACAGCGAGGACGATCTCTGTGAGCTTGTCTACGTCCCGACCGCGCGCCGCAACGTCGAGAACTATCTCGGCCGGGCACTGATCACTCAAACCCTCTCGTGGTATATCGCCGATACCACGCCGGGGCCGAGTTGGCCGGTCTATCCGATGCAAGAGCTTCTGGTGCTGCCCATGGTCGTCGGGCCGCTGCGTTACGGGCACAAGCCGATCGAGATCGTCCGCTCGCCGGTCCAGTCGGTCGTCTCTGTGACCGTGACAAATTGGTACGACGACACGAGCACGCTGCTGGTCCTCGGGCAGGATTACTTCGTGGACCTGCAGAGCGACCCGGCACGTATCCGATTCGAGCCGTCGGCTGTGGTGCACACGACCGACGGGGTGGCGATCACCTTTATTGCCGGCTACGGCGACACGCCGGCCGCAGTACCGTCGACCATCATCGCGGCCATCCTGCTGACCGCTACCGCTCTGTACGAGCATCGGGGCGACGACGACGGCGAGCTTCCACGAGCTGCGCAGCGCCTATGCGACGCTGACCGCATCTACTCGTTTGCTTGATGGCCTCGACTGACCCTCGGCCGGTCGGCCAGATGCGGTGGCCATGCTGGATTGTCCAACGCAATCAGGTGCCCGACGACGACCGCAGCATATTCGAGAGCTACCTTGGGGCCGAAATAGTCTGGTGCTCCGTGGAGCCTGTCGGCGCCCAAACTTTCTACGAAGGTATCGCCGTCGAGACGGGAATCACACACTGGATCGAAGCGCGCTGGCTCGATAACGTTGATCTGCGCTTTGCCATCATCCGCGCATCACGGCGGGCGGACGGCACGGTGCGGGTCGAGATATTCAGAGTTCGCAAGGTCGGTGAGAAGCAGGGTCGCAAGCGGCGCGTTATCATCGGTGCCGAGCTGGAACGCAGGGATCAATGATGTGAGGTGGGCGATGGTCATCGCGTTGCTGCCGATCGCGCTCGTGGCCGCGGTAGCGCTCGCCGTGGTGGCGTTGCTTTGATCCGGCTCTCCGTCACCGTCAGGTCCGGTCAATTACTTTGGGATAAGCGGAAGCTCAAGGCGGTCATGCGATCGGCGGGCGCCGAGATCGCCGCGCTCACGCGGAGTCTGCTTGCCGGCGCTGGTGCGGGGCGGTCCTACCGAATGTCCAAGGCGCGGGGCGGAGGGATACACCGCGCCTCGGCGCCTGGCCAGCCACCGGCCCGTCTGTCGGGCGCCCTCGCCGGCTCGGTCAAGGTCAAGCCGTTTCGCTCCGGCGAGGGCGTGTCGATCCGCGAGACGCAATATTATTCGCTGTTCCTCGAGGCTGGGGCAAAGGGCGGCGCGGGCAGTCACATCGGGGGCGCGCGTGGATTGCGGAACGTATATCGGAAGCGGGGCGGCAAGAACGTCCTGGCGGCGACGCAGGGGTCTCGGGTGCTGGCGCCGCGCCCGTCTCTGTCTCGGGCGCTCGAGCAGCGCGCCGCGTCGATCGGTCCGCGCATCGCCGAGGCAGTCGACCAGGAATTGAAGTTTGTTCGTGAGAAGGTCAAGCGGGGGCCGTCATGAAAGAACGCAGCATTCCTTGGGCCGAGGACGTGCCGGCGATGTTGCTCGGATGGCTCATTGCCTCCCTCTTGTCGGCGATCGCGTATGCCGTCGCGCAGCTTCCGCCGGAGACCTGGCACGTGACGTTGCAGCAGTCCGACATGCTATTGTAGTCGCGCGGTCAAAAGAGGACGTGGAATGCGCGGAGTCAAATTAGGGGCAGAGCCCGCCAGGGGAACGGACGTCTGTACCGGTCGTTACTCAATCAAAGCCACGATGTCATTCGATCCGGACACATGGGAGATCTTACGCAAGATCGCCGCGGAGGAAGATCGGCCCGTTACATACGTAATCAGGCGTCTAGTACACGCTGGCCTTGACGCGAGGAGCGGTTGAACACACTCACGCTTGCCAACGTCATTCGGCAGATCAGGTATTTCGCGCCGGTATTCAACGACAACGTGGCGGGTGCGGCGGATTTTGCGCGTGGGGTTTTCGATCAAGCCTGGCTTCCGCTGCCGGCGGCATATGTGGTTCCAGGTGAGGCCGAGAGCGCGGGCAACGAGAACCTAAACGCCACATTCCAGCGGGTCACCCGGCACGTCGACGTGATCGTGGTCCTCGACAACTCGGAGCCGGTGGGCGATCGCCGCGGGCAGACGCAGTCCGAGCAAACCCAAGTGTACGAGTTTGCCTTGCACGCTGCGTTGCTGGGCTGGCGGCCGACATTCGACCCGACCGGCCTCGGCCCCTATCCGGACCCGACGCAGAATCGCGAGGCGCGCGGCTTCTACTTCACCGGCTCCGCTATGGCGCGCGAGCTTGAGCGGGCCCGCATGTTCTGGCGCGTCAGCTACGCGATAGACGAGATCATCACCGAGGCCGACGGCTGGCAACCGCCGACGGCGCCATTCACCGACATCAGGGCAACCGTGTTCGGCGATGGCACAATCGTCACGCAAGTCACAATGGACATACCGTTGCCGCAACCTGGAGATCCATGACCATGATGTTCGTCGAGCCGGTCGAGGGGCGCCGCGTCCGCGACCCGCGCACCCTGCGCGTGATCAAAGGGCCATACGCCGTCAACGATTTCGACCCGTATTTCCTGCGGCTTCTGCGTGACGGCGACGTTCGCGTGGTGGCCGGGCCTAGCGCGGACGAAGCGCCGGCTGCGTCGTCAACCGATCATCGCTAAGGGAAGCCAACAATGAGCGGAACAGTAGGCGCGTCGCAGGCCGCCACGATTCTACAGGGCGGCGGCGCTGGTGTCGTCAACTTCCAGTACTACCCGGACAGCAACCGGACGCACGGTGTCTTCGTCGAGGTCGACGCGACGGGCGCCGATACCGGCCAATATCAGCAGCGCGCGTTGCTTATTGGCCAGTATTCAACCGGTGCACCGCAAAGCGCGCTCGTCACGCCGAGCGTCCCGATGCTGATCTCTGACCCAGCGACTAGCGCGGCGATGTTCGGCAACGGGTCCGTGCTGCAGCGCATGATCGAGCGGTTCCGGGCGCTGAACGCATTTACCGAACTCTGGGCCGCTCCGATCCCCGACCCGGTCGGCAGCGCGGCTACGGCCACAATCGTTACCGCCGGCACATCGTGCACTGCGGCGGCGATGGTTGGCTTCTACTTCGGCGATGACCTCGTTACGGTGCCGGTCAACGTCGGCGACACGCCGACGATCATCTCGAATAACATCTCAACTGACTGTGTGCTCAACCTGGACCTGCCGTTTTCGGTCGTCGCGAGCGCGGGCACGCTAACGGCCACCGCCAAGAACGTCGGCGCGCTCCATAACGACATCACCCTCGCGACCAATCTCGGCGGCCAGTTTTCCGGGCAGGCCCAGCCCGGCGGGATGACGTTCACCATCACCCAGCCCGGCACCACCGGCGTGGGCATCCCGACCCTGACCGCTCTCTTGGCAGCGATGCCTATTGGAGATCAGACGTTCGATTTCATCGTATCGGCCTACTCCGACACCACATCGCTTGCCGCGCTAGCGGCCTTCATGAATGACTCGGTAGGTCGCTGGTCGTGGATGCAGATGGTCTACGGACATGTGTTCGCTGCTTATCGCGGGACGCTCGCCACACTGGCAACCTACGGCAACGGTTTCAACGATCAGCATAAGTCGATCCTCGGCCTGCCCCCCGGCACTCCGACGTGGAATATCCTGGCCGCTTGTGATCTCGGTGCGATCGCGGCGATGTCCCTCACGGTTGATCCAGGTCTGCCGCTGCAGAATGTTGCGCTCAACATCATGGCGCCACCGGTGCAAAACCGTTTCGGCATCAGCGGCCGTAACACGCTGCTCTATGACGGCATCAGCACATTCCAGGTCAACGATGCCGGACAGTGTATCCTCGACCGCGTCATCACGACATACCAGCAGAACCTGTCCGGCGCACCGGACACCAGCTATCTCGACATCGAGACCATGTTCTCGCTGATGTTCCTAATCCGGGACATGCGGTACTATCTCATGACCATTTTCCAGCGGAAAAAGCTGGTATCGGACGGCACGGTAATACCGGTGGGCGCCGACTGGACAACCCCGCGCGCCGTCAAGGACGCGATGGTGGCTCGCTACGCCTACCAGTGCAGCCTTGGCAACGCGCAGGGCGCGGCGCAGTTTGCCGCCTCCGCGAGTTACCAAAAGGGGCCGGCGGCCGGCGAGGTCAAGCTCCTTGCGCCGTTCAACGTCGACGACCAGCTACGTCAGATCGCCATGCGTGTCGCATTCCTAAAAACCTAAGAAAGGATCAAATGATATGAATAAGCTTCTCGCTGCGTTACTAGCTTCCGCGATGTTGTTCGGCGGGTCCGCCATGGGCGCGGCGCCATCAACGTTTACCTTCACCGTGACCGGGCCGGCGTCGACATCGGTAACGGTCACGCCGTCGGCATCGTGTCCCGCGTTCACCTGTCCGAATGGTCCGATCGCAGCAGGGACCACGCTCGCTACGATCGCCGTGCTGCCTGCGGGGTGGGTCGGCGGCATCGCATTAAGCGCGCCGACCGGATCGGCGGTGGCCGGCACTTTCGCTATCGGGGGCAGCTCGCCCAACTATACGATCAACGTCGGAGCTAGTGCGCTGCCGATCGGCTTTGTCGGGGGCGCGACGATCACGTCAACACCGTAAACCATGATTCGTATCCTATTTGCGCTGTTGCTGCTTGTTGGGGCGGGAGGCGCCGCGTGCGCGCCCCCGTCGACGACGTTCAGCATTGCGGTTACCGGCGCCAGTGGAAGCGGTCCTTATTCTGGATGGTCGAGCTATCCTCAGTCGGCCAGCTTCTTTCCGTTGTCTGTTTGGCGGCAGAACCCAAACATCATCATGGGATCTGGTGCGCCTTATTCGACCCAACCTGCGGCGATGCTTGGG
>Ga0074045_10006362_pt1 | contig 10156 bp, 7 predicted proteins | sample BogForMeECP23OM2_FD_94442 | JGI IMG/M metagenome (GOLD analysis project Ga0074045, IMG submission 94442) | Bog forest soil microbial communities from Calvert Island, British Columbia, Canada - Bog Forest MetaG ECP23OM2 | ecosystem: Environmental > Terrestrial > Soil > Wetlands ... | reverse complement strand
GCCTGCACTACCCGCGCAGCCTGGGTGAAGATGTCATAGGATTGCCCATCGTTCTCCGCCCCGAGCGACCCGTATCGCTCAGGGTCCCACGTCTTCAGGTCGGCCATGCCGGCTGCCTGCACGGTCACAGCGACATACGCGTAGCCGCCGGCCAGCACCTCACTGTAGATCTGCGCCCAGACCGGATCCTCGTCGACGCCGGTCGTATCGTTGAGCCACTCGAAGACGACGGTCCCGTTGAACTTGGCCGGGTCGCTCGGGTAGCGCACCAGCAGGCGTGTGGTGTAGGGAACGTCCGTCTGGGCGACCGACACGCCCCAGCTGCCGTCGGAAGCCCAGGTGCCGCTCTGCTGGTAGACGGTGGCGCCGCCCGACATGGTGAACTCCCGCTCGACGTAGCCCAGGGCGGCGAGATCGAAGGACGGAGCACCGGGGATGATCGGCGTCGTGGGCACGGCGTCGAAGGCATGGCCGTGCTGCCCGCTCCCCGCCGGGATCTCTGCGACCGTCGGTAGATTGGAGGTCGGGGGCGGCGAGGTCGAGGACGGTGGACACGCCAGCAGCATTCCGACGATCGGAAGGCCAAGAGCCCATGTCCCATTCAGATTCCGCTTGTGCGAGCGACTTCTCACTGGTTCCCCTCCTTAGGGCCGCGGCGCGGCAGGACCTGCTTCACCCACCAAAACCCGCACCCGCGGGCGTCCGCCCACAGGCGCTGGGATCGCCCCTTCTACACGCATTCAGAAGGAGAATGGAAGGAAAAAATAAGACCTTCGTTTCAATATTCTAAGATGTCGAAACTATGGAGATTTCTAGGAATTCCGCGGATTGAAGAAGCTCCCAGCGACCCAGCGCGCACAAAAGGGACCCATGGCGAGGTGGTTCGGCCGAGGTTCGACCCTGACCGACCACCCTAGGAAACGGTACTCCAGCGGTCGTGACGGCAGGTTCCGGCAAAGCCTTGGTGCGGGCTCCTGCCCCCGCCCCTTCTAGCCCCTGCCAAGCGCCGCAGGTCTTGGCCCCCCTCCGCCTAGACGCCTTCACCTCCTGCCCTCTTGGCGTGCCAACGCCTCAAGTGCCGGCGCGGGAGGTTCGATAACGACGCCCAATGGGCCAAGCCGCGGAACTATGCGCAAAGGGCAGCGTTGTGCTCGGGGCTGTGGTTACGGTGCGACGTCATCGTAAGGCAGGGCGGATCACCGCCGAACAGCTCGCGGCACGCCTCAGCCAGGGCGCGCTCAAAATGCTTGAGGAGAAGATCGAGATCAGTCGCTGGTATCCGGTCCAGTTTCTTTGTGAACTCGTCGACCTCGACTGGGAGATTGGTGGCCGCCGCGATCCCGACTATTTGCGGAAACAGGGGGAGCAGGCCGCCGAGATGCTTTTCCAAAGGGGGATCTACGAGCAGCTCGACTATGCCAAGCGCGCCGAACCCGCGCGGGCCCGCGACGATCTCGTGTGGCGGGCGAAGATGATTACAACGATCACGGGCGCGCTCTACAATTTCCTCACCTTCGAGGTCCAGCTCGACGACCACGGCGAGGAACTCCAGATCCAATACGGGAACGCAGCCGCCTTTTCCGAAGCCCTTCGTTACATCTCCGAGGGCTTCATGAACCAGCTCAACAGGCGACAGAACTCGTCTTTGCAATGGGCCAGCAATCGGCCGCGGCCCGATCTCGTGGTCTTCACCCTCCCGCTGCGTCGGCGCCTCGTGGGCGGCGCTCGTCCACAGGACGTCGAGGCAGCCCAGACGGAGGGCCCGACGACCAAACAGCGAATCGATCGCTTGTCTTTCATCTTCGATGCGAACTCTGGGCTCGGGGCCGCAATCCTCGACAGCGTCCGTAAGGTGATTCGGCTGAACGGCTGTGATCTGTGCACGATCACACACGGGATCACCCGGGAGAAGAAAGAGATGTCCACGTGTCGAGAGAGCCTAGGCGTGCCCGTCGACTACGTGCACCGCGATGAAATGGATGGAGCGATGATCGAGGCGACTGGGAATCGACTCCCGGCCGTGGTTGCACACTCCGGCTCGTCGACTTGGCTGCTGCTCGACCGTGACATCATCTCCCGGTGCAAAGGCAGCGTCGGCGATCTCCGCGGGAGACTCAGCTTCTTTGCGGCCAAGCTCGGTTTGGTGCTCCCCGACGCGAAGTAGCAAGGAACCGCATTCACATGCACGCGGCCCTTGGAGCGACTCCCTTCCCAGCACCGCGGCGATACGTCCCAAGGCCCTGAACACGACGACAAGGTGGGGCCAAAAACCTGCCACGCAGAATCAACTGTCGCAGAGAGCCCAAGCCGCACCCTGAGGAGCGTCCCGAAGCGTGCCGGCCCAGCTGTCCCTTCCGTAAATCCTGTCGGCCTTAAAATCATTGATGTTCTTCGCGGACCGGGTCAACCTGCCCGACGATGCCCCCGCAGTCCATCGATGCTACACGGCCGCTAGAAAGGCGCGGAACGGATCGGGCGATGATCCGCACTAAGATCGTCTCATGATCAACGCACAATCCGGCTCGAATCCGTTCGCCGAGCTGCTCCGCAGCGAACCGGCCGGCGATGGCGTCTTCCGCGCGCTCCTCCCCGGCTTCGGGGGCATCACGCTGGGCTGTGCGACACTCTTGGCCGCGCGCACCTCCGCGCTCTCGCTCCACTCGCTCCACGTCTATTTCCTACGGGCCGTGCCCATGGACCGGCCGGCAGAGCTAGTGGTCTCGCGCGTGCGCGACGGCCGACGCTTCGCGCAGCGGCGCGTAGAGGTCCGAGATGGTGAGCGTGTCTGTTGCGAGCTAGTCGCGAGCTTCGCCGCGCCCGCTGACGGCACCGAGTATCAGGAGCCCTTCCAAGGCTCGGCGGTACCTCTGCCGGAAACGCTACCAAGCGAGGAAGAGCTCGCGCGAAAAGAAGGCTGGGACTTTGAAGAGCGAGGTCCCATCGCACGAGCACTCGAATGGCGCTTCGTCGGTGAGAGCCCGTGGCAGCCCGCAGGAGCCCAGGCGACCTCCGTATATCGAGGCTGGGTTCGCCCACGCGTTCCGCTGCCCGACGACCCCGCACTCCACGCCGCCGCCCTGGCGTTCCTTGCCGACATGCACTCCCATCTCAGCGTAGCCCGCCGGCTCGGTGTACATTTCGAACCCACGGGCTACACGAGCTTGGATCAGGCACTCTGGGTGCATCGTGACGACCCGTGGAACGACTGGCGGCTCCTCACCACAGTCTCCGACGTCGCCCACGCGGGCCGAGCCTGGACACGGCGGACGCTCCACGCTCGCGACGGCCGGCTCGTCGCGTCGATGGCGCAGGAGCAGTGGTTGGCATTCGGGTCCCTGCCTGGAGTCACGTGAGCGGGGAGTGCTGTAGTGCTAGACCACGCCTGCCGTAAGCAGCTGTTGGACGACTCCTTGGCAGGGTACGGATGTCTCTCCCACGAATCCCGTCGGCCTCGAAGGCGTTGATGTTTTCGGCAAACCGGGTCAAGCGGAGTCGACACGATGCCGCTGGCTTTCAAGGCTCGTGGGGTTGACACCTTCTGCCGATTTTGGAAACACTTGATTTCGAGATGCGACGACTTCCCGATGGATACTACGCTCTAAAGCGTCAGTCCCGTTGCGTTCGCTGGCTCGTCGCCAACCACTCACCCTTCAGCATTACGGATTGCCAGAGCGCGGAGTGCCCTCGATGAAGACGATCAGAGTCTGTTGGATAAGGTCCGCCGACCTGCACGCGCGGCTTCGAGCTGCAGTTGTTCGTGTGGGCGGTGGGCTATCGGCTGGGGTAATCGTTCTGGCGCTCGCGATACTTGGTGCTGTGGCGGATTGGCCCGCAAATGCCGAGCAATTCACCATGGTTTGTAATCTCCACTATGAGGACGGGAAGAGCGACCAAACCACAGTCGACATTGATACTTCCATCCCAAGCATTGATGGCAAACAAGATGGGGAGGTCGAGGATTTCGGTGGGCCGTGCACGTTTAAAGTGAGTGTGACGGCGAGCTCCTTTTCTTGGGCTCGGGATTGTAGGACGGCGGATGGAGGAAGGAAGAGATCAGACAGCTTTAGCATAGACCGGTTGACGGGCTACTACAGCGAAATAAGCTCTGTGAGCGGTGATTCGCACATATACCGCGGTTACGGCAACTGCGAGAAGCGTAAGGGTAGGAAGCCCTCCTTTGAATAGTAGCTGCAGAGGATGCCAGCGGGTGCAAGGCCGCCGCACCCGGTGAGGGCGACGCTGCGAGCGTGCATGAGGCCCCTCCGCCAGTGCGCCACCTCCACGCTGACGATCGACCCACTTGTCGGGGTGTGGCTTTCTACGGTGCGAACGGCAGGACGGCGTCGATCGGGGGTCTCATGAGAAGCCTTCTCGATTGGACGTTCACGGTCCCCTTCCTTTTTGTCTTTGGACTCTTGCTGGGAGTCTTCGACCCGCTGCAGCGCTTGGCACGGCTGTTCGGGCAGCGGCCCCAGGAGATCGTCGCCGGGGCGCTGCAGGTCGGCCTCGTGTGGGCGTTTCGTCTATGTGGGACGCGCATCACGGTCGAGCGTTCGCCAGAGGTGAGGCGCCACACGCCGTACATCGTGATCGCGAACCATCAGAGCATGTTCGATATTCCGATCCTGGGAGCACTTTTTTTCAGCAACTTCCCGAAGTACGTCTCAAAGCGCGAGCTCGCGCGTTGGATTCCCAGCATCTCCTACAACCTGCGTCGCGGTGGCAACGCGCTGATTGATCGCGACGATCGAATCCAAGCAACTGAGGCGATCCGTGAACTCGGTCGCACTGCGCAAGCGCGCGGTGTGTCGGCCGTGATTTATCCGGAAGGCACGCGCGCCCGGGCCGGCGAACTTGGCGCCTTCCGTCCCGCTGGAACGCTCGAGCTCCTCAGCGCGGCACCGGCGCTCGCAGTCGTTCCGGTCGCGATCGACGGGGCGTGGCGGCTCCTGCGACACAACCTGTTGCCGGTCCCGTTCGGGACGCGAATCCGCGTGCATATTGGAGCCCCCATCTCGCGAAGTCATGACGAGAGTCAACTTGCGCTTCTGGAGCGTGTGCGTACCGAAGTTGATACGGCGCTGCGGCAGTGGCGAGAAGCCGAAGCTCACTAGCTCTGTGTCCTCAGGGCCTGTCCCATAGATCGCGTTGGCTTCGAAATCATTGATGCCTTTCCCGGTCACGTCGACGATGGCCCCTGCCCTCGCGGCCTTCTTGCCGCGCTCGCACCCGTTTCGAGGGGCTGCGGCCCGCACGATCTTTACGCTGTTCCTGCCGTACCGCGGCTACTACCTGTGTGGCTATCAACTTCGCACATCGCCGCCGCGGGCACGAAACGGCGCGCAAGCGCGCTCCGCCCCCTCCCTTAGGTTGGCTCACTCGCTTCCGGCATCGCGCTGTATCGCGGAGGGGGCGGCGTACGGTCGGGATTCGCCGCCGCCCGTCGCTTCGTACACCCGATAGTGACCGATCTGCACGATCTCCCGGAGCGACGGACGCTCGAGGTCGCGATCCGAGAGGAGTAGCTGCCCCGACTCGAGCTCGTCCGCCACGGCCGACGGGTCGATCGAGTCCTCGATGGGTCTCCGCCTCGTCTCGATCCAATCCGTGTCGCCGATCGCATACTCCAGGAATAGCCATTCGAACCAGTGACGGCCGTCTCCGGGGAGTGCGATGCGGAGTCGATGCCGCCGGTTCGCCTCGGAGAGTCCTCCCGTAAGCGTCGCGTCCCGAAACCAGGCGCCGACCGCCGCAACGTCGGCTTCCCCGAGCGGATCGACCATCGAGGGAAGATCTCGGAGCGGGATGGTGGTCGAGACCCGGCGATTCTCGAACACCTTCTGGTGGCCATCCACCGCATGGAACGCAAGGAGCATCGCGAGCAGGCCCGCCGTCAGCCGAGGCTCACTGCCCGCCACGTATCCCGGCGAGGAGACGAAGGCTGGCGCCAGCAGGAAGGGGACCAGCGCCGCACAGATTGGCGCGACCGATCGATAGGGTGTCAAGTTGGCGCCACCGAGGAGCGCCGTTCCGATCAGGACGCCGAGCACCGTCGCGATCGCGAGCAGGACGCCCCGCACGGGCGCCTGAGCAGGGGAGCGGCGGAGGAAGGGGTGCACGATCCCGTAGGCCAAGAGCGGCAGCGCGTCGCGCAAGGAGTACAGGACGGCCGCAGGGTAGACCGCTAGGTCGACGCGGAAGCGATCAAAGTCCGCAAAGCGGAGGGGAGAGCCGGCACTCTGCCAGCGCCACGCCGCCGCGAGCACGCTGGCAAGCGAGACCGCCGCAGCTGCTGTTGCGAAGCGCGCGACGCGGTCATCGCTGAAAGCCGCGCGCCAGCGCACGAACGCTCCCGCGGGAGCGAAGCGGACGAGCAGTCCGCCCGCCAGGACCAGGAGAGCCGCAGCGCTAGCGGCGTAGATCGCGGTGCTCAGCGGGTCGAGCGCGAGATGGATCTCCTCCGTCAGCTTCGTCGGCCCCCCGAGCTTGAACAGCCATAGGGCGACCTCGTTCCGGGCCTGGGTCAGCGGGCTTCCAGTGTAGACCCAGAGAGCCGCGAGCCAGAAGGCGCAGAAGCCGCCGGAGATCGCAGCGCCGGTGAGCCACTCACGAAGGCGCGCCGCTGAAGGCACGTCGCGGCGTCGCATCGCGTGCACTGCGAGGCAGGCCTGGATCGCGGCAGCATCAATCCACGCGACGACGTGGAACGCCGTCGCGAGCGCGAGGCCCGCGGACCCGGCACGCAGCCAGCGCCGGCGCGGGGCACCGACTGGCTGTCGCAGCCCGACGAGCAGGGCCGCCGAACTGGCCAACAAGAGGCCGACGACCGGCAGCTCTGTCATCACGCCAGAACCGAGCAGGACATGGATCCAGAGGGGCGCCGCGAACGCAACGCAGAGCGCGGAGAGCAACCGGTTCCGGAACACGGCCTGGGCGAAAAGAAAGATCCCGATCAGGGGCAACACGCTATAGAGGCACGCCAGGAACTTGCCGGAATAGAACGGGTCGCCCAGGGCCCAGATCGCAAGGCCGTGCAGGTAGTAGCCGCCAGCGATCCAGGAGTCGTCCGGCAGCAGAAGGAACGGCTCTCGCCCCCACGCGTTCGCGTTCAGCCAACGCAGGGCGTCGTCTTCCACAAACCAGAGGAAGCCGCCCGAGGCCAGGGCGAACAGGTGGGCGAGGCGCCAGATCCAGCCGCCGCAGATCACGACTAGGCAGCAGGAAGCGGAGATCCGCGGAGAGCCGAGGCGCGCAGACGGGCGAAACTGAAGCCACGCGATCAGGAGGATCTGAGCTGCCCAGCCGAGGACCTCAACCTTGCCGACCGCGATCCAGGAGCTCAGGTCCATCGCTGGCTCGTCGCTTCCTCGAGGGCGCCCCGTCCCCGGGCTTTGACCCGAGTGCTCAGGCGTAGCCTCGTTGGCGCCGACGCGCGATCACCCGCAGCGAGCCGCTGGTGACGCGGACCATCCGGTCGCGCAAGAGTCTGTGACGTTCGACCCGCGGCACGAGCTTGTCCATGGGACGGATCAGCTCGCGGACCCTATGGGCGACGAATGAGAGACGGTAGTGCTGGTACGCCGGGTCGATCGTGAGGACTTCCAGGCCTGAGGCCTCGAGCAAGTGGCGAATCGTGTGGGGATCGTAGAAGGCGACGTGCTCCGGAAACTTGTAGGAGACCCAACGGGAGCCCGACAGCCGCGCGAGGAGGCTGCGCACGTTCGGTGTCACGAGCACGAGCACTCCGCGCTCGCTCAACCTGTCCGCGAGCCCAGTCACGAAGGCGCGGGGAGCCGCCACGTGCTCGACCACGTGCGACGCGAAGACCACGTCGAAGGCTCGTCCTGCGAGCTCGGGGATCGTCTCCAGGACACCCTCGAACACGTGGCCGGCGAAGCGTTTTGCCGCCACCTGCACGGCGTGTCCGGCCACGTCCACGCCGAAGGGATGGTAGCCGGCCGCGGCGGCGGCCTGCAGGAAGTAGCCGTACCCACAACCGACGTCGAGGACCGACCCGTGCGGCACCCACGCCGCGATGCACCGAAGGTCCTCCGCGAAGGTGGTGACGTACTCGGTCTCCTGCGCCGCGTAGTCCTGGTAGCCGATCTCCCGAGCCTCGCTCGCGAAGTATGCGTTGCCGTAGAGCGACGCTCTGAGGGCGGCGGGCGGCAGCGGATCGAGCTGGACCAGGCCGCAGCTCTCGCAGCTGCGGACGTCGTAGCCATCCTTGCGAACTTGCAGCGCGAGCTCGCCCCGACCGCAGAGCAGGCACGCCATAACTACTGCGACTCGCCCCGCGTGGAATCGAGCAGCGCGTAGCGTCTCGTGTGGTAGCGCAGAGGCAGCATCAGAATCTGCGCGAGCATCGGACCCGCGTGGCGCAGCAGTGATACGCTCGACCGCTCGTTCACCTCCAGGCGGACCGCCACGCGCTTCAGGTCGAAGTCATTCTTGAATGCGAGGTAGAGGATCTCGACGTCGAAGGCAAAGTTGTCGACGCAGCTTTGGGAAAAGAGGTACCGGGCGGCGTCCGCGCGGAAGCCCTTGAGGCCACACTGCGTATCTCGCACCCCAGTCACCACGAGCCGGCTCACCAACTCGGTGAAGATCGCGCTGGCGAGGCGCCGTGCCAGGCGGGGCTGCGCCGCCGAGGCGTCGCGACGGCCGGGGCGCGTGCCGATGCAGACATCGAAGTCCTTGCGGTCGAGGTAGTCGAGCATGCGCTCGAAGGCCGGAAGCGCAAAGGGCACGTCCGCGTCGACGAAGAACACGAAGGAGCCCGTCGCGGCCAGCATCCCAGCTCGAACGGCGGCTCCCTTCCCGCGGTTGTGCGCGTGTCGAACCAGGGTGGCGCCGGGAAACTTCAGCGAAACGACCTCGGATGTGCGGTCGCTGGAGCCATCGTCGACAACGATGAGCTCCGTGCGTCCGAACACCTCTGGTCGCGCCCCTACGTATGCCTCGAGTCGCTCCAAGGAGGACGCGATGAAGGTCTCTGCGTTGTAGCAGGGAACGACGATCGAGGTGCGCGGGCGCACATCGGTTCCGACTCCCATGGGAAGGCCATCTTGGAGCCGGTGGTAGACCCGCCGCTCGCCCGTGACGCTTCCCCGGAAGCGATTGGGAATTAGCTCGGCCATGTTAGGCCGCTTCGGCCACCCAGGGACGGTCCTTGATTCGAATTCCACACTGAACAGACGCTCATACGCGAGGATCTGCCGAGTGCTGACGTGCGAGTTCGGGAGGGGGGGCCGGTCGCTACTGATATCGAGGCGGCGGTGGAGGCCCTAGCTAGCGAACCCTCCCTGGGCGAGCCGTTCCGAAAACCTGCTCCACACGGAAAACGTTGAGGATTCGGCGGGCCGGGCATCGCGGTCTGCAACAGGACACCCCCTTCAATCCGCCGTCGTGGTGGGTGTAACGCCCCCCGTCCGATTGGCCCCCGTTCCGGTCTCACCCGGGGCGGGGCGTTGAGTGTCGGTCTCACGGTCGGAGCCCCTGCCCGCTCGCGTAACGCTCGAAGATCCGCCGTAAAGCCACCACGTGCGACCCCAGAATCACGTAGTGGCTGGGCGCGCGGAGCGGGTCCTGCGCCCTTCGCGGCGAGCGGCACGGCTCTGGGTGGCGCCGGGACTGGACCGCAAACGTCCCGATCTCGTGTTCGAGGCCATGCTTAACGACGAAGCAAGAGTGGAGAAGAGAGGTAGATCAGGTTTTCTTCCGCGGGCGCCCGTACGAGAATGAGGTGGTCTTCTTTCATCAAGCGAGTCGTACTCTCGTTCTGGCTGATCTCGCGTTCAACTTCGGGGCGAGTGCCGCCACTGCGACTCGCCTGCTCATGAAGTTGCTTCGGAGTTACGGGCGCCTCGGTCCCTCCACGCTCGATCCGTTGCTCATTCGCGATCGACGCGCGGCGCGGGCGAGCCTTGAGCGCATTCTTGCATGGGACTTCGAGCGGATCATTGTCACCCACGGCGACGTGCTGGAGTGCGGGGGCACGAGATCCTGCGACAAGGCTATTCGTAGTTGCTCTCCGAGCGTTGATGTGTCAGGCAGCGGCAGCAGCCGGGTGACAAGGCAATAGCGTGGCGTCCATGGGTTCTCGGCGCCGTCCTGCTCACTGCAAGCGTGTTCCCCTCTGCGGCCTTCCCGACTC
>Ga0074045_10006360_pt1 | contig 10158 bp, 8 predicted proteins | sample BogForMeECP23OM2_FD_94442 | JGI IMG/M metagenome (GOLD analysis project Ga0074045, IMG submission 94442) | Bog forest soil microbial communities from Calvert Island, British Columbia, Canada - Bog Forest MetaG ECP23OM2 | ecosystem: Environmental > Terrestrial > Soil > Wetlands ... | reverse complement strand
GTCCGAGTACTGGGTGCGAAAGTAAGTATTCTCCATCCAATTGCACCATTCTTGTGCAAAAAAGGGCAGTTTCGCTCCCTCCTACCACCATACCCCATTACCGTCACCGCCAAGCATCCGGGCTGCTACACCCACCTACTCCGTCGGCGCTTGCACCCGGGCACCGTCAAGGGCATGTGCGGCAACGCCGACGCCCAGCTAATCATTTCCGCCAACTAAGCTCGACTCATTCCCCGGCCGTCTTGTTCGCACGAAACGCACACGCGGCGGGCGTGTCCGTTTTTCATCTCGTGTCTGGCGCATGCATAGGAAAGTGATTGTAGCGAGTCTGGTGGCAATATTCATGCTGGTATCTGACCCTTCCGGCCAACTCATCTCGACCCCCTGTGCTCGTTCGCATTTGCTTCAGGTTCCTTTCCAATGCAGTTGAATCATACTCTCGCGGATTTGTCCCAATTTGTCCCAAAAAATCCCCCAAAAGAGGGGTTGAATTCCGCCTTCAATTGTGCAAAAAAGAGGTTGTCAAAATTCTGGGAAGTTTGCATGGTTGTAAGTTCAACATGCAGAAAGGTTAATAAAAACCCAGTTTTTTCGGCAAAATCCAACGGGCTGGAGCCTCGACTCCCGGTATCGCTACCAAATTTGATATCGACGGCGGTCACGAAGACCGCGACGAGACCGCTTCGGCGTTTAATGCGTTTACCTCTCCCTTCAGCCTCGTTCCCTACTTGAGCCCTTCGACGAGGTAGAGGTCCGAGAGCGTCCGCGCCAGCGTGTACACGTACGACTTGCCGTCCGGATTGACAGCTAAACCTGAAATTCCGTAGGTGCCCGCTGGGTCCGCAGGCAGGATCTCCTTCCACAGTTTTCTTTCTCCGCTGGCCGCATCCACCAGGTACACCTTGGTTGGCGCCTCGGTATCGGGGCGGTAGACGAATAGGGAGCGGCCATCCGCGGTCCAGCCTGCCGGCAGTTCACCGGGCTCTGTGCCCGGCGCGAGCCTCGACGAGCCTCCCTCCACTTGCACAATCCGGATCTTCTCTTCGCCGTCGATGGCGGTAACGTACTTTTGGTCGGGCGAGAGGCTGCGGCCGAACTGCAAATCCAGGCCTTCGCTCGAGATCGCACGCGGTTCGCCGCCCTGAATGTCCTGTATGTAGAGCCGCGTTTCGCGCCCGTTGTCAGAGGCGGCAAAGACGAATCGGCGGCTGTCGCCAAACCAGTCGGCCGTGAAGCCTCCGTACCGGGTGATGTTGCCTCTTGGCAGAACCCTCGGCTCCCCCGCTCCAGTGGGGAGCAGGAACAGTTGCGGTGGCGGATTCGACACGATTGACAGAGCCCACTTGCCATCCGGCGACAGCCCGAAAGCGTAACCATCGCCGAGCCGGACGGCCGGCGAGCCATCTGTTTTGCGGATATAAGCGCTCTCGGTCGGGCTGCCGACGCCTGACTCGGTAAAGAGCACCGTGGTATTGTCCGGGGAAAAATCCCGAACATTCGACAAGTCGAGCCAACCCAAGTCCTGTTCCTGGCCGTTAACGGCCGTCCGAACCATCATGGAGTCGCGCCTGGTATCGCGCGCCACCAGGACGGGGCCGTCTCGAGAGATGTCCTCCAAAATAATACGCCCCGGCACCCGCAGCACTACCCGGCTCGCCTCACCCCGCAGCCCCACCGCGCGCAGCGCGAAATTGCTCCCGGATTCCGACGCCGTGTACCAGACCTCGTCGCCAGCGGGTGTCCAGGCAATCCCCTGTACGCCGCCAGGGTACTCGCCGGTCAGGTCGCGTTTCTTGCCTTGCAAATCTACGAGGCTTACGTGCCCCTTATCATCGGCCTTCACTGGGTGCTCCGCGAACGCGATGGCATCCCCTTTCGGCGAGAATCGCGGATGGCTTAGCCAGCCTTCGGTCTGGTAGAGCACCTTGCCGGCAGGGTATTCCAGACGGGTGCCTCCCCCTGGGAGTTCCGCCCGCACCAAGGCGAGCGCGGAGCCGTCCGCATTCCAGACCGCCTCCTGGACCATTTCTAAAAGCTGGCGCGCGGCTCCGCCCGCCAGTGGCGCTCGCGCCAGCGTCCCCGTAGGTCTCCATCCGGTTGGACGACTGTTCAGCAACAAGGCCATCTCGCCCGTGCTGGATATGGACAGAATGTCCGCCCCCGGCAGCGGCAGCGCGCTCGACTCCGGGCTCTCCGGCCACACCGAGAACAATTGTACCGGCCGGCCATCCCAGTAGGCTCCATACACGATGGTACGACCGTCGGGAGCGAACCGCGCTGAGTAAATGGTCCCGCGCCTGAACGTGAGCTGCCGGAACACGGGTGGCGCCATTCGGCCGCGTTCCCAGCGCTGGCCAAGGACGAAGAATGCCCCCGCGCCCAGTACGACTGCGGCAAGAGCCGCTAAAACCACCCGGCGGCGCGCAAGCATGCCAGCGGCCGGCGGCGCCATCGGCGCTCTTGCGAGTACAGGCAAGCGTAGAGGATCCGTGTCGCGCTTCAGGCGCTTCAAGTCGGCTCGCAGTTCTGCCGCCGCCTGACAACGCAGGTCGCGATCTTTCTCCAACGCTTTGTTGATAATTTCTTCCAGTTTTGGCGGGAGCTGGGGATTTAATTGAACTGGCGAGGTGGGGGCCTTGTTCAGTATGGCTTCGAAGATGACCGCCGACGTGGTGCCCGAGAAGGCCTGCTTCCCAGTCGCCATCTCGTAAAGCACCACGCCAAAACTGAACAAATCGGTGCGGGTATCGAGTTCCTCGCCCCTCGCCTGTTCGGGCGACATGTAGGCAACCGTGCCCATGACTATGCCCGCGCGCGTCAGCGATTCTTCGTCAGTTCCGGCAGTCGGTAGATTTGAGAATCCAGTTTCGCCCGCCGCATACCGTCGTGTCGGTGCCAGCTTCGCCAGCCCGAAATCCAGAATTTTCGCTTGCCCCCGCCGGCTGACGAATATGTTCGCAGGCTTGATGTCCCGATGGACGATGCCCTTGGCGTGCGCGACGTCCAGCGCGTCGGCAATCTGGATGGAAAGGTGTAGCAGTTCGTCGGTCTTCAACGGCCTTCCTGCAATACGCTCCTTGAGCGTCTCGCCTTCGAGCAGTTCCATCGCGATGAAGGGCTGCGCGAGGCATTCATCCACCTCGTAAATGGTGCAAATGCTTGGATGGTTGAGCGCTGAAGCAGCCTGCGCCTCGCGCTGGAATCGTTCCAAGGCTTGCCGGTTCCGGGATAGTTCTGGCGGTAGAAATTTGAGCGCCACGGTGCGCTTGAGCTTGGTGTCTTCGGCCTTGTAGACCACGCCCATCCCGCCACCACCGATCCGGGAGACGATCTGGTAGTGGGATATGGTTCGCCCAATAAAGGAGTCGTGACCTGCTGCCTCGGCGGGCACAGAGAAGCGTCCCATCCCCCTTCCCCTTTAAGCACATGCTAGGTCTGTATTTTGGTGAAGTCAACGATGAGTTATGACTAGAGCACGTCAGAATATCCCTGAAAAATCTCGTTTGATTCTGCCGCTAGATCCACACTCTTGATTTTTTGCCCCTTTGCTCAGTTGGCCTGGAAAACGCGCAATCCGTTCAAGTGGGAGATTAACGGGGGCTGGTCCGATAAGAGTTTTCGACGAATTCTGTCGTTGACTCGAGCCCGTTTCCTTTTTACTGTTTTTACTAAAAGTGGGCGGAACAGGGCTTGCTAAGCGCTAAAAGGAGCTATCGGCGATTGAAAGTCCCTGAGCGCCAACCCGTTGGAAAAGCGGGATTTCCCTTGTTTTTGCCGCGTGTTTGAAGATTCTGCCGGACAATACCGGTATCGCTACCAACTCTTCCAAAGCCATTCATTTCGGCATGGTTGAAAGAAAGGACATCTAAACGATTGGCAATCCCGCGCCGGCGCCAAAGAAAAAGTCACTCAGTGGATCGCCAACGCCGCAACACGAATTTAAAGAACCTCGACGGTAGCGCGATGCCCTGAAGCCAAAGCGATTTTGCGATCACAGGTTACGAGAGGGGCGTCGAGCAATTCGGCCAACGCAACGTAAACAGCATCGTAGGCCGTCATCGCTGCCCGCAGTTCCCAGATACGCGGCATCAGAATGTCGTGGGGGTAGCGATTGAGAGGAAGGTCGAGCAGATCCTGTAAAGCCTCTTCACCCCGGGAGCTACTCATCATCTTCTCTCGGACATAACGCCGTAGTACTTGGGCTATCTCCACGTCCAGAAGGTGGGGCACGTGCAGTGTGACAGAAGGCAACGCGAAAAGGCGTCGATCTACTTTAGCTCCCGCAGGACTCTTGATCAGCCACTCGATGGCAGCTGATGCGTCGAGCACGATCACCGGGCGTCTCGCGCCTCGCGAACAGCATCCGCGGCCGACACTCGGGTATTCACCCGAGTGCGACGTTCCAAGCGATATCTCAATTCAGCGATCGTTGGCCGTTCGGCAACCCGGCGAATTTCCGTGACTAAATAATCCGAGAGCGACATGCCTGCCAGCGCTGCCCGGGCCTTCAGTGTTCGATGTAGGGCTTCGGGGACATTTCGAAGTTGGATCATACGTGACATGTTCTAAGCATGAACACATGTTCTGCACATGTCAAGATTCCATCCGCCATCAGGACTGATGACGTAAGAATGCGGCTACCGCCAGCCTCTTTCTGTCCAATGATATGCGCTCTCTTCAGTCGCTAATCTTGAGGCAATCGAAAAAGCGGGCGAACCTCGACGACTGCTATTTCCCGCTACTAACGTCAGGCGCGGCAAAGTGCAGCGTCGCATTTTTTGTCACAATCTCGACAAGCAAAGGCGTCCCGGACTCCCCGGGTTGGTATGTGTAGGAAATGTCGTGCGGATTCTGTACCGCCTCAAGCGTTGCTGGAACGGTCACAATCGTGTTCTTTCCTCGTGAGAAACTGACCTGGACGTCAGGACCGGGTCCGTTCCACTCAATGGTGTATTGGCCGGCCTGCAGCGTGACCTTGCCGACGATCGTCGAGTCATAGAAGTTGATTGTCTTTTTGTTTGTGGGTGCTGCCACTGCCACAAAAAAGCTCATGGCGGCGAGTGCTGCCAAGATTGCTGTTGACCTGAGCTTCATAAACACTTCTCCTGGTACTTCTCACTTCTCTAGTGGCACTCCGGTTGCCAAAGACATAACTCTCTACGTTGCAATGTATTTGACGTCATGCCCTTTCAAAGAAATGTGCCCGGATAGAGTCAGTGCCCTCCGGCAGTCATAGCGTAAGCTTGTGAAAAGGAAAGAACGCGCTCGGAAAAGCGACCTTTGTAAGTGTTTGGTAAGTCGTGATCAAGCACTTATGTTGGCGCCAGAGTAGGTCCGAGTCTGGTCTCCGAATTGCCTTTCCAATGTCGTAGGAATACAAGTGCAGTGGAGTAGTCCTATGAGTTACGAAATGTTGCAGGCTTACACCCAAGCGGAACGTGAAACCATGGCCCGCGAATCGAAAGTAGTCATCACCCTTGAGGAGCCTGGTCCGAATTACCAGGCCACCGTCAAAACGTCGCCAGTCATTTCCCGAATCAGCAGTCTTAAGAACGAGGAGCGATGAGATTTGTGAGAGAAATTGCTGTGAAGCTGACTCCCGTTCTTCGGTGGCCTTGCTCCTGTGATGGCAAGGCCCGCGTTGGCGTTCTCCTTTCAGCGTAGAGGCAGCGAGGTCACGTGCGGAAATCGTCCAGGGCTATATCGAGAAAAATCAGGGCGGGAATTATCGGCTACGGCCGGATGGGACGCGGATTTGTATCTGCAATGCAGGAAAGCGAGCTTTGGGAAGTTGCGGCCATCCACGACATTAGCAGTCAGACGAGAGAGCTGGCCCGCCAGCAGGTCCCGAAGGCCAGTGTTCACGATTCCCCCGACGCCATTTTCACGGACCCGACCATCGATGCTGTGGGGCTTTTCACGTTGGCGGATGCGCGACCGCAACAGATCCGACGGGCACTGGCGAACCACAAACACGTGCTGGCAGAAAAGCCGCTCGGCGCAGATATAGACACGGAATGGAAGCTGGTGGAGGAGATTGAAGCGAGCGACCGGCTGGTGACGGTCAACTTGTTCAACCGGAACGCCTGGTATCACAAAGATATTCGACAATTCATCGAAGACGGCGAGATCGGCGACCTGGCGGTGATCCGCTTGTGCCACATGACGCCGGGACACATGCCGCTGGAAGGACACGATCCGGAAGGTCCACCGTTCCATGATTGCGGGATGCACTATGTCGATGTGGCGCGCTGGTACGCCAAGAGCGAATTCAAGAACTGGCACGCCCAGGGAATACGCATATGGGGTTACCGGGATCCCTGGTGGGTCCAAGCGCACGGAACGTTCGAAAATGGGGTGGTGTTCGACATTACGCAGGGATTCATTTACGGGCACCTGGCAAAGGAACAAACGCACAACTGCTACGTGGACGCGATTGGGACAAAGGGCGTGGCGCGCATGAAGCACGACTTCGTGGACGCTACCGTGGAACTTCACGGAATCACGAAGACCATCCGCAAAACGGCCCCGTTCGATGACAAGAAACTGGACGTAATGCTGGATATTTTCGGGCGGTCCATTCTCGCGGGCAAAAACCTGGGTGCTCCGCAGGCGCGCGACAGCGCGATTGCATCCGAAATCAGCTGGGCGATGCTGCACGACGCAGTTCTGAACAGTCCACCGGTGCGCGGCACCAAGGAAGAGATGCTGCAAATCCTGGAGCACAGAAACAACATGTTAAACGGATTCGGGCTGCCGCTTCGAACAGGAGAGTTGTTTGAATGTCCAATACATGGCTTGGAGTTTCCCAAGGATAGTTCATCGCTGTTACTAAGCTGAAGCTCCCGCGCCACGTCAGACTACTTGCAGAACCGCCTATCAATCCTAGGAGAACAGCATGCTTCGCGATGTAGGCCCACTCGACTTGTTGCGGCCGTCGCAAAAAGTATCTCAGCGGGAATCGCACTTCTTCCGTTCAGTGCACTGATTTTTCAAAATGAGAAGTCGGGAGAAAATCCCTTTACAACGCTCAGTTTTGCCATCACTTTTTGCAAAAAGTCCCGAAGGCATCGAGGGATTCCCGGTGTCGCTAGCAAACTGAGATTCCGTCAGAAGATTTCCTTTCAAGCGGCTTCCTTCAGTTTCCTTTACCTTTTCTTCTGTCTCGCGTTACAGTCTCCCAAGCTCCGTTAATTCAACTCCTAAAGGCTAGCCATGAAATCTCTCCTTCTCTGCACTGCTTTCCTCTTTGGCTCCGCTTTGTTTCCCTCTCTTGTCGTGGCCGCTCCCCGGGACGTTTCGCTCTCCGCGCCTCCTCAGAGTGTCGAGGTCTTTGACATCTTCGAGCTTTCCGCCACTGTGTCTTCCCCGGATGCCCCTAATCCCTTCACGGACGCTTCCTTGGAAGGCGATTTCGTTCTCCAGGCCGGCGGCAAGTCCTCGCACGTGTCCGGCTTCTGCGATTCAGCCGACGGCTCCTCGTTCCGCATTCGTTTCATGCCTTCCGCTCCCGGGAACTACAGCTTTGTTGTGGTTTTCTCGCAAGGAGCCTTCAGCAAAACATTCAAAGGAGCGTTTCAAGCTACGCCCTCTCGTCGCCGCGGTCCTCTTCGCGTCGATCCGCAATATCCTTGGCATTTTGTTTGGGAAGGCACAGGCGAGCACTACTTCTTCAACGGCACCACGGCTTACTGGTTGCTTGGCTGGACAGACGACCGCATCGTGCAGTACTCAATCGAGCGGTTGCACCGCCTCAAAGTCAATCGTCTTCGCGTTACTCTCGCGGGCCGCACCGACACTTACTACGGCGAGCCCATCATGCAGTCCGATAATTTCACCATGGACCTTGCCGCTTGGCCCGCTCGCGACACCCACGACTTCCTCCATCCGGACTTCGATTACTCGCGTTTCAACATTGCCCACTGGCGTCGCTTCGAATCCATGCTCCAATTTGCTCGCGACCGCGACGTGATCATCTCCATCGTTCTCGATATGAATGATTCCCGTATTCACCCCGCTGCAGGCAGTGAGGACGAGCGTCGCTTCCTTCGCTACGCCGTCGCCCGTTTCGCTTCCTACTCCAACATTACGTGGGACCTCGGCGACGACCTCGAGCGCTTCCGCGACGATGCCTGGACCCACGACACCGGGACTTTTCTCGTTCAACTCGATCCCTACCATCACCTCGCTACCAGCCATCCCGTCGATGTCGTCGTCGACGGCAAATCCGTTCACCAGGATCGCGCTTCCTCCTGGTTCGGTTTCACTTCCTATCAGGAATGGTCGCGCAATCAACACGCCCTCATGCTCCAGTCCCGCAAATTCCAGGAACAAACCGGTCGCATCATTCCCCAAACCAATGAAGAGTACGGCTACGAAGACCACTACCCGCTCTGGGCTCTTCCCAATCAGGAATCCGCCGACTCCCTCCGCCGCGTCGCCTGGGACATTGTCATGGCCGGCGCTTATCAAACTGCTGGCGAGTCCGCCCGTCGCGGCACCAACGTTTGGCCAGATACCGGCGGTGGCTGGGTCAACGGTCGCGGCGACGACTCGATGACCATGTTCCTCGGCTATGGTCACATCGTCGACTTCATGACCAGCTTCGATTGGTGGAAGACCAACCCTCACGACGAACTCATCGATCACGAAAACTATTGCCTGGCCGACCCCGGCCACACCTACGCGGTTTATCTCCCAAAGGGAGGTCGCTTTACTCTTCAGCTTCTACCCGGCACTTACTCAGTTGAATGGTTCAGCCCGCTAACGGGTGAACGCATTCCAGGCCCGGACGCGTCAGGACCCTCATGGGCTTCCCCAGATCCTCCGGACTCAAAGGAATGGGCGCTGATTCTCCAAAGAAAATCACCGTGACCATTTACATCCCTTGGTCAACTACGGGTGAGATTAGTGGCCCCGTCAGGCGAGGTCCTAATCGATGCCATCAGCCTCAATCATCGCGGCGGTTTCCTCCTGCCAGGGCGGCAGGATCTTTATCAGCAGGTACAGAATCGCAAAAGGCAAAATCAGCAGAACAATCGCGGGCAGCATCCCTTCCTTGGTGACGAACCCCATCTTATAAGTCGTATATCCAAGGAAGCTCTTCGAAAAGAGTTGGCCTCCGATCACTACGTTCCAGCGCATGGCGAAGATCCCAATCATCGTCAGGATGGCAGCAGCCGCATAGATTCGCTTGCGCACCTGTTCGGCGAATTGCACCAGTTGTGTCAGCGCCAGAAGTGTCAGTGGCGTCAGTGTTCCCACGAAAATTTGAAGCACGATCTGGGACAGGAACAACCGCGAGTGCACCATGAAATCCAGGCTCCGGAACGATTCGTCAGCTTCATAAATTCGGTGTATCAGGTCCAGCATCTCCAGCGAAAAATCAATCACGAATGTGTAGAACAGATACTTCGCGATGGTGTCCAGACAATTCATATCGATGGCCCTCCGCCGAATCGCCGAAGTAACCATGTACATCAGCAGCACCAGCGCGATGCCAGACACCATGGCGGAAAACAAGAAGACCACCGGCATCAGCGGCGTCGACCACCACGGGTTCGCTTTCACGGAACCAAAAATGAACCCTACGTACCCATGCAGCATGAATGCCGATGGAATACCAATCAGCGTGATGATCCATCCGGCGCGATCGTCCACACGTAGCGCCCCTGCACTGATGTTCGCGGATCCTAACGTCAAAGCGCGGTACATCACTCGCTTCAAACCCGTCGAAGACTGCGCCAGCAATACAATGTCCCGCCGGTAATCCAGCCAGATCTCCAACAGCAGAACCGCCATCAAATACCACAAGTATACGAACCCGAACATTGCCATCGCCGACGCTCGATGCGGCGTCAGATACATTTCCAGCGAGCGTTCCGGGTGTCCTAAGTGAAGTTGTAGCGGCAGCGGCGCTACGATTAGAAACGCTAGTGCCGTCAGCAGCGCCAGACGATATGTGGGCTTTACCGCCTCCACCCGAAAAACTCGTTCCAGGGACGCCAGGATGAACGCGCCCGCGACCAACCCGGTCAGAAACGGATACAGCACGATCAGCACGCTCCACTGCAGCTCCACCTCGTTCGGATACATGAATCCTTCCACCGTGGCTTCTCCTTAGCGCACCGAACCATCCAGCCCGTTGTAGAACATCTT
>Ga0074045_10006359_pt1 | contig 10158 bp, 4 predicted proteins | sample BogForMeECP23OM2_FD_94442 | JGI IMG/M metagenome (GOLD analysis project Ga0074045, IMG submission 94442) | Bog forest soil microbial communities from Calvert Island, British Columbia, Canada - Bog Forest MetaG ECP23OM2 | ecosystem: Environmental > Terrestrial > Soil > Wetlands ... | reverse complement strand
TGGCCAAAGGCAAATCGCTGACTTGACTGCCGATGGCCTCGTTCAGAAAGGCAAGATTCTGCGCGCTTCCTTGCGTCAAATTCAGCTGGTTTGGAATCAAGCAGATCAGTTTTCCAGACGCGGTGCTACCCGCGGTACAGTTGACCTGAGCCAACACTCCGGGGCCCTGAGTCAGGATAATTACGATGGCTAGGAACAGAAGTCGCCTGATCATGCAATTCTCCTCAACATCACTCCCTGAAAAAAGGTCAAACCGCGCCAAACGGGCCTTGTCTTCCGGCGGTACACACAAAATCCGCGGCTACTGCACGGTCAGCGGCACGATTAATTGCGTCTGCACAAAGCCGCTCCCCGATGCCGGAGTGGCCAATATCTGGATCTGGTAGGTTCCTGATGGTGTCACCTGCGAATTGGGAAGCGGCACGTTCCCCGGTGAGAATCCGCTGCACGCCCCCATGACCGCCACGGTCACGCACACCAGCGCGATGCTCATGAAAGCAAGCTTCCAGCGAGGCATCGTCTTGGGAGTTCGCCACAAAGCCAGGGCAAGAACCAACAGTCCAGCACCGAATGCTACGAACGCGTTCAAAGGCAAATTCGGCAATGGGTTTGAAGGCGGCGATAACGGCCCTCCCGTTCCTGCCGCGGTTCCGCCCGGGCCCGTCGTCGCGACATAGCAGAATGCTGCCGGAGAACTTCCCGAGATAACTTGCGTGGGACCCCCGCCAAGCTTCGTGGGAAGCGTGAATGCACAAGCCGCGCCCACAGGAAGACCCGCGCAGGCGAGCGTAAAGGGAACCGTACTCGTGTTCGGTACCCCATCCAATTGCACCCCGGTGGGCGTGCTCGTGGATCCCGCCGTGGCGGTAATTTGTTGTGGCAACGTGCAGCAAGCGCTGAGTCCATTGCTTGCAAGGGTAAAGCTGACCGAGTTCTGCTTCGTAGCGTCCGCCACCGAGGTTGCGGTCACTTTTATCGTTCCGGAGCCAGTGGCCGGGGCCTGGTAAAGTCCCGTCGCTGAGATTGTTCCCTCGCCGGTTGCTGGGGAAATAGACCAGGTCACAGAGATGGGGTTGCTCAAGGCGTCTTGCGCGTAGAATTGCACGGAAGCGCCAAAACCAACTGTATTCGGCTGCGGCAAAACTTGCAGCGTGGCAAGATTGCCGATAATTGTGATCGACAGGTTCGCCGTCTGGGAGACGGCTGGCACTTCCGAGTCAGTGACCTTTACGGTGAAGTTTGAGGTCCCAACGGCTGACGGGGTGCCGCTGATGGCTCCCGTCGCTCCGTTCAACGTCAAGCCTGTTGGCAGAGCGCCAGTGGAAATGCTCCAGGAGTAAGGTGTCAAGCCGCCCGTTGCAGCCAGCGTCTGTGAGTAAGCCAGATTAACTTGACCGCCCGGCAAGGAAGCTGTCGTGATTGTCAGAGGGGGCGGCGGTTGGTTTGTAAGGGCGAAATTCGCGGGGAGCGCCACACCGGCAACCGCGGCCGTTACGTTGTAGGAGCCTTGCGTGACGTTTGCCGTGAAGGCGGGGGCAGTCGCGACGCCTAGAGCAGTCGTGGCCACGGTTGCGGAAGCCGAACCACCGGCAAATGTCCCGCTGGCGCCAGTTGCGGGCGCGGCGAACGCAACATTGACCGCGGCAAGGGGGTTGCTGCAGGCATCCATCACTGTAGCTGCTAGAGGGATAGTAAACGAGGACTTGATTGGTGTGCCTTGCGGCGTACCCCCAGTTGCCGTGATTGAAGCCGGCGAACCCGGGTTATTGGTGAGCAAGAAGCTCGCGGGCGTCTCCACACCGGTGACCGAAGCAGTTACCGTATAGCTGCCCACAGCACAGTTCGCCGAGAAGGATGGGGAAGTAGCAACTCCGGCGGGGTTTGTCGTTGCTGTTACAGTAATCATGCCATCCCCAAAATTGACACTCGCGCCGGTTTCGGGCGCAATGAAGGTCACCGTAACTCCTGCCACCAAATTGCCAAAGGCGTCCGTGACCGTGGCCGAAAGCGGAGTCGCGAAGGGAGTATTCACGGTTGCACTTTGCGGCGTCCCCCCACTCGCGTTAATATTCGCCGGCGCACTGGTAACGATGCCCGCAATCTTCCGGATGCGGCTATTGCCCGGGTCCGCAACAAACAAATTACTTTGATTATCGCCAAACACACTCGCAGGATAATTAAGCTCTGCGTTAGCTGCCGGGCCGCCGTCCCCGCTGAAGCCGGCATTACCACTACTACCTGCAACGGATCGAATATTTCCCGTCGCGGCCAGGACTTCGCGGACAGCGTTGTTGTTCGAATCAGCAATAAAAATATTCCCCGAACTGTCGACGAACACTCCAAGAGGGTAGTCAAGCTGGGCATTCGTAGCCGGGCCGGTGTCACCACTGAATCCAGCCGTGCCGTTCCCGGCTACCGTTTCAATGTTTCCCGTCGCGGCCACAACTTCCCGGATGACACTATTTGCGGAATCGGCAATGAAAATATTCTCCGAACTGTCGACGAACACGCCTGAGGGGCCATTGAGTTCAGCATTGGTAGCTAGTCCGCCGTTCCCGGTGAAACCCGCCGTACCCGTCCCGGCCACAACCGTAAGTGCAGGCGTGCCTTCCACTACTACAGCTGCGACTTTTTCAATCACATTGTTGCCTGAATCAGCAATGAAAATATTCCCCGAGCCGTCAACGAAAACGGCCGTGGGATAGTTGAGAACGTTGGTAAGCACCTCGTCGATCTCACCCACCACGGTCGTAAGGTCCCCATTGATGACTTCGCGGATGGCATTGTTTTGTGAATCAGCGATGAAGATATCCCCCGAGCCGTCTACGAAAACGCCATTAGGATTGTTAAGGTCAACATTTATCGCCAGGCCGTCACCATCGAACCCAGCAATACCGGTCCCGGCCACCGTCGTGATATCTGCCGTAGCGGCCACAACCTCCCGGATATCACTATTTGCAGTATCAGCAATGAAAAGATTCCCGGTTCCGTCCACGGCCACGCCAAAAGGAGCGTCAAGCAGTCCGCTGCTGGCAGGGCCGCCGTCTCCGTCTCCCGAGCCGTCACCCGCAATCGTTTGGATGAAACCATTAGACGCCGTAACTTCCCGAACGCGATTGTTCAGCGAATCGGTAAGAAAGATGTTCCCAGAAGCATCCACCCAGACGCCACTGGGCTGATCCAGTTCGGCTTGTGTGGCCAATCCGCCCTCTCCCGTGAAGCCGGCCGTACCCGTTCCGGCAACTGTTTGTATGTCGCCCGTGGACGCGACAACCTCGCGCATTCGATTGTCCGCAATATCGGAAATGTAGACGTTCTCATGCCCGTCGACAAACAGTCTGACGGGTCGCTGGAAAAGCGCACTCGTCGCCGGACCCCCATCCCCGTCAGCCCCAGCCGGGGCGAGGAGCACTGTACAAGTGCCGGCCACATCCGTGATCTGTCCGGTGGTTGCGACTTTCCGGACGCAATAGTTGCCTTGGTCCGTAAGAAACAGGTTGCCCGACGAATCGAGAACGACGGCGCTCGGGCCATTTAACTTGGCGGTGTTGGCTGCGATGCCGTTCCCGTTGTAGCCGCAGTTCCCGCTTGGCTCTGGACCTGGTGTTCCTGCTCCCGTTGTCCCGGCGACAGTTTGGATCTTGTCCGTTGAAGCGACGACTTCACGAATACGGCAGCCGTTGATTTCTGCAATGAAAATATTCCCCGAACCGTCGACGGTGACGCCTGTGGGCCCATTCAATTCCGCCGCCGTTGCGGCAATTCCGTCGCCATTGTAGCCAACTAATCCGACCATTCCCGCAACTGTATTGATATTGCCCGTCGCGGCGACAATTTCCCGGATCACATTGTTATTGGCATCGGCGATGAAGATGTTCCCGAAACCATCTACGAATACATCGGTCGGGGCATCGAGTTGTGCGGAGGTCGCCGGTCCGCCCTCGCCGCTGAATCCGGCAGTTCCTGTTCCCGCAATAGTGGTCAATTTGCCCGTGGAATCAATTTTATAAACTGCATTGGCGCCCGTTGCGGCAATATACAGATTTCCCGAGGCGTCCTTGAACACGGCATCAGGATTATAGATGGCTGCCGACAAAGGCACGCTGCTTGGGCCGCCACCCGCAACAGTGGTGATGGTGTGCTGGGCCCAGGCCAGAGGCGCGATGAATATGAGCAGAGCAATGATTGCCACGTATTTTCTATTCATGATTGAGCCTCATCCGGCGCGACGCATTAGCGAAAGCGTCACCGTTGTTTCCGTGCCATCCGCACCCTGAATCCTGAGCGACACCCGGGGCCGAGTGCCCTGGCGCATCAACACAAACTCGTCCTTGTCGATGATGAATTGCCGCGTGACCTCTGTTCCCTGGTGGGGTTCGAGAATCACCGTACCGCGATCTTCCGACACTCGCGCCGAACGCAAAGGACTCTGCAGACTCATCTGCGTAACGAACAGGCGCTGTTCGCCCGCATTCGTCAGCCGGAATTGCAGCGTAACGCGCACCTGTGTTCCCAGATCGGCGGATTCTTTTACGCTGTACGAGCCCGATACGATCTGGCCGGCTCCGGTACCTTTCACACCAAAGGCCAAAACAAGAAATAAAACCAAACAGCCGTGCGTAAGCGCAGCGGCCTTTATTCCCCGGATCATGGCAAGCGTCCTTTCGTGTTAACTCCGGCCACAATTGCAACTACCGAGAGCCGTATGCCTCGGACGAAGCTTCTGCTTAAACCGGCGGGAAAAAGAAAAGTGGGTTTGGCAAGGCCCAAGGCAAGAGCGGGATCGTTCGCTGGTCGCACGAATGCACCTCGTCGGAGACAACATATCCAACTGGGAAGCATATCCGGAAGCCGGACATCGCTTTCGAGCAACGGGCCCCGGGAACTGCAAGTGAATTGCTCCTCACAGTCTGTAAGGAAGGTCACTTCATTGCGCCGGACCCCACGTTGGGCTGAGTCTACTGCAATGGCCTTTCATGTCAAGGGAAAATTCGGGGGGAAATTTGTGCTCGCAAAATCTGGGAAAGCAGAACTTCGGGGAGAGTGTGAGTCACTGCTTCCTCACTTGCGCGACGGAACTGCTTGGGAAGCTAGGGAAGACCCGGAGTGTCTTGTTTCAGAGTGCCGCCAGTCAGAACAGTGTCAGCGAACCTAAGGCCCAACCCTATTGAATGATGTCCTTGATGATCCACCGGCCGTTGTCCCGGATCACCCGAACGTCAAATTCCCCGTTGCTTGGGCTGTGCGTGCCGTCTTTGCCAACATATTCACCAGCGTACGACCCGCTGACTCTCACCTGATTGGGATCCAGAAACTTCCACTCTTTAATCGTAAATCGGCGAGAGAACTTGCTGGCACCGTCGAACGCGGCTTTTAGCTTTTGCCTCGAGTCTTTCATCCCCGATAGAGCTGGCCAAAGCCCCTGCAACTCTGGGAGATTGCGCTGGTCGAATGCGTTGGTGAGCCGTACTTCGACCAAGTCCCTGATAGCGTTGCAGCCGGGTGCTCCCTCTGGCAAAGCACACGAGCCTTTTTGAGTGGGCTGCTCAGGCGGCGGAGGGGGCTGCACCGAAGACAACACTCTTTCGATGTTGGCGGCATAGTCCCTCGCTTCTTGAGCATGCGGGCCCCCGTTCATGTACGGTTTGAGTCTATTGGGAAGCTGGGCCAGAGTGCTTCTATCCTTCGCATTTACAGCTTGCGTATATTGTTCGGAGATACTTTTCCAGGACGACTCCTCGACATCCAGTCTGCTTAGGCTTTCGGAGACCACCCGTTCGGACTCTCTTGCATCCGCGCTATGAGGGCCGTTGGCACTCATAATTTGCCGGAGTTCAGCACGCAGGGCCAACAACTTCTCTTTGTCCTGAGAGTCTCTCGATTGGTCCACGCGTCCTTTTAGGTCGGCCCACTTCTTCTCGACGTCCGCCGTAGCCATTCGGCTGTCGATGGCCTTCACGTGGCCTTCCGCCTCCATCTTGTGCCCCAACCCAATCTCAACCACTCTCGCGAACATGCCTCGAGCATCCCCAAGCCGGTTCTCGGCCTCGGCTGCAATGGCGCGATTCCAAAGGTCTTCTTCACTAACGTGGAGGTCCGCTTTCTTGAAACCCTCGTTGGCTGTGGTTCGCAAACCGGCGGAAATTCCCGGCATTCGCCCCACCAGTTCGTACAGCCTTCTCGCGTCCCCCCATTTGCCAGCGGCAACCAGTTGCTCGGCAGCGCTAAGGTTTTCCTTGGCGCGCGCCGTCAAATCCATCCCTTTACTTAAATCCTCCACACTGCTGCGCAATGCTAATGCATCTCCTTTGCGGTCGCCGTCGATTTTTGCGATCTGATCATACAGGCCGATAGCGACGGAATAGTTTGGCGGAGATTTGTCCAGGGCTTGCTGTGCTTGCTGAAAAAGCTTCTCCTCCTCGCTCTGCATTGCCCTGATATCGGCGATCTTCGATTGCGCTAGGTCATGGTGGGCCCCGTGAAGGTCCGCGACCCTTTCGTAATCATCCAATGCTTCCTTGAAGTCCTTGGGACTCCGGCTTAGCGCTTTTTCGGCGCTATTCCAGAAAGTCTCATCGCTATCCTTTGCGGGATGAGGCCCACTTCGCGTCAATAAGATGGCGCCGCCAACGACGGCAGCCAGAACGCCCGCACATACCCCGGTCAGTATCCACCTCTTGCCCCCTGTTTTCCCCGGCTCTGCCGCGGCTTTAGGAGGCCGTTCAGGCGCGGGTTCTGTCACAATGGGAGTCGGAGTTTGAACGCGGATTAACTCCTCTATTTGTCGCTGGAGCTCGACAACTTCCTGGTCCTTGCCATCGAGCACTCCTTGCTGCAACGCGTCTCGCAGCAAGGTCTTCGCCTGCTGTGGGTCTCCTTCCGCTACTAGGCCTCGAACGCTCCGCAACTCCGCCAATCTTCGCCTTTGCAGGCTCTCTTCCCGGTCCAGTGCAATCTTGGCTTGTTTGACGAGGTCCGCGATTTCCTCATGGTGCCCTTCGGATTTCAGCGCTTCCTGTCCTGACTCGATGACTGCCGCGAATTGACGCTTCAGCATCAGTTTCCGAAGTCCCTCGAGGTTGCTTTGCAGTCTCTTCTTGCGCTCTTTATCCCGGTCCAGAAGCTCCTTGGTTTTCGCGATGAGCGCGGCGGCCTGGGAATCGGATTTCGCAAGGATCCCGGCTTCCAGACTATTGCGAAGTATTTGATCGGCGGCCGCAATATTCCCTGAATTCAGGTAGTTTGTTGCGCGCTGCAGAACTGCGTCTCTCTCCTGGCGGGCCATTCGTTCAGCTTCGAGGCTTGTTTCTGCAATGCGGCGCAAGTCCGATGCTTCCCGATCCAGTCCAAAATCCCGCTCCAGTTCGTTTGCCAAACTGATTGCGGCGGAAAACTCCTTGCGATCAACGGCCTTCCGCACTTCCCGCCGTCGGAGTTCGATCTGTACTTCACGTTCCTTCTGTTCCTGCTCCTTGGCTTTCTCGATCTTCTGGAGAATGGTCGCATGGAGAGCCGTGTCTTTCGCTATCACGCCCTCCTTTATTGCATCTTGGAAAATCAGGGTAGCTCCGCCGACATCTCTCTGCTCGCAGGACTCTTGAATCTTGCCAACGATCAGTTCCCGCTCGCGATTCTTCTCGACCTGCAAAGTGTGATAGCGCTCCGCATCCGCCAACCCTTCACGCAGGCCATTGTGCTCACCGAATTCGGTCAGTCCTTTCCGTGCCAGATCTGCCGCTTCCTTGAATCTTTCTGCCGAAATTAGATCGCGCACCTTCCCGAGGCATTCACTCTGTCTCTCGAGAGCCTGCTTTCGCTGCTGTTGAGATTTCGCCTCACCTTGGAGAGAAACGAGCAGGGGATTGTTCGGGAAGAGTTTTAGAGATTGTTCCACTGCAAGTAGCGCTTGAGAGAAGCTCCCATTCCGGATCAGTTCCTGAATCCGGTTCACAGCGGCATCAAGCTCCGTGTGCAATTTGTTCTGTTTGATTTCCGCCTGTAATTCCTTCACGAATTCCTTGATTCTTTCTTCGGAAGGGTACTTGGCAGCGAGGTCCCCCGCACGTGCGAGCGCCTGCGAAAACTTTCCCTGATGCTTCAGGGACCGGAGTTCTTCCCAGGCCTGGCCTAGCTGTTTATTCAGGCGTTCCTGATCGCGCTCCTTCTGGATCGAGGACCGCAAAGCCGCGCCGGTTGAATCGCCCGGGAACTTGGCTAATAGTTCGTCCAGAATCCCCAGCGCCTGCTCAAACTGCTGGGACATCCTGCTCTTTCTGGCATTATTGAGGAGCGACAACCTGTACTGCTCGGATTTCTCCGCCCGGGCATTGTCTTTGCGCTTTTGCAGTTCTGCATTGCCGGGGAATTCCGCCAACGCTCCGACAAGCAACGAAAGACACTCGTCATACTTGGCGGCGTACAGAAGCTCATCGGCGCTTCGAAGAAACTGGCTGAGTTTCTTTCTCCGGTCCAGTTCTTCCCGCAAGGTCCGAATCTTGGCGCTTAGCTCAGCGGCTTCACGGTTGTCTGCATCGATATTCAGAATATCGTCGACCAGCTTGCTCGCCTGCGTTAGCTCGCCTTCCGCAATGTACCTTCTGGCGAAGCTGATTTTTTGGTGCATCTCCTCGGCGAAGGTTTCCGCCGATTGAATTTCCTCCAGAAGCTTGTGCGCGGGCTCGTAGCGGGAATCAAGCCCAATGGCCTGTTCCGCTGCGGCCCTGGCCTCGCGATACTCTCCAAAACTCAAAAAGTTCCGCCCCTTTTTGACATGTTCTTGAAGTCGCGGAAGAAGCTGCCCCCTCCTCAGTTCGTCTTGCACTTGCTGCAGCAGGCTCCGCACCTGGAGGTTGGTGCCGTCGTACTTTCTGGCTTCGTCCAACGCCGACCTTGCGGACTCAAATTCTTCTATTTCAATTAAATCTTTGGCCCGGCGAACCAGGGTGCTCGCAAGATCAATCCGCATCCTCCTGGCGATTGGCTCCAGGTCAAAGAGCATGTCCTCGACATATTGATAGCGGGCGCTCGGGTCCTTCTGCAGCGCTTTTTCGACGACAGCGGCAAGATCTTGCGGACAGTCCGGGGCGATCTGCGCGAGCGGTTTGGGTTGCCCGTGCACAATATTCTGGGTGAGATCTTCAATGCTGTTTCCTTCAAATGGCCGTTGATAAGCGATAAGTTCGTAAAGCGTGACTCCTACCGCCCAAATATCCGTTTTCTCGTTCGCTTTGGCCGTCGCCGTCACTAATTCCGGCGCCATATAGGCTGGCGCGCCGATTAGGAGTTTGGTTTGTGTTTGCGAGGAATCGACGAGCCGCGCGATGCCAAAATCCACGACCTTGACGATTTCTTCGTTGCCATCGATGTGCAGCATGATGTTGGCGGGCTTGATATCGCGGTGGAAAAGCCTTCTCTTGTGCGCATAGTCCAGAGCGTTGCACACGGGGACGATATAGCCAACTCTCTTTGCCAGCGGCACGCTTCTGTCCCGCCGGGTTATCAGGCGGTCCAGGCTGCCCCCGTTCATATACTCCATTACGATAAAGTGGACGCCATTTGCTTGATCGGCGTCATAAATTTGAACAATATTTTGATGCTTTAGTTTTGCAAGAGCCTGCCCTTCAAGCTTAAACCGTTCTAATAATTCCCGGCCTTCCAAGCGGGTATCCTGAATCGTCTTTAAGGCAACATAGTCGTTAAAACCGGGATGCCAGGCCTTGTAGACGAAGCCCATCGCCCCCTCGCCGAGTTTCGCTTCGATCCTGTATTTGCCTAGCTGTTCCATCTCATGGGTCCGATAGGAATGCGGGAAACACGTTTGCAAGCAATATCGAGTTCAGTTCATTCCATAAATTGAAAGATACACAATCTAAACTACTTACGTCCATGGCCACGTGCGCAAAAGCGAACCAATTCCAATAACGTTGCGTCCTCCATACGCTATGATCACCCCTTCTAGCAGTTGGAAAGGCAGAATGTGCTAGCAACGTCTTTCACGTCCGACGATCGGGAGGCTACTTCCCAAACGTAATCGCTAGCGGAAAGCTCACGCTCACCGGCGTCCCGCCGGATTTGGGAATGGTGGCTTTCCAGGTCTTTGCGGCTTCTTTCGCCTTCTTTAGGAAGTCCTTGTCGGCGTTCCCGTCCTTCTCGACTTTT
>Ga0074045_10006358_pt1 | contig 10158 bp, 8 predicted proteins | sample BogForMeECP23OM2_FD_94442 | JGI IMG/M metagenome (GOLD analysis project Ga0074045, IMG submission 94442) | Bog forest soil microbial communities from Calvert Island, British Columbia, Canada - Bog Forest MetaG ECP23OM2 | ecosystem: Environmental > Terrestrial > Soil > Wetlands ... | reverse complement strand
TGCCCCGATGAGGGCGCATAGATGTTTCCGGTAGGACCGGCTCAATCGACGTAGGGAAAAGAAAGGAGGAGAAAAAGAGCGGAATTATTCTCTTGACGCGGGCGCTGTTATAGATGTTATGTCGCCGTCGTGTACTCGTGCCAAACACAAATTCACTCCCAGTCAACACGATGACTGCTCCTTCGACACTGACTGTGAGAGATTGGTGGGCCACAATCATGAAGGAGGATTGTGGGCATGCTCATGATATTGAAGCGCTGTGCGATCTCGGGCTCGGCGTCAGCATCTATTGTAACGAGCTTAACCTGGCTGCCAAGGTCACGAGCGATTTCCTCAAGTAGCGGCGTAGTTGTCTTGCACGGGACACACCAGTCAGCCCAGAAATCCGCGATGACCGGGACAGTCGATCTCGTCACTTCCACGTCAAAAGTAGCCGTGGTAACCGCCCGTTTATTTGTCATGCTCTTCCCTTCCAGGGGAATAATGTACAAAGCGATATTAAGAAGGACAAGGCTCGCACTTTGCAGGTCGCGACCTGTGATCCGTACAGCTACGTGAACGGGCCCACTCCACCACGTCAAAGTCCCGCGAGCTCGATACGCTTGCTGTGGGCAAGGAAATGGTGAAATACAAGAACCGGGTGTTGACGCGTGAAGAACAAATGAAAAAGCGTTGTTTTGTGGCAAAGCCTATGATACGCTGAGCCGACCCCTGATAAGGAGGAACTCCATGCGCGCACGCTCTGTCGTCCTCTTTCTCTCGGTTTGCCTTCTGATTTCTTGCGCCAAACACCCGACCCCGGTTGCGCCCCCTGCACCGCAGACAGACCAGAACCCTGTCTCCAGCGAGTCGTCGAGCTCACCGCAGTCGTCAGAACTCCAAACCGCGGCCCCTACTCTCGTGAAACTGGATACAAGCGGCTTTCGAGAACTGGCAGTGGATACCAGACCCTTTCACACAGATGCGCACAAGAAGTACTTGTCAGACCCGGTCAGGTTTTCAGACATCCCGGACCAAGGGCTCCCCAATGGACCTACAGCCGTTGTTGGGAGCAGGGTTTGTCAGTTTTATCCAAATGCGACAGTCACCGTTGCTGATGACCTGGACAAGCTGCCTGCCGGGATTCCTGTACCCTTTGGCGCTATTCTTCCAATCGTCGGCGAAAAAATAGCAAACCCCGACTCCAGTCATGGCGGGATGTTTTCCTTCCAGGATAATTGGAACTGGTTCTACCCGACCTCGTTCCAAGGCAAAAAAGGTCTCGTATTCGGTGCGGACCTCTATGGCCTCAACGATACGAATGAAAATAACCGCATTTCAGCACTTCTGTACCAGACCGGAGGTCGATTCAGCTCATTCTACCCGATCCTTGGATATCGACATTTGTCGAGCGGAATCCTCTCCAGACTCCAAAGAGACAAGCTTGCGTTCCAGTCTGTTCGGCCAGACGAATACAGCCTATATGCGGACCGTCCGGACGACATGATTTCTCTCTATCTCAATCACAGGCCAAGCGACTACGGCAGCGATTGGAACCGCAAGAGCCCGGTGTTCGTAACCACTGACATCGCGGCGCACGCTCAACACTTGATGTTCGACCGCCTCCTCCAGTATTTGGAAGAGACCTTCTTTGTGCCACGACTCAAGGACTTGACAGCAGGGTTTCTGACCAAGCTGAAGGCTTTAGAGCCTCAAGCAGACTCGTACCGTGAGACGTTGACCAAGACAGAATTGTATTTCCAGGTCGCTGAAGCTTTGTTGGACCTGATGCCTGAAACAAGCATCAATGAAGACACTGGAGCCGTAACCTATCAGGAAACGGATGTAATTCTAAAGGACTATCCCCCTGAAGTGCGTGAAGAGATTGCCAAGATAGACGCGGCAGAAGGTTTTCAGCCCTCGAGCGTCTTCACGTTCAAGGACGGCACGACCATGAAGGAAGACTACTCACAGTACAAACCGCGCGGTCATTATACCAAGAACGCCGCTTTGGCAGGGTATTTCCGGATCATGATGTGGTTTGGCAGAATCCATTTCCTAATTGCACTCGGTGGAGAGCAACCCCTTCCGTTGGACAACAGCCAGTCCTCTGACGCCACGGCGCTCACCCTTGCTATGGAGCCGATTGCGCTTCTCGTAACTGATGTGGTTAAGAACGATCAGGGGCTCTATGACGCCTGGAGCGCGCTCTTTAACCCAATAACAGCTCTGATCGGGCTCTCTGATGACTTGAGCTTCAAAGAGGTTATGCCGTTATGGAAGGACCAGAACGTCAAAGACTTCGGTCCTTGGGCCAGTAGCAAAGATAACCTCTTACAGTTCATGAAACTTGCTAACGACAAATTACGTCCTCCGGCCATTTCAGGCAGCCCGGTTCTTTACGGGCCGAGCAGCGGCCCTGACCACAAGCCGCCCATGGGGTGGAGGCTGTTCGGGCAGAGGTTCACCTACGACTCGGCAATACACGAGCTTGTCTCTCCACCGCGGCTCCTGAGCCGCGACATGGTTCGCGGCCTCGACATCATGAAAGTCTTCGGTTCCCGTACAGCTGACAGCCTTCTCCAACAATCAGACTATCCAAAGATGGCAGGTCTCTCCGATCGGCTCGACGAGATGCAAAAGGCCTTTGATTCATACGGCGCCGACTTCTGGCAGAGTACGTACTACAACTCCGTCCTGTACGAGGTGAAGACCCAGTCCCAATTCGAACCGGGCGTTGGTTTCTTTTTCACGGAGACTCCCGCGTGGGGGACGAAGGCCATGCTTGCGGCCCATGGAACATGGGCAGAGTTACGTCATGACACTATCCTCTACGTGAAGCAAAGCGCCGCGGAGCGCGCTGGCGACGGCGACTACGAGCCCACCTTCCGCACGGAGCCGATACCGGATCCTGTGCACTACCTTGAGCCGAACGTTCCATTCTGGCAGGCCTCGGTTCTTTCTGTTCAGAACCTCATGAAGACGCTTGACTCCTTCAACATGCTTGATGAAGAAAGCGCTGCGGACCTAGGCCGTCTCCAAGGGGTGTTTCTCAAGGCACTTGATGTCGCAACTGCGGAGTCCCAGGATAAACCGTTGGATCCAAAGGATATTGCGTGGATCCCGACTATCCCTGCCGAGTTGGCACGCGTCGTCCTGGTCCATGCTGGCGAGGGCGACGTCATGGACCGGGACCAGCTCAAAATGGCCCTGATCGCGGACGTCTACACCAATGTCGAGCTGCACAAAGTGCTGGAAACGGGTGTCGGAATACCGTACCGCATATACGTTGCTCTAAACGATGGCCAGGGAGGCAAGCGCATCGCGGTAGGCTATACTTTCAGCTACTACGAGTTCGGCCATCCCATAAGCGACCGCATGACGGACAACGCCTGGAAGGGGATAGTCTACGACCGCTCTTCAAACATGGATGGCTATCAACCTTTCTGGACAAAGGGGATCCTGCTCCCTCCAGAAGAGCGGACGAAGTGATTCCATGCGGCCCGCGTGGCTTGTGGTCCTTCTCGTTCTTTTGCTTGGCGGCTGCCGCGCGGAGGTCCGCAGATTTTCCACATGGGCAACTCTTGGACAGAAGCCGGGGAAAGTCGCTCCGGTTGAGATCGAGTCCCCCCCTCCGGCTCATGCATTTCCCTGGGCCGGCACGGTAAGCCACCATCTCCTCGCGGATAATCTCATTGACCGGTGGTTCGCAGAGCTGGCAAAACGGCGCGCTGTTCACCTATTCTATATCCTCAGCCCTTCCCATTGGGGCCTCTCGACCCTTCGGTATTCGCTCACGGACGGTTCGTGGCACGTGCCGGGTGGCTACGTGGAATCCGACCGTCCCGACGTTTCCGCTCTGGCGAAAGCTCTGGGAATACCCTTGGAATCGGCCATATTCGAAGGAGAACACGGGGTCTCCACACTCATGCCGTATATTGCACGGTACTTCCCCAAGGCAAAGGTGATAGCGATAGCTTATCGTGGCGAGCCACCGCTGGATGAGCCGATGGCGCACAAACTTGCTCTCGCAATAGCGCCGGCCTTTGACAAGGAGGGGAAAAAGACAAACTTCCTGCTCATCTCCACAGATTTTGCCCACCACGGAAATGAGAAAGGTACCGAGTTGAAAGATGTACGGACGCGAAAGTTCTTCGCCAACCCCTCCTCCGACACTTGGATTTTTGCTGGTTGTGACAACCGACCGGGTATCTATGTGCTGGCGTATGTTCTGGGATCAGCGACGCGATGCAGCATCCTCTATCACAGTAATTCTCTGCGACTTTCCGGCCAAGGAGCAACGAATATCACAAGCTACTTTTTCACCTTCTTTTGGGATCAGTCTTAGAGGAGTCCTCCTCTTCAATCGATGGGAGAGTTCGCAGTGACCAGATCGTTGCAGCTCGCTTAAAAATGATTCCCGGCGCGTTCCATCCGTTCAGCCCTGCCTTCCTCGCGAGAACAGTGAGAAAGGCCGAGCGATCATATCGGCGTTCGACGGCAAGAGATGACTGGAGCAGCGTGGTTCGGCCACCCTCTTCCAGTAACAGGCTGTCCAGTCCTGGGCGGAAATCCATCGGGTCCTTCATGACATGCCAGGGACCAAAGATACTCAGCTCAACTTCCAGCTCAGGGCGTTCCTTCGCGAAGACCGGCGGGTAACGGGGATCCTTCGCAGCAGCCTGGACACAGTATTGGACCGCTTCCTCGATATCGGATACTCCCTCGTATAGGGAAAGGCAACCGCGATCCAGGCCATGGTCAAGTAGGCGCACCGCGACGCCAGTTGCGCTTAACCCAGCAGGAGGTTCCGGGGCGCGCCTCCCCTTCCAACCAGACTCAAGGGAGATAGCGGCTGAAGTGGCGAGCCGGTCCAACGCTTTCGGAGGGAACCTGTGTTCCAAAGTCAGCCGATCCGCATCGATCCAACCGGAGAGAACTTCAGAGGCCGACTTGTCGCCTGGCCTGACGGCACGCTCCTCAAGAGCATCTCGAAAGCTCATCGGAGCTTCCACCCAGATTCCAAGCCCAGGCCAAAAACCTTGTCCATACCTTGCAAAGGAATCCGGCAACGTCTCCCAGAGACCCCATGAGCCGTTTTCTTCCAAGCTTTCAGGCCGAGAAGACTCAGTTCCGCCCTCTAAATACCACGACGCACCGGATTCGGCAAAACACCGAACAAACCTCTCGATCCATTTCCAGGATGTCGAGGCGTCACGTTGGTATGCCGCGGAAAAAGCGACCGTCAGGAGCGGGGGGCGACGTGCCGCAATCCATCCAGAGAGCTCATCCAGGAACCTCTCCGGCGAATCACCTGGATCATGGGCCAGTATATCAAGATCAAGACTCACGACATATGGACCACGGATCTGCAATGTGCGAAGTTCACTCCAGTCCATCAGGGTCACGCGGCTCTGAATGCGTTCGGCATCGCTGGGCGCAAAACCTTCCATGCTCCGCCGCAGCCATTTCATACGCGAGTTGCGGTTGGGTAGCAGTAACGTGCGGCCCGAGACCCAGATCACACGAGATAGGAGCCCTTCGTTCAGAAGAGCGCCGACCCAGTTGAAGCTTGTGACCCCCGGTTGCAAGGCAGAGATGTCATGGTGGTAGTCGAGGAGTAAGAGCGTGCTCATAGGGTGGGACTTTGCGAAGGCCTTGACCAACGGATAAGATAGGACGTGACGGTCATGGATGTGCACTTGGGGCGCTGCACAAGAAAAGAGAAGACTGAGAAAAAGGAGTCCGGTGGCTCGTCTGAGCACGGCCATGCCGCACCTTAACACGATTAACATATCCCGCAAAAGCCATACCTCAATTTCCGCACCGCGCCTATTTTGGCTGGGGTCCGCGATGCTGCTTTTCTTCATGCTTTCGGCTTGTGGGCCAACAACTGTGACAACGCTCCTCGTTGGCGGCGATTGCATGTTCGGCCGAAAGGAAGCAGGAGCCCGACCGATTTCAGATCCGTGGGAGGGGATCGCCGCGGCCTTGCATCACAGCAGTCTTTTTCTTTTCAACCTTGAGACCACAATAGGCTCAAGCGGGATTTCGAAACACAAGCAGTTCATATTTCAAAGCTCACCGGCACCTCTGAGTCAGCTTCGCATGCTCACAGAGGCGGCCGCAGGCCTTGCAAACAATCACACCATGGACTTCGGAGTCGAAGGCCTTGCACGCACGCTGGAGGCTCTGGATGTATTCGGTATTGCTCACGCAGGTGCGGGTGTGAACGCTGAGCAAGCATTCGCACCATTGGTCGCGACGGTAGAAGGCATCTCCATCCGAGTCTTCGCGGCTGGCGTCGATAATGACAGTATGAGCTTTGCTAGCGCAACAAGGCCTGGTATTGCCGGTATCAATCTCGAAGTACTGAAAGACGGAATTTCCGCAAAACGCGACGCTTCAACGTTGACCATTGTGATGCTGCATTGGGGGGTCGAGTATCAGCCTTGGTATTCTTTTTCAGAAGAGCGGATTGCACGCGAGTTGATAGATTTCGGAGCCGATCTTGTCGTAGGAACGGGGCCGCACGTTCTGCGTGGAATTGAGCGCTACAAGGACGGCTTGATTTGCTACAGCCTCGGGAACCTCGTTTTCGACGACGTAAAGGACAGCCGGGCTTCCGCCGGGGCCCTTCTGCGGATGAGCGCCACGATTGCCCATGGACAAATTCTTGCGAGGCGCTTTTCCGTTGCACCGCTACGCACGCAGACGGCCCGAAAAGGTCCACGAGTTCCCATGCCCAGCGATGCCCGCGCGATTATCCATGAGGTCGCAGGACTGTCGCCGCGGGGGACCGGTCTCGATGAATCAAGGTCGATGGCAGAGGACGGTCTCCTATGGTTTGGGCTCAGATAGTGGACGCTGTTCGTCTGCAGTGTGAAAAATGGAACTTGACCAATCAGACAATTGGAAAGTCGCTGGGGAATCAGTCAGATGGAGCTCGCCACGCGTGCAGACCTATCGGCGGGCCATATGAACGACATCGAGGCGAAGCGCCGTTGGGTGAGCGCCCCGACACTGGCAACTTTGGCTCGTGAGCTCCACTTGAAGCCTTACCAACTGCTTCTGGAAGAGGGTGACCAGTCGTTGGAGATTTATGACTTACTCACAGAGCTTCTTTCCAAGCTGCGAAAGGCAGTCAGCTCGGAGATTGAGGAGGTAATCACGGGGTACCTGGCAGGTCGAAAAAGGAAATCCAACAAGCGCTAATATGAAGTGGAAGTGGTAGAAACAACTATCTCTTTTTGAGCCATTCCTCTATCTCGGCTGGAATGAAAATGAGCTTTTTCCCAATGTGGCGATGGGGAATGACTTTCCCATTCCTCTCGGATTCCTCGGTAGTCATCTTGTAAAGAGTGTTCAAGGGAATGCCGTATGTAGAGGATATTTCCTTTGCATTCAAGACCTTCTTTGCCTTCGATTGCCCCACGGCAACCTCAACCGTTCCAGCAGAGCCGCCAGCGGCGTTCAAGCCAGGGTTGAAGTGTTTGGGGCCACCATGATTGGACAACTTTGGAGTCGATGATCTCTCATGCCGCAGAAGGATCTTCAGCTTCCTCACCGTCAAGGCAAGCGTGTCTAGATATTCCTGAGCAGTCTCGGGATCATTCAAGTCCCCATTTCTTAGCATTTTGCCAAGCCTCTGCTTCTCTTCAGTACTCTTTACTCGGACCTCATCAATTGCGCCCTCGACAAACTCAACCCGTTTCTCAGGCGATTTGATTCGCTCCGCTTTCTTGACAATGGAGTCGTATTCAAATCGAGTTGCTTCCTTCTGGTCAATTCGAGCCGCCCGCTTCCATTCCTTGATCTTGCGTTGTACTTCCGTCTGACTTAGGCCGCCTTTGCCAGACTTTGAAAAGAGGTTCGCCAGCGAATGCTCCATAGGCTCGATAGTCTCTCCTGCTAACTTAGCGTCAACTCCAGTCGATCAATTTCGTTCAGCGAAATCTATCGCTTCCGTGTTGCTGATTTCAGAGGCCCCACCGTACTGTCTATCATCTTCCTCGCCTCAGCTATGTCAAGGATATTTGAATGTGAGTACGTCTCCATCATCACTGGGCTGCGATGCCTCGCGTAGCGCTGGACAAGGAAGTCCGGAATCCCGGAAAGTCGAGAGAGTGACACAAAAGTATGTCTGCAGGAATGAAAACTCAGCCGCCGTTCCACTCTAGCCTTCTTATCTATCCCTATCGCATCCATCATTCGTTCAAAACCGTTGCGGAGTGTCTCAGTTCCGACAGGTTGCCCTTCCACCTCTGAATAGAGCACATATCCCGTCTTGCCAAATACAGAGTGCTCTGCAAGCGCCTTCAACTCATGGAGCAGTATTGAGGGAACGGGCACTTCACCCGTACTGCCCCACTTGGGAGCTCGAGGTTCCTTCTCAAAAGCGGGAACGGACTGCTTGACCGTGATGACACCTGTTTTTTCGTTTACGTCTTCCCACCGAAGGCCTCTGCATTCGCCCAAGCGCAGCCCAGCAAGGCACGACAGCAGTACACCGACCCGTGCGCGCGGATCAAGTTTCCTTTCTTTGGGTGAGCGAGCCTTCCTGCGGCCCTGTCCTTTCTTGGCCGGCAGCGGTGGCAAGGTCCGGCACTCAATCAACGCCTGAACTTCCGCCAAGGACAGAGCCCCGCGGCCCTTCGTGTTCTCGGCTGCCTTTTGGTAGCCCTCAAGAGGATCCTGTAGCCGTCGCGAGCGCGCCCATCGTCGGACTGCAACCCGTAGGGCCTGCAGCGCGATGTTCATCGTGCGGGTGCCTTTTCCCTTGTCCTGGAGCCACAGCAGCCACTTGTCCACAATTCCTGGGGTTAACTCAGCAACTCGCAGCTTTTGAAATCTCTGCCAAGGCTCGATGTATAGGCGCACTGCGCCCGCTGAAAGTTGAATGTAGCGTGGCGAAAGCGGTCTTCCACGAAGAGCCTTGTGCCTTGCATAGAGCGATCCGTCTCGCCAGAACTCTCTCACATAATCAGCAATGAAGGGATTGTCGTCGTTTGGGATCACACCCCTTTCGAACTTTTCCTTAGCTCGACGTTCCGCGAGTCTATGATCCGAGGTATCCAAGGACTCGGTCTTCACGTACTTCTGATCGACTTCTGACCAAAAGCGAACGTACCAGACATCGCCCTTCTTTCCTTGCCGTTTGAACAAGGAATACCCTGCTCTGCCCATGTGTCCCCCTGTGTAACAAATCGTGTAACACAGGGTATTCCGGGTGCGCCGCTTTTGTAAACAGTTCTCTAATTCTTTATGCTAAAATTAAATACAATTGCGTCCAGCCTGACTCGAACAGGCGACCCACAGCTTAGAAGGCTGTTGCTCTATCCAACTGAGCTATGGACGCGCATCGGGATGGTCGGATTCGAACCAACGATCTCCTGCTCCCAAAGCGGCCCGGGCATCTTTCACGGAGTCTCGAAAAGGCTCCCCCGGTCTCGTTTTTTTCTTGCAAGGCGGAGAAGTTATCCTCTTCCGCGCTCTCAGAAGGTATCAGGCGAAATCATGCCGAGTCAAGGCGTATAGTGCTGCACTAAGTCCCGCTGCTCAGGGTATTGCAGACAACCTCGCCGAGCTCACAAAGCCTGGTGGAATCCTCAGCAAGAGTACTCAAAGAGCACGGCAAAACCAATTTCGACCCCGGTTTCACTCCTCCCTGGTACCCGAGTACGACGGGAATGGCAGACTATGGGACTCCATTCACGCCGCGTTTGATGGAGCTGAAAGAGATAGCCGCAATCCATCAGTGGACGTTGCGTATAGACAGGTGAGATCGTCGAATAGACGCTACACTGTTTTGGACGCAATGCCCGGCGGTTCAAATCCGTCCGGCCCGATCTCACTGTTGTCGCCGACGCTGTGGCGGCTATTATAGCACAAGGCTTGTCGCCCCTCGATAGCTGTGGTAACTGGTGAAGGAGCGGTCCATTCCCATGGCGCAGATTACGTCCAAGGACGACTGGCCTTGCTTGATGAATGCGGACGCTTTGATCGCGACCTCGAGTGTCGTCTTCCCGCTTTCCCGCTTCATCGCGTAGGATATGACAGAAGCACTGATTTCCGCCGGCGCGTCGACGTGGCGGTGTCCCTTGCCTGTCTCGGTCTTGAATGAAACTTTGCCATCGGTGTCAACAAACCCCATGAATATCGTAGCGCCGTCCATCTTCT
>Ga0074045_10006357_pt1 | contig 10159 bp, 10 predicted proteins | sample BogForMeECP23OM2_FD_94442 | JGI IMG/M metagenome (GOLD analysis project Ga0074045, IMG submission 94442) | Bog forest soil microbial communities from Calvert Island, British Columbia, Canada - Bog Forest MetaG ECP23OM2 | ecosystem: Environmental > Terrestrial > Soil > Wetlands ... | reverse complement strand
AGGTATGGCTGAGTGCATACTTGGGAAGGCAGCATAGTTGTTTGGGCTTAAGAAGTCAAACAGTGTTTTGTAAACTGGAAAGCCTAGGCTGGGGTCAACTGAACCAGTTAAGATCCGTATCACTTGGGGTCCAGTGTAGGAGGGGTTGAGGACAGAGTTGAACTGGATCCAGGGGGGCGCGACTGGATAAAACAGAAATGTTATCAGCGCGGAGTACGTGAGTACGCCGAATGCAACGGTGTATTTCCAGTAGTTTTTTGGGCTTTTCCTCCAGACCACGTAGGCGAATATTGTTGGTACAAAAAAGTATATTGAATAGAAGAAAGCGCCCATGTAATCTAAAATTGGTAGCCTAAAGCTTTGCTGAAGGATTAGACTGGGGACTTGACCAAACAGGTGCGTGTCTATAAATTCTGGTCCAGAGTGAAGATTACCTGACGAAACTGTACCAACAAAACTGTACATTACTTCGTAAGAAAGAAAAACCGTGATGAACGGAAGCCAATCTTTCAGGGCGCGGTAAGTCTGTTTATTGTAAGCGGCAATAAAGAGAATGCCTAAAACCAGAAATTCAGGTCCTGGAATGATCTTGTATTCTAAACAGAATATAGTTATGGCGACTATGTAGACAATTAAAAAAATCAGCGAAAAGAAACGCGAAGAATGATAATCAAAGCTGACGTCAACTTTAAGTTTGTCAAGCTTTGCGTTCTTCACTTCTGCTTCTTTTGTTTCTTTCTCCGCCATTAATACCCATGACCCGTACTAACTGCCTTCTTTTTAGTTCAAGCTTACGTTTGCTTTTTAAATGCTTTTCCCCAATTTACCCCTAGATCATCACTCGATAAGAACACAATTCACGGCTGTTTTCACTTTCATATTTGCCGAAAGAAAATCAATCAATAACTGGTACTGTTTAAGCGGGCATATAGAAGTTTGAGCCGCCGAAGTAAGCCACTTTACTAGCCATCGCGCGAGGGCCTTGACAAAGCTTGCCTATGTTCGCCATAAGTTGGTAGGACGCTTTCAACGCTACGTTTAGGTCGTTGTTCGTTAAGAACTTCGCTTCTATGTTCAGGGTCGTTCCTTGGATGTTCGCGGCTATTTGGATTCCGCCGTCTTCAGTGATCCACTTTAGTGTGACGCCGCGATTGTTTTCTGAGATGCCAAGCCACCGTAACATGCCGAACCATTTGCCTCTGAGGGAGAGTATGAGCTGCTGTGTCATGAGATCTGAGGGTAGGAAAGTTTGGATTAGAGGTGTTACAGGTTCTTCATTGCGTGTTTGGTTAAGTTTCAGCTTAGTTATTTTTGGGCTAACTCTGTAGCCTTCATGCTCTTTCTTGACTATGCCATCTTGCTCAAGCCGTGCAAGGATACGGGATAACGTTTCAGGATGCAATCCGATTCTTCGTTTTAACCCGTCAAACGTGAATATAGTTAAGTCTTCCGTTTCTATCAGCGCCACAACGTCTGCGTCGCGTCCGCTAAAGTCATATTCTGATGGAAGGCTCTCCCAATTAACGTTAAGAATCGGTACCATTGTTCTAATGAACTGTCCAAACGTCTCTTTTGAATATTACCCCAAATTCTATGGAAACGCCATGATTTGCATAGTGGATTATCGTGGCTTCCTTTTTTCCCATGCAGCTTAGCGGTTGGATCCACAATTTTTCAGTCGGTTATAGTGTTTTATCCTGTTTTTCCGTCTATATAGTATATATAAATTATGTTGGGAATCGATATAACAACAGAATCTACATTGTCGCTTGTAAAATAGAGGTAAGAAAATGAAAACTACATACATGATAGCCCTTGCAGTAGTTGTTATCGTAATCATAGTAGGCAGCGTATTCGCTTACACATATCTATCTTCAAATTCATCTAAGACGAGCCCAACTCCAACTCCAACGCCAACTGCAACACCCACACCAACTTCAACTCCCACCACATCCCCGACAGCTAAACCAACAACTAAACCAACAGCAACGCCAACGCCGACACCAACTCCCACGCCAACTCCAGCCCCAACTCCAACTCCAACGCCACAACCACTTCCCTCAGCACAACTAACTGGAAATGGCGGTACACTAGTCTACCCACTAATGGAAACTTGGCAAAATGAATATTCAACACAAGTCGAACCCCAAATTTCAATCACATACAATGCCGTTGGAAGCGGTGCAGGAATCACCGACTTTATCACTGATGGATTAGGGAACTTCGGCGAATCGGACGCACCAATGAGCGCAGCACAGTACGCAGCTGTACCCTCAGGCCAAACTTGCCTAACAATTCCATTAACCGCCAGCGCAGTTGTACCGGCGTACAATCTGGGCGAAGGAGCCTCTACTCCAACTCTAAACTTCACAGGAACTATTCTTGCACAAATCTTTATGGGAACCATAACCAACTGGGACGACTCTCGACTTGCAGCCATCAACCCGGGAACAACATTACCTAATCTGCCCATAATTTGCGTTCACAGAGCTGACTCAAGCGGAACAATGTTTGCCTTCACCGACTTCTTATATGACACAAGTAGCGCTTGGGCAACAACCGTTGGACCCCCAAGTACAAGCGCATCCATTTGGCCAACACTTTCGGGCGAACTAGAAGGAACCAAAAACGCAGGTGTAGCAACTGACATAGGTGAAAACACTGGCGCAATCGGTCCGCTTGAAATCTCCTACATACTTGAAAATCCAGGCCAAACGGTACTCTATTACGGCGCAGTTGAAAACGCTGCAGGCAATTTCATCCTACCTACCAACGCAAACATAGGGGCCACGCTAGCAGCAGGTGCAACAGGTCTTCCAGCAGGAAGCGCCTCATGGACGGGCGTTTCTATAATTGACAATACATATAAAGACACAACCGACACTACTATCTACCCAATTGTTACCCTGACTTACGGTTTAATCTATGAAGTGCAGAGTAACCAAGCTCAAGGCGAAGCTCTAGTCAACTTCTTCTCATGGATTGTGAACTCTGGCCAATCATTAGGGATAAGCGAAGGATACGTACCATTGCCATCTAACATAGTCGCTATTGACAACGCATCGCTTCTGTTGGTAACCTACAACGGAACGCCAATAATATAGGTTTTAATCCAATCAACCCCTATTTTTTTATCGTTAACCTAAAATATTGAGGCTAGAGAAAATTTGCAGTTAAGGCTGCGAGGAGATTCAATACTTAAGATCCTTCTTGCAGCCGCAGCCCTATTCATCATAGCTCTTGTTGTTACACTTGCAGTTGAGCTTTATCGTATTGCAGCTCCGTCAATATTCCAATTTGGGCCGAACTTTCTGATTGGAACAAAGTGGAAGGTAAATACGAACCAATTTGGTGCTTTGCCGTTTATTTATGGAACTTTAGTGACATCAGCAATTGCTATCCTAATAGGGTTCCCAATCAGTCTGGGTGTAGCTATCTTCATAACGGAGAAGCTAAAAGGTCATCAAACCCTTGGTTATTCATTGGGAATAATTGTGGATCTATTGGCGGCTGTTCCCAGTGTTGTTTTCGGTTTATGGGGAGTGTTTGTCCTGATTCCCCTTTTACGTGAATATTTAGAAAGACCCTTGAATCATTATCTAGGTTTTATCCCCTTATTCGCAGGTCGTAATCCTTCTGGATTTAATTTTTTTAGTGCTGGAATCGTTCTAGCTATAATGATTATTCCGACAATGTCGGCAGTTTCTCGAGATGTTTTAAACGCTGTTCCAAATAGTCAGCGTGAAGCAATGTACTCGCTTGGCGCAACTGACTGGGAAGTTACACAGAAAAGTGTCTTGCCCTATGCTCGGTCAGGTATATTTGGCGGGTTCATTTTGGGTCTTGGACGTGCTTTCGGCGAAACAATGGCTGTGGTCATGGTGATAGGCAACATTCCTAATATTAGTGTCAATTTGTTTTCTTCCGGATACACTTTGTCCTCGCTAATAGCGAATGAATTTGGCGAATCTTCAGGACTTTATGAATCCTCAATAATTGAAATAGCATTAATCTTGTTTGCTGTGGCTTTATTAGTTAATGTTGTTGCTCGACTTTTGCTTTGGAGGATGAGTCGTGGATTACAGGTTAAAGCTTGAGAGGTGCAATGGTGACGACAGAATCTGATCTTCCAGCGAGTGTTTCACTCCAGCGAAAAATCGTTAACAAGTCAATGACAATACTGGTCCTGGTCGCAGTGGTTCTTGCCATAGTACCCTTAATACTCATTCTAGGAGACGTTTTCATAAAAGGAGCGCCAGCCATAAACCTGACCTTCCTGACCGCGAAGCCTACTGCACCAAACCTTCCAGGCGGAGGAATTGCCCCTGCAATAGAAGGATCTATTGTTATGGTTGGGTTAGCCGCTCTTATCTCGATACCAATCGGTGTTGGGGCAGGCATCTTCTTTTCCGAATGGTCCACATCGAAGCTTTCCACAGTTTCAGGTTTTTTGAACGACGTGCTTACTGGGTTTCCAACAATGGTGTTAGGGCTGTTCGTTTTTATTCTACTTGTCTTAACTACAAAGACATATTCGGCTTATGCAGGCGGTTTTGCATTGAGTCTTATAATGATACCAATCATCGCTAGGACAACAAGTGAATCGCTTAAGCTTGTCCCAACGACGTTAAGAGAAGCCTCGATGGCTCTTGGAGTCCCAAGATGGAAAACCGTGCTTAGAATCGTTTTAAGTACAGGGAAAAACGGCCTGTTAACGGGCATACTGTTAGCTACGGCGCGAGCATCAGGAGAAACAGCTCCATTACTGTTTACAGCCGCTACAAGTACTATCTTCATAAAAAATTTATCCCAGCCTACAGCTTCATTAACAATTCTCATTTACAATTATGCTCTCTCTTCAGTTCCAAATTGGGTAACTCAGGCATGGGGAGCGGCTTTAATACTATTACTTGTAATGCTTGCACTGAATCTTTTGGTCAAGCTTACCATAGGAAGAAATCTAACAAGAGCAAGGATGGAAATGTAGGATGACGACTAAAAATTCAAAGGCCGCATACAAAATCAACTTTAGGAGGCAATTTAAATAAGCAAATATAAAGATCCGGATTTATCGAATGTTAAACTCTTAACGAAAGACTTGAGAGCCAAATTTGGCAAAGTAGAAGTTTTAAAGGGGATCAACTTGAAGTTCCCTGAAAATAAAGTAACTGCCATTATGGGTCCCTCTGGATGCGGAAAAACTACATTGATAAGATGCCTCAACAGAATTCATGAATTGACTCCTAATGCAAAAGTCGAAGGAGAAGTCATTTTGGATGGGCAAAACATTTACTCCCCACAAATTGATCCAGTTGCGATTCGCAGAAGAATTGGAATGGTTTTCCAAAAGGCTAATCCTTTTCCAACGATGTCTATTTACGATAATGCAGTAGCAGGTCTGAAACTCAACGGGGTAAGAGACAAAAACAGGCTTGGTGAACTAGCGGAAAAGAGTCTCCGAATGGCATTTCTTTGGGATGAAGTCAAAAACGACTTGAAGAAGCCTGGAACCGCTTTGTCAGGTGGGCAGCAACAGAGGCTATGTATAGCACGAGCTCTCGCAGTTGAGCCTGAAGTTATCCTTATGGATGAACCTTGTTCAGCTCTTGACCCGACTGCAACTGCCAAAGTCGAGGAATCAATTGTTCAGCTAAAAAAGGAGTTCACAGTCATCATAGTAACGCACAATCTGCAACAGGCTGCACGCATATCAGACTATACAGCGTTCATGTATCTTGGAAAACTGGAGGAATTCGGAGAAACAACAGATGTGTTTGAGAAGCCGAAAAATGAGTTAACCGAAAAATACATAACAGGGAAATTTGGATAAGGTGAACAGTATGGAAAGATTGATAGATTCTGGTTTAGAAGAATTGACCGTAATGGTTTTTAAGATGGGCGGGGTCGCTGAGAAGGCCCTATCTGTCTCAATAAACAGCTTTATCGAAGGCAAGGACTACTCAAAAAATGTCCATGAACTCTCAGAAATACTTGTAAACAGAACCGTGGAAGTGGAAGAGAAATCTTTCGGCTTGATAGCAAAGTATCAGCCAGTCGCCTCCGACTTACGAATAATAAACTCGTACATGAAAGTAGCCTACGACTTTGAACGATTCGGAAGATACGCCTGGGATATATCGTTCGTCGCAACACGTTTTAACGCAAAAAACTCCAAGTGCGACGAATGGATATTTGAGTACATTAGAAAAATGGCCGAACAAGTCCTCCAAATGGTTCAAGTAAGCATCAACACACTCAGGCGCTTGGACCCAGATCTAGTTAAAAACATGACTGAACAAGAAAACGAAGTTGACAAAGCCTACTTTGATTTTTTGGACAAACTTGTCGAGCAAGCAAGCATCACAAACGAATGCACCGTATCCAGCGTCCTCGTTGTAAGGTATCTTGAACGTATCGCTGACCATGCTATGCACATTATGGAAGCGGTGGTTTACGTTGCAACAGGCGAGAAAGTGACATTGCGGTAAGCGAAAAAAGAGATCCACCAGGCAGCGCGAAACGGCTCTAGATTTTTTCTTTTCTAAGAAAATTTGTGAGTAACGTTGGAAAAATATCGGAGAAATAGCTGAAAAGTCTATCCCAAAACCGATTCAACGTTTAAGTTCAGAACTACCTCTGAAATGTCGCTGGCGTATTCGGCGGTTCTTCGTACGCTTTCAATTGCCAATCGCAGGTTCACAGCATCTTCAGTTTTGACGTTTTGCATGGAAATAACAGTTTCCTTTTCCAGTTTATGCACTTGGCTTAGTTTCTCAATTACTGTCTCAGCCAGATTAAAGTCCCGTCTAAATAACGCGTCCATTGAGTTCTCAAACATCGATATCGCTAAGCTACTGAGATTGCTAATCTTTTCCGGGAACTCCCCGGGCACCTGCTCCTTTAAAGCCAGTGTGTTTTCAGCGATTTTGGTCGCGTGATCTGCAGTTCTCTCCACGGCTTTAGCTATGAGCCTATAGCCAAGGCAGTCTTTCTGTGAGTTCAGACCGATTTCCTTGACCACTCGTGGGTTTGAAACCGCCAGCTTCAAAAGTCTGACTATATATAGCCCGAAACGGTTTACTTCGCGGTCGGTTTCGATGACGGATTTTGCGGCTGTGTAATCCAGTTTTTTCAGTGCTGCCAGAGCTTCTTTATGCATTGATGAAGCGATTATTGACATTCGACTCAGGGCGTTTTGAACCGTGAGTTCAGGATAATTGAGGAGGACTTGAAGAGTCAATTCTGTTGGGGTGTCGATTACAATTTCTGTTCCGACTAAATAGTGTCTGGCAAAATTTTTGAGGTGGTTTCGGACCTTAGATGAGATCACTTTCTGGTTTGGCGCTCTGATATGCAATATGTTGTAGCCCATCAGGTAAGCTGAAATGGCTGTTCTCATGATGGCGTCTGGGTTGTCGCTGCCTGAGGCTTTGATGAAGGCTTCGTCTTGTTTTTCTTTTTTTACAAATTTTGAAGGCGCAACGCAAAGGGATCCATCATCTTCTTCACGGACCACCATTGAGCTACCCCTTTTAAGCTCGTTTCTGATGGCCCATTCTTTGGGTAGCGAGAGAATGAAGGTTGATCCACCGGTTACTTGGAGTTTGCGTTGTTCCTCGTTTTGTTTTTCCACTTCAGCAGTCAATGTACACACGCAATACGCTTTCTATTACTGCCTAATTATATTAGGTATGTCTATATAGACTATAGACTTTATTGAGTTGCACTATATAAAAAACGTGGTTTAGCAAGGCAAAACAAGAAGAAGAATTCAAATAACAAGAATAAATAATGCCAATAAAGCTGCTTGAGGCTATAGTGGTCACTGAAACGCTTCAAAGAAGCAGATTACGTCTTGGCTTTGCCTTATGCTTGCGTTATCAATCAGGTGCGCTGTTCCATCGGGGCAGTAAACCTTGTCGCCTTTGTTAGCTTTCTTGTATCGGACACTGCATTCCTTAAGCATGCTGCAACCATCACAGTCTCGTGAGAGCATTCTTTTTTCACCTCTTCCACATGTTCAACCGGATAAATGAATGAACGCGCCTATAGAGATTCACTTAATAAACTATATAGAATCTATAACATGAATTGATTCGCCGCATTGAAAAACCAGGCGCTCATATAAGAGAAAATTTAATTAGCAAACTAGCGCTTCTCAAAGAAGGGTTCACCCATGGTTTACACCGTTGACTATGCTGCAGGCGAAAGGGCAGGATGCTCCTCAAAAATCACAATAGCCGACAGAATTTTCTACGTCAAACTTTTTTCTGCTGCAAAGTCACTGTTTTTTTCAGGAGACCAAAAAGGCGTCATACAAAAAGAAATTTCAAAAACCGAGTTCGAGCTGTGGATCAACATTTTAGCTGACAGCGAAGCAGATGCCGTCGAGATTGGACAAAAGTTGAGCATTGGAAAAAAATATTGACCGCTTAGACGTCTTTCCAACGCGTCTTCTTAACCGCTATAAACAGGATAATCGCGCACACACCTACCAAGATTGCCCAGTCGAAAACTACCATGTTAAAAGAAATGCTCAGGTAACCCGTAGCTGAATGCATGATCTCCGCCGCGTACGTGGTCGGCGACAGATAAGCGAAGTAATTGAATGGCGACGGAATGTAGGTTATGGGATAATAAACCGGCGGTAACGTTGCAAATAAGAGTGAAAGCAGCCTGGAAAATGCGTAGCTTTGAACGACATCAGCTGAGAAAGTTGATAACATGAAGCCTAAAGCCACTGATATTGCAAACATCACTAGCAGTACACCCGATAAGATTGCTATTTGGAGAAGGGACGGGTGAATGTAGATGCCTGTTAGCGCGATGAGAATTGCTATGCTTGGGAGAGAATAGACGATTTCTGCAAGTGCCATTCCACTCATGTAAACTCGTGAAGACGTCGGGGAGCTTACAATCATGTCCTGAAGTTTGAAGTCGTTTTTTAGGTGGGAAAGATCAGATTGTAGTGCGATGCCGCTTGAGAAAAACGTCATAATCAAGCCGCCCTCGATGGCTGTTCCAAAAAGGGCTCCTTTGCTTACAAATGTGACGACAGCAAGCAGGGATAGGGGAGAGATAACGGTGCTGATTAAAACGATAGGGTAGTTTTTCATTTCGTACACTGCATTTACGAGTACGCCCGCTAGGATTTGGCTGAGTTTGCTGCGTTTCATTTATTCATCCCTCGCTTTTTGACCGACAAGAAGGAAAAATATGTCGTCTAAAGTCACAGGGTTGATTGAAAATCTGGTTCCTTGCTCAGAGAGATGCTTTGCAAGACGGAAGGCTTCGTTTTCGTTCGTCATTATCTGAGTGTACCCATGTGCTTCTGTGGTTACTTCTCCATCTGTAAGAGGTGGAATAGATGCGTTGAGAGCCAATTTAATGCTGTATTGGTACTTTGAGGCTTTTCTAATTTCTGAAAGGGCGCCGACCGAAACTAATTGTCCATCTTTAAGAATGCCTATTTTGTCAGCTAGCTCTTCCGCCTCTTCCAGATAATGTGTCGTTAAAAAGATGAATCGTTCTTTGCCAAGTTTCCTAAGAATTCCCCAAAGCTCCCTTCGTGAAATCGGGTCTAAACCTGTTGTGGGTTCGTCCAGAAAAATGATTTCGGCTTCGGATGCCATTACCATCGCGATAAGCACTTTTCTTTTTGTTCCCCCTGAAAGGCGACTGGTCAAAACGTTGGCGTATTCTTGCAAGTCAAGTTTCCCGAGCGATTCGTCTGCAAGCCTTTTTGCGTCGCCGTAGGGGTAGCCTCGCCAAAGAAGATACGACATGACTGATTGCTTAGCCGTCATCCATCTTATCGTTCTGGCTTCCTGCGGGACAATTGCAATTCGCTCTCTCAACTTGCCTTCCTGTTTTAGAACGTCAAACCCGTTGATGCTTGCGGTTCCAGCAGTTGGTTGAAGTTCAGTGGCGAGAATTCGGATGAGAGTTGTTTTTCCCGCTCCGTTTCTGCCGATTAACCCGAAAATGCCGTTGGTTTCCACTGAAAAAGTTACGTTTTCCAATGCTTTGCGGTGGTCTTCGTAAACCTTCGTTAATCCTTTGCATTCGAGTTCGCCCATGTTACACTGTCACTTGAAAAAATGACATACAGCAGATGCGTATTTTAATTTGCTTGTCAACCGCAATTATTTGAGTTATT
>Ga0074045_10006356_pt1 | contig 10160 bp, 9 predicted proteins | sample BogForMeECP23OM2_FD_94442 | JGI IMG/M metagenome (GOLD analysis project Ga0074045, IMG submission 94442) | Bog forest soil microbial communities from Calvert Island, British Columbia, Canada - Bog Forest MetaG ECP23OM2 | ecosystem: Environmental > Terrestrial > Soil > Wetlands ... | reverse complement strand
CCCGATATACCCAGCTTTCGAAGGGTCGAAGTATGACGAATCTGTTAGATGCTGCAACCCCGCGTAGATAAAAGTCAAACCCATAAAAATTCGAAGCGGCAACAACAAATTATCCGGAAACATCGCGTTAGCTGTAGGTTTACTACCGTTCGCTGTCTTCATTGAAGTTACACAGGTACGACGAAAATCGATTCTTAATAAAAACGGTCGAGTAAGAATGTTCTAGTAGAACTCAGTTCTCCTAACAATAATAGCACTCTAAAGCATCTCAAGCAACCAAAAACGTGACGAGCAGAATCTGCTTGAAACTTTCCAGCATTTTCTAGAGACATTTGCGCGAAATACTTAATTGCCGCTCAATTATGTATGGGTAAAATCTCGAGCTTAACAAAGCGGAGACAGGATTGATGATTAGACATGACAGGATTGCTGGCTTTCGTAGACATTTTTGTAGAATCGCCAGCCTTGGACGACGTTGTTCAAGCGCTGACACAAATCCCTAACGTCGAAGAACTTTACGAAGTATCCGGAGAATTCGATATCGTCACGCTGGTTTCAGCGGCCGGTATCGAAGAGTTCAGAGAACTTCTCAAAAACAAAATTTTGAAAATTAAAGGAGTCAGAAGCACCGTAACGTCGATCGCCCTACACGTCCACAAGGGTCCAAGAACCGCGAACGGAAAAACAGAGACCTAACGGCAACTACTGCTTGCGGGTGACGTATAATTCAGTTAGAATGGAGTCCACACATGCGTAACACGGAGGAATTGAGCCAAATTGATCGATCTGATCCAAATCTCAGTCATAATTCTAATCTTCGCATTTGTGATAGCGCTAAGCCGACTTCTCGCTCCATACGTAACGCGCGTATTTGCTTGCGCTCCAAGCAAGCTCGATAGAGTACTTAATCCAATCGAGCATTTTACGTACAAGCTTGCAGGCGTGAACCCAGCCCACAAGATGGACTGGAAAGAATACATTCTAGCGCTAATGATTCTCAACGCCTTCCAGATGGCCATCGCATTTGTCATCTTCATGTTCCAAGATAAACTCCCGCTGAATCCTCAAGGATTCCCGGGTTTAACTTGGGACCTCGCATTCATGCAAGTCATCTCATTCGCAACCAACACGAATCTTCAACATTACAACGGCGAGATCACGCTATCCTACCTCAGCCAAATCGGAGCGGTTCAGTTTCTCCAGTTCACATCTGCAGCATCAGGACTCTGCGCCGCAGTGGCGATGGTACGCGGTTTCACAGCCGGTGCCAAGGATTTGGGAAACTTCTACGTAGACTTCGTAAGATCTCTTACCAGAGTACTATTCCCGATATGTCTCATAGTGGCTCTGATCGCCGTATGGCTCGGCATCCCACAGACACTCAGTGGCTATACGAGTCTTAAGACGATTGAAGGCGCAACACAAACAATTCTGGTAGGCCCGGTCGCGTCACTCGTCTCAATCATGCAAATCGGCACAAACGGAGGTGGTTACTACGGCGCCAACTCTGCATACCCCTTCCAGAATCCAAATCCTGCTTCAGATATTTTCCAAATTATCCTCATGTTGCTGATGCCCACAGTTCTCTGTTTCGTCTACGGAGAAATTCTTGGAAAGAGGAAAGAGAGCAGGCCGATCCTTTGGGGCTCATACGGTCTCTTCGCGGTTGATCTTGCCATCGCGTTCCTTCCAACTCCATTGTTGGGTCTGAATACTGGGATGGAAGTTAGGTTTGGAGGATTTATGTCATCGTTCTGGACGGTTGTCACCACAGCTGTAACGACCGGATCGGTCAACTCCGCGCTTGCATCAAACCATCCACTCGTCATACTCGCGGCTTTCATGGGGATGCTTATTCAATCAACCCCGGGCGGGAAGGGATGTGGATTGATGTACATGGTCATGTACGTTGTCATCACGGTCTTCGTCGTCGGACTCATGTCAGGTAGAACACCGGAATATTTGGGGTTGAAGATCACCGGTAGAGACATGATAATAGTAATGGCTGCTTTTCTTGTCCATCCGATTATCATTCTCATTCCAACATTCGTGGCATATGCTACCGGTGCGGTTAGCGCGATAGGAATCGGAACTAATTCGGTCGGTTTTACGCAGATTCTCTACGAATATGTATCTGCTGCCGCGAATAACGGCTCCGATTTTCTTGGCGCAACAGCAAACACGCCATTCTTCAACATATCAACCGCCCTGGTCATGCTCGCAGGGCGCTATGCGCCGATAGATCTGTTGATCATGCTTGGAGGCACTATGGTCGGACGAAAGAGAAGTGCTGAAGTTGGGTTGAAAACGGACAGCATAACGTTCTCCATTGTTCTCATAGGAAGCACTTTGATTCTTGTCGCATTAACCTTCTTCCCCTTCCTAGCAATTGGCCCTATACTTGAGTACTTCAAGGGATTCACGACAGGCTATGGCTACTAAGTGATCAGCATGTCAACACAGAATAAGAGCCCAAGCCTTCTGAATTCAATTTCAGCGAAGACACTCGTGGATTCGGTCATCAGACTCAACCCGGTCTCACTACTGAAAAATCCGGTTATGTTCATCGTTGAAATCACGTTCTTCATAGTCGCAGCGATGGCTATTTCCCCACCGTCCTTTATTCCGGTCGCAAATCCTACCGAGCAGGTCTTCTATGTTGAGGTCGCAGCGATACTACTCATCACGGTCTGGTTCAGTACGCTCTCAGATGCTCTAGCGGAAACCCAAGCGAAGAATACTGCAAGAAGTCTTCGGAAACTCGAAACAGAAGCTATGACAAAGAAGATAGTCATCACGGCCGAAGAGCGAACGGTCGTTCTAACTCGATCAACTCAGTTGCGGAAGGGCGACCTCATTCTTGTTGAGAAGGGAGACCTAATTCCCATAGATGCGGAAGTGACTGAAGGCATTGCGATGGTCGACGAATCTCTACTCACCGGCGAATCGACCCCAGTCCGGAAAGCTCCAAGCGATCCACTAATCGGAGGCTCGAAAATCATCAGCGATACACTCACCGCTCGAGTCACCGTAAACCCTGAAGACAGCTACATCAACCAAATGATTCGACTTGTGGAAACATCGAAGAGACCAAAAACGCCTAACGAACAGGCGGTAACAATCGTTCTTATCGGCTTTACTGCAATATTCACTATAATCTTATTCGCGCTTCTCGGACTATCGGTCACCCTAAGTCTAGGCGCCGACCTCTCGGTGCTAATCGCCTTGTACGTGTGCCTCCTCCCGACGACAATTGGCGCTCTTCTCCCAGCTATCGGCCTTTCAGGAATGTCCAGGCTCTACGCGAGAAAAATTGTTGCGAAATCCGGAAGAGCAATCGAAACGGCAGGAGATACTGACACAATTTTGCTAGACAAAACCGGGACAATAACTGTAGGCAGCAGACAAGCGGTTGAATTCATACCCTTCGAAGGTCACTCCGAGAGAGAAGTTGGCGAAGCCGCATTCCTCTCGTCCTGGCACGACGACACACCCGAAGGCAGGAGCATCATCAGACTAGCTTACAATATGGCCTTGATCCCGAAAGAGTTGAACGCCTTAGCGCTCTCCGAAGCATACGAATTCTCAGCCACAACACGCACCAGCGGCGTAAAACTAACCGGCGGGTCAGGATTTATGCTACCTAAAACAGCAGCGAAACGGCAGGGCAGGGTAAGAAGAAAAGTCAACGATCTGTTAGGCGGCATCCTAGGAGCCGGCGGCGATGTAGAAATAATCAAAGGAGCTCCAGACGCAATAGCGCAACTCATTCCGTCACATCCGAAAGGATTCGACGAAGTGATCAACAAAATTTCTCAAGCGGGAGATACTGCTGTTGCGATAACTAAGAATCATAAAATAATTGGAATAATCCGACTGAGAGATGTCTTGAAACCAGACATTAAAGAAAAGATCCAAGGCCTCAAAGCCATGAACATACGCCCCGTAATGATAACTGGCGATCACCCACTCACAGCGAAAAGCATCGCATCAGAAGTAGGAATCGACGAATTTGTCCCACAAGCAAAACCCGAAGACAAACACGGAATAGCACTCAGAGAACAAGCGAACTCCAGAATCGTAGCAATGATCGGCGATGGCACTAATGACGCCCCCGCGTTAGCCGTAGCAGACGTAGGCCTAGCTATGAACTCAGGAACACAAGCCGCGAAAGAAGCAGCAAACATGGTAGACCTTGAATCTAACCCAGCCAAAATAATCGAAGTAGTCATGCTCGGAAAACAACTGCTCATGACCAGAGGAGCAGTCACAACATTCAGCATTGCAAATGACGTCGCGAAATATTTTGCGATAATGCCAGTACTCTTCGCCACAATACCAGAACTAATCGCGTTAAACATACTAGGCCTAGGATTACACACCGCCGTCCTATCCGCCCTCATCTTCAACGCAATCATAATCCCGCTGCTAATCCCACTAGCAATGAAAGGCGTCTCCTTCAAACCTGCTGACACAATGACCCTCTTCCTGAAGAACACAATGATCTACGGAGTCGGTGGAGTAATAGTTCCCTTCGTCGGAATCAAACTGATCGACATCATCCTCGTCCTCATGCACGTATAGAATGTGAAAAACAATGAGCACTAAGAAGAAAAGAACGGATTACGGACCCACAGTTAGACTTGCAGTATTATCACTCGTGATGTGTGGGCTCATGTTCCCCATATTCGTGACTGGCGTCGCGCAAGTTCTATTTCCCTACCAAGCAAACGGGGAACTAGCACAGATCCACGGCCGTCCCGTAGGGTCAATGCTTGTTGCTGAAACATTCAACTCCTCCATGTTCTTCCATGCTGACTGGGCCAGCAATTCCGCTTCAGGTGTCGACCCGGACATAACGCTACAAGACGCGTACTCACAGATTCCCATTATTCATAATGCGACAGGAATTTCATCAGACGCCCTCAAACAGATAGTTGACGCAAACGTCGAACGAACTCTGTTTGTGGCCGGAGACCCGTACGTAAACGTCCTGAAGCTGAACTTGATACTCATCCAAAACTATCCGACAATCTACCAAGCCTATGACCAATAAGTCACAGCGCTAATCCGATCATTTCACAACAATAGTGCCTGTGGTTGCGCTTGCCGAGAAATAGCTGTTCCCAGCGAATTTCACCGTAACAGAATAGTTGCCATTAGGAGGCTTGCTTAGCGTCACCTGACAAGCACCGTTCGACTTAGTTATACAGGAGCCGCTGCTGCTCCAATTCGAGGAAACCGATACCGATATTGTCTGACCGGAAATTGGACCGACTAATCCGTGAGACGAACCAGTCAAAGTCACAGTTATGACAACGCTATTCCCAGTAGCAGAACTGAAGCCGAGAGAAGTCGGAATCTGTGCCTGCACAGTTTTCGTCACGATCAAAGTGGTAGTTGTCAACTCTAAGGAAGAAGTCGCGGAAGTTACACTCGAACTAGTGGTTATCGATGTTACTGTCGAACTGCTCGTTGAAGACGAACCGGAGGAGGTGACATTAAACCCTGCAACCGCAGAACCATCATATCCAGCCTGAACCACGTAATGACCTGGATGGACATTACCGACGATGAAGCTACCAGCCATTTGTTCAGTACCGAGATCAAGCGCACAAATAGGGGAAGTAATCAGCCCAGTTGGAGAACTTGAGATCGGACAACCACCGCTATCACCGAATCCTACGCCAGTAATTGCCACGAAGGTTCCAACCGGACCCGAAGTTGGAGTCAACGTAATCTTGGCCCCGTAATCGGGAATTTGATTGTTGCCTATTGCAGCCGCATGGAAACTCCTACTAACATTATTTATAGCAGCTGCAGCGTGAGGACTGCTCATCAGCACCAGTACAGATAACGAAAGCAGAATACTAACAATGAATCGCTTTGGGATGTACAAATCAAACTCTTAGGCTAGGCACGATTTTCAGTATAAGAAATCTATACTAGTACCAGTCCAAGCTTGACAGTCACAGGACCGGATTTTGATTCCGACTAATAGAACTCGGCGACCCAGTCTATGCTGTAATTCTTGCAGACTACAGTACGGTTGATCAGGCTAACTTTTGGTCGTCGTAGTTGTCGTAGTTGTTACTGTGGTAGTGGTTGACTTCTTTGGGCCAGATGGCCCCTTTTTCCACAAAATGACAACAATCAATTCGAACAGTAAAATGAGATCAATGAAGACTGCTGGAACACCAGGTGGGTTTCCAAAACTTGTTGAAAGCGAACTCATAGGATTGAAGAGGTAATCTGCAAACTGTGTGTACCTGAACATGTAAGCATGAGCTTGAGAAAGATCAGCAATTTGAATTATGATCCGAAGAAGACTCCAGCCACCAGCCAACGCCAAACCTTTCACGGGTTTCGCGAAAGCTAGACCGGCGAAAATGAAGTCTAAGACTGCGAAAACGATTAACGCGTAGTAGTGCAACGGAACTCCGACCATAGGATCTACGGCTCCTCGGAGCACTTGATCCAAACTGAGTAGTCCGATTCCTAAGATACCGCATAGAGCCAGAAGCACTCCGGCTAGTTTGGCATGGTTAGCCATTTCATTCACAAAATTTCATTCCCGCAGTTTAGTATATTAACCAATCTCTGACCGCATGGCATATTCGTGACACTTTTATCGTGAACACTGGGATTGCGTCGATGCGGCTGAGGTTGGCCTCTGAGTGCGAGAGTATTATTCTCCACTAGGCCGTGGTCCAGTTCACGGTCACCATTGTGCTGTGAGGATAACCTGGTCTATGACGGGGGCTTCCCAAGCCTCAAAGTTGCTTAAACGCAACGAGAAAACCCGGGTCCGAATCCCGGCGGCCGCACCACCCCTTCCACATACAAAAGTAAACTTCACTCTCGCTTGCCCGCACCACTAGACCCACACATACGAAAACCGCCAAAAGTCTCGCTAATAGTTGAAGCCCAAACTTAGACCAAGTTTTCGAGTCCTGATATCTTCGACGGTTTTCCTCTCGGCTTCATTCCGGGGTTCATAGATGGACGCCTTTCCGATCAACTTGCCGTTCTCATACCGTGCGGAGACCCATTCGCCTATTGGAGGGCCTGAATGTTCCAGGTGTAGCGGAAGGCCCTTCATCTCTGCGGCCACGTTCTTGAGTGCCTCTTCATTTATCTGCATGGTTTTTCCCCTAACCCTTATGGTATCCGTCGTTGCTACGACTCCCTGAATATGAAACGCAACTTTTCGGTTTGCCGTATCATTAAGTAGCCATGCGTTTCTTTCGATGTCAAAATCGAAGTAAAATGAAGGCCACTCTTTTCCTTCTAAAACGCGAACTGTATCGTCGATTTGATTAAATGCAGATTCTAGAACCTTCTCGTTTTTTGATTTCACTCTCAGCTTGGCTTTTTTCGCACCGTGTGTGTATTCGAAAACTACTTCAGAATTATCTTGCTTCTTCGCGACTTTAATCAATCGTTCCTTGACGCTTTTGTAGACATCTTTGCCAAACTCTTCCAGAAATCCCTTCGCAATTGGATTATTGAAAATAAGGAATAGAATTGCGCCCAGTTGATCTGCTGAAACTCCTGTAAGTCGTTGATGCCTAGTAATTCGAACTTTGAATTTTTCTCCGAAGGCGGATGCAAGTTCCGTTAGTTCGGTGTCGTTATAACTTGGGTCTGCCGAAATTTCAATATCCAATTCCTGATTTGGCACGGAGAATCGCTGTAAATGTTAGTCGCCAATGACAACTTAACGCTTTCATCACCTGTAGTGCTGCTTGAACTGCGCTAGTCCAGTAGATCCACACACGAAAATATGAAGGGCAACGGATCGACAAATTCCCCGTATACGAACAATTTTCCATATGGAAAGAAAGATATAGAGTTGGAGGCGCACAATGAGACAGACAGCCGCTCAATCGTTAGGAGCCGTGATTGGTATGGGAAAGAAATCGTTAATGCTGTTTCTTATCGGACTGGTCACTGGAGTAGCAATAGGAGTTGCGCTTTCTAAGAAAGAACGCAGAGATTTATTCACAGAATATGTGAAGCGACTTGTGAAGAAAACTGTTCGACATAGGAATCGACAGTACGACGAAACAGAAACAAGGCGAGCAACAGACTAGCCGGCCTGTTTGGAACTCGTACTAACCGTATGGAATGTCGAACGTCCCCGTGGCCTAATTGTGCGCGCAGACAGACAGCGACCTCGACGTTACTAAGGCGTGATCATGGCGTTAATTTCTGCTCGAACGAAATCACGTTTCAGGTGGTCGCTGCGTGGATTAGAGACGAGTCTTTCACGGATGGATCTTCAAGCACGATAACTTTCTCCAAATAGCAGTGCTGCGCAATTTTGCTTGACTCAATCTGTTCTCGCACAAACCTCTCTAAGTCATCCTGCGAGAACTGATCTTCCTCATTTTGGGAGAGCGTGACTAAAATCACTCTGCCCAACGCATTCACCGAGCAGCATGATCCGCGTATCTAATATTTATAAGAATTCGGAAGAACACCAAAAATTCGACTGACTTTTTATTTTTTACAAATATCGCGACACTTCACGACAAATGATAAAATTCAGAACGGTGCGACACTCCCAAACCTACGGCTCTCGATCACAATGAGACGCTGAAACAGAAATTTTTGACTCACTAAATTCGATTTCCTAAAACTTCCAGTTACTGCTGAAATTCATTTCTACTGCTGCGAACGATCTCTTAGCTCACCCCGTTTTTTGCGGTAGCATATGTGGAGCACACATAGAAGATGAAGATGGAAGTCTTCTTGAAACGGACGAATCAGCATTGACGATTCACTTGTAAGTCAATATTATATCACGGCCTTTTCCACGTTCATAGACAGGTGGGTTTCTGTGAAGTTTGGGTTACAACATCCGAGTTTCAGTTTTGACGGACGTGGTGCTCAGATTGCGGATTCGTTGAAGCAGCTTGTTCTTCGGGCGGAGAGTTCAGGGTTTGATTCGTTTTGGGTGATGGATCATTTTCATCAAATTCAATTTGTCGGGACTCCAGATGAGCCGATGTTGGAGGGGTGGACGACGATTGCCGCCCTTTCTGGCGTAACCTCGAAAATCAAACTGGGCACCCTTGTCACTGGAAACATTTACCGGCATCCGTCAGTGCTCGCTAAGATTGGTGCGACATTTGACGTTATGAGTAAAGGAAGGCTGTTCATGGGCATCGGAGCAGGTTGGAACGAGGAAGAAGCCAACGCATACGGAATTCCATTTCCCTCAACAAAGGAACGCCTCAAGCGTCTCGAAGAAGCAGTCCAGATCATCAAGAAGATGTGGACTGAGGAAAAAGCGAACTTCGACGGTAAATACTACAAACTTCAAGGTGCTTATTGCAATCCTAAGCCTATCCAGAAACCCCACCCACCAATCATGGTTGGCGGTGAAGGCGAGCGTGAAACTTTGCGAATCGTTGCCAAATACGCGAACGCATGCAACCTCTTCGGCTCCCCAAATACAGTCAAACATAAGCTGAACGTTCTTCGCGAACACTGCAAAACCGCGGGAAGAGACTACAATGAAATCCTCAAAACAAAACTCTCCAGAGTAGTGATTGGCAAAAGCCGAGACGAAGCAGAAAGACGCTTGGCCGAATTATTCGAGGGGACACCGCACGAACGTATCAAGGAAATGTCGATTTATGGGACGCCTGAAGATGTGTGTCAAGAGATCGAAGCACTGCGGGATGCGGGCATAGAATATTTGATTGTGAACTTCGGAGCTAAGTATGAATCCGAAGCGGTAGCCCTCTTTACTGATGAGGTAATCAGACGCTTCTAAGCTAAGCGGATTCCAGACCGTTGAGTATGACGACGAATGCTCAAGTCGAATGTTGAGAATTCCTGGATCGCTTTCGCGAAAGTCCTCTCAGCACAGGTAAGCACACCTGTCCCCACAAAGCTAAGCCTACTACCCTCCCCGCGTGCGCGCGTGCAAACGGCTATTCGGATCGCTTGACTAACCGCTATGGGCAGATGTGGAGTTTTAGTCTATGACTATGGTTGTGAGGGTTGATCGGACGCCGGGTAGCCGTCGTATTTTCCATGTGATGACCTCTTTCAGCTCATCCATTGAGTCCGCTTCAACCTTCACTATCATGTCGTAGGTTCCGTATACGCGACGGCATTCCTTCACATGCGGTACGTCACGAACT
>Ga0074045_10006355_pt1 | contig 10161 bp, 9 predicted proteins | sample BogForMeECP23OM2_FD_94442 | JGI IMG/M metagenome (GOLD analysis project Ga0074045, IMG submission 94442) | Bog forest soil microbial communities from Calvert Island, British Columbia, Canada - Bog Forest MetaG ECP23OM2 | ecosystem: Environmental > Terrestrial > Soil > Wetlands ... | reverse complement strand
GGTCCAATCGCGACTCCCATCTTCGGGCGAACGGGACTGCCGCAGGCGGTGGTTGATGAATTCGCGGAAGACATTAAGACGCGCAACCCCATGAAGCGTTTCGGCACTCCCGAAGAAGTCGGATATGCCGTTCTCTTCCTGGCGAGTAAGGAAGCCTCCTACATTACCGGTGTGGATCTGAATGTGGATGGCGGCACAGGTCAGATTTGAATCTGCGAGCGGCCGAGGCAGGAAGCTGTCGGCTTGAGCTGGCAGCTTTTGTTTTTGCGACCTATTTAACCCTGAACGAATCCACCCTACGCTACACTTAAAGGCGAGGCGCACCATGGACAAGATCAACATCGCCGAAAAGTTCGCCAAGATTTCGGAATACTGGAAGCCCTACATCGCCGCCGAGTTGAACGGCCAGCATGTGAAGCTCGATAAACTGAAGGGCGAGTTCGTATTTCATCACCACGACAACGAAGACGAGATGTTTCTGGTGGTGAAAGGGCGTTTCCGCATGGAATTCCTCGACCGCCACGAGTGGATCGAAGAGGGTGAGTTCATCGTGATTCCGCGCGGTGTGGAGCATCGCCCGGTTGCCGAAGAAGAATGCTGGATTATGTTGTTCGAGCCGGCTTCCACGCTGAATACAGGCAACCTGGTGAACGAGCGCACTGTGGCTCAGTTGGAGCGCGTGTAGGATAGAGATGAAGAGCTGGACGTAGCAAACTACGTCTCTACAGGAGTTATGGATCTTACCGTGTATTCCGCATTCTGGTGTCCCGACTGCCGCGAGGCCAAGCGCTTTCTGGCTAAGCACAATATTCCCTACAAAGACATCGACATCGAAAACACGCCTGGTGCAGTCGATGAGATTGTGAAGCATACCGGCAAGCGCGCCATCCCACAGTTTGTGATTGATGGCGAGTGGGTGCAGCCGTATGTGCCGGGCGAGGGATTTCTTTACGACCAGATGGCCAAGCGCCTTGGAGTGGGGAAACCCTAATCCAAGGAATCGGGAATAACCTCGATTCCGCTCCGAAAACGGCGAAATACCATCCCTTTAGTCACTTTCGATACCCCTGTACATTGCCTTCCGTACCGTGGAAAAGCCTTGCCAGACAAGGGAAGATGGCTACTCCCCCGGCTTTCAGCCAGGCTGCGATTTCCCCCAACGGACGAACAAAAGGCGGAAGCAGACAGGGGATTTCAACTCATGCCGGAACCGGAAGCTCCACGGGAATCAAACGAAGTCAGCGAGAGTTGGCAGCAACTTGTGCAGGTAGTGCTGGCGGCGGCCATGATGATCGGCGCTGCGGCTATGTTCCACTACTATTCCCCCGCCACGGCGAAAAACCCGCAGCCCGACGAACTGCAAAAGCAGGTTCATCAGCTTACGAAACAGGTAGCGGAACTCGAGAAGGAGCAGGCGATGCCGGCCCTGGTGCTCGCCCGCTACCGCAATTCCATCGGCTACATTTACGGCGTGTTCCAGGTGGGGTTCGCGAACCAGCCGCCGGCGATTCGCGCCCGGGTCTCGGGCACGGGGTTCCTGGTGGGCGATGGACTTCTTGCTACCAATCGCCACGTGGCTGAACCATGGTATGGCGATAGCGAAGCGGAGGCTCTGATTCAGCATGGAGCCAGCGCCCGGTTGGAGAGCTTGGTGGTGTTCTTTCCGGGCTCGCCCATGCCCGTGAGTCTCGCGCCGGGCACGGTTTCTTCCGCAGACGACCTGGCCGTGTTGAGGATCGAAGATAAGACAGCAGTGCGGGGACTGGCCTCGCTTCCGTTGGCAAAATCCGGCGCCACGCCCGGAGAGCTCGTAACGGTCATCGGCTATCCCATGGGAATTGCCGGGATGGTGGCCAAGTCGCCCACCGGAATTTACCAGCGGCTGGCCTACCGGCATAACGACATTACGGCGGCCAGCGAACTGGCGGCGCTTTCGCTGATACGTCCTTCAACCACCTGCGGGCATCTCGGCGATGTGGTGGGTGACAAGCTAATCTACGATGCGCCCACGGCGCACGGCGGCAGCGGCGGGCCGGTGTTCAACTCCAACGCGGAAGTGATCGGCGTAAACTCGGCTTACATCGACGGCTTTTCCGGCGGCACGCTGGGAGTTTCCACGGAGGCATTGCGGCCGCTGATCGAGGCGGCGGAAAAGAAGCCGTAGGAGATTCTGAAAGACCTTATCGCAGCCCTCCCCATGTCTTCCACTATTTCATTCAACTCTTACGGTTAAGCCCACCCTTTCATGTCGAACCATCCCGGTTCGCGCACATGTTCATCCTGGAAGCGGCGCAGGCGCGCGGCCATTACACCGCTGCGACCGAGGTAGCCCACAACTTTGCGCTGGTCGGCGCGTTCGACGACCGGGAGGCGTCCGATGTCATTGCGGAGCATTTTCGCAGCAGCTTCGGACACTAGTTCGTCGGGATGAGTGACGACTAGCCGAGTGCTGCCAGCTTCCTGAACGTTCATCGCCCCGGAAGAATCCTTGTCGAGAGCACGGAGCAGGTCGCCGCGGGTGATGATGCCGGCGAGTTTTCCAGCGTCGTCGAGAATCAGCAGAGCCTCATGGCGAGCAACTGCGGGATCGTGCTGTGCGATGCGCTCGGCTAGCGCGCCCACGGTGGTGTTGGCTGGGATGGCAGGTAATCCCTCCTCCATGGTGTCGGCGACGCGGGCTTGAGAGAGGACGTCGGTTTCGTAATCCTGGTGAACGCGCAGGCCGCGGCGGGCCAGTTTTTCCGTCATGATCGAACTGTTGGGCATCAGGAGGATGGCGATGCCGTCAGCGATGACGCTGACCAGCATTAAAGGCAGCACGGAGTTGTAGTCGCGGGTGATTTCGAAGGCGAAGATAATGAAGGTAAACGTCGCGCGCGAGGCCGCGGCAAAAACTGCGCCCATCGCCACCAGCGCGAAGGCTCCCGGAGAAAGATGCGCGGTGGGCAGGAAGTGGTTCGCGATCATGGCGAAAATGCCGCCCATGGCCGCGCTCCACATGAAGCAGGGTGCGAGCAATCCGCCGGAGGTGCCGGAGCCGAGCGAGACGGCCAACGCCGCAGCTTTGGCCAGCATGACAATGAGTAAGAGTTTCCAGGCGAGCTGCCCATTGAGAATGTCGCCGATAGTATCGTAGCCGACGCCGAGCACGCGGGGCACGAAGAAGCCGATGACGCCCAGGCCCAGAGCGCCGACGGCCGGCCACCACATTTCGTCGAACGGAAGTTTATCGAATTGATCTTCCACCCAATAGAGAAGTTTGCTGAAGCCTACCGCGGCGAGGCCGCAGATCAGTCCCAAGCCAAGATAAAAAGGCAGCGCGCGGGGGATGGCGAAGTCCATGGGGCTGACATGGAACATTGGTCCCAATCCCAGAAGCTGCATGTGGACTGCAGTTGCAAGCGTGCTTGCGATCACCAGAGGGATGAACGAACGCGACTTGAATTCAAACAGCAGCAATTCGATGGCGAGGATCACGCCGGCGATCGGAGTGTTGAAGGTGGCGGACATGCCGGCAGCGGCGCCGCAGGCAAGCAGCACTTTGCGTTCCACGGCTGTTGTGTGGAAGACCTGGCCGACGAGCGAGCCGATCGCTCCACCAGTTTGAATGATCGGACCTTCCGCACCGAAAGGACCTCCGGTGCCGATCGCGATGGCAGCCGAGATCGGCTTAAGGATTGCCACGCGCGGGGCAATACGGCTGCGGTTGAACAAGACCGCCTCCATCGCCTCCGGGATGCCGTGACCCTTAATTTTTGATGTACCGTACTTAGCCATAACGCCCACAATGAGCCCGCCGATGACCGGGACGACGATTACCGCCCAGCCCAGGTGGTTATGCTGAGCGCTTGAGAAATCAGCCGACCAGCGATGGAAGAAGAAGAGGTTAGTAAAGAGTCCGATTAGCTTATACAAGACGAAGGCGACGACGCCGGCGACCAGACCGATCGCGGCGGCGAGGAATGAGAGCAGCAGCATCCGAAAGGGCGCAGGCGGCGAGTCGATTGCTGCGCGACCATTGCCTCGGAGTGAGGCGACGGGGTTGATCATATTCATGAATCCTTTGAGCCTGTTCTCTTTTCGTGGGAGGAGACTGAATGCAGAAACGCGGCATCGCTCCCTTCACGCATGATGCGGCGCAGGGCAGCCACCAGTTCCGGAGCGGCCAAGCGCAATTCGTCGTGGTGGTGAAGCGCGAGTTCGCCGAGGACTTTCTCGCCTTTCGGTGTGAGCGCCAACAGGACTTCGCGGCGATCATCCCGGGCTCGCGCGCGATGCACAAACCCTCCCGCTTCGAGGCGGTTCACCAATTCCACCGCGCTGTTGTGGCGGATTTGCATGCGATTGGCCAGTTCGCCGATGCACGGCCGCACCCCGGCCGGCATGCCTTTAATCGCCAGCATCAGTTGATACTGTCCGCGCTCGAGCCCTGCCTGCTTGACCACCTGTTCGCTGAAGTGAAGAAAGCGGCGGATTTGATACCGGAATTCCGCTAGCGCCTGGTAGTCCGACAAGGTCAGCCTTTTCATTCTGCCGATTGTATCGTGCTGCGATCTGTCTGCTGAGTACCGCGTAGCAGTGCGGTCCGGTTCTGAGGCATTGCGTGGGCAACACACCGGTCGCAACCGGGAACGAGGTACTGGGTGCTGCCCCCCAGCAGTATATCGTAAGACGATATAGATCGTCCGTCGCACGGACGGCTGCGCTGGCCTCTTCTTGGCAGTCCAGTTAGAATCCTCTGTCCCGGTTCATTCCAGACAGGAGCGAATCCACTTTGATTCTGCGCTATACCCGCCCAGAGATGGGCCGCATCTGGAGCGACGAAAACCGCTTTCGAACGTGGCTCGCCGTAGAAGTCGCGGCCAGCGAAACTCTGGCCGAGGCCGGCATGGTGCCGAAAGAGGCGGCCCGTGCCATCCGCGAGCGCGCCGATTTCCGCGTCGAACGTATCCACGAGATCGAAGCCGAAGTCCGCCACGATGTAATTGCTTTCACCACAGCCGTGGCTGAGATCGTTGGTCCGCACGCGCGCTGGTTTCACTACAGCCTTACCTCCAACGACGTGGTCGACACCGCTCAGGCGCTATTAATCAAACAGGCATCGGCGTTAATTGCCGAGGATCTGAAGCGCTTGGCCGAAGCGCTCGAGCGCCGCGCCTGGGAATTCAAAGACACGCCGATGGTAGGCCGGACGCACGGCATTCACGCCGAACCCATCACCTTCGGTTTTAAGATTGCCAACTGGTATTCGGAAACGCAACGCAATATTGCGCGCTTTGCCGCTGCCGCAGAGGATATGCGGGTGGGAAAGTTTTCCGGGGCGGTCGGAATCTTTGCCCATCTCACTCCGGAGATTGAAGAAAAGATTTGCGCCCGGCTGGGGTTGAAGGCGGCGGCGATTTCGTCGCAGGTAATCCAACGTGACCGGCACGCCCACTATCTGGCAACGCTGGCTGTAATTGCCTCCACGCTCGACAAGATTGCGACTGAAATCAGGCATCTGCAGAGGACCGAAGTGCGCGAGGTCGAGGAGTTCTTCAGCGAAAAGCAGAAGGGCTCTTCCGCCATGCCGCACAAGCGCAATCCCGTAACCGCGGAGCAGATCAGCGGCCTCGCGCGCGTGGTGCGCGGCAACGCCCAGGCGGGATTTGAAAACGTCGCCTTATGGCATGAGCGCGACATCTCGCATTCTTCGGTGGAGCGTGTGATCCTGCCCGACTCGACCACCCTGGCGGATTACCTGCTGAACAAGACGACCAATCTTATCGAAACCATGTTTGTATATCCCGAGCGCATGCGGGCCAATCTGGAGAGCACGCGCGGGCTGATCTTCAGTGGGCAATTGCTGCTCGATCTGGTGGAGCATGGCGTTTCGCGTGAAGATGCCTATCGCATGGTGCAAGGTCACGCGATGCGTGCCTGGAAAGAAGGGCTGGACTTCCATCAATTGGTTCTTGCCGACAGGGAAATCACCGGCAAGGTTCCGCGGAAGCAGATCGAGTTTGCATTCGATCTGTCCCGTCAGTTGAAGAATGTCGATAAGATCTTCGCCCGCATTTTTGCAGACAAAGGCAAGCGTCTCGCGAAATCGGTGGCGAGCGGGAAGTCTTCTCCCGCCGTCAGGCGGCGCCGCTGAGCGAACTTTTCTACTCAAATTAAACCCGTCAAATCGAACCCGGCCGAGTTTGGAAAGTTGCGGTTACCGTTCCTCGCTGTTATCCCACCTCTTGTGCATCTTCCCTCGACAAGCTCGCATCGAAGGAATTAACCAGGTGGTTAGATCGTAAAGTTTCGTCACATTGGGTCGGAGGTGACCTTATGACAATGGGTACGGCAGGAAAAAATCAAGGCTTGTTGAAAACGGTGGGTGCTCTGGTGGCCGTGGGATTGTTGAGCGCGACGTTGATTGCTCAAACCGCCGACGCGACTCGCTACGACAATCAAATTCAGACTACAGTCACGCATAAGCTGGAAGCGAAGAATCAGTTCCGCGATGTGAAGTCCAGCGTGCAGGACGGCATCGTAACTCTCGCGGGTACCGTCGATCTCTACCAGCGCAAGCTGGACGCAGGCAAACTCGCTCGTAAAAATGCGAACGTGCAGGGCGTGCGGAACCTGATCGCGGTAGCCGGGCCGAGCATAACGGACGCGCAGCTGCAACAGAAATTGGCTGAAAAGCTGCGTTACGTGCGGGTCGGATACGACAACACGTTCGATTATTTCGCGTTCAATGTGAACGACGGTGTGGTTACGGTCGAGGGCGCAGATCGAACCGGGGTGGGCCGCGATGAGGCTCTCGCTGACATCTACAATATGCCCGGAGTGAAAGATGTGATTTCGAACATCTCGCTCGAGCCCGTATCAATCTTTGACGACGGACTACGCTTGCGCGCAGCCCGGGCAATCTATCGCGATCCCGTATTGAGCAAATATGCGATCGATCCCGTGAGGCCGATTCGCATCATTGTCGAGAATGGTCATGTGACCCTGTACGGCTCCGTGATTAACAGCATGGATAAGAACGTCGCTGGGATTCGGGCCAACCAACTCTTCGGTGCGTTCAGCGTCGACAATAAGCTGGTCGTGGAAAACGATTCGACCCAGCCTGGAATATAAGGTCGTAAGACTGAAGAGAGGGCGCGGCGCAGGCCGCGCCTTTTTTGTCGCTTCGGCGGATTCAAGGAAGCCGGTTGATCAGCGAAGCCACGTACCCCGCCCCGAAACCGTTATCGATATTGACCACGCTCACGTTCGAGGCGCAGGAGTTCAGCATGCCGAGCAGCGCCGTCAAGCCCTTGAAGGACGCGCCGTAGCCGACGCTGGTTGGAACCGCGATCACGGGAACGCCCACGAGCCCGCCAACCACGCTCGGCAGCGCTCCTTCCATGCCGGCGCAGACAATCACCACGCGGGCTTTGGTCAGAGCCTCTCGATTGGCCAGCAGGCGATGAATTCCGGCGACTCCCACATCGTAGAAGTGTTCGACCTCGTTGCCCATCAGTTCCGCCGTGACCAAAGCTTCTTCCGCTACAGCAATGTCGCTGGTCCCCGCTGAAACGACAGCGATGGTGCCTTTGCCATAGGTCTTCGGATCGCGCTGCAGCACGACAGCCCGCGCCAGCTCGCGATACTCCGCCCCCCGGACTTTCCTTTTCACCGCCGTGAACTGTTTTTCATTTGTGCGCGTTGCCAGAACATTTCCGCCGTGCCGGGCCAGGCGATAAAAAATCTCGGCCAACTGCCCGGGTGTTTTGTTCTCGCCGAAGATGACCTCAGGCATACCGGCCCGCAAGGCGCGATGATGATCCACCTTGGCGAAGCCAAGGTCCTCGAAGGGCAAATGGCGCAGGCGGTCCACGGCGGCGTCGGGTGTAAGTCTGCCGCTGCGGACCTGCTGAAAGAGTTTGCGGATGGATTCGGCGTTCACGGTAGCATCGCACCAATTTCGGGTGCGAAGTCCAGATTAACATTTCGCGACGGGATGCTAACTCGCGTCGCGTTCCCGGCGGGCGATGAGGCGGGTTTTGGCGATCACCGCGATGCAGACCTTCCGGGCGAGGCCGCGCTGGCCAAGCCGGGCGAGGAAAAGACGCCGCAATCCCGAGGGAGTTACTTTTCCAGCGAGATAGGCGTCGTAGATCGACTTACCCAGGCGATAGCCCAGGTCCTGCGCGCTGGGCTCGAGCTTCTCCGGATCACAACGCACGGCGACCGCGGTTTTTTCACAAGCCGCGCGCGAAAGCGGCAGGGAATCATCCGTCTCAGGCGCCGGCCGGGAGGGATGCAGCACGCGCGAACCGAAGTAAGCCACCGCATGTTCGATCACGCGGGTGTAGAAAGTGTCGATGACTGCGGCGGGTTTTCCGTTTTCGTCTCCGTTCGAAGTGTGTCCGTTCATGCGCCAAGGCAGGCCTTGGCAGGCCTGATGCAGAAAGCGCGTGACGTCCTCTGCGGCGTGCATGATCTGAAATTCGCGGATATAGAAGGCATTTACCTGGGGAAAATAGGCGCTGCCGCGTTCTTCCACGCTGGCCAGCATCGTTTCCAGTTGCTGCTGGCTCAAGCCCTTGCGTGAGAGCAGACGGCGCAGCACCGCATCGGACGAAGTGCCGTGAACCTCAGGCAGCATATCCACCAGAAATTTCGGTTGCGTGCCATTGTGCGGTGAATAACGGTTGATCTCCAGAAAGCTGGCCAGACTGTCGATCAGGTTATAGATCGTGGGGGCGAAATCTGGACCGCTATCGCAGCGGCTCCACTGGTCGAGAAACAGCCGGTAACTTTCGTATTTCTCGAGCGGCGTGGCATTGAAGACGCACAACACTTCGTCATTGACGCGAACGGCATCGATCTTATCGGCGCGCTCGCCGGCTGCCCGCCAATAAAGGGCATCTATGTTCTGCAACACCGTGAGGATTTTGGCCTCGGGGATTTGCTTGTGCAACACGCGGGGCAGGTGTCCGGGCGAGAGGTGCGACTCGCCGAACAACACGAAGATCACGGCATCGGGATGCAGCTCGCGGATCTCGGCAATCTTGGCGGCGGCATGGCGGTCGCGAGCGCCTATCTTGCGCAAATTGTCGCGAGGCATGCAATCGAGGCCATAGATCGCTTCGGCGTGGTCGCGCGCTGTGACCAGAAGTTCATGAAACGGGGTCCAGTCGTATCCCCAGTCCAGGTCGAAGCGAATGCGCTGCCGCAGTTCGTTCTCCTCGATCTCGCGGCGCCACCATTCCTCAAGAATGTGCTGATCGCGGGCAAAGATGGTCTCCACTCCAAGCACCACCCGGCGGTCTCCCAACAGCGCGCGCTGCTCAAGCAGGGTCGCGGCGTAGCGCTGGGCCGCCGGCAACGCATGGTAATCGCCGATCAGGACAACGTCGGCCGCGCGCAGAGCGCCCTGGATCTGTTCCGAGTCGAGAACGGAGTCGTAGTCGCGGAAGGCGTCCGTGAACTCGCGCAGATATTTCCGGCGGCTGTGCGAATCCTGGGCGCGGATTTCGCGCTCCACACCGGCCAGCGCGTGGAGCTGCGCAGCGCTACGGCGGGTTCGCAAGTTTACCGTGGATGCCATAGAGACCGCTTCTAACTTCTAGCTCCTCGCTCCTGTCTTCTTCTTGACTTCTTCTTCTTCGACTCCCTATGCTCCAGAGTCGGGCCATCTCATCGCCCCATATTGCTGGGAGAACTTTGCCGAGTCCCTCGCCGAAAAACCTGACCATCGCGACCACCGGCGCCAGTGGATCAGTGTTTCTGCGGCAACTGCTGCTTGCCCTCGAAGCTGACGCCCGCGTTCAGACCGTGAACCTCATCGCTTCGGACTCCGGCCTGCGCGTGCTGGCCGAAGAACTTGGCATTCAGGGCCGTTCCAATCTCATCTCCCAACTCCTCGCCGCCGACAATACGAGGAGCAAGAACTCGGCGAAATTTAAAGAACAGTCGAATGCCGACATTGGAGCGAATGTTGCCAGCGGTTCCTACCCTGCCGACGCCATGATCGTGATCCCGTGCAGCATGGGCACTCTGGCCCGCATCGCGAACGGCATCGCCTCGCACCTGATCGAGCGCGCCGCCGATGTCTGCTTGAAGGAGAAGCGTCCGCTGGTGTTGTGCGTGCGCGAAACTCCGCTCAACAAAATCCACATCCGAAACATGTTCCGT
>Ga0074045_10006354_pt1 | contig 10162 bp, 11 predicted proteins | sample BogForMeECP23OM2_FD_94442 | JGI IMG/M metagenome (GOLD analysis project Ga0074045, IMG submission 94442) | Bog forest soil microbial communities from Calvert Island, British Columbia, Canada - Bog Forest MetaG ECP23OM2 | ecosystem: Environmental > Terrestrial > Soil > Wetlands ... | reverse complement strand
GTGCGCTTTGGCGCGGTGATCACCGTGATCTTGCTTTCGCTGGGCTATCTTGCCTACACCGGCGTGCAGGACAGCAAGAGCTACTACGTCACCATAAAAGAACTGAATGGCATGGGCAACGGCGCATACAGCAAGCGGCTGCGCGTCGCGGGTAATGTTGTTCCCGGCTCCATCAAGCGCCAGGGCACGCACCTGGAGTTCCTGCTGGTGGAGCAGGACCGCACGCTGCCGGTGGTTTACAGCGGAACCGAAGCTCCGCCCGACACCTTCAAGGACAACGCACAAGCCCTGGCAGAAGGAAAATTTGGACGCGATGGCGTCTTCCGCGCCACCAACATTCAAGCCAAGTGCGCCTCCAAGTATGCTCCCAAGCCCGGGCAACCCGGCGCTGCTCCGGCTGCGGAGGGCAACGCCCAGAAGGCGGCGTTGACGGGAGCGCAATCTGGTACGCAAGGCCAGTAGCCGGCTGGACGTGGACATCACGAAACCGTACCCTATGACAGGCGCACGCGATCTCTCCTCTCCGCCTGCCATGGTCCTCGAAAACCTGGTGAAGTTCTTTGGCCGGTTCGCGGCCATTCGCGACATTTCGGCGAGCTTCGCACCGGCGCGGCTCTACGTCATCCTGGGCGACAACGGCGCCGGTAAGAGCACGTTGCTGCGGATAGTCGCCGGGCTGATGGCGCCCAGCCAGGGTAGCTTTACATTGCTCGGGGCCACGAAGGTCCGCGACGTCGCCCATCGCCTGGGATATATGGGACACGCTCCCCTGCTCTACGACGAATTGAGCGGCACGGAAAACCTGCGCTACTTCGCCGGCTTATACGGACTCCATGACGACGGCGTCGGCCAGGATGCGATGTCGATGGTTGGACTCGACTCGGAGTTAACGCGGCGCGTTGGTCAATACTCCCAAGGAATGCGGCAGCGCTTGTCGCTGGCGCGAGCCGTCCTGCACAATCCAGAGCTCATCTTGCTGGACGAGCCGTTTTCCAACGTGGATATACATTCGGCACGCGAGATGGCTGCGGTTCTCGGACAAGTTCGCGACAAGGGAAAAACAATCTTCGTGGTTACGCACCAGGCTGCGCTGATGGAAGGCATTGCCGATGAGTTCGTGCACATGACCGCGGGACAGATCACAGCTCGTGAAGCGACGGTGCCCAATCCCGCCGCGGCAAACTCGAAAGTGGGGACAACGCTGTGACCACGTTGAGCATGACGCGCGCAACGCTGCTGAAGGATCTTCGCATGGAGTGGCGCTCCAAGGACGCCATCAACTCCATGCTGTTCTTCGCGCTGCTGGTGGTCGTGATCTTCAGCTTCGCCTTCAATCCGACGGCGGAAGAGTCGCGGCGCATTGCAGGTGGGCTGATCTGGGTGGCGTTTCTTTTCGCCGCCGTTGTCGCGCTGAATCAGACGTGGGCGCGCGAGCTACGCAATCAAGTGCTCGATGCCTATCGCGTGTCGCCAGCGCCGCCAAATGCGCTGTTCCTTGCCAAGGCGCTGGGGAACTTCCTGTTCGTCGTGGTGCTCGAAGCCCTGATGGCTCCGCTATTTGTGGTGTTTTACGAGCTGCGTTCGGTGGGACCGCTCTGGCAATTGATCGTGGTTGCGCTGCTCGGAACCTGGGCGCTGGTGGTGAATGGGACCTTCTTCGCGGCGCTTTCCATTCGCACGCGTAGCCGGGAGATCATGCTGCCGCTCATCCTGTTCCCAATCTCGATTCCGGCACTGCTCGCCATGGTGGATGCAACAACATCCATCCTGACGGGTGAGGCCTCGCCCGATTTCTGGATCAAGATGCTGGCGGTTTACGATGTGGCATTCACAGCAGTCTGTCTTCTGCTGTTCGAAAGTGTGTTAAACGCAGAATGAAAACTTTATTCATAGCCTTTATTGTGCTCACGATCGCCCTGCTGGCCTACAGCACCTACCAGGGGCTGTTCGTGGCTCCCACCGAGCAGACCATGGGCGAAGTGCAGCGCATCTTCTACTATCATGTGCCCTCGGCATGGACGGCAGGCGTGTGCTTCTTCGTCAACTTCCTCGCGTCCGTGGTGTACCTGTGGAAACGCAACCCTGCGAGCGACGCCCTGGCCGCCGCCTCCGCCGAAGTTGGAGTGGCGTTCTGCACCATCGTCCTGATTACTGGGCCCATCTGGGCGCGTCCGGTCTGGGGCATCTGGTGGACCTGGGATGCCCGGCTGACGACGACGCTGGTGTTGTGGCTCATCTATGTGAGCTATCTCGTGCTGCGGCGTTTTGCGGCGGGCGGGCAAACGCAAGTCCTCGCGGCGGCGCTGGCCATCTTTGGATTCGTGGACGTGCCCATCGTCTATATGTCGATCCGCTGGTTCCGTACCCAGCATCCCTCGCCGGTGATGGGAGGCGGCGAGAACTCGGGTCTCGATCCCGCGATGCTGCACGCGTTCTTCTGGAACCTGCTGGCGTTCACCTGCGTGGGAATCGTTCTGATGGTGCTTCGCTACCGCTTGCAGATGTTGGAAGAAAAAGTGGAAGCCACGCACGCAGCCGCAGCCCTGCAAGGAGGCGCGCGATGACAGGCCCAGTCGCATTGAGAGCTGCCTACATCGTCACCTGGGCGATTCTGCTCGGATATCTCGGTTCCCTGCTGCGGCGCTTCCGGCGCGTGCGCGAAGAGATGAAGGATCTGAAGCGGTCATCATAACGACCCGCGCTGAGCCGCTCACGGTTCACGAATCTTTCTTGGCACAAACAGTCTTGCGGCCCGCTACGCCAGCATCATCCGCATCGGCTGCAATTCGCGGGTAAAGGGGTTCAACACCAGGCCAAGTTCTTCCAGTGTAATGACACCGAGGAGGGCTTCATCGCCCGGTTCTCCCACAATCACCGGCGTGTGGCCTTCCCCCTGCGGAAGCGAAAGGTGGCATTCCGACACGCGGCGTTCTATGGTAGTGCCGTCGGCGAGGCTAAATGCGACGGTGCGTTTAGGCAGCAGTTCGAGCAGCCGCGATTCCTCGGCGGGAACCAGCGTGTAGGTTGCGCCGCTATCGACGAGGAACCTGACCGTCGCCTGTTTTCCCGTGGGGCCGGTCAGCAGCCCTTCAATGTAGGTAACGCCCATGCGCTGGCAGTATATCAGCGCGGGCTTCGAATCGGGCACATCCTAGCCCTCGGGTCGCGGAAACAGGACTGCTAACAGAGGACCTCTGCGGGGCGACTGCGGCCCTTGCTTAGATTACTTCTGCTACACTATCTCCCCATGTACGCTGCAATTCATTCCTCGCAGCTGCACCTCATCGGCTTTACCTGAACCACCTCCCTCTAATCGCGGGCCGATTCCTCATTCAGCGCTAGACCATTCATCAGAGGAGATTCGTTATGAAGCTACGTATGTTGTCGTCGCTGCTGCTGGCCTGTATGGCTGTGTCACTTGGCGTTGCGCAGTCGTCCGCGCCGGAGAGGCAGAAGTTCAGTCCACCCTCTCGCAAATTTCAGTTCACTTATTCCTTCACTGTGAAGGACGTTCCGGCTGGAACGAAGCTGGTGCGCGTCTGGGTCCCGGTGGCTCACACCGACGAGAACCAGACGGTCCGTCTGGTGAACGTGAAATCGCCCGGGCAAACCCAGATGACGCAGGAGCCGGAATACGGCAACCACATTATGTACGCGGAAATCCGCAATCCGGCGCCGGGCACGGCCGAGTTCACACTGGAGTACGAGGTTACGCGCCGCGAGTATTCGCGCGGCGACTACGCACAACTGGAGCGCAAAGACAGCAAGCCGGGCGCCGTGCCGGCATCGATGACCCGCTTGGTTGAGCCCGACAAGCTCGTCCCAATTGACGGCAAAATCAAAACCCTGGCCGAGCAGGTAACCGGCAGCCAGACTGGGAGCGTCGCCAAGGCCAAAGCGGCCTACGATTATCTGTTTGCGACTTTCCGTTACGATAAAAGCGGAACGGGTTGGGGCCGTGGCGACGCGGTGTGGGCGTGTGATGCCAAGCACGGCAACTGCACCGATTTCCATTCGCCATTTATAGGCATGCTGCGCGCCGACGACATTCCCGCCCGGTTCGACATCGGCTTCCCGCTCCCCGAGAACAAGGACAAGGCCGACATTTCCGGCTATCACTGCTGGGCTGAGTTCTACTCAGCAAAGCTCGGTTGGATCCCGGTGGACATCTCCGAGGCGTGGAAGGCGAAGGAAAAAGAAGACTATTTCTTTGGCAGCGTAGATGCCAACCGCGTCAAGTTCTCCACCGGGCGAGACATAACTCTTTCGCCCAAGCAGGACGGGCCGCCGCTGAATTATTTCGTCTATCCTTACGTCGAGGTTGACGGCAAGCCCTACCAGGCTGTGGGCAAGCAATTCAGCTTTGAAGAGATCAAGAACGGCCAGCAGAAGGCATCCGGGTCTCAAACGCCGGCAGGATCGCCAGGCATGTAGCTGGTGGCATCCTCGGGCCGAATAGCTACGTGGGATAACCAATGGAGTTGTTCATATTCGCGCGTTTTCACGCCAGTGCAGGCAATGAGAGTGCGGTTGCGGAGGCATTGAGTGACGTCCTGCGTCCTTCCCGCGAGGAACCCGGCTGCCTGAGCGTCCACGCTTTTCGTTCGACCCGAGATCCGCGACTTTTCTACATTCACTCGCGCTGGACAAACGAGGATGCATTCGACAACCACGCCAAGTTGCCGCATACGCTACGATTCATCGAACGCGTGGAGCCACTGATCGATCACCCTCTCGATGTGACGCGAGCGGAGCTCATTGACTGAAATCGCGTTGAACCCGCTCCAGGCGCTACCCCCCAACAGCGCCTTTTTCCATTTACCGGTGTTTCTGTATTAGGGTCCCGATGGAAGGAATACGATAAGGGAGTCCAATCTTTCAGGAACTTTCGATCTCTGCCGGGGGAAATACTGGCGGAAACCGGATCGGGTTCGCCCCTGAGGTGATGTTGCTGACCGACTTGACCGACGAACAGTTGCTTTCGCAAGCGCTGACCGGAGATGAAGACGCGTTTACCGCCCTGTACCGCAGGCGGCAGGGACCGGTGTTCCGGTTCGCCCTGCATATGAGTGGCTCATCGCATGTAGCGGAAGAGGTGACGCAGGATGTGTTCGTGTTCCTGCTGCAACGGGGCCGCGATTTCGATCCCAGCCGCGGCGCATTGGCGGCGTACCTGTTCGGAGTGGCGCGCAACTACGTGCGCCGTGCCCTGGAGCGGAATTATTCGGAGGCGATGCTGCACAGCCCGGCCGACGACGAAGCTCAGCATCTGGTGACGGAGGACGATCCCGCGGACGGTATCGCACGGCATCAAACTTCGTCGGCGCTTTGGAAGGCCGTGCTCTCGTTGCCTGAACATTATCGCGAGGTGGTGGTGCTCTGCGATTTACAGGAGCTGACTTATGCGCAGGCGGCGGAAGCTCTGGGATGTGCAATCGGCACAATCCGTTCGCGCTTGCACCGGGCGCACGGCATGCTGGGCAAGAAACTGCAACATTCGGCGGCCGCTGCACCCGGAGGAGTCTCAAGAGTTACGGCGAGGTGGGCATCATGACATGCCGTGAGTTCAAACATACTGGCGCGTCTCTGACGTTGTCGGAGTTGTCGCGAGCGCAGGACCAGCAGCTATTGAGCCATGCTGGCATATGCCACGAGTGTGGGGCATGGCTGCAAGAACAGCGAATGCTCGCCTCCGCGATGCAGACGCTGCGGACGCGAACTGTCAGCCGGGAGGCTGGCCCAAGTGTGGAACGGGCGCTGCTCCGGATGTTTAGGCAGGTCCCTTTCGAGGCTACGCAACCAGTTGCGGCGCACCGTTTCACTCCAATCGCAATGCGTTTGAGCCGCTTCTTCGAAATCGGCGCCTACGTTGCCATTGCGGCAGCAATCGTCGTGGGACTGTTCCTGGGAGTTCGGCTCCTGGAGCAGCGCACCAAAACAGCTCCTGTGGAGAGCAAGTCTGCGCCTGTGACCACAGCTCCAGCGCAAGTGAATACAGCCTCCGCGCAAAGCGTGACGGACAAACAAGTCGCAGCCAAGACCAGCGAGCACGCCAAAGCGTCGCAGAAGCTTGCGATCGCTGCCCGGCCTACCTCGAACAGCGCCAAGCGGCGCAACACTGACGCAACGTCGCAGGCCAGCGACGACCCGGATTATGTCGCCTTGATGTTCTGCGATCCGCTGATCTGTTCGAGCGATGCCCAGGTGGTTCGGATGGAGCTGCCGGCTTCCGGAGCAACCAGTGACCACGATGCTCAGTTGCAGATCGCCGATGTGATCGTAGGTTACGACGGAGTGGTAAGGGCAGTCCGTATCGTCAATTGAAGTAAGTCGAAGAGGTATTGAAGTACGGAGTTGAATTTGAGGACAAAGCCATGAGTCTAGAGAAATCTGCACTTGTTCGTGATGTTTCAATGTGGTCCTTCTGCGCGCTGTTGTTGGCCGGGTTAAGCTCACTAGCGATAGCACAAAGCGATGCGCCGGCGCCTCCGCCGCCACCGCCACCGGGCGCAATGATCATGACGATGCATGGCCCCGGTCCGGGTGGGCCCGGCGGCATGATGCATGACGAAATCGGTGAGGGAAAGGTCGTCACAGGCGTGCCCATGAGTGGCGACCTGATCGTGACCCGCGACACCACCCTGGCTGACGGCAATCGTATCCACACGGAGAACCAGACCAAGGTTTATCGTGACGCCGACGGCCGGGTTCGCCGGGAAATCGGGTTTGAACTGATCACGCCCGCCACCGGCGCCGCCAAGCGAAACATGATCGTCATTACCGATCCGGTTGCCGGAAAGCGCTACGTGCTGAATCCGCAGAACAAGACGGCCCACGTGATGCCGCTTCAGCCTCCCAGGCATGGCCAGGGTCCGCCTCCGGATGGAGAGGTCGGGCCAAAGTGGGCGAAGCATGACGACGCCAACTTCAACCGCGAGCAATTGGGAACGAAGACGGTCAACGGTCTGCAAGCGCAAGGCACGCGCATGACACGGACCATCCCCGCCGGCAAGATCGGTAACGAGAAGCCCATCGAGGTGGTCACCGAGCGCTGGTACTCCACCGATCTGCAACTGCCGCTGACGACAACCCACACCGACCCCATGATGGGGACGGTAACCACGAACCTGACCAACATCAACCGCACGCTGCCGGACGCTTCGCTGTTCCAGGTGCCGTCCGATTACAAGACTGAGACGGGCAAGCCGGGCGACGCGGTTTACATGCCCATGAAACCTTAGTACAGCGCTCGCAGCGGAGGCGTGGAAAAGGCACGCCTCCGCTTTGCCGTTTCATGTAGTTCCCCATCGGTTTGACAGCGGAACGGACTCTTTCCTCACCCGCAGATTTGACCTCGATTTGACATCTCGTCTTTCCGGCTAGAGTACAATTCCCTTCCATCGGCGGCCTGTGTCGCGCCCGGAGGTTGTATGTGCCGGCTGAAGTCAACTTCCCTCGCTCTTTTCGTCCCGCTTTTTGTGTGCTCTCTGGCTCCCGCCCAAGGAGGACGCCCCGCAACAATCACCACCAGCGGCTGTGACCTCCAGGTTCGGGTCAGCTACGCCAACGACCGCCCCCTGGGCGAACAGATTATGGTCGAATTGGTCAATGAACAGTCGGTCCCCGTGCTTCAAGCGTTTACCGACAGTCAAGGACGGGTGATGTTCCACGTCTCCTGGGAAGGCGTCTATCGGGCGCGGGCCACACGGGCAGACATTGAGGAAGCCGTCTCTGACCCAGTGAGCATCGAATCGAGCGACCGTTCGAAGATCATATGGCTTCACGTACAGCAAAAGCCTGGCGTGGAGACATCCACCAAAACGAGCACCGCAGCTGTCACCTCTGCGAGTGAGCTGACGATTCCCGCCGACGCCAAGAAGTCCTTCCTGAAGGGCATGGACGCTTTGTATCGCCACGACTACCAGAAGGCGGCCGAGTTCTTCGAGAAAGCCACGGTTGCTTATCCCCAATATGACACGGCCTACGACAATCTCGGCGCAACCCTCATGCAGTTGGGACAACCCGGCAAGGCACGCGAGGCCTTCGAGCGTGCGGTCCAACTTAATGACAAGAACGCCGACGCCGACCGCAACTATGCCCGCCTGCTGATCACGAGCCGCGAATATGCGCGTGCCATGGATTTATTGCAGAAATCGCTGACCATCGATCCGCAAAGTCCATCCGGTCTCACTCTGCTCTCGATTGCGCAGCTTCAGTCCGGCGACATTGATGGAGCGCTCCAAAGCGCGCTGAAGGTCCACCAGCTATCGCACGAAGGTTATGCCGTAGCTCACTACGTCGCCGGACACGCATACGAAGCCAAGCATCAGTATCAGCAGGCGACTGCGGAATACGAAACCTACCTTCGGGAAGATCCCAACGGTCCCGAGATCCAGAAAGTGCGTGCTGCACTCGCGCACGTGACAGCAATAGCCGGCACGACACCGCAAGCCAGCACAACGCCCCAATAATAGCTGGCGATTTCCCGCCTCACAACGAGGCGATTGATCTTGCATCGTGTCGCCTACGGCGCGAAGTAGGAGGAGATGTCCAGTATCAGGTCTGTGAGATTCGAGGCATACGCGTCGACGCTGCCGTTCGTCGTCGACACTACCGCCATGTTCGACATGATCGCTCCATCGATTGCGTTCAGCGTCGAGACTCCGGGCTGCATACCGCCGTTGTCTGGCCACAATGTCAGGTATCCCAGCGGACCCGAAGGAACCACCGTCGCGTTGAAGACGTAAACCTGGGCCTGGCTGGGCTCCGCGCAGTCGCTCTCTACAACATATACCACGAGCGTCCCCACGAACTGACCGTCGTTGTAGCCACGGGTATCCAGCACACGGCACGGCACCGTCGGATAGAGCGACAGGCCACCGCTGCCCGGCGCAGCGAAATAGCCGTTAACATCGATCACCAGGTCAGAGTCGTTGGTAGCAAATACCATGATGTCGCCTTCGCCGCCCGTTCCCGCCTGTACGATCGCCGCGTTAGCTGTGACCGCGCCGGTCGTCGCGTTCAGCGTCGAGACCACAGGCTGCTGCTGCCCGGCCGGCCACACTGTTAGATAGCCGAGGAACCCATGCGGCACGGCGGTGAAGTTTAAGGAGTACGCCTGCGCGTTGCTCGGAATCTCGCAGTTGCTCAACAGGATGGGAGAATCGCGCGGCATCGCCGCTTGCAAATACGGCGCTCCCAGTCCCTGAGGATAGTTGTTGTAGCGAGTGTCCGCCACGCGACACGGCGTCAACGTATAGAAGGCTAGCGTGGAATTGCTGGCCAGGGTAAAGTAGCCATCGATGTCCAACACCACGTCGCTGGTGTTGCTGACGAAGATGCTGACTCCCCCGCTGACTCCCGCGGGCACAATCGCTGCGTTCGCTTTCACCCGCCCATCCAGTGAGTTCGTCAACGAGGCCAAGGGCTTGTTCTCGCCCTCAGGCCAAATGGTGAGATATCCGACCGGAGTGCCCTGGTCCGGAACCAGGGTGACATTGAGCGAGTACGCCGCAGCCGTATTGGGAATCGCACAATTGAGGTTGTCGGGGATGACAAAGTTCCGGAAGGTCCCGCCATGAATCGGCGGCCCGCCGAATTCGCCGTCCGGGTTTCGCGTGTCAGCGATACGGCAGGGAGTCGCAGCGACGAATTGCAGCGTCGTGTCGCCGGCAATTACGGAAACGGTGCCGTCCTGGGAATTAGGAACGTAAATCCTGTCGGTGGTCGCGTTAACTGCAAGTGATCCGGGACGATCTCCGACGGCGACTTGAACTGTGTTGTTCGTGGCGCCCTCGATTACGGTCAGCGTCCCGGCACTCTCGCACGAGGGATCGTTGCCACAATAATTCGCCACGTAGATCTTGTTGGTAACGGGGTCGGCAGCGACGGCTCCAGGAGAAACCCCAACGTTAACACCCGCAATAATATTATTAGTAGCACCGTCGATTACCGTTACCGTCGTACCGCCGAAGCACCCGATAGGAGAATAGCAGTTGGTTGCCACGTAGATCCTGTTGGTGCTGGGGTTGACCGCGATGGCGCCCGGATAGACACCAACCTCTACATAAGTCGTGTTATTAGTGGCCCCGTCGATTACCGTAACTGTTCCGCCGTAGCAGTTGCCGAGCCCGCAGGAATTTACCACGTAGATTTTGTTGGT
>Ga0074045_10006350_pt1 | contig 10168 bp, 9 predicted proteins | sample BogForMeECP23OM2_FD_94442 | JGI IMG/M metagenome (GOLD analysis project Ga0074045, IMG submission 94442) | Bog forest soil microbial communities from Calvert Island, British Columbia, Canada - Bog Forest MetaG ECP23OM2 | ecosystem: Environmental > Terrestrial > Soil > Wetlands ... | reverse complement strand
CTCCTTCTTCCAGAACGGGGCGCGGGTCTTCAAATAGTCCATGATGAACTCGCAGGCGGCGAAGGCCTCGCCGCGATGCGCACCGATGACCACGACGAGCACGATCTGATCGGTCGGCTTGAGCTCCCCGACGCGGTGGACCACCAGCGCGTCGTGCACGTCCCAGCGCGCCCGGGCCTCTTCGACGATGCCCTGCAGGGCCTTCTCGGTCATGCCCGGATAGTGCTCGAGGGTGAGCGAGCGCACCGTGGCGGCGTCGTTGACGTCGCGGACGAGGCCGACGAAGGCCGCCACCGCGCCGACCCGCGGATCGTTGCCGCGCAGCGCCGCGATCTCGCGCGCGATGTCGAAGTCCTCGTTCTGAACGCGAACCGGCACGGCGCGTTTGCCCCTAGCCGCCGGTGACCGGAGGGAAGATCGCAACTTCGTCGCCGGGCTTGACCGGCGTTTCGGCGCGCGCCATGTCGTAGTTCACGGCCACCCGCACCGCGCGCCCGGGGGCGAGCTCCGCCGCCCAGGCGCCACCGCGCCCGCGCAGCCAGGCGAGCAGCGCCTCGACGGTGCGCACGTCGCCCGGCAATTCGATTTTTTCAGCGGCGGCGCCCAGCGCTTCACGCAGGCGGGCGAGATAGACGAGCGTGATCACGAGCGCATCTTAACGCGGGGTGGCATAAACAAAAACGCCGGCGGTAAGTCTTCCGCCGGCGCGTACAGCTGAAGATGCAGCCTAGAACCGGTATTGCACTCCGATGGTGAGTTGATCCGAATCGGGCATGCTGCCGCTCAACGGCGTCTCACCGGCGAAGTGGCCGAAGCGCGCGTACTCGACGCGCAACCCCAGCGAATGCGTCACGTCGTAGCGCAGGCCGACGCCGTAGTTGACGCCGTAGAGCTGCCGGCGCGGATCGCCCTGCACCAGCGATACCCCCGAATAGAGGGTGCGCACGTCGCCTTGGGCGTAACCCACGCGGCCGTAGAGCGACAAGCGGCGGATCATTTCCCAGCTGGTGTAGACGTCGGCGTTCCAGGAGCGGGTGGCAACGTCACCGAGGGTCAAGCCCAACCCCGGCACGGCGTTGAGCGCGGGGCTCGCCGGGCGCAAGGCGTACTGATCCGGGGTCGAGGTATTGATCGCCGCTTCGATCGAGACGTCGTTGCGCCACCGATAACCGCCAAAAACCGTCGAGCGCTGGTTGGTGTCGTCGGTGACGACCGGGGCGGCAAAGTGGCCCCAGGTCAGCGGCAGGTCGCCTAAGACCAGGCCGCTCCCGGTGTTCGCGCCGTCGCGCATCGACAAGCCGCCGTAGAAGCCGTTCTGGGCAAGCGCGGGGGCGCCTGCGCCAATCCCCAGCGCCAAGCCCAGGACACCTATAATTAGTTGTTTTTTCACAGCTTTTGCTTCGGCTATCCACTCCCGATGCACGCTGCATGCACAGGGATATGCACCTCAATTCACCTTACGCCGGGCCTATGCCCAAGTCAATTCTAAGACACGGTTAAGCCCAGATGACGCAGGATGAATGTTGCAACGACGTCAGGATCCCCCAGCGGCAGGACCGGCAAGGTGCTCGCCAAGGGCGCATCGCTCGCCACGGCGACGATCCGCGCATCTTGCGGGTGCAGCAAAGGCTTGCCCACGCCCGCCCGGTATACCTCCAGCTTGGCGATCGGCGCGGTCTTGAAGCCTTCCACCAGCGCCAGGTCACACGGCCCCAGATGTTGGAGCGCTTCGTCCAGGGTGAGTTCCGGTTGCCCCCGCAGCTCGTGCTGCAGGGCCCAGCGCACGGCCGAGGTGATGAGCACTTCCCGGCACCCCGCCTCGCGATGGCGAAATGAATCCTTGCCCGGCTGGTCGAGATCGAATTCGTGGTGCGCGTGCTTGACCAGTGACACGGTCAAGCCGCGCACCACGAAGCGCGGGATCAACTGCTCGATGAGCGTCGTCTTGCCGCTGCCGGACCATCCGGCGAAGCCAAATACGCGCGCGGCCATGGTCAGTGCCGGCCGATGACCGCGTTGATAAACTCGCCCTTGGCGTGGGTGTAATCCTTAGGCTCGCGCAGCCCGGAGCGCAGGATCGCGCGCTTCCTGGCCTGGTAGGCGTCGCGCAGCGCGGGATCGGCACGCAGCGCGTCGCGGAAGCGGCGCAGCGATTCCTTCTCGGGGCTGTCCATGCCGATCAGGTGCAGATGCAGGCGATAGCGCTTGCCGGCGTGTTGGATCGCGCCGACGCGCATCGGCCGCTCCTCGGGAAAGATGTGGCCCGCCTTCTGGCGCTGGAAACCGATGCGGTCGATCGCTTCGCGCGTCGCCTCGAGCTTGCCCGCCGGATACAGCGCCATCAGGTCGACGATGCCCTTGCCGGCGCAATCGGGTACGGCGGTGCTGCCGATGTGCTCGACCTCTAGCCACGGCACCGCGGATTCGATGAGTGCGACGGCATCGGCTGCCGCGCCTATCGCGTCCGGGTCGTACTCCACGTATCCGGTACGCGATCCGGCGTAGGGCAGAATGAGTGCCGGGCGTTTCACCACCGAAGGCCGTTGGTCGCCATTGCGCGCACGGGTTCGATGCGAGACACGCATCGCTCCTCCCAGGGTCTTATGGCGGCGATTGTAACCCGTATACTACGCAACCCATGGCGCATTCCTCACTTGCCGTGCAGCCGTTGGTCGGCGGCGTCGTCGACGCCATCGAGCGCGTCGTCGCCGGGGTACCGGCGAGCCGCGAGCACGTGGTGGAGGCGCCGGCGGCCGCGGCGCATCGCCTGGCACGCCGCGCCGCGGCCCGGGCCGCGGCGCTGTCCGGCACGCTCGCGCTCCCGCCGGGCATCCTTGGCCTTCTCACGGTGCTGCCGGATCTGGTGGCGATCTGGCGCATCCAGGCGCAGCTTGTCGCCGACATCGCCGGGCTCTACGGCAGGGACATGCAGCTCACGCGCTCGCACCTGCTCTACTGCCTGTTCCGGCATGCGGCCAGCCACGTGGCCCGCGATTTTGGCGTCCGAGCCGGCGAGCGCTTGGTCATGCGCCAGTTCTCGGGCGGAGCGCTGAAGAGCGTGCTGGGCGGGGTCGGCCTATCGCTCACGCAGCGCGTCGCCGGCACCACCGCGAGCCGCTGGCTGCCGATCGTGGGCGCCGCGGCCGTGGCCGGCTACGCCTACTTCGATACCCTGCAAGTGGCCAAGACCGCGGTGAGGATGTTGGAGGTGAAGGCGGTGCAGGCCGGCGCGGAAGCCTAGAGCGAGCATGACCAAGACCGCACCCGAGGTTGACCCGGTCGACCAGGTTCTGCCAGTCGCGCGGATGGCGGCCACTGGCCTGCAGCACACCCTGGCGATGTACGCCACCGCGCTCGCCGTGCCGGTGATCCTGCTCGGCGCGCTGCGCCTGCCCAAGGAGCAGCTCGCCTTCATGGTCAACTGCGACCTCGTCGCCTGCGGGATCGCCACGCTGATCCAATGCGTCGGCGTCAGTCGCATCGGCATCCGCATGCCCGTGGCCATGGGCGTCACGTTCGCCGCCGTCGCGCCGCTGGTCGCGCTCTCTGCGGGCGGCGTCAACGTCAACGGCATCTTCGGGGCAACCCTCGCCGCCGGCCTGTTCACGCTCATCGTCGCGCCCTTCGCAGGCCGCTTGCTGCGCTACATTCCGCCCCTGGTCGCCGGCACCATCGTCACCATGATCGGTGTCACGCTGCTGCGCACCGCCATCAACTGGGCAGGCGGGGGAGCCGGCGCGAAGAATTTCGGCGATCCGCTCAACCTTGCCATCGTCCTGCTGGTGCTGTTCACCATCCTCGTCGTCAACAGGCTCTTCACCGGTCTGGTCGCCCAGGTCGCGGTGCTGGTCGGCTTGGGGCTGGGCTTCGTCGTCGCCATGGCCTTCGGCATGGTCGACTTCACCGGCGTGCGCGACGCGAACTGGGTCGCGCTCGTCTACCCGTTCCGCTTCGGGGCGCCGACGTTCGACTTCGGCGCCATCGCCTCGCTGTGCGTGGTCATGCTCGTCGTCATGGTCGAGTCGACCGGCATGTTTCTGGCGCTGGGGAAAATCTGCGCCCGCCGGCTCGGCCCGCCGGACCTCGCCCGCGGGCTTGCCGGCATCGGGCTGGGGACGATCATCGCCGGCGCGTTCAATACTTTTCCGCAGACGCCGCTGGCGCAGAACGTGGGGCTGATCGGTATCAGCGCGGTGCGCAGCCGCTGGGTCGTCGCCGTCGCCGGCGGCATCCTCATCGCCCTCGGCCTGCTGCCGAAGCTCGGTGCCCTGGTTGCCGCGGTCCCGCAGCCGGTGCTGGGCGCAGCGGCGCTGCTCATGTTCGGCATGGTTGCGGCGACCGGGATCCGCATCCTCGCCCGCATCGACTACCGTCCGCGCCACAACATGCTGATCATCGCGCTCAGCATTGCGGTCGGCATGATTCCGCTGGCCGCGCCGACCTTCTTCGCCCAGGTGCCGAAGCTGCTGGGGCCGCTGGTCAACAGCGGCATCGCGCTGACCGCGCTCACCGCGGCGCTGCTCAACGCGTGGTTTAACGGCAATACGCCCGACGAACCGGTGACGCGCTGACCGCCCGGCGCTGCTGGCGCGGGTCCGGCTAGCGGCCGAACAGGTGCTGCACGGCGCTGCCGATCTCCCCGGCCGGGCTGGTCGCGGCGGTGGCCGGCTTCGCTCCCGCCGCGCTCGTGCCGGAGCCGCGCCCGAGCGCGATCTGACACGGCGCGCCCGGATCGCCGCCGCCTTTTTCCAACAGCGATTCGCCGAGGATCGACAGCCCGCCGGTGTACACCGCCGCGCCAAGCCGGGCGACGGTCGTCGCGGCAGCCGTCGCGTCGACGCCAACCGCGGGCGAGGCAAACGGGCCGTGGAAGCGCACCAGCTCGGCAACTTGCGGTACGGCGATGGGAATCCCCTGGCGGACCTGGGGCTTGATCGAAAGATCGAGCGTCTCGTTGCGGAAGTCCAGGCTGCCGCTCGCCGTCGCCCCGACCTTGCTCGTCTCCACCGCGATGCTGCGCTCAACCGTCGCCACGCCGTCCTTGAGCGGCAGGCGCACAACCGCGCAGCGCAGGTCAGTTGTTGCATCGACGCCGCGGAACGGGTTGATCGCTTCGAGCAGACGATCCAGCGGCACGTCGGTGGTGCCCTTGGGCGTGACCACCGTGGCGGGGCCTGCCACGGCGAGCACGTTACCGCTCGCGCTGCTCGCCCACTGGTGCGGCGAGGTGCCCCGGGCGCTCAAGTCGGCCTTGACCTCGGTCTTGCCGCCATGCAGCTCGCGCTTCACGCCGGCGGCAGAGAGCAAGGCGCCCAGGTCGAGATTCTGCGCTTCGGCGTGCAGCGTGAGCGCGGCGTCCGGGGCGCGGGCGGCGTCGAGCTGCACCCGGGCGTTGAGCGTGCCGCCGAAGAGGCTTGCCTGAAGCACCGGCACCTCGAGCCGGCCGTTGGCGAGCGTCAGCTTGATGCGCACCTGGTCGAGGCGCCGGCCGTCGGCCAGGGTCAGCGTGCCGATCGCAAGCTCGCCGTCGGCATCGACCTCTTTCAGGGCAGAGAGGTCGACAGGCTCCTCGCTGAACAGGTATTTCGAATGCGCCGCCGACCTTGTGACCGCCGCCGCTTTGGCCGGCAAGACCAAATCGGCGAGCGACCACGTCGCCGCGTCCAACTTGAAGGTCAGTTTCGGCCGCGCGCCGCCGGTGAGGACGGAAATCTTGCCGGTGAGCGTGCTCGACCCGGAGCCGACTTTCAACTCGTCGAGCGAAACGACGTTGCCCTGCATGCTGACCTGGGTGCCCACGGATGCCTTCTTGCCGCCGATCTCGCCCTGCACCGCAACCGGGTAGGGCCAGCGCTTGCTGAGCAGCTGGCCGGGTGGACCGAAATCGCCTTCGAGCGTCACCGCAGTGTCATTGACCCGGCCACGAAAACTGCCGCTGATCGGCGCGCCCGGGTCGCGCGCATGCAGCGTCAGGTCCTCGATGACGATAGTCGTCACCGCGCCCGACTTGCCGTCGCGATAGGTGGCCGAGCCATCGGAGATCGCGATGTCGCCCACCGCGAATCCGCCGAGCGTTCCGCCCGAGGGCGCCGGCGTACTGCCCTGCGCGGCAGCCTGCGCCCCGGGAAACTCCCAGTTGCCCCGGCCGGCGGAATCGGTTTCCAGGGCAATGGTCGGGTCGATGAGCTTGAGGCGAGTCACCTCGAAGCGCTTGCGCAACAGCGGCAGCAGCGCGACGCTCACCTCGATTTCCTTGGCCGAGAGCATCTGCGGCTGCTTGCCCCAAGGCGCGTTGCCCAACGACACGTCCTCGACCACGAGCTTAGGCTCCAGCCCGAAGCGCAGGTGAATGCCGCCGCGCACCTCGAGGTCGCGCCCCGTGGCAGCCTTGACCCGCTGCTGGATCGGCCCGATGAACTCCCTGACGTCGACGCTGCGAATCGCGATCGCCACCGCCACGAGCAGCAACGCGATCACTCCGCCGAGCACGGCCAGCGTTCGCCAGAAGACAGGCATGGACAGATTGTACTCGGTCCAGGCGCGGCACCGCGCGCGGTGCCTGGCGTTTCGGCAAGCGCGCGTCGTCTGCGGGCGACTCGCGCCCTGTGCCGTCAACGCAGCGAAGCGTTGAACTTTTCGAGCGCCGCCGCGCCGGGAATCAGCTCTTCCTCGCCGAGCGCGTTGAGCGGCGCGTCGACGGTGTTGAGCAACCCGTGCAGGTCGTCGGCGTCGGGGCGAACGTAGAGCAGGCCGGTCACGATCTCGCCCGCCTCCCGGCGCTGCTGCAGGTAGGTCACCGCGCCGCTTTTGTCGCTGGCATCGTAATCGGCGTGCAGCTTGCGCAGGCGCACCACCGTGCCGTCGTGCTGCACGACATCCTGCACTGTGCCGGGCGCATAGTCGGTCGTGATCTCGGCGCGCGGCAGCATGATGTCGAGGCGGTTGACGGCATCGTTGTGCTCGCGCACGAAGTCGTAGCTCTTGGTCGACCCCGGGTGGTTGTTGAAGGCCACGCACGGCGAGATGACGTCGATGAAGGCGGCGCCCCGGTGCGCGACCGCGGCCCGGATTATCGGCACCAGCTGCTCCTTGTCGCCGGAGAAGCTGCGCGCCACGAAGCTCGCGCCGAGCTGCAGCGCGAGCATGACCATGTCGATGGGCTCGTCGTGGTTGATGGCGCCGCGCTTGGACTTCGATCCCTTGTCGGCGGTCGCCGAGAACTGGCCCTTGGTCAGCCCGTAGACGCCGTTGTTCTCGACGATATAGACCATGTTGACGCCGCGGCGCATGGCGTGCGCGAACTGGCCGAGTCCGATCGAGGCGGAGTCGCCGTCGCCGGACACGCCGAGGTAGATCAGGTCGCGGTTGGCCAGATTGGCGCCGGTCAGCACCGACGGCATGCGCCCATGCACGCTGTTGAAGCCGTGCGACCTGCCCAGAAAATAGGTCGGCGTCTTCGACGAGCAGCCGATGCCGGAGAGCTTGGCCACGCGATGCGGCGGCACATCGAGCTCGAAGAAAGCCTGGATGATCGCGCCCGAGATCGAGTCGTGCCCGCAGCCCGCGCACAGCGTCGACACCGTGCCTTCGTAGTCGCGATGGGTGTAGCCGAGCTTGTTCCTCGGCAGCTCGGGATGGTGCAGTCGGGGCTTGGCAAGATAGGTCACGGCGCGACCTTTCGCAGCGGGGTCACGTTGAACATGGTGAGGCTCTCGCCGATCTCGCGCAGGATGAGGCGGGCGGTGATCGGCGTGCCGTCGTAATGCAGCAGCGGGATGAGCTTCGCGCCGTCGACGGCGAGCTCGTTGACGAGCAGCATGCGCATCTGCGCGTCGCGGTTCTGCTCGACGACGTACACGTGCTCATGGTCGGCGATGAAATCGGCGACCTCGTCGTGGAACGGGAAGGCCCGAATGCGCAGCGTGTCGAGGTGCACTCCTTGCGCGGCCAGCGCCGCGAGCGCCTCGTCCATCGCCGGCGCGGTCGAGCCGAAGTAGATGGCGGCGAAGCGGGTCTTCTGTGCCGCTTCCTTGCGCACCGGCTTGGGCAGGTACTGCTTGGCGGTCTCGAGCTTGCGCAGCAGCCGCTGCATGTTGTCGACGTAGGTCGCGCCGTCCTCGGTGTAGCGCGCGTAGCGATCCTTCGTCGAGCCGCGGGTGAAATAGGCGCCGCGCGTCGGATGGGTTCCCGGCAGCGTGCGGTACGGTATCCCGTCGCCGTCGACGTCGAGGTAGCGGCCGAAATCCTTGCCGGACTCGAGCTCGCCATGGGTCATCAGCTTGCCGCGGTCGAGCCGGCGCGAGTCGTCCCAGGTGAGCGGCTCGCACAGCCAGTCCTGCATGCCGATCTCGAGGTCCATCATCACGAACACCGGCGTCTGCAGGCGGTCGGCCAGGTCGAAGGACAGCGCCGCGAATTCGAACGCCTCGGTCGGGTCCTGCGGAAAGATCAGCACGTGCTTGGTGTCGCCGTGCGAGGCATAGGCGCAGGAGACGAGGTCGGCCTGCTGGGTGCGCGTCGGCATGCCCGTCGACGGGCTGCCGCGCTGGATGTCGAATATGACGGCCGGAATCTCGGCGAAGTAGCCGAGGCCTATGAATTCCTGCATCAGGGAGATGCCGGGACCCGAGGTGCAGGTGAAGGCGCGCGCGCCGTTCCAGCCGGCGCCGATGACGATGCCGATCGAGGCGAGCTCGTCTTCCGCCTGCACGATCGCGTAGCGCGCCTTGCCGGTCACCGCCTCGGTCCGAAAGCGGCGGCAATGCCGCGCGAAGGCTTCGGCCAGCGACGACGAAGGCGTGATCGGGTACCAGGCCGCAACCGTGGCCCCGCCGTAGACGCAGCCGAGCGCCGCGGCGCTGTTGCCCTCGATAAAAATCTTCTCGCCCACCGCGTTGGCGCGGCGGATCTTGATGCCCAGCGGCCCGTCGAGCTCGTTCTGCGCGTAGGTGCGGCCCATGTGCATGGCCTGCACGTTGGGCTTGAGCAGCGCCTCCTTGCCCTTGTAGAGCTCGCCGATCAGCTCGGCGATGGCCTCGGGCTCGATCTCCAGCAGCGTCGAGAGCGCCCCCACGTAGATGATGTTCTTGAACAGCTGGCGTTGCCGGGCATCGGAATACTGGCGGTTGCAGATCTCGGTCAGCGGCATGCCGATGACGGTGATGTCGTCGCGGAACTTGGCCGGCGGCAACGGCTTCGTCGAGTCGTAGAACAGGTACCCGCCGGGCTCGATCTCCCTGACGTCCTGGTCCCAGGTCTGCGGGTTCATGGCCACCATCAGGTCGACCCCGCCGCGGCGACCGCGCCAGCCCGCCTCCGAGACGCGCACCTCGAACCAGGTCGGCAAGCCCTGGATGTTCGACGGAAAGATGTTGCGCGGCGCGACCGGCACGCCCATGCGCAGGATCGACTTGGCGAACAGCAGGTTGGCCGACGCCGAGCCGGAACCGTTGACGTTGGCGAACTTGACGACGAAGTCGTTGACGCGCTGGATCGGGGTCACGGTGGGAGGCATCAGTCGGCGGCGCGGCTCAGCGCCTCGGCGCCGCCGGGCTTGGCAAGGGCGCGGCGGTGGCAGTCGTGCGCCTGCGCCGGCTCGAGGAAGAACTTCTGCATGTCCCAGGCTCCGGTCGGGCAGCGCTCGGCGCACAGCCCGCAGTGCAGACACACGTCTTCGTCCTTGACCATCACCCGGCCGGTCTTCAGGCCGCCTTCGACGTACAGGGCCTGGGTCAGATTGTGCGCCGGCGCATTCAGGCGCCCGCGCAGCTCGCCCTCCTCGCCGTCGGGGGTGAAGGTGATGCAGTCCATCGGGCAGATGTCGACGCAGGCGTCGCACTCGATGCACAGCTTGGGCGCAAACACGGTCTGCACGTCGCAGTTGAGGCAGCGCTCCGCCTCGGCATAGGCCTGGGCGGCGTCGAACCCGAGTTCGACTTCCATCCCGATGTGCTTGAGGGCGATGACCTTGTCCTTGAGCGGCACCTTGTAGCGCGCGTCGTTGGAGATCGCGTTGTCATAGCTCCACTCGTGGATGCCCATCTTCTGCGACAGCAGGTTGAAGATCGGCGCGGGGCGCTGGCGCAGGTCGGCGCCGCGACACAACGCGTCGATCGAAATCGCCGCTTCGTGGCCGTGCGCCACCGCCCAGATGATGTTCTTCGGCCCG
>Ga0074045_10006349_pt1 | contig 10169 bp, 11 predicted proteins | sample BogForMeECP23OM2_FD_94442 | JGI IMG/M metagenome (GOLD analysis project Ga0074045, IMG submission 94442) | Bog forest soil microbial communities from Calvert Island, British Columbia, Canada - Bog Forest MetaG ECP23OM2 | ecosystem: Environmental > Terrestrial > Soil > Wetlands ... | reverse complement strand
TCGCCGACCAACTCCTCAAAAAGTGTCCGGTAGTGAATCATTGCTTGGCGCAAGTCTTCCGTGCTTGCCTGCCCCTGGGTTTGACGAACTGCGATTTCGTGAGCAGAACGGTAGTGTTCGAGAACCAGCGGATGATCCACAGAGATATCTGCCGCACGCTGTTCAAAGTCACTTACTGGATAGCCTCGCGTTGACATCACGTCGCCCAGCAACTGATCGGCTTCCGTTATTGCTCCTCCAGGGCCATCAACGAACCGCGCCTGCACCCTGCGCCAGGATTCTACGAAGCGAGTACGATCACTAGGGCTGAGGGGCTGTATGTGGAAACTCTCCACACGATCAGCGCGCTTATCGAGCACCGCTTCTGCTTTCTGCCGACTCCCGCCTTCTTTCACAGCGCGGTTATACTCAGTGCCACCGAACTGAGTGCGTAGTCTGTCCGTCTTGCGTTTACGAATAGAAAACACAATAGCGATGCCCGCCACCAATAGCACCGTGACAGCGATGATTATGGCTATTTGTACCGTGCTTAATGCTGTTAGATTCATAACATGCCTCCAGTTCTTGCTCAATTTCTTGGCCCAAATTTAACGGGCTTCGCGGTTGTGTTGTGCGAAGCACGACCGGCTCACGGCTTTTCGACGGCTTTTTCCACCTGGCCGATTTTCTTCTGGATCTTCCCAGTTATCTTTTCGCCGAGACCTTCGGCCTCTAGGTCCGGATCGTTCGTCATTTGGCCCACCTTTTCCTTCAGCTTGCCCTTTACTTCGTGAACCTTCCCCGCAATTTCATTTTCAGTGCTTGGCTTCATCTTGTTATCCTTTTTGAAACGCCTTGAGCTCTGGGCCTTAATAAGCCCCGCACAGTACCTGTTCCAGGGGAGCGGATTCGAGTCGTGGGTTTGTGGACCTCGGAATTGAAGTATCCAGGTTTGTGAAACGGAATGCTGTTCGATAGTGCACATCTCGGTGTACTGCAACATCTCGTCTTTCGGGAGTTCCTCGTTGTTGACTCAGGGTGTGTGTGCCGAGGTCAATGTGCGCAACAAACATCTACGATTAGTCTCGCAGCAGAGCGCTCTCGCAGTGCAGGAATCATGGATTACGCCGATGCTTGTCGGCGGAGGAATGATCCTCGGACAGGAAGCTCAGGCATCTCTCGCCGTGCGGTATGCTTTTTGACCAGCTTCAACCACATCGGCGACGTTGGCCTTCACATCGTCTACTGTTTCCTGGGCGCGACGAGACCATTTCTTGCCCGCCGATGCGGCATCATCCAAGCCGTCCTTCACAGTGCGGGTGATGTGGTTGCGTGTTTTCTTTCCTGAGGCTGGCGCAAAAAGCAATCCAACAAGCGCTCCGATTCCAACTCCCACGGCAAATGTTGTGAATTTGCTCAACCAATTATGCTGATTGACCTGGTCCGCCCCCGTCAGTGAGCTCGTCTCCCCACACTTGCCCCCTGCTTCATGAACGTAGTTTGCACCTTCATTTTCAGTGTCTGGTTTTATCATACTTTCCCCTTTGCCGAGATCTAAGTTCCGATGTAGTCTGCCGACTCAAATCTCCGCAACTCGATGTTGCTTACCAATACTTCAAGCGACTAAATGCTGTGGCGTATAGGCCACTACGCTGGCTTTCTTGAGTTCCGTTACGACGTATGCAGCATTCTGCAGGTCGAGAGTTTCGTCCGTTTCAACCGACGAGATTAACAGCTCTAAGAAACGACCAACAATTGCCCGTTCAGCCTGGGCAATGAGCGTTTCCAGTATGGCCTCATCGGTTTCAAACATAGCTTCGACGTAGGGCCTATGCCATCCCTGGGACACAGAATAGTCTTTGATTTTGACCTTACGTTCGGCGACAAAGGGACTAGCAGGCCTTGCGCAGTCCGCTTTGAAGGAAATCCTTTCACTATTAAATGATTGCAGCTCGGGTTCGATACCATCAACGGATATCGGGCCCATGTACTGATGGTCCGAGACGCTCTGCTTGGTAAGCATCTCGAGTTCGCGTATATTTTTTCTTCGCGGCATAAGAACTCCCGACAGGAAGCAATAGCATGGATCGAATGTGCATTCTGTTCTGTTTAGTACACACGGATGGAACAAAGGAATCGGTGCGCGGTCGTGCAATCGAAAACTGGGTCTTACGGACTAACCGAAAAGTTCTCGCCTACGGCAATGCCCGGGATTTCGAGGTAAACTGACTCAGGACGTGTCGCTCGTGGAGTTATTTGATGTTGGATGAAGGTGTCTGGGCTGAGGTCAAAGTTGGTGCTGAACATCTGAGGTTATTCTCGGAGCACAGCGCACAAGGAGTCCAGGCTTCCGTCTACAACGTAAATGCAAAGAACTGGATTGCGCCCTCCGAGATCGTGGAGGATATCGAACAGGGCAAAGACCGAGCGGCAGAGCGCGCCCTGGCATATCTACGCCGCGCCAACTTGGAACTCCCTCCGTTGAACTGGAAAAAATCCCGCTCAGTGTAGCTCAAGCGTCGTTAAATAGTGTCTCGAATGAAGTACTCTCCATATTGTCCTCGTTTGGCAGGTATCTGCAGAATCCCGATCTGAATAGTGCAGTTTCACTCATTCGCAAAAACCGATTTGCCCCGGTCATTCATAACGGGGTAGATGTTATCCCGCGGGCTGCCTGGCAATTTGCATCTGTGTGTTGACAGGAACACTAGCTTCGCGGAACAGTCTTCCGCTCCATCATCGACGAGTCTCGGAACCCCTAGCGGATTCGTGAATCCTGTTGCGTCTTTCGAAGGGAGATCCCCCCTCAGATAGGCATCAATGTTCGCTTCCATCTCTGCAGGAAATCGTGGAGTGGGGCCGACTAGATGTTCCTTATAGACCTTCAAAATAATTTCTCTGAACACTGGAAGTGCGGCCAGGGCGCCAGTTTCCCTTGGGCCCAACGACCGGTTGTCGTCAAAGCCGATGCGTACTGCCACAGTAATTCCGTTAGCCCCGAAGGTGGAGCCCACAAATAGTGCATCTCGATAGTTGTTCGTCGTGCCGGTCTTGCCCATCACTGGAATGGGGAAAGCATGAGAAACAAGCGCGTGGGCGGTCCCGGAGGGGATGCGTACAACGCCACGCAGTCCTTCCTGGATCAGGGAGAGCTCCGATTCATTCTCGTTGCTTGCGCAGCAGTCTGAGGTGTGGCTGTAAACAACTTCTCCTGCGTTGTGCTCGATCTTCGCAATTACGTAAGGCTCCGCATGTATACCGCTAGCCATCATTCGGTAAGAGTTCGCAAGCTCGAGTAAAGTCACTTCGGATGCACCGAGAGCGGTAGTGTCATAGCGATGCAACGAGGTTCGGATGCCGACGTCTCGGGCAGTTTTCAAGACAGAATCGATTCCGATCTGTTGAACGATCCAAATGGCGACTGCGTTTCGCGACTCCGCCAGCGCTTTTCGAGCTGGGATGATGCCCTTGAATGTATTATCGAAATTGGAGATCCACTTAAGGGGGCGGTCTCCCGATGTCACTACCGCGATGGGCTCGTCGGGCACGGGAGTATCGAGATCTATGGCGCCTTGGCGAAATGCTGCTAAATACACAATTGGCTTCATGGCCGAGCCCGGCTGGCGCAGGGATTGGGTGGCACGATTGTAGTCACTGTAGGTGGCGTTGAGACCTTTATATGTGCGACGCCCACCTGCCTCGGCCAGAATAGCGGAGTCACTGTTCCGCAGAACAACGACGGCGCCCTGAATCAGCCCCACGTTTTGAGAATGACGCTTTTCATAAAGGTTCAAGCCGTTTTCGAGTGCCGTATTCGCGAACCGCTGGATCCGATCGTCAATTGTTGAATAAACCTGGATGTGACCCTCCAGCAGTTGGTTGATACCGATATCGGAGGAGAGGGTGGCGTCGACTCCTTTCAGCTCGTCGAGAACATTCCCCACTGCTGCGGGCGCTTCGATGGGACCAGTGACATGAGCAGCCAAACGGATAGGGGCTTGTTGGCAGCGTCCAGCCACCTGTGCGGAAATAAAATGGTTCTTAACCATGAGAGCTAGTATCTGATTTCGCCTGCGGATTGGTTTTTGATTGCCTGCCAAGGTGGGTGCATACTCAACTGGCGACTTGGTGATGCCCGCCAGAAGTGCAGCTTTGTCGGCATCATTCGCGGTGAGCTCTGTCACCGGTATGCCGAAATAATACTGTGCGGCGGCGGCGAAACCGTACCGGCCGTTTCCCAGATAAATAAAGCTTGCGTAACGCGCGAGTAATTCTTGTTTGGCCCGACGCTTGGATCCGTAGTGCTCCCGCATCTCTCGCTCGACCCACAACGCGAGACGCATCTCTTCGAGTTTCAGTAAGAATCTGTTAGCGCCTGGCGCACCGATAACGAAGGCGAGAACATGCGCGAGAAAGCCATTATGTTGAAGTACATTGCTATGTTTCGTGCTTGTAAGTTCTTGCAGGAAGTAACCACGCACAAGCTGTTGAGTAATCGTCGAGCCGCCTTGGGGAAATAGAGATGCGCGATCTGCGACATTTTCGCGGCCCGGACCGTCGCCCCGGCCGATCAAAGCGTGAACGTTTGTCTTGGCGAGTAATCGAGGGAGGACGGAATAATCCACGCCTGCGTGAGAGAAAAAGTTTTCATCTTCGGCCGAAAGGATGGCTTGCCGCAGGACGTCGGGGATGCTTGAATATTGCATAATTTCCCGGCGTTCCCTGCCTAATTCGATGAGGACGTGGCCATTCGCATCATAGATGTGACCCGAAGAGGGAGGCTCAAAGCGGATGAACGCTTCTAAATCGGGTAAATCGGTTCGGTCGTAGTTGAGGTAAATCATGCCGCACAGCACGAACACAAGTGGAACGGCAGCTAGCAGAGAGGTAACGCGGAGCAAGCGGCTCTTTTTCAAAACTTTCCCAAGGCCGAACAACAACTTATGAACGGCCCGGTAAAACCGCAGAAGAAGCGGCCGAATCTTAAGTAGGAGAGCTGCTCCCAGCCACACCGGCGAAAGTGCTGTTTGTTGATTCCGCACTTTCCACACTTTCCGCCCTCCTCCGCCGCCTTCACGTCTGAAGCATTAAGCCTCGCACAGCAAGGGTTTGGATTCTGTTCGATATGGGTCACATGCATGTCGACCGTCACTCGAGGGCTCATAAGGAGGTCGCTCTTTACACTCGATGTAAATGGGGTGGCAGCGGCTCGGATGTACAAAAGCGTATAGATTGTAAGACGGAATGGTTGCATGATAAACGGAAGCCAACCGAAGTGATAGGGGAGATTAAGTCCCCTGCCAAGAATATGGATAACGGCAAAGAATCCAGCCTTCTGGATGGGCCTCGCTTTGCCAGATGGTCCACGTCCCTTTAAGGAGAGTTATTCGGCGCAAATTGCGGGGCAAGTAGAGGCCCAGAATAGAAGCCCGGGCATCGTATGTTTCTTTTTTGATAAACGTACACAATTGAACAGTATTGTGGCCCCATCAACCCCGATACTCAATCTCGAAGTCTTAAGAAGGAGACTAATGTTCAAAATATCGAGTATCACTTTTGCAATCGCACTGACGCTGGGGACATCGGCGCTAGCGTTCGCGCAGCCACAGACGCAAATACCTGCTCACGAGGGCAATCCACCATCGGCGTACCGAATCAATGTGGTTAGCCGTACAACCCCGGCGGTGACCTATAGGCATCGCAGTGGCGCCACAAAAATCAATTTCCAAGGCACCGATTTGATGCCTTCTGCTGCGGGAGAAGCTAAAGTCCAGAGCAAGCGCGGCGCACTGGAAATCGAAGTCGAATTTTCCGGACTGGACCGTCCCACTAGCTTCGGCACCGAATATTTGACGTATGTGCTGTGGGCAATTACGCCGGAAGGCCGGCCTGTGAACATCGGTGAAGTGCTGGTGGGCGAGAACCACCGCAGCAAACTGGATGTCACCACGGACCTTCAGTCTTTTGCGCTGATCGTAACGGCGGAACCGTATTATGCCGTGCGTCGTCCCAGCAACGTCGTGGTCCTCGAAAACTCGGTTCGCAGAGATACCGAAGGCGCTACCGAGATCGTAGATGCCAAATATGAATTGATTGATCGCGGCGGCTACATTCCTACGGGCTATAAGTTCGACCCTGTGGTCATGAACGCCAAACTGCCACTCGAGTTTTTTGAAGCGCGCAATGCTCTGCGCATCGCACAATCTGCCGGAGCCGAAACATACGCCGCAGCGAGCTACCAGAAGGCTGTTCACCAGATGAATGAGGCGGACGCAGTCGCCACGACCAAACACGAAAACAAGAAATCTCTGATTGCCCTATCACGTGAAGTTGTGCAGACGTCGGAGGACGCACGCGAAATCGCCGTGAAGCATATTGACGAAGAACGTGCCGAAGCCGAACGCAACGCCGGACTAAATCGTGAAGCCGACGCCAAGGATCGTGCAGACGCCGAATCCCAACGTCGCCGCACCGCCGAACTCGCCACCGCTGACGCTGTTCGTGAGCGTAATGAGGCAGACCGGCAGAATCTGAACGCCCAGGTTGCCGCTCAAAAAGCCGAAGACGCCCAAGTGAATGCCGAACAAGCTCGCAACGACGCTCAGCAACAGCAGCACATCGCCGAAGTGGATTCCGACCGCAATCGAGCCGCCGCCGATTCTTCCGATGCGCAGCTTCAACAGGCCATTCATGATCGCGAAGAACTTCGCGCCCGCCTTCTCCAGCAATTCAACCTTATCCTGGAAACTCGTGATACCGCCCGCGGGCTAGTCGTTAACATGTCGGACGTGCTCTTTGACTCCGGCAAGTATACGCTCCGTCCGTTGGCACGCGAGAAGCTCGCCAAGATATCCGGCATCGTGCTTGCTTACCCGTCGCTCATGCTGGCCGTCGAAGGAAACACTGACAGCGTTGGCACCGAGGCATACAACCAGGAACTTTCCGAACAGCGTGCCGAAGGCGTCCGCAGCTATCTAACCCAGGAAGGTGTTCCTGAATCTTCGACCACTGCAACGGGCTTCGGTAAGACTCGGCCCATCGCGTCAAACGACACCGCCGAAGGCCGTCAACAGAATCGTCGCGTCGAGTTAGTCGTCTCGGGCGAAGTGATCGGCACCAAGATCGTCTCCATCAGCCTGCAACCTGTCGCTGCCGCCACGTCTCCTCAGTAGCCTTACCTATGAGAAGAGCCGACTCCCCCGAGCCGGCTCTTTTTTCTTTGCTTATCTGATTCAATCTCTTCCCAACTTTGACTGAAATAGTTGTTTGGACCTGTGACGCAGTTAATCATCAGGGCCATTGTTGCCCCGATTGGCTAGCCGCGACCAGTAACAAAAAGGGGTCGCTTAGCGCAGAGAAGCATCGCGTAATGGAAGCACAACGATAAGAGTATAAATTCCCATCGTGGTCCCAAACGGGATCTCAGAAACCGACCAGAAAGCCGCAACGAGTGCCAGCATGTGCGCCGGCCGTTGATTTGCCAGGAGAACGAGGCCAGCCAAAAACCCGAAAAGCGCACATAGAACCGTCAGATGTGAAAATCAGCCATCGGCGTATAGGGATCAGGCACGCGGGTGAGGAGCGCACCAAACATGACCGTGGGCCGTCCTGCTATACAAACGGAATACCAAGGATGGTCTGGCTGATGGCCACGGAAGAGCCGTGTGAGCTCCCGTAGCATTAGCCTACGGTGTGGCGACTTTGGGCGGGGCTGCATCGTGGGCTTTCTGGTCCTTGAAAGAAACTAACGCCCCTCCGAATCCCCAGCCTCATCGGACCTATAGGTAGTCTGCAATTCAAGATTCTCTTGCAAGACGCCACTCCGCCGAGCTGAAGGCCGCCAAGCTCCACCCAAGGAAGTAGACTATCGCCGCGCTTCGTCTTTTCGTGTTTCAAATGAAACTAACCCGGATGTACCATCACGACTCCTAGGTGAGGGGGTGAAAGAATGCCCAGCTTTCCTGTTCCCAAAGGCCGCCGCTCGAAGCGGGTGATGTCGAAGAGGCGCGCTAGCCTTGTAATCAACCTGGACCGCAACCAGAAGAGGCTCCCCTGCCTTGTTCTCGACTCTTCGAAAGAAGGTTTCCGGTTGCGGGGAAGTTTCCACCTTAGGCACGGCCACGTGGTCGAACTTATCCTTGAGGAAGACTCACCCAGTTCCGAGCGCTGCAGCGTGGTCTGGGTCGGCAAAGCTGGCTCCAGGGAGGAAGGAGAACTCGGCCTGGAAATCGTCTAGGCGATCAGCAGATATCCCTTGCCTATCTATTCTTACCAAGTGCTGTCATGTCAGCTCTGAAGGCTGCAAGGACGCTGCGAACCGATGCGTGCTGGCCAGGCAGCAGGGTGCAGGAACTTCCGATCAGAGAGAACTCAGCACGAAGTCGAATGGCCGACGACGGTTTCGCGCGGCTGGCGTAGCGCCAGATAAATGCACTTGAGGGCGCTTACCGGGCTGCGCGGCTTTGGAGTGGCTAACTTCCCTCGACCTCAGATCCATCCTGACAAAGTCAGCGCAGCACGCCGAGAAAATACAATACCAACGCGATGAGCACGACTGTCCCGACTATCCCCAGGCCCCCGCGTCCTCCCCATCTGGAATACCCGTAATAGCCGCCACCTGCGCCGAACAACAGCAGCAGAACGATGATTAGTAGTAGCATCGAACTTCCCCTTTCAGGATTTCAACTTTGTCAGCGCAATCTTGAATGCATCGCGGTGGCCCATCTCGTCCTGACGAATTTCTTCAAATCGATCCGCCACAGCTATATCTTTGGCAACCTTCGCCGTCTGGGCAAACTCAAGATACATGATGTCAATTTCGTAGGACTCCCCCTTGATCGCGTCTTTCAAGTTGGCAGCATCGCTGCCAACTAACCCGGCGAGTTCCGCTTCTTCGGCGAAGTGCTCAAAGCGCTCAACCTTAGCGGTCTTCTCGAACAACTCGGCGAGCTCTGTGTTGCCGCTTTTCCGGGCATGCTCCGCATAGAGTAGGTATTTCACACAGGCAAATGCTTCGCCGTGCATCGCTGTTGAGAGATTGTCCATTGTCTTCTGGTCAAGAGTTCTCTTGAGCGACGGAGTTTTCTCAGCCGTCGCGGCTTCTTTCTGTAGTCCGACTGCAGTATTCATATGTATCTCCTTAACAAGATTGTTTGCGTTAATCCGAAGGCGTCCCTAGGCCCTTCGCAGCCCAGCGTGATTTGTTCACCGCTGGGCTGCTTCAATGGGGTCTTATTCTATGAACCGTTAGTTCGCATAGACGTTTAAGGCAATACGATCCTGGGGATACCGGCGGTTGTACAGGTAATAGCCGTCCCCGGCATAATCGATGTACATATCATCATTGTTGTACCAGTCGTCTGACCAGTATTCTGGCCATGGATCAACGACGCTGAAGGAAAAGCCACCGTACTGGAAGCGTGGATATCCGCCAACCATCGTCACCGGATAGCTGCTCATCCGGAACCCGTGATCTGGACCAAAGTACCCGCGATAACTGTCCTCGGGAATCTGGTAGCCGTTGTAGCCGCCGCGTTGCTGCCAGTCGCGGTGCTCATTCTGCCAGTCGTGCGCACGGTGCTGCTGCCATGCCACTCCCCATCCACCATTCTCCCCGCCTCCGACGTTGACACTGATCGCGATGCGATCCTGCGGATACCGGCGATTGTGCAGATAATAGCCGCCCCCGTTGTAATCCACATACACATCGTCGTTCGCGTACCAATCGTTTGACCAGTACTGCGGCCACGGATCAACTACATTGAAGTAATAACCTCCGTACTGGAAGCGCGGATACCCTCCCACCACCGCGACTGGATAACTGTACATACGGAACGAGTGGGACGGACCAAAATCGCTGCTGTAGTGGTCTTGAGGGATGCGGTAACCGTTGTAGCCGCCGCGTTGCTGCCAGTCGCGATGCTCGGACCGCCAGTTCGTTGCGCGCCGTTCCTGCCAAACACCCCGCTGTTCAGTTTGCTGCTGGTGCTGCTCCTGAGGAGATTGCATTTTGACTTGCTGCGGGTGGTACTGCGCGTATTGATTTTGCTGCTGCCTGTCGGAGTTGGCCTGTTGTTGCTGTTGTTGCTGGGCGTGCTGATTCTGCTGCTGCTGCTGTTGCTGGGCATGCTGTTGCTGCTGCCTGTCGGAGTTGGCCTGTTGCTGCGCATGCTGTTGTTGCTGCTTGTCAG
>Ga0074045_10006348_pt1 | contig 10170 bp, 6 predicted proteins | sample BogForMeECP23OM2_FD_94442 | JGI IMG/M metagenome (GOLD analysis project Ga0074045, IMG submission 94442) | Bog forest soil microbial communities from Calvert Island, British Columbia, Canada - Bog Forest MetaG ECP23OM2 | ecosystem: Environmental > Terrestrial > Soil > Wetlands ... | reverse complement strand
GCCCTCCATTCAATTTCGGCGTTCGTCGTATCATGCACGTCGTCGAGCGCCGCGCCCAGGATCAAATGGGGTTGCACAACTTTGGGATCCAGCCGCACCGACTGTTGCAACGAACCGATTGCCTCTTTCACATTTCCAGCGGAATACAGGCTCGCGCCCAGCCGATACGCAAGGTGCGCCGAGCCTGGGTTCATTTCTAGCCCCTTTTCAAAGGCCTTTGCCGCGCAAGCAAATTGTCGACGGTTGCTAAACCAAGTCCCGAGGTCTGCGTATGCATTCGCGCTGGGATGGGTTCGCAGTAACGCCTCAAGCTGTGGAGGGCCGCTACAAGACGCCCTGAGGGAAGGCGCCGCGATAAGCCAGACTACCGCCAATATTAGAGCTTTTCGATTCCCGAGGTATCGCGCAAGAAGTTTGGCTAGTTCCAAAGAAATCACTCCAGCAGACGTTGGTCCGGGGCGCTCACTCCGAGGCACGATTCCAATTTGCGAAAAACCATGTATACCGAAACAGCACGGGCGGACGACGTGCAATCGATTCGTATCGCGCACAGTATACGTCAGAGAATCGCAGTTCATGCTTGCGGCCTCGGCGCCCATGGACATTGGTTCGCATTTTTCACGAGACTGATCTCAAGCCCCCTGGGGTTTGCTGCGGACAAGCGGTGTATCCCGATTTTCGTAGCAACAATATGTCCGATTGTATGTTTGATTCTCAGGGAGCCCGAAAGAGCCTGGTCCTCACCACTATCCTAGGCGAACATTATCATTGGCCACGACGCCGGCACAAAAAGCTCTTGACAAATGCTCTGCTAAGTAATAAACCAGAACTTCGGTCTCCTTTTGTAAACGATTACATTGTCTGGATCTTCCTGAATCGTTAGTGAGGCCGGAAAGAGTTTTGATGTAGGTTTCGCGAATGAATCCTTTTCACGATTGGATGTTTACCAGCAAACTCAGCGCCAAGAATGTAAGCGATTGCAGGATCGCGACGTCCTGCTTGGCGATGCTACGAATGCGGCGGTTAGTTCCGCGGAGGCTTATCCATGCGATTTTCCATCAATAGACTCATACTGGTTTCAACCCTGATGATGTTGTCCTTTGCCGGAACTCTGGTATTTGGCCAAGGCACTAGCGCTAGTCTCACTGGCCAAATCACCGACGCCACCGGAGCCGCCGTGACCGGTGCAACCGTCACTGTGAAGAACATTGGCACGAACCTTACCCAGACCATGACCACCAACGCGGTGGGGGTCTACACCATTACACCGCTGCCACCCGGCAACTACACGCTGACCGTGGAGGCAAAGGGTTTTAAGCGCTACGTGCAGCAAGGCGTGGTGCTGGGAGTGGACATCTCAGCGACGCAAGACGTATCCCTGAAAACCGGAAGCGCCACGGAGACGGTCACCGTCACCGAAGAGGCCGAACTGATCAACACCACCACTGCCGAACTGGGCACGACAGTTAACGAGGCCGCGATTACTCAGTTGCCTTTGAACGGTCGCGATCCTTCGTCATTGGTCTTTCTGGCGCCTGGGACGACGAATGTCATCGGAGGCTCGGGAGGAGGCGAGGGTGGCCAGCCGGGCATTCAGTCCGGTTTCTCTTTCCCCACCGAAACCGGAGCTTCGGCAGACGGAGGACGTCAAGGCAGCACATACTACCTCTTAGATGGCGTGCCTCACATGGATAACTACCTGCTCATAACCGCGCCCTTTCCCAACGCGGACGCCATCCAGGAGTTCCGTGTCATAACCAACAACTTCGATGCCCTCTATGGTTTCGCGCCCGGCGCCGTGGTCAGCATCGAGACCAAATCCGGAAGCAACAGGTTCCACGGCGGCGCTTTTGAATTCATCCGCAACAAGGACCTGAACGCCAGCAACGGTTATTTCTCCAATACGAGTTCCCCGGATCCGCTGCGACGCAACCAGTTCGGTGGCTATGTGGGCGGGCCCATCCTCAAGGACAAACTCTTCTTCTTCGCTAACTATCAGGGAACGCGGGAGAGTTCCGCCTCATTGTCCAACTTTACCTATGCTCCCACAGCAGCGATGCTGACGGGCGACTTCAGTGGTTTGGACACCGGGGCCAATCCCTTGCTGTTATGTGGAAGCAACCCGACGGGGGCGGATACACCCACGTGTCCCTTTACAACGATCGGCGGCAAAGCGAACCAGCTGGACACCACCATGGCGCAGCTCAATCAGGCTGCCCTTACGGTCGCCACAACAGGCCTGCCAGCCGGGACGCAGCCAAACGGCGGTGTCTTCTATCCGGGAGCCGCTTTGATCGATAGCTATAACGAGTTCACCGGCAGAGTCGACTACAACATCTCAAATAGCCAGCGGGTTACACTGCGCACCTTTATCGACAAACTGGTTGAGCCCTCCGGCGACATTGCCGGCAATATGCTCTCCGTGCTCAACCTCAATCCCTGGTCGCAGGCGTTCGGGGAACGGATGGAGTTTTACAACGAAGCGCTCACTCACACCTGGACAATCAGCCCGACGGCGGTGAACACGGTGTCGGTTTTCTGGATGCAGATGCAGGCGCACAACTCCGCCGCCGTGAAAGATAGCGGCGGACAAGATATGTGCTGGTCGCGCTACGTCACCGTGAACGAACTTCCTGGCCAGTGCTATATGGAGGGGTTTTCGGTAGGCGCCGGCGGCTTCAACGGCGGATGGACAGAGCCTTCGCAGGAGGGTCGCACGACCTACGGCTTGTATGACAACTTCAGCAAGACCCTAGGCAAGCACCTGCTTTCGTTTGGAGCGAACCTGCAGCATCAGTATGCCCAGGAGGCGACGCAATATCCGACGACGCCGATCATTGGCTTCAACGGCCAGTACACCGGCAGCGGCCTGGCGGACTTTTTGTTGGGTTTCATGTCCTCGTACGAGCAAGGCGCGGGTGAAATCGCCAGCGTTGCCGGCTGGCAACCGGGCTTCTACGGCCAGGACCAATACCGGTTGCGGCCGAACCTGAGCATTACCGCCGGCCTGCGCTGGGATCCAAATATTGCTCCCGGAGTGGCTGGTGGACGCGGTGCTGCCTTCGTTCCGGGGCAGCAGAGTACGCTTTTCCCCAACGCTCCCTTGGGGCTTGTGTTTCCGGGAGATAAAGGCATAGGAAACGGCTTAATGCCCAACACCTACGGCTATTGGGAACCGCGGCTGGGCGTGGCTTGGCAGCCCCACTCCTTGCCACGCACTTCGTTCCGGGCCGGCTTCGGTATGTTCACCGCTCCGTTGATGTACTCCATGTACAACCACACGGCCGACATCGCGCCGTTCAGCCCGTTGTACTCATTATATGGAACCTCTTCTACGCCCCTTTCCCTGAGTACTCCTTGGTCGCAGAACGCGGGCACAGGCAACGTCAGTCCATTTCCGCCGTTCGCCCCGTTCACGCCAGCGTCGACTGCCGCGTTCGCGCCGCCGTTCACCGTTCCGGCTATCTTCGCCCAAAACTTCCATCTCGGCGTCACGCAAAGTTGGAACGTTTCGGCCGAGCATGAATTCGGACAAAACATGATTGTCCGGCTCGCCTATGTCGGCAGCGAATCCTATCACCAGTCGGACATCATCGATCAGAATGCTGGGATTTATGCGACTGGCGGCACGCGCAGTACTTTTCCCAACTTTCTAGCGGTTCTAACCGACTTCAGTAATGCCACGGCCAGCTACAACGCGCTCCAAATCGGAGTGGAGCGGCATTTGTCCAGAGGTCTTCAGTTCCAGTCGAACTTCACCTGGTCGAAAACCATGGATACTGCTTCTTCGGGAAACATTTCCTTCGGGAGCAACGAGCTACCGAATCCCTTCAACTTAGGCTACAACCGGGGCACTTCGGCATTGAACGTTCCCTTTATCTGGGTCAGCAACGTTGTTTACACCACCCCATCGCTTTCGGCGGAAAACCAGTTCATGCGGCAGGCGCTCGGAGGCTGGCAGTTGAGCGGGATCATCACACTGCAGTCCGGCTTTCCGTTCGGCATTAGCGGCGGCGACGGGAACAATAACTCCGGGGCCCTGCAGTACGAGGATCGTGCTGACGTCAAACCCGGCCAAAGCTATGACGTCCGCCAGGGAAGCAAGTCGCAGTGGCTGAACAAATACTTCAACACGGCCGCGTTCACGCCAAATGCGCCGGGAACCTTCGGCGACAGCGGTAAGAATCTATTCCAGGGTCCGCCGGTCAAGACCATGGATTTGGCCTTCTCCAAGAATTGGACGATTATCGAGGGTTACCGCTTGCAGTTCCGCTGGGAGATGTTCAATGCCCTTAACCATCCCAGCTTCTCTAATCCGGATAACACCGTCACCGATGGGAGTTTCGGCCAGATCACGAGTTTAGGCCCGATTCCTGCGCGCGTCATGCAGGCGGGTCTGAAGTTTACGTTCTGACGTTTTATCTTCTCGACGGGGCCCGGGCTGAACCACAGCCCGGGCTTCTTTTTGATTACCGCTGGGAGTGCGATCTTACGAGATGCGCCGCTTTGCTAAAAGGTGGTATCAATGAAGATCGGCGGTTGCGAATCGGCGGAGACAGTTTTCGGGAGATAATCATGGCGGCCAATGCGGAGCGGCAACGAGCGGAGATTGCGCCCGTCGAGAAGCGCGCCATCACCAATCACAGCGTACTCAACGAAGCCTACGAGTATGCCAAGCCCAGTTCGTTCTCTCGTGGTATGCGCATCGATCTGAATGGTTTGGTGGTTCTGCTCATCTCAGGCACGGCCAGCATCGATGAGCACGGCGCCACGATCCATATCGGAGACTTCCGCGCGCAGTGCCGCCGCACTTTCCAGAACATCACCGCGCTCCTTGCAGCCGAGGGCGCCACATGGAAGGATGTCGTACGCACAAGTTGCTACCTGCGCGATATTGATCGCGACTACGCTCAGTTCAACGAGGAGCGTACAGCGTTTTACAGCGAGCAGGGACTGAACCCGTTGCCGGCTTCCACTGGCGTCCAGGCGAAGCTCTGCCGCCCTGAACTGCTGGTTGAAATTGAGGCCATCGCCATGTTTCGCGAGTTGCCCCGCGAGTTGCCGAAGGAATAACGTGATACCGGACCGCAGCGCTCACCGTCTCGTACGATTCAGCGTTCCTCTCCTTGGAGCGGTTCTACTACTCGCGCCTCTGGTGGCACCATGGTGGTTCTCACATCAGCACTCTCTGCAGGTCCCTCCCGTCTTAGCAGCCGCCGAACCGCCCCTGGGCAACAGTTCGCGCTTGCCGGACTCCGGCGATGCATCCATCATCATCGATTATCCCGAAGACAGCTCCATTTTCCCGCCTGAGATGACGCCGCCAACCTTCCTCTGGCGCGACGCGGAAGCTTCCGCCAAGACGTGGAGTATTGATATCACCTTCGCCGACGGCTCGGAGCCAATCCACGCCAACTCTCATGGCGATCCCATGCGCATTGATGAAATTGACCCGCGGTGCGTTTCCGACACTAATCAGCCCCCGTCCCTGACGCCAGAACAGGCCGCCGCGCACACCTGGACACCCGACGCGGCCACGTGGGCCGCCATCAAGCAGCACTCCGTAGAGCGACCGGCTACTGTACTAATCGCGGGCCTCAGCGGCGGTGTGTCGCACAGCCCGGTTTCACGGGGACACATTACCCTGAGTACGTCCAAAGATCTGGTGGGTGCGCCCATCTTTTATCGGGACGTCCCTTTAATGCCCTCGGAGGGCGCGAAGAATTTCATCCAGCCCCTGGCCCCGTCCTCGATATACCTGATCAATTGGCGACTTCGCGATATCAGCCAGCCCGAGAGTCGAATCGTAATGCACGACTTGCATACCTGCGCCAACTGCCACTCGTTCTCCGCCGACGGCAAAACGATGGGCATCGACGTGGATGGTCCCAAGAACGACAAGGGTCTGTATGCCGTCGTTCCGATCCAGAAGCAGATGTCCATCCGCAACGAAGACATGGTCTCCTGGAACACCGACATGCGTGTTGGACAGTCGCGCGTCGGCTTCATGTCGCAGGTCTCGCCTGACGGGCAGTATGTGCTGTCCACTTTTGCCGGGCAAGACCAGAGCATCCCCAGTTCCTATTACGTTACCAATTTCAAGGACTATCACTTTCTCCAGGTTTTCTATCCGACCCGCGGCATTCTTGCCTGGTACAACCGTGCGACTGGCCGCCGGCAGCCACTTCCCGGTGCCGATGATCCGCGTTACGTTCAAACCGACGGGGTTTGGAGTCCGAATGGAAAGTACATAGTCTTCGCCCGCGCCGAGGCGAAAGACCCTTACCCGGCTGGGCAGAAGCCGGCACTCCGCGCCAACGACCCCAACGAGGTGCAGATCCAGTACAACCTCTACCGCGTTCCGTTCAACGACGGGAAGGGCGGTCAAGCCGAGCCCATCGCCGGCGCCTCCGATAATGGCATGAGCAACAGCTTTCCCAAGGTCTCTCCAGACGGCCGCTGGATCGTTTTCGTCAAGTGCCGCAACGGCCAGTTGATGCGCCCGGACAGCCATCTCTACATCGTGCCAGCCAGCGGCGGAATCGCGCGTCTCATGCGAGCCAACACGAAGCTCATGAACTCATGGCATAGCTTCTCTCCGAATGGACACTGGCTGGTCTTCTCGTCCAAAAGCCGTTCTCCTTACACCCAAATGTTTCTTACTCACATCGACGACCAAGGCAATGACAGTCCGGCCATTTACATTGACAACTCAACCGCTGCCAACCGCGCCGTCAACCTCCCTGAATTCGTGAATATCCCGCCCGACGAGATGCAGCACATCGATGTGCCCGCCTCCGATCTCTATCGAATCATTGACAACGCACTGGACCTGCAGAAGAAGGGCGAAAACGCCGCAGCGCTAGCCGAGTGGAAGAAGGCCTTGGAATTGGATCCCAATGACGCTCGGGCGAACAATGGGGTCGCCGTTGCCTTGTCCGTAGCTGGGAATTCCGACGATGCCATTGCTTACTTCCGGAAGGCCACTGCGATTAACTCGAACTTTTTTGAGGCGTTTTACAATCTAGGGCTTGAGCTGGTGAAGAAAAACCAGCTAAACGAGGCCATCGACGCCTGGTTGAGCGCCGTCCGCATCAGACCGGATTTTGCCGCCGGCCACGAGAACCTGGGCTATGCTTTTTATTTGCAAGGGAAATTCTCGGATTCACTTACCCACCTGCGGTTGGCGCTTGAGGACGAACCCGATCGAGTCTCCGTCCTAAACCTGGCCGCAAGCATGCTGGGAACCTGCCCCGACGCCTCGATCCGCAATGGTACTGAGGCTATTGCTCTGGCAAAGCGAGCCCAGCAGCTTACCGCTGGACACGACGCCGCAATCCTCGACACGCTGTCCGCCGCTTACGCCGAAAAGGGCCTCTTTCCTCAGGCCATCGAGACCGAACGGCAAGCGATCGCCCTGGCCGAGCAGCAGCGCAAGCTTCCGCTCGCAAATACGCTGAGGGCCCATTTGACACGATACAAGTCCAATGCGCCGCTCCGCGAACCTCCGGATGCCGTGTCTTTCTGATGTGCTGGTCAGAGGGGTTGATCGCTCGGCCTCTCCGATGTGAGCCATTTGAAACTGCACTCGTACCATTCAATCGTCTTCGGACCCACGTTCATTACGTAGGTTCGTTCCTTTACGAACTGCTCGAAACGGGGTAACATGATTCCTCCAAAGCCTGCGTTGTGTTGGAAGGTTATTACCCCTAAGTCATTGGGAAGCGGGCGGTTAGCTCAGCTGGTTAGAGCGCCTGCCTTACAAGCAGGAGGTCGCAGGTTCGAGTCCTGCACTGCCCACCAATCCTTCCAATTTGTTAGCGGGATGGGCTGTTGAGCGGAGCCTGAATGTCCACACGAATGTCCACACCGCCGTCCGAGCAGTCGAGAGAATAAAACACTATACACGCCACGGGGCTGGCTACGGACGGTGGCCTTGCGCGGCGATTCGAGGTTTCGAGAGTGGGCACAATTCGGGGCATCATGCGGGACAACCCGAATTCGTCCCCTCACTCCGGGCAGTGCGCTGGATCAAGGGGTGGGGGAGGGGTCCACCCCTATAGCAATTACTGGACACTCGTAGACTTTTCAGAGTTTTGAATTTTTCAAATTCTGAATTTTAATTTTTTCTACCACGCTACATCTGAAATCCGGTCAATTCGTCGTCGGAGTGTTCCGAAGCACGCAGGGAGTGAATGGGGAGCAGGAGGGGTGTGGAAATTTTCGACGAGTGGGGGGGGCAGGTCACGGCTTCTTAGCGAACTCATTCTTTGAAACGCGAGTCGCGTCTTCCGGTCGTCCGAGTGCGTTGTAAGCGTATGTAAGCTCAAAGACCAGCCTGGGGGCATCAGGGCTTTCGCTATATGCCGATTCGAGATAATCGATTGCTCGCCGCGAGTCTCCAATGCCGTTGTAGAAGAAACCCCAGTTGACTTTGTGAGTTATAGGGTCAGCCTTATCTTCGTAGAACTTCAGCCAGTCTGGTTTTTCCGGGAGCCCATCCTGGCCGACGTTTTTGCGCTGGTCCACGGCGTGAGCAAACCGCGCGGGGCATTGTGGCCACCGGGACCACTGTGGCACTTCCGGTAGAGGATCCCGATGTGTGGCGCGATCGTGAATGCTGTGAATTACAATACATCCATCGCGCTCTGAGTCGCAGTCTCAGATACAGGAGGACGGTACGGACGGCGGAGCTTGCGTAGTGCTCGTCAGGTTCGAGCATCCCTGCGAGATCTGTTGCGTCACAGTCAGTGCACTTTGGTCTCAACCCTTATGCGCTCCAGATACTCTCGGATGTTCGCCGCGGCGGCGATGTTTTTCCTGCTGGTGGGAGCAGGCAGTGGGCAGAATACGACGCGGATCACTCTTGATCAGGCCATTGATCTGGCGCTCGCGCACAACCATTCGCTTAAAGCCACCCGAACCTTGATTCTTCAGAATCAGGCCCAGGAGATCACCGCGAACCTGCGCCCCAACCCAACTCTTGGAGTGGATTCGCAGTTCGTTCCATTTTTCAGTCCGCAAGACTTCTCCGGGGAGAATCTGAACGAAACTCAGCAGTTCGATATTGGGATCGGGTACCTCTTCGAGCGCGGTCACAAGCGGCAGCGGCGGCTGCAGGCAGCTCGTGATCAGACGGCCGTCACGCGCGCCCAGGTTGCCGACGCCGAGCGCACACTGGCGTTTAATGTCGGCCAGCAGTTCGTCAGCGTGTTGCTGGCGGAATCGACCCTCCAGTTTGCGCTCGACGATCTGAAAGGTTTTCAGCAGACGGTTGACATCAGCGAGGCGCAACTCAAAGCGGGATACATTGGTGAAGGCGATTATCTGAAGATCAAGCTCCAGCTTCTGCAGTTTCAGACCGACGTCTCTTCTGCCCGCCTCGCGAAAGTGCAGGCCCTTGTCGGCCTGCGTGAGTTTCTGGGCTATAACGCGGTACCGGCCGACTATGACGTAGTGGGAGAGCTGGAGTTTCAGCCGCTCAAAGGGAACCTGGAGGACTTGCAGGCGCGGGCGCTGCGGGAGCGACCCGACTTTCGTGCCGCTGAGTTAGGGATCACTGCTGCGCAGAGCCAAATCCTCCTGGCCAAAGCGAACGCCAAGGTCGATGTCAACGGCACCTATGATTTCACCCACGTTTCCGGGGAGAACACGGCTTCCATCTTCGCTAATTTTGAATTGCCGATCTTCAACCGCAATCAAGGAGAGATCGCACGTACCGGTCACGCGCTCACGCAGGCACAAGAGCAGCAGCAATCGGTCAGTGATACGGTTCTTTCCGACGTTGCCAATGCCTATGAGGCGGTCCGGAGCAACGAAGAAGTGGTGCAACTTTACACTTCCGGCTACCTCCAACAGGCGCAGGACTCGCGCGACATCAGTGAGTATGCCTACAAGCGCGGCGCCGCAAGTCTTTTGGATTATCTGGATGCCGAGCGCAGCTACCGGTCTGTGCAACTGGCCTATCGCCAGGCGTTGGCCTCTTATATGACGGCGCTGGAGCAATTGAAGGAAGCGGAGGGAACGAGGAACTTGCCATGAGGAAACTGCCATGAATGTTCGCGCGGATCGCTGTCGATGGTTGGCTGCACTCGCTGCCGCGTCGGCGATCATGCTGCTGTTTGCCGGCTGCCAAGGATCCGGGGCGAAAGGCTCCGCGGATTCGAATAG
>Ga0074045_10006347_pt1 | contig 10170 bp, 7 predicted proteins | sample BogForMeECP23OM2_FD_94442 | JGI IMG/M metagenome (GOLD analysis project Ga0074045, IMG submission 94442) | Bog forest soil microbial communities from Calvert Island, British Columbia, Canada - Bog Forest MetaG ECP23OM2 | ecosystem: Environmental > Terrestrial > Soil > Wetlands ... | reverse complement strand
GCGCGTTTTTCCCATCCAGAACAACTACAGAACGGTCAAATCCTTCCCACCGGCTGTATCGAACAAAAGAATTGTTTTCAACCGGCGACAGCTTTTTAAATTCCCGAAGAAAAGGAAGAACATTTCTGGGAATCGCCTGAAAATGCAGATGATCGGGAGCGGACGCCCCGCAGGCCGGACCGTTGTAAAAAACAGTATAATCAGGTGACAGATCGGCGCCCAATTGCAAAAGCCAATTTATTGATGAGGCAATTTCCTGCGGCTCATGTCGCAAGCAAACTACAGTAAAATGCTTTTCAAAAATCGGCGCAGGATTACAAAGAATCAAATATTGATTTCTGTATACAATACCCAGTTGTTGGGCCGGCAAATTATTTTCGCATAAAAAGCAGGGTCGGTTCTTTATTGATTCACTATCAACAGATGCCCCGCTGTTTACTGCGCGGGCAGGATTATATTGCAAATAAATTTTATAGCCGCCGGATAGTTTCCTTAGACGCGCCGAAGCCATATTCCGGCAGGCCTCGGCCAGTTTCGGCCAGCTTTTCTTTTGCGCATCAAAAAGACTCCGGCAAAGCATGGGCAGCGATAAATCTCCCTCACCGGAGAATTCGGCAAATCTTCTTTGACTAGCCAAAGAAAGTTTTTTCTTGTTTGTCAAAATTCTTGCTTGGATTTCCGCGGTGCGAAGTTTATCCTTATAAAAATCGTTGAGGTTTTGTTTTTCCATGGAAAGTCCGGCGTCCGTATTGTTCTTCCAGCGACGGCATAGATATAAATTTTCGTATATCCTGCCTATTTTATATTCGCGTGTAATACGCAGAGCAACAGCATAGTCCTCGCCATAACTGACATTGGGAAAACCAATCTGACGGATCACGGAAGCATCAAACGCACGAGGCGCCCCTATTCCGTTGACGCGGAGCAGGTTATTGTGTCCGTTTTTTCGCGTCCATTCCCTGTGGTCAATAAGACCCGGCGGGATAGTTTTCAGACGTTCATTGACCAGAGTATAAGAACCAACGACCATCGCGTATCGTCCCCTGCTCAGGGCATTCACGATTTTTTGAAGCGTTTGCGGCGAACTGTAAAGGTCGTCGGAATCGAGTTGAACAACATAACGTCCACAGTGTGGCGAATAAATGGCTTCATTCCAGCAGCCGCCAATGCCAAGATCGCGCCTTAAAGGAATGATTTGATGAACGTGGGGATACTTCTGGACGAACTTGTTTAGAATCTCTGTGGTGCCGTCCGTGGAATGATTATCCACAACGATAACATTGAAAGGGAAATTGGTTTTTTGTTCCAAGGCGCTGGCAAGCGCGTCGGCAATCGTCTTTTTACGATTGAGCACTGGAATGACCACGCTGACTTTCCACTGGAAGGTATCCTGTTCTTTGTTTGTGTTTTTTATGCGCGAAGGCAGATAAGCCCTGATACGCCTTAAATAATTTGTCGCGACCTTTTCCAGCTTTTTCTGACGAATAAAATTCTCTTTCGCGACATAGGCAAAATGAGCTTCTGTTTGCCTGCCGGATATTTTTATTATTTTCTGCTTTTTTATGGACACCGTATACAAGAATTCCGGCACATGTATCAATTCGTGGTCAATAGAAATCTTTAGACGCAAGTCGTATAAAGCGGCATCAACTTCTGCCGGCAGTGAACCGTATTTTTGCAGGGCGGATTTAACAGCCGGGCAGGAAAAAAGCAAAAGGTGCCCGAAATTAAAATCGTCGCGGATACTGCCCTGCTGATAATCTATAAGCGGATTAGGAATCAGATTGTTCCCTTTTTGCAGGATAAAATCCGAATAAGTAATACCTGCCCGCTTCTTTTCAGCGGTTTTCAGCAGGCAGCGTAAAGACAATTCGTCGCAGGTGATTTTTTCTTTGTCAGTAATCAGCAGAAGATATTTGCATGATAATTTTTTCAGATATGAAGAAAGATTTTTTATTTCTTTAACATTACGCCTCTCCGATGGCCAGATACCGAGCGCCTCAATCTCGTTATTGAAGGGCAAGAGAATCAACCGGCCGAATTTTCGAACTAAAGTGTTCATGTTTACAGAAATAATCTTCTTTAAAATCCGGACATCATAAGATTAAAGGCTTTTTCTGCCATATCGTTGGCCAGCTTAATCAACGCCTGTTTTCTGGTTGGGGAAAGCAAATTAATATCATCGCTTATAGCGTAATCAACCGAGCCTGTCATATTTTTCGAACTCCAGATAATTTTGCCGCTTTCATTTTCTTGAAAAGTCACTTCCAAAATAATTGTCGCCCGCTCTTGCGCCGTCAGATCATTTTGGAGATACGAAAGCGGTGATCTATTGAGATTAAGAACTGTTCCTTTAACTATCGCATCCGCGGATTCCTCATTGTTCACAATTTTAAAACGGCTGTTTTGAATAAACTGGTTAACAAAAGCCGCCCGTAAATAATTTTCTATTTCCGCCTGCGATGTTTTATTATCAAAAGATTTTACATAAACCCGTTGAATGCGGTTCTCGATGAATTTCCCCTGCGGAGCAAAGGAGTATCCGCAGCCAAACAAAAGAACGAAAGAAATGAATATTATTAATGTTTTAAGAATTTGCCGACTGTTTTGTTTTTTTTTCATGAAAATGCCTTCATTATTATTGAGCGATAACAATATTAACCAGTTTCTTAGGCACGTAAATAACTTTTAACACTTTTGTTTCTTTAGTCATTGCCTTGATTTTTTCATCCGTCAACGCATTCGTTTTGATTTTTTCCGGATCCTCATCTACGGCAACGGTCATTCGGCTCCTAAGCTTACCGTTAATCTGCACGACAATCGTCATCTCTTCTTCGCTTGCTATCGCCGGATCAAACTGCGGCCAGGGCATATCGGAAACCAAATTTTTATGGCCAAGCAGATGCCATATTTCTTCAGTGATATGCGGCACAATCGGCACCAGCAGTACAACGGCAGCCTCCAGCGCTTCGCGGACAGCCGATAGAGCCATCTTATCATCACTTGCGGGACGCTTGATTTGATAAACCGTATTGACCAGTTCCATTACCGCGCTGATTGCCGTATTGAAATGAAAACGGTCTTCTATATCAATAGTGACTTTATGGATAGTCTGATGAGTTTTCCGCCTCAGTGCTTTCAACTCGCCTTCCAAATCAACACGGCCTGACAACGGCTCAACGGACTTGATGTCTTCAAGATATTCTTCGACAATACGCCACAGGCGCGACAAAAAGCGAAATGAACCTTCCACGCCCTGATCGCTCCATTCCAAATCCTTTTCCGGAGGCGCCGCAAACAAACAGAATATGCGCGCAGTATCCGCTCCATACGTTTTAATCAGATAGTCAGGGTCAATAACGTTCTTCAGAGACTTGGACATTTTTTCGGTCTTGCCGATGATAGCTTCATTGCCACAGATATGACATTTTCCATCAGCTGCCTGTTCCGGGAAAAGATAACCGTGTTCTTTGCATTTCATCGTCTCTTTGCAGACCATGCCCTGTGTCAGCAGATTGGTAAACGGTTCGTCCACGCCGATAACTCCGAAATCGCGCAGCACCTTGGTGTAAAAACGCGAATAGAGCAGATGCAATATGGCATGTTCAATTCCGCCGATGTATTGATCAACTGGCATCCAGTAATCCAACTTTTTGCGGTCGAGGCCGGGTTTGGTGTCGCAATCAGGACAGCAATAGCGGTCGAAATACCATGCGGATTCCACGAATGTATCCATCGTATCTGTCTCTCTTGCGGCCTTGCCGCCGCATTTGGGACAAGTGGTATCTACAAATTCTTTCGTAGCGGCAAGCGGCGAACCGCCTTCGGTACTTAATCTTACATTTTCCGGAAGCACGACAGGCAAATCTTTTTCATCAACCGGAACAATGCCGCATTTATCGCAGTTGATCATGGGAATCGGAGCTCCCCAGTAGCGCTGGCGCGAAATGCCCCAGTCGCGCAGCCGGTACTGGATGGTGCGCCTACCCTTCCCCTGGGCTTCCAGAAAATCAGCGATGGCCTCCAAAACCTTGGTGTTTACCATGCCGTTGAACACTCCGGAATTGACGAGGACTCCTTCATCCACATAAGCTTCTGACATCGTCGCTGGATCAAGCGTTTTATCTTTCGGTGAAATAACCACAATAAGCGGCAGATTGAATTTTTTGGCAAACTCAAAGTCGCGCTGATCATGCGTGGGCACGGCCATAACGCATCCGGTTCCGTAGTCCGCCAGAACAAAATTGGCCGCAAAAATTGGCATTTCCCTTCCGGTTAAAGGATTTTTACAGTAGGCATCCAGAAACAGGCCTTCCTTCTCATAGTATTCGGAAGTGCGCATCAGCTTGTCCTGCTTTTTGACTTTTTCGACAAACCGCATGACATCTTTCTCAACGGACTTGCCTTTGGTGAGTTGCATAACCAGCGGATGCTCGGCGGCAACCAGCATGAATGTCGCTCCGAAGAGTGTATCCTGACGGGTGGTAAATACCTTGATCGCGCCGTTTCCGTCGGCCATCGGGAAATCCACTTCACAGCCGTAGCTTTTGCCGATCCAGTTTTTCTGCATGGTCATTACGCGTTCCGGCCAGCCGGGCAGCTTATCGCAGTAATCAAGCAGTTCTTCGATATAGGCGGTAATTTTGAAAAACCACTGATCCAGCACCTTCTCCTGCACTTCCGTGCCGCAGCGCCAGCACTGGCCGCCTTCAACCTGTTCATTGGCCAGCACCGTGTCGCACTTGGTGCAAAAATTAACTGTGGAGCGTTTTTTGTAAGCCAGTCCCTTCTCATACATCCAGATAAAGAACAGCTGTTCCCAGCGGTAGTATTTAGGTTCGCAGGTGGATACTTCCCTGTCCCAGTCGTAACTAAAACCCATGCGCTTGAGTTGTTTGCGCATGTGATTGATATTTTCGTTTGTCCATTTCGCGGGATGAATATTATGTTCGATGGCCGCGTTTTCCGCGGGCAGGCCGAAGGAATCCCAGCCCATCGGATGCAGAACATTAAAACCCTTCATGCGTTTATAGCGGGCGACGACATCGCCGATGGTGTAATTACGGACATGGCCGATATGAATTTTGCCGGAAGGATAAGGAAACATCTCCAGCAGATAGTATTTTTTCTTTTGCGGGTCTTCGGTAACCTTAAAGGATTTTTCATCCTCCCATTTTTTTTGCCATTTTTCTTCAATTGCGATTGGTTCGTATTTCATCTTCAAACTCTCCGGGTGGTAAATATTGATGATTTGCTTAACATATCGAAGAAATGCTTTCAATCCTTTTAATAATTTTTACCAGCTAGAGCTGTCTTATACCGAAGTGCAAAATCATTCAGCCACTGTTGAAAGCGATCAGCAAAATGATTTTTTAGGAAATTAAAATCATTGTCACAGAAATATCGTTAATTTGTTTTGATCGAGGATCAATATTGAAAGGTCCCCAAATTTGTTCGCTATAATGATCTGCCCCCCTTATTAAAACATTCCTGAGTTCTTGCGCTGGAATTTGAACTGTAGGTCCATCCTTCAAAATGAATTCAGCAATTTCTAACCTTGGATCATCTAAAACTGATTTGAAAATATCCGTACGCCATTTTCCATCTTTTTCCCATGGAACATTTCGAGACCATTTCCCCTTTACTATTTTTGCTCTACTCATTGTCATGTTTTTCTCCCTAAATGATTATACAATCTAAATATTTCTGTAAACACCGACTGTTGCTTTCGGTATAAGACTTTTTTGAGTATGCGAAACATTATAACTATTTTTTAATAACATCAATTGGTTATACTCTAATTTATCATTTTTGTTTCCACGATTTTGGTGGATGCGTCCGTTTATATCGGGACTTCATCCACCCTAGGTTTTATGTTTTATACATTTTTATACTTATGTAGGGTGGAACAAGCAAAGCGGTTCCACCAAATAATTTTCATTCTATATCCATCTTTCTAATATTATCCGGTTCAAAGATACCCCAATCCAGTGGATACAATTTTTCTTTTACAGCTTGATGGAATGAAGAATGCGGCCATTCAGATACCTTTGTCACATATCCATGCTTAACCGGATTGTAGTGAATATAATCCATATGCCGTCGCCAATCATCCTCATCACGAATTAAATGTTCCCAGAAACGACGTTGCCAAAACAATTTTTCCTTCCGGCAGGTGCCATAGAGAATGAATATGATCAGGAAGAATCACAATAGCTTCAATTATAAAAGGCCGCGTTTTCTGCACATGAAGAAATGCCGCACTTAATCTTTGCAGCACATCAGAATCAGTTAAGATGGCTTGTCTTTTATTGGTTACTACCGTAAAAAAGTAACAGGCACCCGATTGATATGCACGACGGTAATTACTCATTTTTCAAATTAACCTTTGATGAGAATTGGTGGATGCGCTAAAGCTTCATCCACCCTACATTAATGTTCAACAATTTTTACGGGCGAGAATCGTTTCACATTCGGTTGCCAGCTCATTGAGCGCATCGAGACCACCTGCGTTATCTATTGCCGTCAATAAATTCTCAAGGCCGTTGCCGATGTGCCCAAGAAATGCGGGCTTGTGTTTTTTAAGCCCTAGAAAACCATACGCTCCGAGTGCCTGCAAAAGCCGCTGTACCGAACCCATCCAGAAATTATGAACAAACTCATCGAGGCTGTATGCGGGATTAAGCAGTTCATAATAAAAATTTATCAGTTCGTTTCTTTCCTCATCATCAAAAGTAACGTAAGGATCGCAGATAAGTGAGCCCAAATCATAGAAAAGACAGCCTTGACGCATCCCCTGAAAATCAATCAAAACAGGCCTGCTGTTTTTAATCATAATGTTTTGCGACTGAAAATCTCTGTGAATTAAACAGGGCTCTATTTTTTGCAGGCGGGCGGAAATCAAATCTAATTCTTTCATCAACTTCGCGGCATCCGATGATGAAAGTTTTATTTTGCAGACTTCCCATACAAGATTTTCGAGAAAATAGTTATACTCCCATTTATAGAGCCCCGGGCCGTAACTCTCCGACAATTGCAAACCGGCAGGAAGCGATTTCAGATCAAAAGAATGCAGCCGGTAAATTTGAGTGAGCGCCTGAAAATAATAATCGCGTCTTTCTTCCCAGCGTAAAAATCTCTGCGACCACAAATCCACATCGCCCAAATCTTCAAGCAAAATAAAATGTAGCGACTCTTCCCGCGCGATCATCCGCGGCACATTAATATCAAGCGAGGCCATGAATTTGTTGATGTCGGCCCAGCGGGTGTTTTCCGTTACTTCATCGCCATAATGCATAAAAATAAAACTGGTTTTATCCGGCAGGAAAACCCGAATAAAACTACGGTCGGAACCTCCCTTTTTGATGGGCGCAAGCTCAAAACCCACCACACCCAAATGATCGATTAAAAATTTCTGTATGTCCTTATTCATAAATCCCACATTTATGTCATTACCCGATCTGACCGGGTAATCCAGTTTTTTACTAAGGCCTGGATTCCCGCGCGGGTATGACAACATTAAAGATTACGTAAAATTACTTCTTGGCTCTTTGGGCTCATAACTCAAAGGTCACTTATCGCAATGGCGTTTTTCAAAGTCCACCCGTTTTTAGCTTTTCATATTCTGATATAGAACCCACATCGTACCAATAACCTTCATCTATAATGATGCCGCCCACAGAGCGCGGATTTTCCTTAATCATCTCCACCAGCGGTAAAACTATCGATTCTATTTTGCCCGCCTTCAACCTTTTTAAAAAATCTTTTTCCACAATATAAATTCCGGTAAAAAGGCAGCTCATTACTCCATGATTTTTCAAAATATGCCGCATGTCACAGACGAAACCTTCCTTATCGATACTGACATTGAGCAACGGGCCTCTGCTGCGCAGCGCCAGCGTGATGATTGTTTTTAATTTAAAATGTCTTTCAATAAGAGGCGTAAGCGGCATATTGGTGATGATGTCGCCATTGCAAACAATAATTCGTTCATCTTCAATAATAAGGTCTTCGATATTTTTGATACCGCCGGCAGTATCAAGCAAAACCGGCTCGTGTCGGAAAGTAATCGGAATGCCTTCCCAATTATTTTTTGGAAATACCTCGGCATATTTTTTAGCGCAGTGATGAGTATTGACGATAAATCTCCCCACACCTACAGCGCGCAGTTGTTCCATCGCGTAAGTAATAATCGGACGTCCGCCTATTTCCAGAAGCGGCTTGGGTATATTTTCGCTAAGCGGCCTTAGTCTCGTTCCCAGCCCGGCCCCTAAAATAAATGCCGTTTTCATTTGTTTAGTCGTCATAATTTATTATTTAAATTCTTTATTTTTGTTTCTACAAACATTTTTCATGCGGCTTCGTTAAAAGCTCCAGATGCAAGACGCGCAAAAAGCGAGTCGCGAGGCGTATTTTTTCAAACGTTCGGCGACGCGGTTTGCAGCGAAGCGCCACAGATGGATTTTTTACGGAACCGCCCTAGCCTCTTGGCTCTTTCTTCAATTTCTTCCCATACTCCGGATCAATATTTATCAACGCCGCCACAATAAATCCGGGAATGGTCGTAATTAGAATCCAAATGAAGAATTTTTCGTAGCCCAGCATTTCCTGAATCCAGCCGCTGCCCATCGCGGGAATCATCATCCCAAGCGCCATAATGCCCGTACCGATAGCGTAAAATACGGTTTTATAACTTCCCTGCGAAACCATGATCATATAGATCGTATAGGCCGTAAACCCGAAGCCATAACCGAATTTTTCAACTGCCACAGCCGAACCGATCAGCCAAATGTTTTCCGGCTGATAGTGGGACAAGCACACAAAAATCAAATCCGGCAGATGCATAATCAGAACCATCGGCCACAGCCAGAATTTCAAGCCATTTTTATAAATTACATAGCCGCCCAGAAGTCCGCCCAGCATTAGCGCTATTACTCCGGCAGTGCCATAGATAACGCCTATATCCGCAGTGGTTAGACCCAACCCGCCTTTAACGCGTGCATCGCGTAAAAACGGCACTACCATTTTAACTAACTGCGCCTCGGCAAAACGGTAAAACAAAAAGAAACTGATAACAATAAGAATATCCTTGCGCCGGAAAAATAAAGTCAGAACGCGGAAATATTCTGCCAGGAAATTTTTTGATTTGTCCCACGGTGCGCTAATATCCGTCTGGGGGTTGGGCAGGACAAAAGAATGGTAAATAAATAGAGCCAGAAAAACTGCAGCTACACCGATAAAAGAAAGCGACCAGGCGCTTGCAACCGGACAGCCGTAATTTTCCAGCATACCGGCCATAAACACCAGTCCGCCTTCGGCGATTATGGTGGCAATACGATAAAAAATAACGCGCACACCGACAAACGCCGCCTGTTGAGGTGTTTCGAGCCCCAGCATATAAAAGCCGTCGGCGGCGATATCATGTGTGGCGGAACAAAAAGCCATAATCCAGAACATCGCCAAGGTGTAACGTACAAAATCAGAAGCCGGTATGGTAAGGGCAACACAGGCCAGCGAACCGCCGATAGCCAGTTGCATAGCCAGGATCCAGAAACGCTTGGTGCGGAAAATATCGACAAACGGGCTCCACAGAGGCTTAATCACCCATGGGAAATAAAGCCAACTCGTATAAAAAGCTATTTCCTTATTAGACAGTCCCATATCTTTGTAAAGCACAACGCTGACCGCCATGGCAATCGTGTAGGGAACACTTTCGGCCAGATAGATAGATGGAACCCAAAACCAGGGACTCCGGGTTGAATTAGAATATTTTGCAGATTTTGATTTTATTCCGGACATGGTTATTCTTTTTTAATAAATTATTTATTTATATATTTTTTTTAACTGCGCGCCGGTAAAATAATGCGTCAGTATTTCTTCTACTTTAAATCCTTTGCCTGCCATAACCGCCGCGCCTATCTGGCAGAGGCCTACGCCGTGCCCCCAGCCGCCGCCATGAAAAACAAACCTCCCGATTTCTCCATTTGTGTTTCGTTCAGCGTCAACAACAAAAGCGCTGCTGAGAAGATGGCTCTCAGACAGCCACCGGCGGATTTCCAATTCCTTGCCAACGATAACCGTTTTTCGGGAACCTTCAATTTTCAGGCGATAGATTCTGCCGGATGGTCCGCGCGCCAGCGGCTCAATATTTTGCAGAACGCCAAAATCGAT
>Ga0074045_10006346_pt1 | contig 10171 bp, 9 predicted proteins | sample BogForMeECP23OM2_FD_94442 | JGI IMG/M metagenome (GOLD analysis project Ga0074045, IMG submission 94442) | Bog forest soil microbial communities from Calvert Island, British Columbia, Canada - Bog Forest MetaG ECP23OM2 | ecosystem: Environmental > Terrestrial > Soil > Wetlands ... | reverse complement strand
TGGCCTGCGACAAGTGCATTCCGGTCTGTCCCAACGACGCCAACTTCAGCTTCTCGATCCCGCTGGGCGACACCCAGGTCGAGCGCCTCACGCCGACGGAAGGCGGCTGGACGGTGGACGTTGTCGGCGCGCTCAGCGTCGTCAAGCCGCATCAGATCGGCGCCTTCGCCGATGTGTGCAACGAATGCGGGCACTGCGATATCGTATGCCCCGAGGACGGCGGGCCCTACAAGACGAAGCCGCTGTTCTTCGGCAGCGTCGCGGCTTTCGAGGCCGCGCCGAACCGCGACGGCTTCTTCGTCGAAGCGGGCGGGGGTGCGGTCATGCACGGGCGCTTCGGCGGAGAGGTCGTCCGGGTCGAAAGGAACGGCGCGCGCGTGCGCTACAGCGGCGAGGGCTTCGACGTGACCTTTGACCCGAGCGACGTGGCCGGCAGCGTCAGCGGCGCGGCCGACGCGCCGGTCGACCTCACGCGGCTCCGGATCATGCTGCCGATCCTCGACGCTGTCGCCAGTCCACAGGCAGTCAACTTCGTCAGCGCGGCGCTTAAGCGCGGCGCTCCGTAGGGCGGACCTCCGGCCTTCGGGCGGTCCTCGCCGCGCCGGCGCCCATTCAGCAGGCCATGACGCCGTTGAGGACCGCACGGACGTTCACGCGCCTTGCGCCGATCGGGTTCGGGTGGGGCGGGCCGAGGGCGGACGCTCCGCCGGACGCGGACGTCCCCTCCGCGGGTCGACCGTTCGCGGGCGCGGATTCAACGTTTTCAACGCTTTGTCGCGGGTTTCCCGGGCGTTCGATCCGCGGCGCGATTGCCTTCAACGCGTCGGTCCCGGGCTCGGCGCGCTCGGACGCGCGGGCCGGCGCCCGCGCCGGGGTTGGGCCGCGGGCCCGGGCGCAGAATCAATTGTTTCAGAGGGTTGCGGCGGGTTTTCCGGGCGATCGTCGCGCCTAAGCCGGAGGCCGAGCGACGGCGCGTTTCCATCGCGAGCGACCCTCGGATCAGGTCCAGGATCAAGTCCGGGGGGTGGCGATCCAGGGGTCGTCGGGCGCTCGACGTTCTCCTGGATCGCCACGTCGCCCTGCGGGCTCCTCGCGATGACGTCGCCCCTTAGGAGTTCCGGGCGATCGTCGAGCGGGCGCAGGCGGAGGTTGCTGGGGCTCGCGAATGGAAGCAAGTATAGGATCTTCCTGCGCCGCCTCCACGCGATCCGCGATTTCCGCCGCCATCGCAACTCCGGGCGCGAAGTCAATCCTTTCAGAGTCTTGCAGAGCGAATTCCGGGCGGCAGAACATTGCCGCGCCGAACGCCATCGCTCTTTCTGCGGGCGCCCCGAACTCCCCGACTGTGATCCGAGGGGGCGGCGCGGGGCGGCGCTTCTCGGCGGCGACGAACCCGTGATAGCGGTCGAGCTCGCGCACGATTCTCACCACCCGGTCGACCGCCTTGAGGTTCATGGTCCCCATGGCGCTGTAGGCCACCAGCAGCGCCTCGTTGAGACGGCTCACCTGGATCGCCACGAATTCTTGCGGTGGCGCCGGCATGTGGCGGGCGAGAATTTCACGGATGATTGCGCGCATCCGCTTCTCGCCCACGCCGATGCGCGCCGCGATCTCGGCGACCGAAACGCCTCGGTTCAGATAGTCGACGATCAGCTGCTCCCGCTTGAATTTTTTGAGCCGCGCCACGCGCGGGTCCGCTGGCGGATCGCCGAGCGCGTCCTCCGGGGTTTTCCGGAGGGGCGGCGTCCCGCCGCCCAAAAACTCGGCGCGCCCGTCCGCTGGCGGATTGCCGGGGCGCTCGGCGGAACGGCTTCGACACAATCGAACATGCGGCGTGCTCTCCTTCTAGTAAGGACAAAAGTAGAACACATGCGCCGGTATGGCAAGAATTTGTCGCCTTTTCCGTCGGCCGGCTCGCGCGCGAGGGAGGCCGTCCCGCTCTATCCTAACCCAACCGGAGATCGTTCCCGTCGCGCTCTATCCTTTCGCCGCCCAGTCGAGGCCCTGCTCCAGCCGGTCGTCGCCCCAGAAGAGCTCGCCGTCCTCCGTCACGAGGCTGGGGGCGCCGAAAATCCCGATCCCCGCGGCGCGGGCGCATTCGGCCCTGAGCTGCGCCTTCAAGGCGTCGTTCCCGGCGCGGGAAAGAACTGCTTGCGGATCGAGGCCGAGCTCCGCGACGAGCCCGGCGATTCGCCCGCGGTCGGCGATCGAGAGGCCCTCGCCGAATTCGGCCGCATAGACCTTTCGGCTGAATTCGGCGCGGCTCTCGCCTTCGAGGGCGAGGGCGACCCGCGCTGCGAAAAGGCTGTTCTGCGGAAAGGGCTCGGGGCGGCGGAACGGCAGGCCCGCCGCGGCGCAAATGCGCTCGAGGTCGCGCCACATGTAGCGGCCCTTGTTCGGATAGAGGTTGAACGGCGAGTCACGCCAGCCCTGGGCGGCGAAGATCGGTCCGAGCAGGAACGGTCGCCAGACGAGGGCGACGCCGCGCGCCGCAGCCAGCGCCGCGACGCGCATCGCCGCCGGATAGGAATAGGTGCTGGCGAACTCGTACCAGAATTCCGCTGCGGCCATGACGCCCTCCATCGCTCAGGAAAGTCGCATGGGCGCCGCGCGGACGAAAGGCCGCTGCACGCAAAAAAAACCGCCCCGTCCGAAGACGGGGCGGGCGCGAAAGGAGGTCGCAAACGACCTCAAGGAGATCCGTGATCAGCTCCGCCCGTCACGTCATTGCGGATTTGCGGCCGGCGCCGCCGGCGTGGCCGCGGCCGGCGCCGCGCTCTTCTTCGCCTTGTGCGACTTGGTCTTGTGCGACTTGGCCTTGTGCGACTTCATCGGCGCCTTGGCCGAGGCGTCGGCCGGAGCGGCAGCCGCGGGCGCGCCGGCGGCGGGCGCCGCATTCTGGTCGGTCTGGGCGAGGGCGGCGAGGGGCGAAAGGGCGAGGGCGGCGCTGAGGCCGATGGCGGCGAATTTCTTGAGCATTGAGAGTCCTCTCTCCGTGTCGGGCTCGTCGGCCCGCGGTTGTTCACGAGGAGAGGTTGCACTCCCGTGGATGAATTGGGGATGAACGGTCGCCTTACGCGAAAGACGCCCCCGCTTTGCGGCCGCGACGCTTATGCGGCTCCCTCCGCCCCATCCGTCCCCCGGACAGGGCGGAGGCCGCCCGCGCGGGAAGAAGCTCACATCTTCTGCTGCATCTCGCCGCTCTTCATCGTGTCCGACTTCATGTTCGTCTTCATCATCGGCTTTTTGTGCATGGTATGATGGTTCATCATCGGCTTCTTCGGCGCCATGGTCTTGTCGGACATGGTCCCGCCGGACGTATCCGTCTGGGCGAAGGCGACGACAGGCGAAAGGGCGAGCGCGGCGACGAGGCTCGCGGCGGCGAAAGCTTTCAGCATAGGATTCTCCCTGGCGAGCCGTTGGGGCTCTGGGTTCCTTCGCTGCAAAAGCGATCGCTGTTACGCGTCGTGGCGAAAGATTGTTCGAAATTCGGCGGCTGCGGCGAGACGGCCCGTTTGACGGGGCGCAAGGCGGACCGCTATGGAGCGGGCCCATGTCGCACAACAGTTTCGGCCATCTCTTCCGGGTCACCACGTTCGGCGAGAGCCACGGGGCGGGGATCGGCTGCGTCGTCGACGGCTGCCCGCCGCGCCTGCCGCTGGAAGCCGCCGACATCCAGGCAGACCTCGACCGGCGCCGGCCGGGCTCGTCGCGCTTCACCACGCAGCGGCGGGAGCCGGACGAGGCGCGCATTCTTTCCGGCGTCATGACCGACGACGCGACCGGGCGGCAGGTCACGACGGGAACCCCGATCGCCGTGTTCATCGAGAACGTCGACCAGCGCTCCAAGGACTACGGCGAGATCAAGGACAAGTACCGGCCCGGTCATGCCGACTACGCCTATGACGCCAAATACGGCATTCGCGACTATCGCGGCGGCGGCCGGTCGTCGGCGCGCGAGACCGCCGCGCGAGTGGCGGCCGGGGCGATCGCGCGTAAGGTCATCCCGGGCGTGACGATCCGCGCCGCGCTCGTCCAGATGGGCAAGCTCAGGATCGACCGGCAAAACTGGGACTGGGACGAGGTGGCGAAAAACCCGTTCTCCTGCCCGGACGCCGCCGCGGCCGGCCGCTTCGCCCACTATCTCGACGCCATCCGCAGGGCGGGCTCGTCGGTCGGCGCGGTGCTGGAAGTCGTCGCCGAGGGTGTTCCGGCCGGGTGGGGCGCGCCGATCTACGGCAAGCTCGACGGGGAGCTGGCGAGCGCGCTGATGAGCGTCAACGCGGTCAAGGGCGTCGAGATCGGCGACGGCTTCGCCGCGGCCGAGCTCACCGGCGAAGACAACGCCGACGAGATGCGGGCTGGAAACGACGGGCGGCCGCGCTTTCTCTCCAACCACGCCGGCGGGATTCTCGGCGGCATTTCGACCGGCCAGCCGATCGTCGTGCGCTTCGCCGTCAAGCCAACGTCCTCGATCCTCACCCCGCGCCTGACCGTCACCCGCGCGATGGAGGAGACCGAGATCGTCACCAAGGGCCGCCACGACCCCTGCGTCGGCGTCCGCGCCGCGCCAATCGCCGAAGCGATGGTCGCGTGCGTGCTGGCGGACGCGTTTCTGCGCCATCGGGGGCAGGTGGGCGGGTAGGCCCATTGACGCTGCGCGCCTACACCTTCTTCCCGCAAGCGGGGGGAGGGGCGACGCCTTCATCTTCCCCTCGCGCCCGCATAGTCTGATACCGGCTTTTTCCAGCGGAGGCGCGAATGGCGGGACACGACATCGAGGTGACGCGGCGGGACGTGTTGATCGGCGCCGCGGGCGGGCTGGCGCTCGCGGCGGTCGACGCAAGCCCGGCGCTGGCGCAAGGCGCGACGGTCTCGGGCGCCGTGTTCGAGGACCGCGACGGATCGGGCGCGGCAAGCGCCGCCAATCCCGGCCTGCCGGGCGTGCTCGTCTCCAACGGCCGAGACGTCGCCGTCACCGGCGCGGACGGGCGCTACACGCTGCCGCTGCCGGACGAAGCGACGATCTTCGTCGTGAAGCCCGCGGGCTTCACGCCGCCGCTCGATCCCGCGACCAACCTGCCGCGCTTCTATCGCCATCATCAGCCGAACGGCTCGCCGGCGTCGCTGAACCTCCTTTATGAGGGGATCGCGCCCACGGGGGCCATGCCGGCCTCGCTCGATTTTCCGCTTCTGCGCCAGGAGGAGCCGAAGGCTTTCGACGTCGTGCTCGTGACCGACCCGCAGCCCGAGACGGAGGCCGAGGTCGATTTCGTCCGCGGGGACCTGATCGAGGCGCTGGCGCACACCGACGCCAGGTTCGGCCTCACCGCGGGAGACGTGCTGTTCGACGACCTGTCGCTCTATCCGCGCTTCAACGCCATCATCGGCACGATCGGGCTGCCCTGGTGGAACATCGGCGGCAACCACGATCTCAATTTCGAGGCGCCGGACCGCAAGTACAGCCGCGAAACCTTCAAGCGCGTCTACGGGCCGAATTACTACGCCTTTTTCTACGGTCCGACGCTGTTCCTCATGCTCGACAACGTCGACTATCTCGGGCCGGACCCGACGAAGCCGCGCGCGTCGGGCAAGTACGAGGGCCGATTCGACGAGGCGCAACTCGACTTCGTGCGAAACGTTCTCATGCATACGCCCGACGACACGCTGATCGTCGCCGTGATGCACATTCCGCTCAAAACCTTCCTCGGAACGGACGCCTATCAGAACACGGCCAACATGGAGGCGCTCCTCAAGCTCATCGAGGGGCGAAAAGCTACGGTCAGCTTCTCCGGCCATACCCACTCGACCGAGCACCATTATTTCAGCGCCGCCGACGGCTGGACCGGCGGAGCGCCGCACCACCATCACGTGCTGACGGCGCTGTCGGGCTCGTGGTGGAGCGGACCCTTCGACCATCGCGGCGTGGCGAGCGCCGACAGCTGGGACGGAACGCCGAACGGCTTCCACATCCTCTCGGTCGACGGGACCGGCTACACGACCCGCTTCGTGCCTGCCAAGGAGCCGAACGGCCGCCAGATGCGGCTCTCGATCTTGAGCCGCTTCCACGGGATCAGCCGGGAGGCCGACCTGGATTTTCGGCAGGAGGCGCTGCTCGGCTCGCCCGTGCCGCGCGCGGCGATCGGCTCCTCGACGCTGATCGCCAACGTCTTCGACGGCGGGGAGAAGACGAAAGTGACGGCGAAAATCGGCGACCGGCCGCCCGTCGAAATGAGGCGCGAGTCCCGGCCCGATCCGTTCGTGGAAGAAGTGTTCGCCCGCAACGAGGCGACCAAGAAGGCGTGGGTGAAGCCCCAGAACTCTTCTCACCTTTGGACCGTCCGCCTGCCCCGCGACCTCGCGCCCGGCGCCTATCGGGTCGAGGTGGAGGCGGTCAACGAATACGGAAAGGTCGTGACGGGGCGGCTGGCGCTGGAGGTGACGTAACCCTTCGCCTCGCTTGCGCGGGGGGTCATCGCCCGATTGCGGCGAACACGCCCGCGAACTGGCAGGCGGCGGCGGCGGCGACGAAGGCGTGCCAGATCGCGGTCTGGAACTTCAGGCTTTCCCACAGATAGAACGCCACGCCGACCGAGTAGACGACCCCGCCTGCGAACACGAGCGCAAGCGAGTCCATCGGCAGCGCGTTGATGAGCGGCCTGGCGGCGAAGATCGCCGACCAGCCGAGACCGAGATAGAGGCGGACCGCGAACCGGTCGAGCCGGCCGGGCAAAAAGACTTTCAGCGACGCGCCCAGGAGCGCGGCGACCCACACAGCGATCGCCAGCGCCACGAGGCCGAGCGAGGCGCGCGCCTGGGACAGAAGCGCGGTGTAGGTGCCGCAGATCATGAGGTAGATCGAAGCGTGGTCGAAGCGCCGGAGAATCGCCTTGGCGCGCGACGGCGGCGTCATGTTGTAGGCGCAGGAGAAGCCGAACAGTAAGAAGAAGCCGGCGGCGTAGGCCGCCATCGCGAGCCCGTCGCCGACCGCGCCGCGCAGAGCGATCTTCTGGAACAGCACGGAGAAACCGATGACTCCGGCGATGATCGCAATCGCATGCACTGCAGCGTCGGCGATAATCTCGCCGTGGCTGTATTCGCGATGACTGCGGAACAGATGCGGAATATTCGAAGACACAGGCCAATCCCCGAGGCGAGCGCCGGCGAAGGGTGAAATGCAATCATGGCGAAGGCATGAATGTCAGTCTTCCGCCGCGTAATTTCCCTCAGGAGGACGGCGACCGCGCTGCGCAAGGGCGGCAGGGATTCGTCGCCTATTGACCGCAAGAGAGCGATTTCGCTCCCGAGGTGCGTCCGAGCGCAAGCCCCAATCGCACTCGCCATCTACCCGTTCAACTGCAGATCACGTTCACCAGCGCCTGCTGTCCGCCGCGCACGGCCGCCGCCGCGCGCTGCAGCGCTGCGGCCAGAGCGGCGGGATGATCGACCCGCTCGCCATGGCCGCCATGCGCCTCGACGATCCGCTCGAATGCCGGGTTCGGCAGTTCGGCCAGCAGCCTTCCGTCGGCCTGCGCCGCCACGCCGGTGCGGTACATGTCCAGCGTTGCGCGCCGCACCGCGCCGTACAGCCCGTTGTTGTAGATCACTGTCAGCGTCGGCAGCTTCTGGCTCTCGGCGATGAAGTGGCAGGCGGTCGGGTTGGCGAACATGTATGCGCCGTCGCCCAGGAGCGCGACGACCTGCTTCTGCGGCGACGCCAGCTTGATGCCGAGCGCCGCGGGGAAGCCCCAGCCCAGGCCGCCGGCGGGGCTGATGCTGAACAGGCTGCCCGGCTGGTCGAGCGGACAGTACTCCTGGCGGAACGAATACTCGTTCACGACCAGTGTGTCGGGCTCGATGATCGCGTGCAGGCAGTGGTTGAGCCAGGCCAGGTTGATCGTCTCGGCGCGACTGGCCGTCTCGATCTCCGCCGCCCAGCCGGCGCGCAATTGGGACGAGCGCGCCGCCAGCCGGTCTCGCCGTGCGTCGAGCTCCGCGGCGTGCGGTATGGCGCGCTCGGCCAGGGCCGGCTCCAGCGCGTTCAGGAACGCCATCAGGCTGGAGGTGATCGTCAGGTCGGAGCGGAAGCTGCGCATCGGATAGCGCTGATACAGCGGGTCCTCCCCGACCTGGATGATTCGCGCGTCCGCGGCTGGGCTGGCGAGGCTGGGGATCCACGGCACGTCGCTCTCCAGCACCAGGATCAGATCGGCCTCGGTCAGCAGCGATCCCGGCGCCCCGCCCTGGAACATCGGATGCGCGCCTGAGATGGCGAAATGGCGCGGATTGAACGGCACGACGGGAAGAGCGAAGCGCTCGGCCAGGCGCGTCAGCAGCACGGCCTCGTTCGGGTTGCGGCCGAGCTGGCCGGTGATGATCAGCGGATGCGTTGCGGCGGCGATCCATTCCGCCGCACGTCCGATATCGGCCGTGGCGGCGCGCGGCGGTTCGGGCCTGGCGCGCGGCTTGCGCGGGGCGTCGGCGCGCGCTTCGAGTTCCTCGGCCAGCACTTCGCGGGGGAGCGCCAAATAGACCGGGCCGGTCGGCGAGGCCTGCGCCAGTTCCAGCGCGCGGTCTACGACCTCCGCGACCTGGTCGCCGCGGCGCATCTCGTAGTCCCATTTGACGAACTCGCGCAGCATGCCGGCCTGGTCGAACATTTCTTGCGCCCAGTGGATGTAGACGCTGCGCGCGCCGTGCGGACCCTCCTCGGTGATCGGCGTGCGGCCGGAGGTCAGCAGCAGCGGAACGCGATCGCGGCTGGCGTCGATCAGCGCGTTAATCGAATTCGCGAGACCGACGTTGACGTGCAGCATGACCGCTTGCGGCCGGCCGGTGACCAGGGTGTAGCCGTGCGCCATCGCGACCGCGACGTGCTCGTGCGGAACCACCATCGGGCGCGGTGCCGGGCGGTTGGCGCCACCGGCGCGGGCGAACGCCTCGACGATCGGGGCGAAGTCGGTGCCGGGGTTGACGAACAGGTGGTCGATCCCGTGCGCGGCGAGCGCGTCCAGGTAGTCCTCGGCCGCGATGCGCCGCGGTGTTTGGGTGTCCATGCGTGGCGGCTCCTGCGTGCGGCTGCATGCTGGCGTGCGATGGGGGCGGCGTCAAAGCATGTGTTTGCTCGAGAAAAGGCGCTCGCGGCGCGACGCCCGGCATGAACCGCACGCCTGACCAGCGGTTAACGCCGCGGCAGCACGAGGGGGCGGCGCATCTGCGTCGCGTCGAACTCGACAGGAAAATCGGCGTCGCTTCGGACGGGATCGAAATCGACGCCCCGCGAGGCGGAGCCAAACAACTCAAGCCGGCGAACGCCATCCTGTCGGCATAGCGGAGCGATGTTGGGGAGGTTCTGCTCGATCGATGCGTGCATGGGTCGGCGTCTGAAGCGCCCCTCAAGACCCTGTCCCCTGACTTGGCTTGATTCACGAGGGCCGACGTCTCCGCTCTTAAGGCTTCACACGATCGGCTCCGTCGAGTCGCCCGGCAACAGGCCCTCGGGCGTCTGGGAAAAACTCCAGACGTCTCCGTCCTGACGGTCGAACACCCAGACCACATCGTAGCGTTGTCCCGGCCACTTTGCCGGAACGCCCGACGGGCTGCCCAGGATCAGGCTCGCGATCTCGGGGATCGCCTCGTGCTGCCACGCGATCAGGACGACGCCGCCCGCGGCCTTCGCCGCCGCGACGAGGCGAGCCTCCTCGCCTTTGAGGAACGTCGCATCGATCGGGAGCTTCAGCGCCTCGCTGAGCGGCGCGATCGTCTGCTGGGGCCTCAGGCTCTCCGACCCCGAGGCGAACAGGCGCGCCGGCCGCGCCAGATGAGGAGCGAACTGGCCGCTCGGAGGGTCGAAAAGGCCAACGAGCGCCGCTGCGCGCTTCCAGCCCGTTGCGGTCAGCGCCTTCGGATTCTCGGCTCCCTCGGGCATCACGCCGGGTTCGCCATTGGGCTTCTCGGCGTGGCGGATGACCATGATCTTGGCCATCTTCGTTCAGCAATTCTAAAAGAAGGGCATTTTTTGGGATTCACAAATCAGGGGAAACATGATTCACGCTAGGAGTCTGTCCAAATAGTGTCCGGCGTTGCGGCGATTTGGAGGATATCGGCGTCTCTGGACACGGATTTGGCCGGTTTGGGCGGGTTGGCGGGGTTCAGGCGGCTGGGAGCTTGG
>Ga0074045_10006345_pt1 | contig 10172 bp, 10 predicted proteins | sample BogForMeECP23OM2_FD_94442 | JGI IMG/M metagenome (GOLD analysis project Ga0074045, IMG submission 94442) | Bog forest soil microbial communities from Calvert Island, British Columbia, Canada - Bog Forest MetaG ECP23OM2 | ecosystem: Environmental > Terrestrial > Soil > Wetlands ... | reverse complement strand
GGCGCCGTAATGTATTATTTTAGGTGGGGCGCAAATCCGGGGTGAGGTCTATCATTTGCGGTGTGCTGCTGCGGAGCGCTTGTTAGATCTTACGGGTTAGCAAACGCTCTCAAACCGGATTGGCAGGGGTCCATTGACACACACTCGGCAGGAAAGGATAAAAATCTATTTTGCAGATCCGTTTTTCTCGGAGGCTGAGAGAGACTGGATACGAGCCACCCGGGCAGGAGAGAGTGAAGGCGCCGTAGTGAATGCGATGATCGAGTGTTCGTGCGATCGGATTGTGCGGAGCAGGGAGGAGTTGATGGAGCTCATAAAGACCCATTCGGGAATACAGACAGTGGGCAGTGCACATGAATGATCCTGTCAAAAGATGTCCATGGGTGGATCTGAGCAAGCCCGAGTATGTGGAGTACCATGATCAGGAATGGGGTGTTCCAGTTTATGATGACCGGCGCTTATTTGAGTTCCTCATTCTGGAGGCCTTTCAGGCAGGGCTTAGCTGGTATACGATCCTGAAGAGAAGGAATAGCTTCCGTATTGCCTTCGACTGGTTCGATCCCGAAAAGGTGGCCCGCTATGATGAGGCCAAAATCCAAGAACTCCTTTCAAATCCTGGGATTATCCGCAACCGTGCAAAAGTTCTTTCTGCAGTAAATAACGCAGGAAGGTTCCTGGAAGTTCAAGAAGAATTCGGAAGTTTTGGGACCTGCATCTGGGGCTTTATCGATAATAAACCTATTGTGAATGTGATCCGGAAATTGGAGGATTATCCTTCGAAGAGTCTAGAATCCGAAACGATCAGCAAGGCTTTGCGAAAGAGGGGCTTCTCTTTCGTTGGACCCACGATAGTTTACGCTCACATGCAGGCCACCGGAATGGTGAATGACCATGCAGTTGACTGTTACCGAAGGCGTGAGATCATAGCCATGACCACGGAATCAATCCTGGACGAGGGACGGCATAAAGCCGAGCAGGACAGAGTGAAGGAGCCGTAGTAAATGCCATGATCGAGTGTTCGTGTGATAGGATTGTGCGGACATGGGAGGAGCGTCTGGAAGCAATTTTTCATCTCTTGTGAGCGGTTACTGCTCACGGGCCGATTTTGCCGGGATGAGGAGAGTGGGAGAAACCCAGATTCTCGTACGCCCCCCTACTCTGCTTGCGCCGGGTCCTGTTGAAAATAGAGCTTCAGTTCCTCATAGAGCTCTGGGTGTTTCCTTTTCAACTGGACGGGCTTTTCGAAGAAACACTCGGTGGCAACAGCAAAAAATTCCGCCGGGTTGGTGGCGCCGTATTGATCCAGCACTGTGGAACGGCCCTCTTCTGCGTCCTTCTGCAACTCTGCGTAGTCTTTTCCCAATATCCGGGCCCAGGCGACATACATCGATCGGTGGGGCAGGGGCGGAGCCCCGTTTGCATGGCCGCTTTCGGTGTCCAGTTGATGAGCGAATTCGTGCAGGACCACATTGTGCCCATCATGAACATCCCCGGCATTGGCTCGAACATCATCCCAGGATAAAATCAGCGCGCCGCGACTCCAGGATTCCCCGAGATGTACTTGCTTTGTTTCGCCATAGTAACCAGGGGCAAGTTCCAGGTATCCTTTCGCTATGAATGCGCTGGGATAGACAAGAATTGAGTAGAGTCCTGGATAATAATCGGTTTCCCGGTGCAGCAGCAGGATACAGGCCTGAGCGGCCACGGTGACTTTGATCTCATCGGTCACCTCCAGCCCTCCGCAACCCTCAAAATTCTTTTCGGCGAGGAAAACAAGGATATGCCCCTGGATCTCTTTTTTGTCCGCCCCGGATAACCGGTGGTAGATGGGCACATTCTTTTCGATTATTTCGAGCCAGGCAGGCGGAAAAGGCTGGTTTCGAAGTTTTTCCCGCTGCCGCTTTTTGAAGCCAAACATGTCACCCGCAAGCTCCGCTGTTATGATCTCGCCATTAAAATTAGTTTACTTATAGGATAAGCACAATACGGAATATGTAACCAACTCGGAGCTGGTTCAGTGTGAAGACCCCGGTGGCTGATTGAGCTTCTATCCATCTGGCGGGAAACAATTCCCCCGACGGGCCGCTGGAAACAGCATGGGTTTTCACCATCGTAAGAATTTATTAAATTATCTCAAGCTTCGGTGTGAGGGAAAAACATCTATGAGTACAAAGACTAAACCGTTTTAATGTACCGGCAACTTACCGGGACCAGTCCCCCACCGGTGATGGTAAAAGCCTGAGAAAAGCCATGCGGGTTGGCTGACCAGCCCGGTAACACAGCCCAATCTTCTCCAGTCTTTGCGCCGGCCAGGCAGCCAGATCGCGGCACATCCGAAGATTATCATCCATGCTTGTGATATGAAATCAAAAGCTTCCAAATTCTTAATCCATGTCTGGCCCGGGAGTAACCGGGAAAAATGTTGCTGCATGTAGACGAAACGCCTTGCTCCCTTGTCTCTAAGGCAAAATCAAATGAATTACCCGAACCGCATCCAATCAGAAAGGAATGAGGAGTTGAAAATGAAACTGCTGGTTTTTAGTGTCTGTTTGGCCCTTTTGTCCGTCTTCACAGCCGTCAATGTAAGCGCCCACCCTCCTTGCGGAAAGGTCTGGGTCGAAGGCCACCGCAACAAACACGGGAAATGGATTGAGCCTCACTGGAAACATCAGCACTGGGTTCCAGGCCATAATGACCACCATGGCAAATGGATTCCGGGGCACTGTAGCTAATTTTACTTCAGACCTTTAGTTCTCTTTCCGACAATATCACTGAGGTATTCTGCCTCCTCAGAGAGCCGTGAGTAGGGCCAATTGTGGCACCTTCCTTCTCGGCTCTCACCATTTTAGCGGGTTCATAATATGAGCTGTGGGAGCGAAGAAAAAACTTATACCCCAAGATCCCAACTGTTCGATAGGATCGGAGCTGAAAAGCGGACGCTGGGGAAAAAACAAAGCCAAAGTGAGGGGAAAACATGGTAGCCTTTGAGTTTGAGATGACGCAGGAATCCCAATTGGCATGTTGCTTTATTCGAAACTGCATAGCATCCAAATCAGGACTAGAGAAGCTCGGTATCTTGAGCTCTCACCGAGATAGAAATGTAGACTTTAGGGCAGCGCCATTTGATTAGAATATGTAACTGGCCGTCAAAGGGGAAAGGTTAAACAAAACATACGAGCACAGCCTGCTGCGCTCATGTTCTTCTAAGGAAAGGAGATGGGTATGTCGTTTTTCATGCTGCTTCTCGCGTTCGCACCGTGGCTTTCGTTTCTTCTTATTGCCCGTGACAGTCTGTTTCGTCTCAAACTCGGGTTGGTGGTTGCGTTGGTGTTGTGTGTGGTCATGGGTATTACCCGGTTGCACAGGGGTGTCATCCTATGGGCGGGTCTGCTCTTTTTCACATACGCCACGGTGGCAGTGGCGCTGCTCAACAACATGTGGATCGCGCAGCACATGGGTGTAATGGCCAACGGGGCACTGGCTGTCTCCACCTGGCTAACCATTGCCATCAAGAAGCCATTTACCCTGGACTACGCGCGAGAGCACACCGACCCGTCGCTCTGGGATCACCCGCTGTTCATCAGGACGAATGTCGTCATAGCTTCGGTCTGGGGCCTGACCTTTTCAGTGAACACCATTTTGGCCTGGGGGAAGATTGAGCATTTTATCCTGTCCGAACTTGGTTATGAAGTTATCACATATACCTTGCTCATCGGAACGGTGGCCTTCACGACATGGTATCCGAATTATGTTCGACGCAGACGAGAACTGGAAGAACGTGGACTTGCAAGCCGGCAACTCGGATAGGACGACTATTCTGCAGCTATGTCTTACTCGCTGGGGTGTCGATAATCTGGGAGGACTTCATGAAGCTCGGGGGAAAATGACTGACGGCCTTTATCCCCTTTCAAGAAGGCGGTCAACCCTGCCGTTCACCGATTCACAATCAATTGTGCAAAGCCGGTTCAAAGATGCCTGGAAACTATTGAGGGGGCCTTGCCCTTTGCTGTTGCTGTTGTGCTCTCATCCTCTCCATCATGTCGGCCCTTATATCGTCTCTTGTGATGAAGCCATCGCCGTTTCTGTCCAACCGCCTGAATTGTTTTTCGTAAAAGGCCATCCATTCGCTTTTGCTGATCCTCCCGTCATGATTGGTATCCATGTCCTGGAACATCCTATCGATCATCTGCTCCATTCGAGGGTCCCTGTCCGCCGGCGCTCCTCCTCGAGGCGGGGGCGACTGCTGTGCCTGTGCAAAAAGGAAACCGCCGTAAACCATAAGTATGATACCAACCACGATAGGAATTACTTTCCATCGAGCCATCCAACTTTCCTTTCATCACGCAGGCAAAATTAGCCGCATAATTCAGCAGAATTTGCCATAACGTGTAAAAATCAATTCTTTGCCGTCATTGCCGCCAAATCATCAGGCCATATAAGCTGCCCCGGGGAGCTTGCAGACCGGCCGGCACAGTGTATTCCTCAGCCCTCACGGTTCATTGCCACCTTCAAAGCGCTCAAGCGCTTAAAGACACCCGGTTTTTTCAGGGGCAAGGTCTTCGATACACCCATCCAGGAGTCCACATCTTGGGTGATCGCTTTTCCCGCACCGAAAATTCCCGAACCCGTGATGCACAGCTATTAGCCCTTTCGCATGGGGCGTTCCATCCTTTCCGAAAGGGTCACGACGACCTCGACTGACCTCGTTTCGGAGCGCTGCTCGCGAAGAGATCCTCCACGATTCGGGCTGTCGTCAGGCTCGCCTCAAATCATTCATACCGCGCAAACTTGACCTTTGGACCGCTGCCGAAGACGGAAGCAGAGGTTTAGACCTGAAACCGTGAGAAACTGATGGCGACAGTGGCCCTTTAGTCAGGCTCTTTAATAACCGCCATTAATATACGGCGAGTAAGGATAATACCCATAATAGGGGTAGCTCCCATAATATGGGTAGCCTCCGTAATACGGATAGCCCCAAGCGCCCCAGTAGTAGTACGGCCACAGCCCGGCGCCCCACCACCAGCCAGGGCCCCAGCCGTAGCCGCCATAATACCCGCGACCGCCATAATACCCGCGACCGCCGTAATACCCGCGGCCGCCGTAATACCCGCGGCCGCCATACCCGTGACCGCCGCCATACGCGTGACCGGCACTATACCCGTGACCGCCGCCGCCGCCACCATGACCGCCGCCACCTCTGGATGCATAACTGGTAGATGCAAGCATCAGGGCGGCAACTACCACCAGGACTACCGAAAAGACCTTAAATAAGCGCTTCATGGCTTTTCTCCTTGAAACCGGCTATTTCTAGGCATTCGAGCATAAACGCCTCATGGTTCGGGATAAGCACGGCAACGGACCGGGAGAAAAGCCCCCAAACGTTGCCGTTATCATCTGAACGTATATTAAACACCGCCTGCGTCGGGCGCTTGGCCCTGTGAGGTTTAAACTCCGTGGCGGGGACTGATCACCCGTTTCAGGCGCTAAACTGCTATTTTAAATAGAGACGTATGGCCTGGCGCTTTTGTCTACTAAAAGTCAGAAAAATATTTACTGGAGAGCGTTTTGAAACTCAATCTCCATAAACACGCATTCAATGCACGAAATGCCAACCGGCATTTGGGAACCGGTTACTTCCCGGGGGCTATAATGCGGCTTTACTGGTGTTCTGTCCAATAATTCCTTGCTGATTGGCCGGAATTTGCCTATCATTAAGAGTTTGATTTCCCGTTCGGGCAAAGCGGGCTCTCATTGCGCACTCTTCAGTCTCCTTCCCCATTTATTGCAGCCCGCAGAACGTTGGAGCACTTGAAAGTAACCACCTTCTTGGATGGCAGCGTGATCGGCTTGCCAGTCTGGGGATTTCTGCCATTGCGTTCATACTTTTCTTTCACTGAAAGTTTTCCAAATCCGCTGATGAGAACATCTTCGCCGTTTTGCAGGGACTGTTTAATCAGCTCAAAAAGTGTGTCGATTATCTGGGCTGATTAAGTCTTTGTGAAAATGTTTTTGGCAAAGAGTGCTTCCACGATTTGGGCTTTGGTGAGAGTCATGGATTGCTCCAAAACTTGAACGTGGGCAAATAGGGGATGAGGGATGACACCGCACTGGCTGTCAGGAGGCAATCTGCCTCCACATACTTACCGGCCTGGAGGTATTTTCCCCTCGGGGGTCCTGTCAACTTCTCTTGAAGGGGGTATTTTCTCACGTGAGGGCGCCTGGCCGTCGTTTACTACTCCCTGCAATGTGCTCTGCCCGTTGTCGATATTGCTTATTTCGGGTTTAAGCCCGTCTGACCGAGATGGTGATTCTGCTCTCTTTGAGTCAGAAATTACCAATAGTTGTTTCTCGTTATCTATCGCCCAATTACCTGCTCTGGATAGAAAGCTCTGGCCCAAAAGGAGTGGGCCGGTTACTGGAGCTATGACAGCAGGGACATTGGATATTTTGAATCCGCCAACCTCCAGTTCTCTGATCTTAAATCGAGACCCCTTCAAAATGGAACCATCGGCTAATCTGTATTTTTGACCTGGCAAAAAATCTTTCTCGCTGATTGTACCAGATCGCATAAGAGTAAGGGCAACATCGGCGGGGATGGTCACTTCTGATGCTCCAGTGTCCAAGATGAAATTTAGAGTAATGACGCTGTTAATTCGGACTGGAAGGACGTACACACCTCCTTGCTTCTGCAGGGGAATCTCTATGGCTAAAACCTGTCCTGCAAAAAGGCAAAGGACTAATGGAATAAATACCAGACACTTTCTGGACATGGCACCCCATCCGTTTGGAGAGGCAGGCAAGATCAACAGACACCTACAGATTAATTACAGCTGAAAGTGCGCGCAATGGAACGGGAAAAATATTACCTGTGCGACTCCTAGGGGTAGCAAATCCTGATAACCAGCAGCCGCTGATTTCAAAAAAGTTGATCCGAGGTGTCTGTCGGTCCCCTGATCATGGTATCGATGACCTGAGCTGATTCTCTTTTCGAGAGACCGTTTTTGGCGGAAAGTTCTTCCACGATTTGGGCTTTGGTGAGAGTCATGGATTGCTCCAAAACTTGAATATGGGCGGCTTTTTGTGGGATGAGGTATGATACCGCACTGGCGGTCAGGAGTCAAGGATGGAGCACGCCGGCAGTTAACTCGGGGATTGAATGGATCGAGCGAAATCAATCGATGATCGCGATCCAAGGCGCCTGTGGGAGCCTTGCCAGTCTGAATGTAATCGGAATCCGTCAATGCGGGCGGGAAGCCGGAAAAAGATTGGGGTGCCACTCTGGAGCCGTCTTTTCATTCAAGCAGTTTGTTGGCTATGGTTTGAGACATGTGTTCCGGCCAGACTTTCTCACCGGCGGGAATACTTCTGCTTGTCGGCTTGTTCAAAAAAAGTGCGGAAAGGCTGGAAGGATCAACTGTCTTTGACTAACAGCCCTATGTGGCAGCTTTCCCCCAGCTCGATCTTGTTATCTTCAACAAATTTCAGGACTTCATTCAGATCTCGGAACTTTGCAGCATCCTCCTGGTCATGCACTAGTTTCCTGCATGGATCATAATACCCTGTTGGAAGCAGATCCGGTCGCGTAGTTGTGCACAAAATAAAGTAGCTCTTTGCAGAAGTGTTCAGTATCACGAAATGGACCCTTCCAGATGAGTTCGATGCACATTGATACTGTTCAATTGAATTCTCAAAATTGTTTCGCCATTTTGAATTGCTGGTTCATGGTCCTTCATCTTTTTACAAATTCCCCACCATGGGGAAATAATTTCTGACTCAATGTATCGGCTTCATGTTTCGATCATGTTGCGGGCTTGTTTCATTTTCTAAAATTTACAACTTTTGGCATTTATCTGGATGCATCCGTACGCAAAAAAAGAAGTGGGAAAAGATTTGGGGATTCACCCTGGAACCGTATTTTCACGCGAGCAGTTTGTTGGCTATGGTTTGCAGACCGGTGTTTTCCCTGTGTGAAAATCCGTCTGAGAAAATTTTCCAAAATCTGCTAAAAGGCGCCCCGCAGCAGCCCACGGCAAATGATAGACCCTACCCCGGATTTGCGCTGCATCTGAAATCACAAGCTATGGCGCCTTTCTCACTTCCGCTTTTTGTCTAAATCGCTCGCCTCAATTTGTTGGACGTGTTGGACATGCTTGGGGAGTTGTGCGCCCTGATCGGCGCTGGCGAGGGCTGTAGAACCAAGCGGGCGCGCTTGGGACTGGCCCCGCGTTTCACCCGCTCGTCGTATGGAATGCCGGTTCGACCGTGTCCATCTACGCGCATTAGAATGCTTCTTCATGCCCCGGAGGTTCACGCATCATCGAGCTTGTCCCCATTAGAAGAGTCGCGCCGGAAAGTCTCTTGATCGCAATCGCCGCCCTTTCCCTCTGCACCATGAAATGACTATGCACAGCGATCAGGGCCAGCGCGCCCTGTTGTGCGCCGCCATAGCACCTCCATGCTCGTTTTGCATCTAATTATGGTAAACCGCGACATTGAATTGGCATGTCTCCGACATGCCGTTCTTTCCTACTGAGCCAGACTTTGTTAAGTCTATCTCAGTAAGTGGAAAATCTGCCAAAATGTGGAAAATTCAAATTGAGTCATTTCCATAACTTACGTACTGATGAAGAGTTCGTGAAGCTCGGGGAAAATGACTACGAATCCGTAGGTCGGGTGTTAGAATCACCCTGGGCGCGTAAGTAAAATAAAGGGGTTAGCCGGAAGGCACTTCGCCCCATTTTCTTTCCTGTGCATGTCCTGTGCACGGAATCAAATTGGGCGCCTTTTCTCCCATCTCACCGTACCCGGGCAGATCTCCCCCCTTACCGGCACTCCGAACAGCGCACAGGAAGCGTCAGGATGCCCCTGAATTCGACGATCTCACCGGGCGCCCGGCCATTTTTAAGAAAAACCCTTGTGAATTCACTGACATAATTTTTCGTGTCGCCACTACACGGCGTTCATATCCTGATACTGCGGTTTCGGGACCCCCAGAACATTGTAAAAGCTCAACTGCTCTGGCGTTGGGGAAGAAAGGTTCCCGGTGGGAGCAAGCTTTGTCACCTACGTGTGGTTGAAGCAGCAGAGAGCAGACACTGCCTTCATGTTTGTTCACTCTCAATTTTTAGGATCAAAGCAGGACGCAAGAGGTAAATACAAATTGCAGTTCTTGTTAGCGGATTCACTGTCGGTGTAAACTGTGGCAAATCGGCAGGACAGATCATCTTTCACGCCCAAATCCACCTGATCCCAAGGAGAAATGGGGATACCCCGAATCCAGGAGGCGGTTTGCGGGGTGTGATTCCTGAAAGGATGCCATATTGAGCTATGTCGATGAGTCGGGACGAACGCAAACTCCTTTCGCTCTTGTCTGTTGGTCAATAAACCACAAAGGGCAATCGGTGACATTGTGCTTAAACGATGATTACGTACCAGCCATGAAATTATACAGCCAGGCCCAAAGGTAACCAAAAACCCAGCTTGTGACAAAGAGTGTCAGCAATATTCCAGCCAGAGCAGGTAGCGAGAACTTCTTGGGAGTGAATTGGTCAATGTCCGCACCAAGAAATTGAGCGTTACGCAAGAAGCGAAAGGAGTTGGGTGCAACGATGCTTCCCACATAGAAAACCAGAAAGAATAGAACAGTCACGAGTGCAATCGAGTTGGCAAAGGCAATTTCACGCAACATTTCTTCTCCTCGTGCCTAACTGCATATCTTTTCAGCCGTTGTTTCGGCCAGCTTCATCACGTCTTCATGGGCTGCGACCTCCCCTGCTTCTCGAACCCCGCAAGCCCGAATGAGACGGCTCTCCGCAAAGCCATACCATTTGAAGAAGGAATCGTATCTTTTAAAAATATCGGCAAACATTTCTTGGTCTGGATTACCCTGTGTCAAAATGAAAACCAGCTTTTTGCCCTCTGATAAACGGCAGGGCTTAGGATTGGTGAGGTAGTCGGATGCCAGGTAGGAGTAAGAACGGTCTATGAAACCCTTCAGTTGGCTGGACAAATCGCCATAGTAAACAGGCGAAGCAAGCACGAGAACATCAGTTTCACGAACCGCCTCCAGAACTTCGGTCAAATCGTCTTCAAGTACGCATCTATCGAGTTTGGTCTTGCACGCCATACATCCCTGACAGCCACGATATTCGAGCTTATTCAGGGCGAAAGTC
>Ga0074045_10006344_pt1 | contig 10175 bp, 13 predicted proteins | sample BogForMeECP23OM2_FD_94442 | JGI IMG/M metagenome (GOLD analysis project Ga0074045, IMG submission 94442) | Bog forest soil microbial communities from Calvert Island, British Columbia, Canada - Bog Forest MetaG ECP23OM2 | ecosystem: Environmental > Terrestrial > Soil > Wetlands ... | reverse complement strand
GCTATTAAAGGGGAGGAGTTGGAAATAACGACCGGCATCTACCCGAGTCCCTTGATTGTTTTCAGGTCTTCTTCGTATTCATTCAGGCCATAGTGCAGAGGTACTTTTCTGTCCCGGAGGAGTTGCATAAAATCCCATACAGACATTTCCGCAAGCTGACGGGCCTGTCCAAAGCTCAGAAGGTTTCTTTGAAAAAAAGAGACGGCCAACTCTTTTTTTATAGCACTCCCTGTTTCGCTCTCCCTGTAGCCGAGAGCGTTCACTATTTTTTCGGGCAACGTTAACTCAAATTTGACCGGCATGATAACCGCCTCCTTTCCAAGATTTCTATAAGTCATTATAACATGCCCCGATTCTCTTATTTATGGCTGCCTATAAAAATTTCATGCGAAAGCGTAAAAAGGACTGTGCCCATTTTGTGCCCGTGAGCACTGAGAACCATCCAATCCCGGCCAACTCCATCCAGCATCGGTAGAAAAGAATAAGCCCTTGATGCTATTATAAAAACCGGCGGCATCAAGGGCTTATTGAGTTATTGCAAAAACTTTGTTTTCGGACTCAAAATCCGTTGGCATCCGGCCCGTGAGAGTTCAAGTCTCTCCACCGGCGCCATTTTAATGGATATTAGCGGCTGAGGGTCACGTCTTTACGCTCGCAATAACGAGATACGCGGCATATGGAGCAGCGGGGGGATATGGGCCTGCATAGCCCCTGTCCAAAAGCGACAAGTATGCCGTTCAGTTCTTTCCAATATTTTACAGGCAGGAGTTCTCTTAGCCTGACTTCGGTCTCGCCCGGATTTTTGGTACTTATAAGTCCCCATCTGTTTGTGATTCTATGCACATGGGTGTCCACACAAATTCCTGGCTTATCGTACCCCAGGATGACGACAAGATTAGCGGTTTTTCTGCCCACGCCCTTAAGGGTCAAAAGTTCTTCAATAGTATCGGGAACTTTTCCTCCATACCGTTTCATTATTTCCGCGCTTATCGCCTTGACCCTCTGCGCCTTAACGCGGTAAAACCCCACCGGGTAGATTGCTTTTTCTATCGCCTTTACCGGCAGTCCGGCCAGCACTTCCGGCGCCGGAGCCAGGGCAAACAGTCTCTCAGAGGCTTCGCCGGTTGTCTTGTCCTGTGTCCTTAGGCTCAAAAGGCATGAAATAAGCACTTTAAAAGGGTCCCTGTCATGACCGGCATAATTTTCGAGCCAGGGAGTATTGAGAGTTTTTACCTGCTTTTTTAAGTAAGGCCAAGCTTTAGGGAAGTCATCAGCGGTCATTCTTGAATGGTTATCGCTTCGACCGGGCAGTTTTCTTCGGCAGCTTCGCAGCAGCCAACAAACTCGCATGCCTCTTCGTCGATAACTTCGGACTTGCCGGTTATCTCTCCGACATGGAAGACAGCAGGACAAATCTCCTCGCAATTTCCGCACCCTATGCACTTTTCCTCATCAACGACAACAGTCATATTTCCTCTAAAATCCCTCCCAACCAAAAATTAACCACAGAGAACACAGATAAAGATAGTGCAAAGTAAACCACAGAGACACGGAGGCACAGAGGTATACTCCAAGTACAGAATCAAAAAGTCTTTTCCTTTCTTAGCTATCATTTGCTTTCTCTGTGTCTCTGTGCCTCCGTGTCTGGCTTAAGGCCCGGCTTAAAAGCCCCTACTGTTGGCTGTGGTTTCATGTTTTACCTTCTTTTTTATAGTTCCTCGATTATCATGGCCGCCAGCAATGGCACCATTATTTCATGATGTCCTGTGAGCGCAAAACATTGTCCTTTCATCATGGTCGGCCTGTGCAATACATTTTCGCGGGGACGGTAGTGCTGGACAAAATCCATATTTACCGTTGTGAACGCTTCAACTCTGTTTCCAAGATTCCGTGCAGCGGCCAGGGCCTTGAGAAATACCTCCGGCAGCAGTACAGCAGAACCGAGGTTGATATAAACGCCGCCTTCAAGATCGGCAGCAACCGAGGTAAAAAGCCTGAAATCCCTGAGGCTCCCTTCGCCAAGGCTCGCTCCATCAGCCTCGGGGTGCATATGAATGATATCCGCACCTAGCGCAACATGGACGGTCATGGGAATATCAAGCCTGAATCCTTTGCCGAAAATGCTCTTCTCTTTAAAGGGAAAAGATGAAGCCTCGATAAAGGAACCCACGGAGCGGCCTATCCCCTCACCCTTTTTAACGCCTTCAGAGATGGCCTTGTTCAGCATACTGCCGGTTTCCCTGCCCATGCCAAAGGAGCCGTTGCAAAGCTCCTGGGCCACATCCTCAGAGGTGCGGCCGATAAAGGCCATCTCAAAATCGTGGATGATACAGGCTCCGTTTGCCGCGACAGCGGTAATAATGCCGCGCTGCATTAAATCAATGATCAAGGGCGAGAGCCCGAGCTTTATGGCATGGGCGCCCATGCCCAGGACCACCGGCCTGCCGTTTCTGTAAGCCTGTACCACTGCCAGCACTACGGCTTTTATGTCACTTGCGGCAAGGAAGTCAGGCAGGCTGCCTGCAAAATCTTTGAACGGACCGCCCTTAGTGTGCGGGAGGGCCGCCTGATCTATGGATACCTTGCTGTGCCGGTCCTTAATGGAATAAGTTTTTAGACCACCTGGGTCAGCCGGAGTATATTTCATATGACAGATTTTAGCATAAACATTGATTTTCTGTTAAGATTTATGTTAAAAATATAGGTCATAGGCAAACGAGATTAAGAATAGACGGTCTCGTAAAAAGTTCACAAACAAGGCGCGCAAGTACTTAGGAATGAGGCGTACTGTTGGGTACGCCGCAACGGGGTCCCCAAAAAGCCGAAGTCTTTTTTGGGTGCGAGTGACTAAGTACGCAGCGCAACGCAGTATATGAGCTTTTTACGAGACCGTCGGGAGGAGGATATACATTGGCAGCCAAGTCAGCACCTAAAAAGAATCTCTCGGCTATAAAAAAAGCCCGCCAGGATGAAAAAAGAAGAATGCGCGGCCAGTCGGTGAGGGCCAGCATCAAGACCCAAACCAAAAAAGCAGAGTCCGCGCTATCCGGACACAACAAAGAAGGGATAGAAAAGACTTTGAAAGAGGCCCTCAGCACTATCAATACTGCGGCCTCGAAAGGTATCATTCATAAGAATACCGCATCCAGAAAGATCTCAAAACTCGCAAAAAAGGCAAACGCAGCGCAGAAAAACGCATCTTAAGAAACAGGTAGAGGTAAAGGTAGAGCAAAGGCAAAAACAAAACCAGGTTTAATCGGGCCTTTTCTCTATCTCTGCCTTTACCTGTTTCTTAAGTAGCTTTACAAGCAGATTTTCGATGACATACTTGTGTGATGTCTTTATGGCGAGGTCCGCCTCATGCAAGAGCCCGCTTGTCCGGACAGGTACGGATGCGTTTTTTTGCCGGTAAGCTGACCCTTGCCGTCCATAATAATAATTCAGGGCTCCGAGCAGCATTTGCGGTTCCTGGGTTTTTGTGACGTTCTCAAATATCCTGAATACCTCCTTCGTGTCCTTTCTCTTCAGCGCATCAATAAGGTCAAAGGCGGTATACTCAACTCCCGAATAGATGATGCTCCTTAGGTCGGCAACGTCAATGACACGGTCGCTGATAAAACATGCAAGCTTTTCTATTTCAGCAGAGAGCATGCCCAGGTCTGTACCGGCCATAGTAATAAGATATTCCACCGCGCTGTCGGTAAGGCGCACCTTCTTCTGTTGGGCCTGCTCCTTTATCCACAGGGGAAGGTCCTTTTCCTGGACTGTAAGAGCAATTGTCTTAAGGCCTCCGGAAGCCGCGGCGCCAAAAAGCTTTGGCGCAGCGCCTGAATGCAGCATTACCAAAAGCGCAGTGTCAGCAGGATTAAGCAGGTAGGCCTCGATCTTTTGCACATCCTTTTTGGCAAGTTTCTGTACGTTGTTGATGATAACTGTCCTTCGCGCGGATATAAACGGCATCGTGTTCATGATATCCACAATCTGTTCTACCGGAATTGTATCGTCAGGCGACTTAATATCGTACACATCAAAATTAAAGCCAACTGCGTCACGGCACTGCTCTTTTATTGCAGAGATGGCCTCATAGAGCAGAAAATCTTCCGACGAGTATAAAAGATACACCGGGGAGGGCATTCCCCTGGAAAGTTCCTGCTGAAGTTGCTTTATGCTCATAAAATCCAGGCTATGGGCAATAGGCTATAGGCAGAAGATTAGGAAAACACAAATGTCTTTTCCTATTGCCCATAGCCTATTGCCTATTGCCTGCTGTTTTTGCTAATTCATCGGGATACGCCTCCTCAAGAAGTATCCGGTTGAGTTTCACCCGATTACCGCCCTGCGCATTCTGCCTGATAAGCCGCAGGGTCTCATCGCTGAGCATGACCTGGGCAAAACGCTTTCCATCAAAAATGTCCCTGTCCCGGATTATGATGTTTAATGCATTGGCCAGTGCAGTCTTGAGTGCACCGGCCGAATAATCGAACGCGTTATAGGCATCTATTTGGCGCTGAAGGTCCGGAGTAAATTGATCCCGTAAATATTGCGAGAGCGGGTCTTTTGCATCCCTCAGCCTGATTGCAAGGCCCTCCACATTTTTTATATCGTCAGGCTTAAACAACAGGCCGGCAAAATTCTTGGGAGTATTGTATGTAACAAAACTGACCAGTGTCTGGGCCATATTTGCCATAGCGCTGGCCTCCGCAAGCTCTTTTTGCGCCATAATTTCCTCGAGCGTGTCGGTGGGGTTGGCGGCGAAATAAGTGATAAAAGGGCTGTCCCCCGCAAGTGGGATCGAGTTGCCGCTTTCTGTATCAAGAAGTTTAAACCCAGCCTTTATTATTACCTGGTATTGTGTCGCAGTGAGGTTTACTTCGGTTGTAGGCACTAACTCTATCCGGAATATCTGACCTTCGAGCCTGTACCTGGCAAAGGGGCTTACCTCGTAGCCGTATTGGGAAAGGGTCTCTGCCAATGCCACGTGACAACTGTCCTGCAGTTTGGGCTCAGATGTTTTATTCTCTATTTTGCCGACTGAAATGGTCTCAAAGGGGAGGCTGGCCCTCGTTTGAAGGGTATACCCGCAACCGGATAAAACAAGGCAGTATGCAGTAATAAGCAGCAAACAGCAAAGAAAACTGTCATTGCGAAGAGTGAAACGACGAAGCAATCTCGACGCAATGAGAATGAGATTGCCACGCCCGATAAGTCCAGGCTCGCAATGACCTCCATAGGTCATAATAGTCCTCAAAACTTGATTCCCAAATCAGGAAGCAGGGCTGACAGCATACTGACCCTGTTAGTCAAAAGCATAATACCGAAGGCTATTAATATCAAACCACTGACAATCATTATTACATTCATGAATTTATAAATCCTTTTTGCATGGCTTAGGAATGCATTGATGGCAAGCGTCGCAAGTATAAACGGAATGGCAAGCCCAAGCGAGTAGAGGGAAAGAAGTTTCAGGCCGTATATTGCCGAAGCCTTTGCACTCGCATAAATCAGGATAGTTCCAAGAATAGGGCCTATGCATGGCGTCCATCCCGCAGCAAAACTCATACCGATAAAAAATGCTCCCACATAGCCCGCCGGCCCCTTATCGATATGAAATCTCTTTTCCCTCATGAGAAAATCAAGTTTTAAGAACCCGGCGATAAAGAAACCGAATATGATAGTCAGGAGGCCCCCCGCAATCCTGAGATAATCCTGATACCTGAGAAAAAGGCTGCCGATAAATGATGAGGAGGCGCCGAGCGCAACAAATATCGTCGAAAATCCCATTATGAAGGCAACCGTACTGCCCATGGCCTTTGACAGGCGGGGACCTGATTTAAGTTCATCCAGAGAAAGCCCTGTTACAAACGAAAGATATGCCGGGACCAGCGGCAAAACACAGGGGGAAAGAAACGAAAGGACTCCCGCAAAAAAGGACAGGGAGAAAGAGACGTCTTTCATCGGGAGCACTCCGAAAAAGACAGTACCGCGTACTGCGTACTGCGTACTGCGCTCAACAGGGAAGAACATTTGTTCACCTTGTGCATTCCTGAGTATCTCCTTTTATCTTTTCTATTGCATGAGGGATAACATCAAGAATCGCTTCAAGGTTTTCCTGTACCGCTTTCGGACTCCCGGGCAGGTTTATGATCAACGTTTTCCCTTTCACCCCGGCAACGGCTCTCGAGAGCATCGACCTGCTCGTCTTTTTCATCCCCTCCATCCTCATGGCCTCTGCAATGCCCGGCACCTGCCGTTCGATCACATCAAGAGTTGCCTCAGGCGTCACATCCCTTGGAGAAAGACCGGTGCCGCCGGTAGTGAGAATAAGGTCTACCAGTCCGGCATATTCCAGCAGCCTCTTACTTATCAGCTCCCGGTCATCCGGCAGCACATCATAATAGTTCACAGTACCTGTATCTTTAATGATTTCTGCGATCAGGGGACCGCTCTTGTCCTTCCGCTCCCCGCTTGCGCCTTTATCACTCAACGTAAGCACGGCAACTGTAATCATAAAGTGTCACGTAAACTAACGTCTATTTTATCTCCTTTTCTGACTACGCCGCCCCTGAGTATCCTGATAAAAATGCCTTCTTTCGGCATGACACAATCACCGGCCTCGTAGTAAATAGCGCACCGCGTATGGCATTCCTTGCCGATTTGGCTTACCTCGCCGATAACGTCACTGCCGATGCGCATCCTTGTGCCGATTGGAAGAGCGGGGAGATCAAGCCCCTCCGTAGTAAGGTTCTCGGCAAAATCACCGGGCTGCACCTTGAGTCCGGCGTCCTGCATTTTTTGTATGCTCTCACGAGCTAGAAGGCTTACTTGCCTGTGCCAATCCGATGAAGCATGGGCATCACCCTCGATACCGAAGTTTTCACCGATTGTAACTTCATCGACAGGTTTTTTTCTTTCGCCCTTTTTATCGCTTACATTTATGGAAACTATGATGCCTTGCATATCACTCCCCCGCGCTTTTTTATCTATTAAAATAACATAATACGGACATATTTTAAAAACACTAATAAATTTTCAGCTCGAATGCAGAGAGCGGATGATTCCGCCGCCCAGTACGGTGTCGCCGTCATAGAATACCGCACTCTGCCCCGGTGCAGGCGCCCACTGAGGCTCATCGTAAAGGACTTCACCAACAGCATAATCAACCGTCGTGATAGTGGCGGGCTCATCTTTCATTGTAGACCTTATTTTTACCGTGGCCCGGAAACTTAACCCCGTGTCTCCGTGTCTCCGTGTCCCCGCGTCAATCTCAGACGCGAGCCAGTTAATTTCTTCAACTTTAAAGGCCCTGCTCATTGCAGCTTCCCTGGGTCCTATGTAAATAATATTCTGCGCAGGATCTATTCCCGCCACATAGCGCGGCTTGCCGACGGCAAGCCCCATTCTTTTTCTCTGACCGATAGTGTAAAGATGTATTCCCTTGTGGCTGCCCACTGTTCCGCCTGTTTCGACATCAACGATACGCCCTTCCATCTTCTCGGCCAGCCCCTCCATGAATTTGCAGTAGTTCTTATCGCCGATAAAGCAAATTTCCTGGCTCTCCGGTCTTTTGGCAGCAGGGAGATTCAGCCTTTTTGCGAGTTCACGCACCTCCGGCTTTGTCTTAACTCCGAGGGGCAGTATGAGCCTGGACAATTCCTCCTGCCTCAAGACATAGAGCACATAAGATTGGTCCTTCCGCTCATCGAAGCCCTTCCTGAGTTCACTATTAATGACTCTCGCATAATGACCTGTCGCAATATACGCGGCGTCCCTTTGGTCCGCGAGCTGCAGGAGATGGGGGAATTTTATATGCTTGTTGCAGAGAATACAGGGATTTGGAGTAATTCCCTTCTTATAGGCGTCAATAAACGGCTCTATGACCTGCTCCAAAAATTCCTCTCTCAAATCAATTACCGTATGTTTTAGCCCGATATGTTCTGCGGTCCTTCGGGCATCGTCGATAGATTCCAAAGAGCAGCAACCGGAAAAAACGGTTTTTAGCCGCGCCTCATAAAGAACAAAACTCACCCCCTCGACCTCATATCCCTGCTCTTTCAGGAGATACGCTGTAACTGACGAATCTACTCCGCCGCTCATGCCGACCACTACTTTTCTCATGTTTTATTATACAGAGAACACAGGGGCAAGGATAAAAATTAATCTCTTGCCTGTTGACCCTTGTCTCTTGACCCTATTTTTTACTTTTACGGCTAAAGTATGTTAAAATTTTCGACTACTTTCTAAAAAGGAGATTCCTGAGAATGAGAAAAATATTCTTATTGTTTGTGGCCCTGATTTTTGTTGCCTCCTGTTCAAAAGGCGGAGGGATGCAAGGCAGTTACGTAGTAAAAATTGATGGTGATACCCTTACCAAAGAGGACGTGCAGACCGAGATGAATGCGCTGCCGGAAATGGCAAAACAATTCTTCCAGGGGCCTGAAGGCGTCTCACGGTTTGTAGACGAACTGGTCAAAAAAGAAATGCTGTATCTTGAAGCCAGGAAAAGGGGATTGGACAAGAGTAAGGATTTCGAGAGAAAGGTTGAAGAATTCAAGAAGATTACCCTTATTAACGAGCTGCTTCAAAAAGAGATAGAAGATTCGTCAAAAGTCAGCGAGAAGGACGCTTCGGACTATTACAACAGCCATAAAGACGATTTTATGATGCACAATCAGATCATGCTGAGCCAGATAGTGGTGCAGAATGAAGACGATGCGAGAAAAACCCTTGGACTGCTCAAGAACGGCGAAGATTTCGCAAAAGTGGCTGCAGAAGTTTCAACGGACAAAAAATCTGCAAAGTCGGGAGGCAGCATGGGTTCCTTTAAGAAGGGGGAGCTTGCTCCTGAAATCGGGGATGTTGTCTTTAAATTAAGGAAGGGTGAAGTAGGAATGCCTGTAAAATTAAAGGACGGCATTCACCTTTTCAAGGTGACCGATGTAAAAGGACCGATTGTCGAGTTTGACAAAATAAAGGGAATGGTCATGCAGCGTTTGACCGGTGAAAAACAGAAAAGTAACTTTGATAAATTCCTGGAGGGCCTCAAAAAGAATTACAAGGTCGAAATAAACAAAGATGAAGTTGCAAAGCTGTCTGCCGCTCCGAACCTGATGCCGGCGCCAGCTCCGCAGGCGACGCCTGCACCGACGCCGGAGAAAAAATAATAAAAGCAGGCAAAAGGCAGAAAAAACAAGGCAAAGAAGGCTAAAGGCAAATGGCGAAAGGTAATACGAGAAAGTATATTTTGTCTTTCCCTTTAGCCTTTAGCCCTTGACCCTTAGCCCATTTTCTTTTGCCCTTTGCCTTCAGCCTTTTGCCTGTTTTTTTATTTCCCTACACAGAACTCGCTGAATATTTTATTGAGAATATCGTCAGTGGTAAAAATGCCGATTATTGTTCCCACGCAATCAAGCGCCTCCCTCACATACATGGCAACGATCTCAAGTGGGACGTCGTTTTCCAGTACGTTTACTGCCTCGGTGAGCGCCTGCGAGGCCCGGTCGAGTGAATGCTTGTGTCTGATGTTGGTAATTAGAGGCACTTCGGTCTCCCCACGAACTCCGGAAGAAATACAGACGGAAGAGATCATATCTTTCAGTTCCATGACGCCCTCTCCAGTCAGGGCCGATGCCTCAACAACATTCGTGGACCCGTCAGGAACAACGAAATCAGGCGACCGGATATCACACTTATTAATAAGGACAATGGTCCTTTTATGAGCAACCGCCCCAAGAAGTTCTTCATCAGACTTATCAACGGGCCTGCTGCTGTCCAGCACTGCAATAACGATATCAGCCCCTTCGACAGCCTTAAGCCCCCTCTTTATTCCCTCTGCTTCGGCAAGATTATGGGTCTCGCGTATACCCGCAGTATCCATAATGCGCAACGGCAGACCCTCGATGTTCAGCGTGTCCTCTATTACATCCCTGGTGGTCCCTGGCAGTTCAGTAACGATGGCCCGGTCTTTTTCGAGAAGCGCGTTGAGCAGTGATGATTTGCCGACATTGGGCTTCCCCACAATGGCGGTTGCGACGCCATCTCTGAAAAATCGGCCTGCTTCATATCCGGCAGAAAGGTATAATAATTCCTTGCCGATTGCTCTCATGGTCTCAATAACTTCATTTTTCCTTACCGTCTCAAGTTCATCCTCAGGAAAATCAATCTGCGCTTCCACATAT
>Ga0074045_10006343_pt1 | contig 10176 bp, 12 predicted proteins | sample BogForMeECP23OM2_FD_94442 | JGI IMG/M metagenome (GOLD analysis project Ga0074045, IMG submission 94442) | Bog forest soil microbial communities from Calvert Island, British Columbia, Canada - Bog Forest MetaG ECP23OM2 | ecosystem: Environmental > Terrestrial > Soil > Wetlands ... | reverse complement strand
TGCTGGTGGTCTGCGGTTTGCTGGTGGCGGCCGTTCCGGAGCAAAAATCTCCCGCGCCGCAATACGATGCCAAGGGCCGGCTGCTTCGTCCTGACGATTACCGCGACTGGATTTTTCTCTCGGCAGGCTACGGCATGAATTACAGTCCCGCGCCCGGCAGTCATGAGATGTTTACCAACGTCTTCGTGGAGCGCTGGGCCTATAAGGATTTCGTGGACTCCGGCAAATGGCCGGAGCAGACGGCCTTCGTGATCGACGAAAGAGAAGCTCAAACCAAGGGCTCGATCAACCAGACCGGTCATTTCCAGACGGATTTGATGGGACTGGCCGTCGAGGTGAAAGATTCCAGCCGGTTTCCAGAAAAGTGGGCCTACTTCGTTTTTGACGCCGACGACAAGAGCGCTGACAAGAGCGCTGAAGCCATGCCCAAGGGAAACCCTTGCTGGTCCTGCCATGACGAGCATGCCGCGGTAGAGCATACCTTCGTCCAGTTCTATCCCACGCTGAAGCCCGTGGCCAAGAAGTTTGGAGTCTACGACGAGAAAAGAGAACAGGTGACAGAGGCAAAGTAAGGCGTCGTTCCTCCGGCGAATGGTGGTTAGGGTTTTCTCATCGCGGAGTGGAGTGCGGAGTAGTGTTCAGTGGAGAAGTGGCCGCTGTTCTCTCCACTGGAGTTTTTCGTTCTCGCGCCGATGATGAGATTGTGCCGAAATCATCCGCCGGGGGTGCTCCCGCCCGCGATCACCTCGCCAGTCCCAAGCTGCGCTACGTGGCTCGCCAGCCGATCTTCGACCGCGAGCAAAAGGTCTTCGGCTACGAACTGCTGTTCCGCGACGATATGGAGAATGTGTTTCACGGAGGTGATGCTGATGCCGCCTCCCGCTCTACCCTGGACAGTTCGCTGCTGGTGGGCCTCGACGTCCTGTGTGACGGACGCAGAGCATTTTTGAATTGCACTCGCGACACCCTGATCCGCGGCCTGATTACGTTGTTGCCGTCGCAGTCCACGGTAGTCGAGGTTCTGGAGAGCGTTCCCCCGGACGCCGAGGTGATCGCCGCCTGCCAGCATCTGAAACAATCCGGATACCTGATCGCGCTCGATGACTACGTAGCCAATGACCCTCGCGAACCGCTGGCCGAGGTCGCCGACATCCTGAAAGTGGACCTCAAGCTCACCACGCTCGAGCAGCGCGCCGCCCTGATAAAACAGCACGGCCCCTGGCGCTGCCGCTTGCTGGCCGAGAAAGTGGAGAATCACGAAGACTTCGTGGCCGCCCGCGACCAGGGGTTCGTATACTTTCAGGGTTATTTCCTGCGTCGGCCGGAAATGGTGGCCACTCACGATGTCCCTGCCAACCGCATCAACTACGTGCGAATGTTAAAGGCCGTCTCCGAAGCTGATCTGAATGTGCCGGAGCTCGAAAAGCTGATCAAGACGGAAGCTTCGATCTGTTATCGCCTGTTGCGCTACATGAATTCAGCCCGCTTCGGGTTCAAGGCTGAAATCCATTCGGTTCGCCATGCGCTCGCCATCCTCGGCGACAATGAAGTGCGGCGCTGGGTGCGCCTGATCGCCATCGTGGGCGCGGGCCAGGATAAGACCAGCGATCTTGTGCTCTCCGCCCTGGTTCGGGGCCGCTTCGGCGAGCTGCTGGCGCCGCACGTGGCTCATGGCGAGTCCGATCTGTTCCTCCTGGGACTGCTTTCCATGCTCGATGTGATGTTCGGCATGCCCATGTCGGAGATTCTGGAGAAGATTCCGCTGGATGCGGAAACCAAAGCCGTACTGCTCGGCAAGCCCAGTTGCTTGCGTCCCATTTACCAAATCATGCTGGCGCATGAGAGTGGAGAGTGGGAAGCCGCAAAAGCTCTGGGCCAGGAACTGCATCTCGATCCCGACACCAACGCGGCAGCCTATTGGCAGGCGCAGCAGTGGGCCCGAGAAGTCTCGAGTGGAGCGTAGAAGCGCTTCGGCATGCGGGCTTCAGCGCGCAGCGCGCAGCGTCAGTCGAGAGGCAACCTCCACCAGAGGCGAGCGTTCGAAATTCGAAGCCGGAAGCCGGAAGCCGGAAGCCGGAAGCCGGAAGCCGAAAGCCGAAAGCCGAAAGCCCGAACTTCCGCCGTTGGCCTCCTGTGCAAAACCGTCAGACAATTGCCACTTGCGTGCTTGACCGTGGGCGAGTACCATAAGCTTGTTCTCATTGGCCACGTTCCCGCGTAGGCCTTCCGCGTCCCAGGCCGTTCCCGGCGGCGCGATGGATCCGATAACGGATAACCGATACGCAAACATTAGTGTTTTCGCCAGTGCGAGTTGGCTTCACCAGATAGGGGTTGATCGCGATTGCGATCACGGCCGCGTTCATAATAGCGCTCCAGCCCAATCCACAATTCCTAAGGTGTGGACCATGCTCTTAGAACGCGGTGGCAAGACCGATTAGAAGGACGGGGATTGGAGTAGCACAGTTGGCCGGCAAGAAGATTGGCCCTGCGCCAACATTGCCGGAACCTGCCGCAACCAATGGGGAGCCACAAAGCGTTTCGTTGTTACACCGCTGCACCGGGGCCAAGCCTCGGCCAGGCAGCTTTGAGAGGACTATGAACGCAGGACCAGGAAGACCCTCCGGAGGCGGAGGCAGAAGCCGGCGGCGGCGCGGACGCCGCCCCAACAATCCACGCGGGCCCCGCGCTGCCGGACCCAGCCAGGCTCGTCATAATCAGGACGGAATCTACACCGCTCCCATGGACCACAGCTATCGTGCCGCATTATCCGGCAACGGCAATAACGGCCAGGGAGCGCGACGCGGCTCTCGCCCCGGCTTTGGTGCGGCCTTCGCGCCCGCTGATCCCGAGCCCCTGCCCGCGCTCCGCGAAGATTCCAACTCGCGCATCTTTGCCTTTGTCGACGACCTCTTCTTCGCAGCCAAGATTCAAGAGACTGCGCGCAAGCTGAATGTGAAAGTCGAGTTCGCCAAGGACGACAAAGACCTGGCTGAACGCATGCTGCAGAACGGCGAAGAGAAGCCGTCTCTGATTATCTTCGACCTCAACAACGCCAATGCCAAGCCGCTTACCTTAATTCCCAAGCTGAAGTCGAAGCTCAAGAAGGGGACTTCGATCATTGGGTTCCTCTCGCATGTGCAGGGAGATCTGAAGCAGAAGGCGCACGAAGTGGGCTGCGACATGGTGTTGCCGCGCTCCGCCTTCTCCCAGAACCTGCCGCAGCTTCTACGCCGCCACGGCGCGCCGGAAGAAGAGAATCCCACGGTGCAGTAGGGCCCTTATCTTTGGGGAGCGAGGTTACTCCTTGCTAAAGATCACCCCTACCGGCGAATCCCGCAGCATCAGAACCTCGAAGCTGCCCTCCGCTCAGCCGCGAGTGGCCCAGGAAGCCGCTCTCGTCGCGCCTGATCGCGTGCGGCGGCAGGGCTGGAGTCAGGCCCTTGCGGCATTGAATCTGCAGGAACCGGAGACGCTTCTGCTCGATTCGGCAGGAGCCAACGTGTTCGATGGAGCGGACTGGGACTGGAACTGGAAATTAGGAAACTGAGAACTGAGAACTGAGAACTGAGAACTGAGAAACACCTCCCTACCCCGGAGGCCAGCCCAGGCCGCGTCCGCCCAGCAGATGCACGTGCAGATGAAACACCGACTGCCCCGCTCCTGGACCGATGTTGAGGACAGTGCGGTATCCGTTTTCGATATTGCGCTGGCGCGCGATCTGCGCCGCAGCCAGGTGGCAGCGGCCAATCACCTCGGCATCTTCAGCCTGCGCTTCCTTCAAGCCGGCGAAATGTTTCTTCGGAATTACCAGCACGTGCGTGGGCGCCTTGGGGTCGATGTCTTCAAAGGCATAGACGTACTCGTCTTCGTAAACTTTCTTCGAAGGAATCTCGCCGCGAAGAATGCGGCAGAAAAGGCAATTGCTGCTGTCGGTGTCGGTGGCCACTTGGCACCTCGGCTCAACCATACCATTTGCCCGCCGGCATTGTCAGCGTTCGGTCACACCCGCCCCAAAAAGCCTTGACGGCCGCGCTCGTGATCGATCTTTCGACCGCCCGTCTTGCGCGTGGAGGACGATCTACCAAAGGAACGTCCTCCACCACTATCGAAATTCGGTGACCAATTCAGCGAAGGGTTCCGAGCCCACGTTCCAGGTGCCTTCGAACGGATTGTCCAGGTCGGTCAGCACAAAGTGCGCGAAGAATAAGAGCATAGAAGTTATCGCGACAGATACCAGGCCCAGCGAGATGTTCCGGAACGGAAAAAAGAAGAGTAAAAACAGAATCATCGACGCCGTAAGCATAACAAATACTCGCAGCGTACCCGGCATTCGCTTGGCGCTTAGCGCCAGCCTTTCATCGCGATGGGAACTAGCCTCCTTCGCAATCGCAAGCAGTTGCTGGTAGAGAATACGCTCGGTATCATCCTCCGGCTTTACTTCCGTGACGGCGGAGATGATGCCGACAAATAGCTTGTTGGTCTTGCCGGTCTCCCCGCAGGCTGCCAGTTCGCTCCACTCCGACTCCGCTACCGCCCGGGCATAGACTTTCACGGCCCGCACGATGGGTTCCCGCGCGGTTTCTTTCAACTGCCGGCTGAAAAGGAGAAGGTCCTTTAAGGCTCCTGACTCCTTCTGAATTTCGCTTTCGACAGAGGTAAATTGTCCCCAGATTACATAGATCGCGAACGCGTAGACCACACTGTAGAGCGTCCCGATGATCTGGAGCAGTGCGCCAATTCCCTCGGCATCGTTCTCGAACAGCTTGTGGAAGCCTGCCAGCCGCAGCACCAGATAGAGCGCTGTGGCGCTAACGATGATCTTTGCTCCGCGCAGTCGTGCTGCGCTCGGAATGACGTTCACAGTCTTCAGCGTCTCATCTCATCGCAACGGAGGTCGCGCAGAGTGTGAAATCCTACGGCATGATCTTGTACACCGTACCATAGCCATAGTCGCCGCCTTCTTCCGTTGTGCCGTAGATGATGCCAGTGGAGGTATCGATGGATACGCCTCCGATCGGGTCCGAACCGTCGGGAGTGTTGGCGAAACTATGCAGGATCGTCTCTGTCCAACTCCCACCGCCCGCAGGCGTCAACTCGAAAACCGTCCCAAAGCCAGCGGTGCCACCCAGTTCGGTCGTACCGTATAGATTCCCGGAGCTGTCGAAACTCAAGCCTGCAAAGGGAAGCGCCCCATCCGTGCCGTTATTGTCAAAATCATGGATCACTGTTTCCGTCCAACTCCCACCTCCCGCGGGCATCAACTCGAAAACAGTACCGTAGCCAAAAGTCCCGCCGTAGAACGTCGTGCCGTACAGGTTGCCAGAAGTGTCGAAGATCAGGCTGGCGTACGGAGTGTTACCGTCAGGTTTGCTGTTGAAGCTGTAAAGAACTTTCTCGGCCCATCCTCCGCCCGTTTTCTGAACCATCTCGAACACTGTGCCGAAGCTATTGGCCCCGCCTTGGGGCGTCGTGCCGTAAAGATTGCCGGCGGCATCGGGAATCAGGGTGGCATAGGGATAGAATCCGTCTGTGCTGCTGTTGCCGAAGTTGTGCAGCACATGGACCTCCCAGAACCGGTGCGTCTTGTGCGTGAATTGAAAGACGGTGCCCATGTTATAGGCGCCGCCGTAAACGGTCGTGCCGAAAAGATTGGCGTCCGGCCCGCCGCTCAGCCCACCGTAGGGGTTTGCCCCGTGCTTACCGTCGAAGGAGTACTTCACTCCCTCGTACACTTTGGATCCTGGCGGCATCCCTCCTCCTGCCCCTCCGGACCCAATTATGGCTAGCAGATACACCGTGCCGAGATTGTTAGCGCCGCCGGAAGATGTGGTGCCGTAGTTGGCGGGATAGGTGCCATCAGGGATGTAGTAGCCGAGGGCGCCGGTGGGGTCGGCGCCATCCGAGCCGCCGCTGAAGTTGTGTATTACTGCCTCGTCCCCATTCTCGGTATTTACCCTGAACACCGTGCCCAGGCCGGAGGAGCCGCCGGCAGACGTTGTGCCGACAAGATTGTCGCTGATGCCCAGGTTGGTCACGGGGTAATATCCATCGATGCCGTTGTCGATGAAGCTGTGCAGCACTTTTTCCTGCTGGGCCATCGCGAACCTGCCCGCTCCCAACGAGATTATGAACAACATCGCCAACCCCGCAACTGCGTGGACGAAAACGCTGATTGCATTCTTCATGGAAATCTCCTGACGACTCTTGCGTCTCGGAAAGCGCAAGTTTTCTTGGATGGGACTTTGGCCGGATTGCTAGCTTGGCGGGAAAGATAGCACTCGAGCCGAGGGGTGGCTAGTGGGAAAGTTGGGTTAGTCCAATCGGCCTAATCAAGCCGCACCAGAAAAACGGCGCCCTCGGGCGTTTCGGTTTCGGCCGCAAGTTCCTGAGCCCGGGCGCGATCGTCGGCGAGCACCCGCACTCGTACCCACCAATCGCCTGCAGGACTGCTGAAGCGCAGCACCTTCGCCGTGCGGTAGCGTCGCATCAGCCGGTCTGCGACTTCACTGGCTTCCTGCTCGTGGGGAAAGCCGCCAATCTGCACCGCCCACTTTCCACCGGTATCGAGCGGCGCGGGAGTCTGCATTACCTCCATTCTCACCTCCGCAACTCCCGGCTGGTAAACGTCAAGCTTGCGGGCTGCTGCCAGCGACAAATCCAGAATCCGGCCAGGGATGAACGGCCCGCGATCGGTGATGCGTACCAAAGCCGTGTGTCCCGTCTTGACATTTGTGACGCGCACGATCGAACCCATCGGCAGCGTGCGGTGGGCCGCGGTCATCGCGTTCATGTCGTAGACCTTGCCGTTCGATCCCACCCGATGGTGATAGGGAGGACCGTACCAACTGGCCCGCCCAACTTCCGTGGCCAGAGGACGCGAATCGGCGGGAACCTGGGGCTCCGCGCGATCGGCGGAGCTTGCGTCTACAGATGAGGGATGGCTCGGAGTCACCGAGGCATTTCTCCCGCCTTCATTTGCAGTGGTGGAACCTGGGCTTTCAGAAGCGGGCGCTGGTGGAACAGCCACCCGCGCCTGCTTGGGATGGCCACACGCGGAAGCCAACAGCAGCGCAAGCAAAACGATCAGCATCATCGTGACGCGAAAAGTTACCTTCGAACCCAGGGACTCGAAGCCGCTCAACCTACTTCTTCTCAGCCCTGTTTCGGAGCAGACGGACCGTGCTTCTCCATATAATCGGCCAACTCGGTGAGCTTTTCGCTGGCCGTCCGCAGAGCTTTGCTCGAGTGCTGCCGCACCGCGGGCACAACTTCGTCGTTCAGGTATTTGATGAACTCGGGGATCTCTTTCTCGATGCGTTCGGCCGCCTCGGCGACGGTCTTGCTGACGCGCGCCGATGCGTCTTCCACCTTGCGGTTGAAGTCGTCCATGATGCTCCTCGATGCTGTTCGGCGTGAATAAACTCACGCGATGGTTGCGGATGCCAGGCCCAGCTATTATTTCGTGCCCAGGGATCGGGGTCAATGGCGCGCGTGGGTCCGAAAAAGGATACCGCGCCGGGCACGCACCATCGGGAGCGCGTTAACGGTGAAGGACGACGGCTAAAGCTATCATCGACAGTTCTTCTTGCAGTAAGGATTCCATCCTTGCTAGAGTAAGGACATGCCCAAGGTGACCTCCAAGCTCCAATTGACCGTCCCCAAGGCCATCGCCGATCAGTACGGCATCCGTCCTGGAGACGAGTTGCAGTGGATTCCCGCCGGGGACAGCATTCGAGTCGAACTGGTGCGCCGCAAAGCCAAAGCCGGGCACGAGTTGACCACTGAGGAGCGCGTGGCCCTGTTCGACGCAAATATGGAACGAATCGATAGACTTCAAGCGAAGCAACTAAAAGAAGCGAAAAAGAACAACACGCGGATGACGCGTGAGAATCGCGGCTGGACGCGCGAGGAACTGTACGAAGACGATAGAGGACTTCCTCGTGGCTTCCCTCGTGGACACTAACATTTTGGTTTACTGCTTCGACTCCCGCCACTTGGCCAAGCGGGCGCGAGCGCGGGAAACGCTGCGGCAGGGAGCCGCCGAGCGCACCATCCAAGTTCCTCACCAGGCGTTAATCGAATTTGTATCCGTGGTTACGCGCCGGAAGGGTTACGGAACTCCCCTGCTGCCGGAAGATGAAGCCATCCGGCAGGCTGAAGGCTTCATGGCTGATTTCCAGGTGCTCTACCCCAACGAACGCGTCTTTCGTACAGCGCTGCTCGGCATGGCGACGTATCGACTCCCCTGGTATGATGCCCATCTTTGGGCCTACGCCGAACACTACGGCCTGCCTGAAATTCTTTCTGAAGACTTTGAGCCCGGTCGCAGGTATGGCACGGTGCGGATAACAAATCCATTTCTGCGTGATCCGGCGTAGCCTTAAGAGCGTGAAAAAGCCGCAGCCTGTCTCCAGTCTGTTTTCCCCCTCGCAGAGGCGTCGATTCGTCAAAAGTCTCCTCGCCTGGTACGGCCTTCACCGGCGCGATCTGCCCTGGCGGGCAAGCCGCGATCCTTACCGGGTGTGGCTTTCCGAAATCATGCTGCAGCAGACTCGGGTGGCCGCCGTGATCGAACACTATCAGGCATTCTTGCGCCGTTTTCCTTCTGTCGCAAAGTTGGCGGCGGCGCGGGGGGCAAGTGTGCTCGCGGCTTGGAGCGGCCTGGGTTACTACCGGCGCGCCCGCATGTTGCACGCGGCGGCAAAAGTAATCGCGCGCGACCATGGTCGAGAATTTCCCGCGACTGCAACGGAATTGCGGGCCTTACCCGGCATCGGCCGCTACACCGCGGCGGCGATTGCCAGCATCGCGTTTCATGAACCGGTCGCCGTGGTCGACGGCAACGTGGAGCGCGTGCTGCAGCGCATTTCGCCGAAGCGGCTGTCGGGCGAAGAATTATGGGAAGCGGCGAACCTCCTGCTCGATGAGAATCATCCCGGCGATTTCAATCAGGCGATGATGGAGTTGGGGGCGATCGTGTGCACTCCGCGAACGCCCTCCTGCCTGACCTGTCCGGTAGTCGCTTTTTGCGCCACGCGCGGAGAGTTGCCTGCAGGCATCAGGCCCCTGCCTCAGAAGAAGAAGGATATTCACTACGCACTGCATCATCGCGATTCCGAACACCAGCCCCCTCCGCAGGAAACCGGCCGCCTCCGCGAGGGGCGCGATGGCCAGGTATTCCTGGTCCAGCGCGAGCCCAAAGCATCGTTAATGCCGGGCATGTGGGAACTTCCGGAATCGTCAGGCGCGAGCCGGGTCGGCGGTCCCGTATTCACGCTGCGGCATTCCATCACCGTCACAGATTACCGGGTGCAGGTTTGGCCTGCCGCCGCGTCCTTGCTCACTCCTCGAATGCTGGCAGCCGGAAAATGGATTCCAGTCACGCGGTTGCGAGGGCTCGCTCTCACAGGGCTGGCCCGAAAAATCCTCCGCCGAGCCAAACTGCTTTGAAACTGAAGCGCGATCAGATCTGGGCTGGCTCTGCTGGATCGCGATCAGGCTCGCGCACCGGAGCATCCGGACTCTCTGGAGGATTGGGCGGCTCCTTGATCGGCGGCGGCATGGGCTCCGAGGGGGTGCCAAGGCGGTAGAAGAGGGAGGAGGGCGTCGCGAACCGTAGTCGAAATTGCATGTCACTGGGATGCCAAAATCGCTCCCGGGGAAGCCGCGCAACCGCGCATCTTACACCCGCTGCACTCCACCCAGCTTCTGCAGTGCCGCCACAATCTCCCCCGACCACTGCGCAATCTGCTCATCGCGCAACGTGCCTTCGTCCGATTGCAAGCGCGCCCGCAGCAAAATCGAATATTTCCCCGCGCCAATCGATCCCCCGCGAAAGATCTCTACCGGCACAAACGAACGGAGGGTAGGCAATCGGAGCCCCATCACCGCGCGACGGACGATTTCGAATTCAACATCGTCGGCAAACACGAAGGAAAAATCCCGCTCGACCGCGGGATACTTCCGAAGAGCTTCGAATCTTATTGTGCGCAACCCGCGCGCCTGCAGCTGCTCCAGATCGATTTCCGCCAGGAACACGTCCTGCCGCAACTTACGCGCAACTTTCACGCTCTCGGCAACCTGCCCGAACTGCGCCACCGCCGCTCCATCCATCAACGCCCGCGCCGCCCGGCCGGGATGAAAATATTCCGCCACCTCCCGATCAAAGCCCAACTC
>Ga0074045_10006342_pt1 | contig 10177 bp, 8 predicted proteins | sample BogForMeECP23OM2_FD_94442 | JGI IMG/M metagenome (GOLD analysis project Ga0074045, IMG submission 94442) | Bog forest soil microbial communities from Calvert Island, British Columbia, Canada - Bog Forest MetaG ECP23OM2 | ecosystem: Environmental > Terrestrial > Soil > Wetlands ... | reverse complement strand
TACGACCTTTATACGAGACAGCATGGCGTGGAAGAGAACCTGTTCCTCGCTCCCGGCGAGGGCGATTTTGCGGAACTGAATGCGCCTGGAAATGGCTCCTCGGGCGCGCCACGGAACGGCGACAGCAATCCCGCCGATGCATTGCGTGTTCTGAAGGGAGAGGTTCGCTAGCGAATGAGTAGTGCGGGCAACTCCCAACTGAACGGCGCTCCGGCAATTCACGCAGAGCAGCTCTGCCGCCACTACCTCATGGGCGGGACGGTCATCCGCGCCGTGGATGGCGTGACTTTGGAAGTGCGTGCCGGTGAATTCGTTGCGCTTCTCGGTAGCTCCGGCTCGGGCAAGTCTTCCATCTTGAATCTGATTGCCGGCCTCGATCGGCCTACCTCCGGCAACGTTGTTATCCATGGCCGCAACCTTGCGCAACTCTCCCGCGAAGAGCTTGCGAAGTATCGCCTGCACACGGTGGGAATGGTGTTCCAATCTTTCAATCTGATTCCCAGCATGACGCTTACGGAGAACGTCGAGTTACCCATGCGCTTTGCCGAGATCGAACGCGGGAAACGCGACACCCTTGCCCGGGAAGCGCTCACGCGGGTGGGCCTGCAAACCCGGATGAACCATCGTCCCAGCGAGCTTTCCGGCGGGGAACAGCAACGGGCCGCTCTGGCTCGAGCACTTATCAACCGTCCTCAACTGCTGCTCGCCGACGAACCCACGGGCAATCTCGATAGCCATACCGGAACTGAAATCATGAATATGGTCCGCGAGTTCAATCAGCAACTGGGAATGACGGTGGTGATGGTGACCCACGAGCGAGCTTTGGCGGAGCGCTACGCCCAGCGGCTTATTTTCCTGGCGGACGGCAAGCTGGTTAGCGATGAGGCCAATTCAGCTTTTGTCACAAGCGGCGGAACGGAGCAGGGGCGACGATGAAGCTGCCTGATCTGGCCGAGCTCGCGATGCGCAATCTGCGCGAATCTGTGTTGCGAAACTCGCTCACCACCATCGGCATATCTGTTGGCGTAGCGTCTTTGGTTGCCATGCTTTCTCTTGGCATCGGACTGCAGCAGCTCGCGTCGCGACGCCTGATGAAATCTGGCTTGTTCGATACCGTCGTTGTGACTTCCCGGCGCGACTTGCGCGGATTCAATCGCGAGCAGGAAAACAGCGGACCTGCGCCGGGCGAAAGCCGCATTCTGGACGAAGCAACGCGACTGGAAATCGAGCGCATGCCTAACGTCCTTGAGGCCTATCCTGATATCCGTTTCATCACCGAACTGCGCTACGAAGACAAGCCGCACTTGACGATGGTTGCCGCGCTACCGTCTTCCGCCCAGTCGACCGACGCGTTTGATACCCTGCAGGGACATTTCTTTTCCTCCGATACCGCGCCAGAAGCCGTCATTCAAAAAGCTTTTGCAGAGGAGTTGCTGGGGAAGACGCCAAAGGCGGGCCTCGACGAAACCAATGTGAAGGAACTGGCTGCGCCGCTTCTGGGCAAGGAATTGACGATGCGCTACGCGCAGCGCGAAGCGGCGCCCACTGCCCCAGCAATTGCCGGGAAGCAAAACGCAGCGGCGGAAGAGGGTTTGGCGGGCGCTGCTTATTCCGTCGTCTCGCGCGAACTCAAATTGAAAATTGTTGGCGTCGCCGATCTCGATCCCGAAAGCATGCGCGGGCCAACTCGGGCCCGAGTTTTTCTTCCGCTCAAACTGGCGGAAAGCTTGCACGTGATGCAGCCGACGGACCTCCGTGAAATCTCTCGTGCTGCCACCGATCAGCCAGTGTATTCCTCGGTGAGTGTGCGCGTAAAAAATCCCAGCCAGGTGCAGACGGTCGAAGATGCGATCAAGAAGATGGGCTTCAATACCTTCTCGATCCTCGATGCCAGCCGCAGCATCCAGCAGTTCTTCAAAGTCCTGGATGTATTTCTCGGAATCTTCGGCAGCCTCGCCCTGGCTGTCGCCTTTATCGGAATCGTAAACACGCTGGTGATGGCCATCCTCGAGCGGCGCCGCGAAATTGGCATCATGAAGGCGATCGGCGCCAGCGATGGCGACGTGAAACGGCTCTTCTTCGCGGAAGCCGGCGCCATGGGCATTCTCGGCGGCATCATCGGAGTGGCTCTCGGTTGGGCCATCGGACAGGTCATCAACCTGGGCACCAATGTTTATCTCAAGCGCCAATCCTTTCCGCCGGAGCATTTCTGGTCGGTGCCGTGGTGGCTGGTGGCATTCGCCCTGGTGTTCTCGTTTTTCGTAAGTCTCGCAGCTGGGCTTTACCCGGCGGGACGCGCTGCCCGGCTTGATCCCGTCCAGGCATTGCGTTACGAGTAAACTGAATCGATGCGTCTTTGCTGGCAAGTTATTCTCCTGCTCGTGGGCTCGATTCTTTCTTTTCCAGCGCATGCGCAGAGCCGGATCGACTGCAACGCGTTAAACAGCAAGATTCTCAAGTATCCGGTCCATTATTGCGTTTACTTGCCTGCCGGTTATGATGCGGGCGCTAAGAAAACTCCTGCGCAACGCTATCCGATTCTTTATTTCCTTCACGGACTCGGCGACAACGAGCAAACCCTCTTCAACAGCGGAGGATGGACGCTACTCGACGATCTCCGGCAAAAGCATAAGGTCGGCGATTTTCTCATCGTTGCTCCCGAAGGCAGACGAGGTTTCTATATCAACTCCGCCGATGGTTCGGTTCGCTACAGCGACTTCTTTCTGCAGGAGTTTATCCCCGCGATTGAAAGCAAATACCGCGTCAGCAGCGGCCGCAGGAATCGAGCGATCAGCGGCATTTCCATGGGCGGATACGGTGCGCTTCGCTTCGCCTTCAGCCATCCTGAATTATTTTCCGCGGCCAGCGCACAGAGCGCCGCGCTGATTACTGAATCTCCCCAGGAGCTCGATGCGGCTGACCGTTCCGGCGCTCCGCTGGGAAAAACGCTGGCTGCTGTCTTCGGAAATCCGATCGACGTGGCCCATTGGAAAAACAACAGCCCGTTTGTGCTAGCCCAAAGGAACGCTGTCGCCTTGCGGAAGGTGGCCATCTATTTCAACTGCGGACAAGACGATAACTACGGCTTCGAAAAAGGCGCGGCGGCGCTGCACGATCAGCTGCAGAAAGAAGGAGTGAAGCACGAGTACCACCCCTACCCCGGCGACCACAGCCTCACTTACTTTCTCTCCCACTTTGAAGAAGTGCTCATCTTTCATTCGCGGGCATTCGGTCTTCTCCCATAAAATACAAGCCGTCGACGAAAGGATGCGGGAAGGTTATGCGGGGCTTGCGCGACAAACGAGTTATAATCACCGGAGGCGCGAGCGGAATCGGCGCCGCGACCGCTGCGCGCTTTCTGGAAGAAGGCTCGCGCGTCTGCATTTTAGATCGCGATGCCAAAGCTTGCGCCGCTATTCGCCACCAACTACCGGAAATCTCCGAGGCGATCATCGCCGACGTCACCGACTTGATGCAGGTGGAAGCCGCGCTGGCAGACGCTGTTCGCGTGATGGACGGAGTCGACGTGCTCATCAACAACGCCGGGATCAGTATCCGTCATAAGTTCCTCGATATCACTCCCGAAGAATGGGATCGGGTGATCTCCGTAAATCTCACCGGCATCTTCTATGTTGCGCAGACCGCAGCCCGCCACATGATGGAACGCTTCTCGGCCGAGCGGGGCAGTGGAGTGATTCTGCAAACCGCCTCCACCAACGGCATCATGGGCTATCCCTACTACGCCGATTACAACGCAACGAAGGCGGGAGTGATCGAGCTAACCAGGAGCATGGCGCTCGAACTCGCGCCCAAAGTTCGCGTATGCGCCGTCGCTCCGGGTTACGTACTGACACCGATGCAGCGCGCCGAATACACCGACGCGATGCTCGAAGAAGTGAATAAGAAAATTCCGCTCCGCCGCCACGCCAGGCCCGAAGAGATCGCAGGATTGTTCGCATATCTGGCGTCGGACGACGCTGCCTACGCCACCGGCCACGTTTACACCATGGACGGCGGCGAAATCGCGGGCGGGTTGGCCAGCCGTTAAGGGTAGCCGCCTCGGTCCGGTCGAGCGCAGCGAATTGCCACTCAATCGATCTACTATCCGCGAGCGAATCTTGCTGCGAGTCGTGCCAGCCGCACAATGCGATAGAGAAGGAACAAAGGTTTTGGAAGACGAATCGCTTCCCACTCGCCTGGTCCGGGAGTGAAAGTGAGACGCGCGAGGAATCGCAAACGATCGGTTCGGCGTTCTCGAAGCCGCATCATGAGGCGGAAGTAGGAGACCTGTTCTTCATGGTACGAAACGCCGGCAGCAACTGCCATCGCAATTTCTTCAGCGAAGGCGAGAGCGGGGCGATTTGCAAGCACGGTACCTTCGATTGGCGCAGGAATTTGCACGTTCAGAAAGCGATTCGTCAGCAGCAGCGTGATATGCAGAATTCGCTCGATGCCAAGTTCGCGGGCTTGCGATTGAATCCATTCCCAATCCAAGCGTTCCCGCTTTACGATCTGCGCAATGTCGCAGAGCCAGATCAGCCGTCCCCAAACATGTTTCGCCGCATGCAAGGAAAGCACCAGCAGCAGGTCTTCCGGAGACGGCGTCTTGACGTTCTTTCCAGCAACGGGCGCGGTTACCGCGCGCTCAAACAGACCATCCATATCGAAATCGACGGCGCAAAAGCGCGGCTGCAGCGCCCACTGCAACTCCAGCAAATTCTTTCCTGCAGCGCTGTCGAAGGTATACTCGCATCCCGTAGCGATGTAGTCGTCTTCGGCGTCTCCAGGAATCGGGACGCGGGGAGTGTAGCCGAGATCGCGAACCATATTCTTGGCACGCAATACGCCTTGCTTGCGCACGAACAAGTCCATATCGCCGGATTGGCGCAGCGCCATGTCGCCGTAATACAGCTCCGATAAGACCACTCCTTTGTAGGGAATTGCTTCAATGCCTCGTGTATTGAGCCAATCCAGAACGCGGATCAACTCGCGCGTGAGAAAAAGCGCCTTGTGAATATTGCGCTCGTAGCTTTGGCGAAGCGATGGCGAAACCGAAGGCGGAACGAGACGCAGGGGCATCAGGTTTTGGTAAAGCAAAGAAGTTGTGCCGTGGCGATCCGCAAGGCGTAGTACTTCCTCCCAATCCAACGGTTGCTCCAGAAGAATCCGAGTACGGTTGAGAACGCCCGGCGAGAAATCGGGAGAGCTGGCCGCCAGCAAAAAGCTCCATTCGTTGGCAGGCGAGTTTTTCAGCGCGGGAGGGGCCACTGACGCGGAAGCTGCGCTGGCTTGGTTCACGGATATCGAGCATATTAACAGGGCATGGCTGGAGCTTTGAATCAAACGGGAAGCGAGCCGGGCATCCAACTTTAGATACGAGAAGGGAGGTTACTTCGGTTTATAAATTTGCTCTTTACTCGAACCCACCATGGTTCTACTTCTGTCAAACTAATAAGTTGGCGGATTGACCGTGGAAATACTTACACCCAACGCAACGCGCCGCAGCACGCGGCTTCGCGTACAGATTCCTCTGACCGTGACCAGTCTTGACCGCGCCCGTCCGTTTTCCGCAAAGTGCGTGGCTCTGGTGGTAAGTCCGCAGGGATGCGGATTTCAGGCGTCACAGGCATTCCCTCTCGAAACCCCCCTGCTATTGAGCGATCTGCCCGGAGGCGGTAGCGCATCGGGCCGCGTGGCAAATTGCCTGCCACTAGGAAAAGATGGGAAACAGTTTCTCATCGGAGTGGCGCTTTACAACCACGGGAATGTATGGGGAATTGCTAATCCACCGGAGGATTGGAATGTCTCGCCTTCGACGAATACTTCCGCAACCGCGGCTAAGAACGTGCCCGCGAAGAACAAGGACGCCTGGCCTTACAATCTCTTTTCCGGCCAAAGCGAAACCCATCCTCGAAGAAAATAGTGGTTCGACCTCGCACATCCCAGAAAACAAGCCGGCGAAATCCACGAAACTCTAATATTCGCGTTACGCCAGTGGGTATGCCGCTTCTCCTTCTTTCGTAACCTCGTGACGTGAATGACGAGGTGGCATAATTCAGTCACGATGTCGCTAACCCCAGAGTCGCCCGCACTGGAAGCCAGCCGATCCGCCGCACCAGGCCTCACGCCGCGCCCGTTTCGGGTAAAGCTTCGGGGCTCGATCCTGGCGCTGATTCGGCTGCCCAACCGGCGCGAGGTGCGGGGCAAGCTCCATCAGATTTCCACCACCGGTGGATTGCTGAACGTGGAAACGCCTCTCGACGAAAAGCTGCACGTGGAACTGATCTTCCACCTCGGAGAAACCACCATCCGCGAAAAGGTGGAGATGATGTTTCCCATGTGGGCTACGCAAGGATGGTTACAGCCCTTCCGCTTCATCGAAATGCCCGAAGCAAACAAGAATATCCTCGAAGAAAGTCTTCAGGCGTTCGTTCACCGAACGAAGGAAACGCTATAAAGTTAGGAAGTTCCCAACCTTGAAGCATGGCGAAAGCATGCTGGGCGCATAGGGCAGCACGGCTTTCACCGTATTGCCCTTATCCACACCAGCGCGACTTTCCTAGAAGTGGAACCCCAGCTCTGCGGTCACCGTCCTCGGGGTTACATAGTGCGTCCCGCTGAACGTGGAGAGGAAGTTATACAGAGCGTAGTTGTTCGCCAGGTTAATGAAGGTCAACTGCGCACTCCATTTGTACTTATCGCCATGAAAAAGATTGTCATGGCCGATTGAGAGATCGAAGAGGTTCCGCGAGGCGATGCGTGGCGGATTGTGGTCGTCGTTCTCGGTATTGGGCCCGGGTACCTTGATGAGCGGCGAGCTAAACGCCGAGGCGGCACAATTATAAGGAAGTGGGGATGTCGGCGTTGCCCGGACACCGTTGCAAGTAAATCCGGCCTCAAACTCCTGATCGGCGGAAAGCGGAATCTCGCCCACATTAGCGGCGCCCATGCTCACGAAGCCGCCGCCGGGTACGCCCGGAACAGGTACCGTTCCTGGGCAATTATTGGCTGCAGCCGTACCAAAGCACGGTGTCGCGCCCGCCACCAGTCCGCTGTCGTAGCGCCAGTTGAAGCCCATCCAGGGTCCGCGCTTCCATGGCTGATATTGGATGTGAGTTGTCTGATTGAATTTTTCGTCGTGATCGATGCGGAACGGAAGTCCGGCAGCGGTAGCGACGGTTGAGCCAGCGCCACCAATCTGCGGCTGAAAGAATCTGGCCGCCACACTGGAAAAGACCATAAGGGCGGAAAACCCATGAATCTCGGGCACGCTGAGCCGCCCGGCGTAGCCTGGGATTTTTGAGTTGTGCCATTCAATGGGGAAAGTGATCGGAGTGTTGCCGAGTACGCTGAAATCGTAACCGTTATGAGTGTACTTCGAAATCCACTCGCCGGAAAAAACCAGATACTTTCCGAAAGCCTGTTCCAGGCCAGCATGGAATTCATTGCGAAAGCCCGGGCTCAATGGATTCGTCGCGCTCGAGGCGCAGAGCAACAGCGGGTTCAGGACGGCATTGGCACATCCGATGCTGGAAAGCACAAGGTTTTCGTTGAACGGAGATTCCAACGTACGAGCATAGGAAACGCGAAGAATGGTGTTGGTCTTCTTCACGTTGTAAGCAATCCCGACTCGAGGTTCGGCTTGCCGCGCGCTGGTGATCCCGTTATAGAGATCGCCGCGTATCCCGAGGTTTAAGGACCAGTTTCCTTTCGTGATCACGTCGCGAATATAGAGGGCAAGTTCCTTCACGTCGGTGTGGCCGTTGAAAGTGTAAGGAATTCCGCCTCGCGTCAAGTCGTACGGAGCCAGGATCGGATTGTAGTTTGGGTAAAAGGCTGCATTGGCGACGGAGTCGACCGAGTTAGGCGAGCCAGGCGCGTTCGTGTTGGAAGCAATATTCGGCTGGTAAGGGCCGGTGCAGTTTGCCGGACTGATGATTCCCGGTGCGGGCGCCGCGACATAGGGGAACGGGTTCACGGCGGTGACGGCCGCAGCCACGATGCAGGGTGCGTTGTAGGTAGGATCGACAATCGCAAGCGTGTCGATTTCATTGAGGAATGTTTGTTCGTAGGTAATTCCAGCCTTGATCTGGTTAATCCCTTTGACATACGAAATATCAGATCGAAGCCCGGCGTTGGTGAGGGTGCGATGTTGACCCACGGACTGTCTCTGAAGGCTCGGCGGCCCGAGGTCCGCGAATCGATCATTGCTGGGGTAGTAGTTGTAATCATCCCGGCGGACAAAGGCCCCCAAAGTGAATACGGAATTGGTAGTCAGCACGCGCGTCCAGGATGGAGCAATGTTGAAGGTTCCAATCTTGGAGCGCTGATCCGTCGGCCCGACAATATTTCCATTTGGATCCCGGCCATTAAAAGCTGCCATTTGCGGCTCAATCCCATACAGTCCGCTCCATGGCGTCGCGTTTTCGGCGTCGAGATTGTTCGGTGTCTGAAACCAGCTCCGGCTGTAGCCGAAATTCAAGTGGATCGAGTCGGCGGCATTGAGTTGATAATCCACGCGGTCGAACACGTTTTCTTCGTTGCCCTTGTCGTGGAACACCGTGAATTCCGGGGGATCGAGGAAACGGCCGGAGTTCAGGCCGTTCGCCGAGATGAAATTACCCCAGCTTTTGCCGCCGTAAGCCAAATCAGCTGCCAGGTTGGCGCTTCCGAAAGATCCATAGGAAGTGGTCACGCTGCCATGCGGTGTGGTTACTCCCTGACCCGAGCGCGTGGTCGCCACAATTACCACGCTGGTCTTGCCTCCGTATTCTGCGGGCGGTGCGCCGGAAATGACTTCTAACGATTGCACCGAGTCGAGTGGGATCTGATTAGAAAAGACCTTGCTTTGCTGGTCTGTGATCGGCTGGCCGTCGACGGAAAACGAATTCTCCGCGTGGTCTCCAAGGCCATGGAAGAGGCCATTGGAATCGGCGGCGATTCCCGGCGTCGATTGCGTGACCGCCGCACTCACTGCAGACGTCCCACTCTCCAGCGGCATCTTGATGAATGAGTCTCTGTCGAGATCGGAATGGAAAGTGGAATCATTCTCGACCAGATCCCCGCCGGCCTCCACTGTCACCGTCGTGGAGGAGCCGGAGACTTGAAGGTTTATCTTTAGGCTGACTGGGACGACGGAGCGGACGTCCACATCCTGCGCGCTCGCAGCGAAGCCGGTTGCGTTCACCGTCATGTGATACGGATTGAAGGGCACGTTTGGAATGGTGAAGGTTCCGGAACTATCCGTCGTCGTGGAACGGTCGAAGTGGCTGATGGGATTATGGATTTCAACCTTGGCATCAGGCACCAGGGCGCCGGTGGGGTCGAATACGGTACCACTGATCGTCCCGGAATTCCCCCCTGACTGTGCGACAAGGTTGAGGCCAAGAGTCAAGAATAAGAACACCGCGGAAGCCGAGCGGAGCGACCTCGGGTAAGAAGCCAGCATGATTCCTCCATAAATTCGGTCGGAAAGACCATCACTAAAGATCAAGGAAGCGGTTCATAGAAAACGAACCGGGCCTGTACTCGGCTGAGACGTGATCCTTAGACGCTGGGAGGCGGGCGGACGTATAACGCGAAAGCTACCAGGCGCTGTTTGGCGTCAGTGGGCTGCGGGCGAAACTGAAGCACCCGCCGGAATTCCGGTTCGGGCGACGGCGGAACAGTTGTCGGCGCCGCGGAGTGCGCCGCAACGCAGACCTGACAGGTGGTGGACTCGTCCTGACTCGAGTGGTGATGCACAGCAAACGCCAATGCCGACCAGAGGGTCAGCAGCAGCGAGAGCCACGCAATCCGCTTCGAAATCGGTTTCACAGCACCCCGGAGTCCTGTGGTCGAATTTACAACGAAAGTCCTGCTGGCGCAATGAGAGTAAGGACGTTGGATGCTCAGTGCGTGCTGAAAGAGGTACTATTTCTGCAAATATTTCGCAATCACAAGCCCTGGTGTGCAAGGTCACAGTCTGGCGTATTCCATCCGAGTATAGTTTTAAATACAGACTCCCATGTTCTCAGAACACTACAAAACTGCCTGCGAGAAGGTTTCTGAATTTCCCCATGCCCGACCTGGATCCCTGGACTCACTCCGGCCCACAGTGACATCCGACTACGCGCCTTTTTTCTGGAGCAAAGAATTCGGACAAGGGGGCGAACTGGATCGAGCCATCCTAGGCGGT
>Ga0074045_10006341_pt1 | contig 10180 bp, 5 predicted proteins | sample BogForMeECP23OM2_FD_94442 | JGI IMG/M metagenome (GOLD analysis project Ga0074045, IMG submission 94442) | Bog forest soil microbial communities from Calvert Island, British Columbia, Canada - Bog Forest MetaG ECP23OM2 | ecosystem: Environmental > Terrestrial > Soil > Wetlands ... | reverse complement strand
GTCAATTTCACCACATACTTCTTGCCCGCAATCTCCTTCCCGGCCACGAATCACCTCCATCGCTGCATCGCGGCGACAGAGATTCAGAGAAACACCCCAGATTCAAGGACGCGAGCGACTAGTGCTGGCGCGCGACGTGCTGCTGGCCGAGGGTCTGAGAGCGGCACCAGCGGCGCCATATGCCGCAGGCGATGCGCGCGAGGCCACCCACGGCCACCTACGGCGCGGGGACGGCCATGTACTGCTCGGCCGAGGCGGGGTTGCGGGCCAGCCCAAAGCGCGTCTAGTCCGTTTGGCCGAATAGCCGTTCGGGACCGGGGGTGCTGATACTGTGATGACAATTTCCGGCGCGCTTGTCGCCGCTGATACGCCGAAGCCTAGAAACGCCAGGTTTCATTGGCGTTTTCGATGCCGGAAAACGGCCTCCGCCCGAGGCTTGCTTAAATATGAGGCAACGAGGCGATAAGCAACGCCCGCGCATGCGGCCTTGTCGGCGTGACGGATCGACTGCGTTGCGTTGGTGACAAGCGAGATTTTCAGGATTTGCAAGGCCGGAACTGCATATGAGGCGGAAGCGTCTGCTCGTATTGAGCTTCTATCCCTGCTTTTTCCCACCGCGATCGGGCGGCGAAACGCGCCTCTATAACCTGTATCACGCTCTCGCGGACAGGTTCGACATTCGCATCCTGTCGTCCTCGCACGTCGATTCCGATATCGATAGCATCGTTCACGCGCCGTTCCTGGTCGAGCATCGCTACGGCAAGGCCGCGCCGTTCGTCGATTGCTACAACGCCACCGCTGCGATCGGCGGCGAAGGCGACCTGTCCGGCGTGGCGGTCGGCGTGTACGGCGCCTACCCGAACGACATGCACCGCGGCTACGCGGATCATTACGACTGGGCCGACATCATCATCCACGAGTCGCCGTTCACGGTCTATTTCGACCTGATGCTCGGGCTGGATCGCAAGCCGCGCGTGTACGACGCGCACAATGCCGAGCACGTGCTGATGCGATCGCTCCATCCGGGCGAGGAATCGCAGCCGATCCACGAATTCGTCGACGCGGCGGAACGCACCCTCGTCAACGCGGCGGATCTCGTCGCCTATTGCGCCGACGAAGACCGGGCCGCGTTGGAGACTCTGTCCGGTCGCGCACTACGTCGCGCGCTGCTGGTGCCCAACGGCAGCGCGCTGCCGCACGGCGAGCGGCCGGCGGCCGTGCGACGGACGGCCCGCCGTCTGGTGTTCATCGGCAGCCGGCATGCGCCGAACGTCGAGGCGGCGCGGTTCCTGATCGAGCAGGTCGCGCCTCGCCTGCCGGACCTCGAATTGCACATCGTCGGCGCCTGCGCGTCGCCGGGGCGCCCGCGTGCCAACGTGATCTGCCACGGCGAAATCGACGAGCCGCGCAAGGCGGAGATCTTTCGGCAGAGCGACATCGCGCTGAACCCGGTCGTCAGCGGCAGCGGCTCGAATCTCAAAGTGCTGGACTACATGGGCGCGGGCCTGCCGGTCGTCGCGACGGCGTTCGGCATGCGCGGCATCGCGGCGGAAGCCGGGCGGCACTACGTGCGCGCCGACGTCCCGGACTTCGCCGACGCGGTCGCGGCGCTCTCAGTTGACAACGACATGCGGGCGAGCATCGCGGACGCGGCGACGCAGCACATCCACCACTCGCTCACGTGGCCGGCGATCGCGCGTGCGTTCGGCGATGCGCTGCACGCGTTGCCTGCGGAGCCGGCGGACGAGGGGTGGGTGCTCTGCCTGAACGACTACGATCCGACCGCAGGCTTCGGCGGTGGCGTGACCCGCATGCTGGGCGTGCAACGCGTCCTCGCCGAGCATGCCCGGGTCGTGCTGCTCTGCTTCAACGACGGCGAGACGATCGAGCGGGTGTGGATCACGAGCCGGCTTCTGGTCATCAAGGTGCCGAAAACGCCCGCGCACCGCGCCGAACGCCGGCGGCTCGACGCGCTGTCGGGGATCTCCGCCGGGGATGTCGTCAACTGTCGCTTCGCAGCCGGCAATCCGATCCTGATGGGCCTGTACAGGATCCTCCGCCGCCGGGCATCCGTCATCGTGCTCGAGCACCCATACATGGCGCCCGTGGCGGAAGAATTCGGCGACGCGTTCGTCTACTCGTCCCAGAACGACGAACTCGCGCTGAAGACCGGGTTGCTCGCCGGCCACTCGGAGCAGGACGATCTCTTGAAAATCGTGCGCGAGGCCGAGGATTTCTGCCTGCGCGCGGCACGGCTCACCGTCGCCGTCTCGGACCGTGACGCCGGCGCGTTCACCCGCCGCCAGCGACCGGCCGGCGGTCCGGTCGTTGTCGTCCCCAACGGGGCCGACCTGCCTGCGGACCCGAGTTCCGAGGATGCGGCCTGCGCCGCCGACGTGGGACCGCGCAGTGCCGTCTTTCTCGGCTCGGCGCACCGGCCGAATATCGAGGCGCTGCGCCTGCTCGCCGACGTCGTGGCACCGGCGTTGCCGGACGTCGAGTTCCATGTCCTCGGCAGTGTCGGGACGTCGGCGGGCAACGTGCCGCCGAATGTTCGCATCTGGGGCGAGGTCGAACCCGGCCTGAAGACGGCGATCCTGCGGCGCGCCGCGATCGCGCTCAATCCGATCTATTCGGGCGGCGGCTCGAACGTGAAGCTGAGCGACTACCTCGCGCACGGCCTGCCGACGGTCACCAGCGCGTTCGGCCTGCGCGGCTATCCCGATTCGGTGCGCGCGTTCGTCGAGGTGGCGGACGCCGACGGCATTGCCGCCGCCATCGTTCGGTTGCTCGGCCGCTTTCCGCCGTGCGGCGCGCACCGGCAGGCGATCGCCGACACGTTCGCCCGGCAACTGTCGATGGCGGTGCACGCGGCGCGCTTCGCCGATGTCGTCCGCAGCGTCGACGCGCCGCGACGGCGGATGCTCGTCGTCACGTACCGCTACACGGATCCGCCGCTCGGCGGCGCGGAGATCATGCTGCGCGAATTGCTGCGCCGGCTGGACGCCACCGGCCGGTGGGCCATCGACGTGGTCGCCCCCGATGTCGGCACCATCGCCAACCGCTCCCGCTTCGCCTGCGAGTACGGCAATGCGAGCGAGTTCGGCGTCGCGACCGACCTCGCCGCCACGCGCTGGCGGCGCTTTGCCCTGGAAGGCGACGCGGCCACGCCCGAGGAGATGCTGGAGTCCTGGCGTGTGCAGACGGCGTTCGAGGACGCGCTCGCGAGCGACGATGCGCCGGCGCCGACCGCATCCGTGCCGCGGCTACTCTCCGGCTGGTACGGCCCCGAGCCGCACAAGCACGGCATCGCACGGTGGACCACGCAGTGCGCGAGCTTCCACACCGGCGCGGGCGGCCAGCTGCGGCTGCGCGGCTTCGCGCCGCGCAAGACGGAATTCTCGCTCACCTGCGCGGACGCGGTGCTCGGCGCGCGCGTGGACGGGGACTTCGACTTCACCGCCGCGATGCCACCAGGTGTCGCGACCCTGAGCGTCGAGGCGCGCCAGCTCGTCTCCGGCGACGTGCGGCCGCTCGGGTTGCGCGTGACCCATCTCGACATCGACGGCGCATCGCCGCTCGCCGGACCGACCCTCGCCGAGGGCGTGTCGGAACTGCCGTTTTCCGACCGCATCCATGCGCTCGACCGCGCCGCGCGCTCGACCCGCTGGCCCGCCAACGTCGAGCTGACCCGGCTGCGCGGACCGAACGCGCCGGAGCTGCATGACTGGCTGTGGGGCAACATCGATCGCTACGACGTGCTGCTCACCCACAACTGTGTCTTCCTGCCGCCCGTGCAGGCGTTGCGTGTGGCCGCCGAGCGCGGCGTGCCCAGCGTGTTCATCCCGCACGTGCATCTCGACGACGATTTTTATCATTTCCCAGACGTGATGTCGGCGATCGAACAGGCGAGCGTGTCCCTCGTCTCGCCCCACGCCGCCGCCGATTTCCTGCGCGCGCGCGCCGCTCCTCGCGTCCGCTATTTCGGCGCGGGCGTGGAGCCTGCCGAGTTCGCGGCCGACATGGCCGACCGCGACCTCGCCGCGTTCCGTGCGATCGTGTCCGACGACGGAACACCGGTGGTGCTGGTGCTCGGGCGCAAGGCCGCGGCGAAGAACTACGCCACCGCGCTGGCTGCCCAGCGCCTGCTGGCCGCGCGTGGCATCGCGGTTCGCGTCGTCATGATCGGGCCGGACGATGACGGCGTGACGGTCGCGGCGCGCGACGTCGTCTATCTCGGCCTGCAGCCGCGCGACGTCGTGCGGGGCGCACTGCGTGCGGCGTGCGCGCTGGTCAACATGAGCACGAGCGAGAGTTTCGGCATCGTGCTGCTCGAAGCGTGGCTGGCCGGCACGCCGGTGATCGCCAATCGCGGATGTGTCGCCTTCGCCGATCTGGTCGAGGACGGCGTCAACGGCTTTCTCGTCGACGACGCGCCGGCGATCGCCGACCGGCTCGCCCGCTTGCTGAACGATCCCGAACTCGGCGCGGCACAGGCTGCGCGGGGACGCGAGGTTGCGCGTCACTACGCGTGGTCGGCTCTGGCCGACGAGCTCGACACGATCTGCCGCGAGCTGGCGGACGGCGCAGCCGAGCACGCCGCAGCAGAATGACCCGCGGCCGCGCTCACTACGAGGTTCTGATGACCCGAACCCATTCGCTCCGTCATTGCGACCGCGAGCCGAAGGCGTGGCGGGAAGCAACCCAGGGCGACACATCAGGCGCTTGTCGCGCCGCTCTGGGTTGCTTCGTCGCTTCGCTCCTCGCAATGACGAGGTCGGTCCTTACGCAAGAAACCAAAGCCTACAGATCCAGCCTGCCCTGGCGATCGCTGCGCCCCCCGTTCGCCGTCGCACGTGCCTCGCCGTCGGCGAAGCGCAGGCGCAGCGCCATCCCCGGCCGGACCCCGGCGGCCGAGGTGATCGGCGTCGCAGTTTCCGTCAGCACGACGGCGTAGCCGCGCGCGAGCACCGCCTCGGGCGAGACGGACTCCAGCGTCGCACCCATCACCGCCAGCCGGTTCCGGTCGGCAGCGAGCAGCGCGTGCAGCGGTGCCGCCGACAGTCGCACTGCGTTCAGGCCGGCGCGGCGCAACGCCAGCAGCGACGGCAGCGCCGTCGCCGCCCGATGCGTCGCATGCACCAGCGTCTGCCGCGCCGCCTGCGTCAGCGACAACGGCGAGGGCAGGCGCATCGCCGCATTGGTCAGCGCCCCGCGACGCGCGGCGAGCAGGTTGGGCAGCGACAGCCGCAGCCGTTCCTCGCGGTCATCCAGGCGCTGCCGCGCGGCGGCCAGCACGCCCGGCAGGTCCGGCATGCGGGCCTCCGCCGCGCGCAGCCGCAGCAACGCCGCCTGGGTCTGCGACTGCAACGCGCCGGCCAGCCGCGCGGCGGTCTGCTCCAGGTCGGCGAGCAGATCCGTCCGCGCCGGCGCCGCCATCTCCGCCGCCGCGGTCGGCGTCGGCGCGCGGCGGTCGGCGGCGAAGTCGATCAGCGTGGTGTCGGTCTCGTGCCCGACGGCGGAGATCAGCGGGATGCGGCAGGCGGCGGCGGCGCGCACCACCGCCTCGTCGTTGAAGGCCATCAGGTCCTCGAGGCTGCCGCCGCCCCGCGCGACGATCAGCACGTCCGGCCGCGGCGGCTCGCCGCCGTGCGCGATCGAGTCGAACCCGGCGATCGCGGCGGCGATCCTGGCCGCGGCACCCTCGCCCTGCACCGGCACGGGCCACACCAGCAGCCGCCGCGGAAAGCGGCGGGCGAGCGTGGTGCGGATGTCGTGCAGCACGGCGCCGCCCTCGCTGGTCACCACGCCGATCGTCTCCGGCAGCAGCGGCAGCGTGCGCTTGCGCTCGGGCGCGAACAGCCCCTCGGCCAGCAGGCGGGCGCGCAGCGCCTCGATGCGCGCGAGCAGCGCGCCGGCGCCGGCATATTCCAGCCGCTCGACGACGAGCTGGTAGGTGGAGCGGTCGGCGTAGGTCGACAGGCGGCCGGTGGCGATCACCTCGATGCCGTCCTCCGGCGCCAGCCCGATCCGGCCGAAGCCGGAGCGCCAGATCACGGCGTCGATCTTGGCGCCCTCGTCCTTGAGCGAGAAATAGGCGTGGCCGGAGGCGTGGCGCTTGTAGCCGCTGATCTCGCCGCGCACCCGCACGCGGCCGAACGCGCCTTCCAGCGTGCGCTTGATGGCGCCGGCGATCTCGGTGACGCTGAACTCCGGCACGTTGACCCCAGCGGGCGCCCCAGCGGGGGTTCCGGTGGGGGTTCCGGCCGGGGCGGCGCCGGGCGGCAACGCTTCGTCCATGCGCGCAGGCTATGCGGGCGGTGCGGCACCCGTTGCAAGAGAGCGGCGTCCGGGAGACAAGGCGCCGTCATGCGCGTGCTGGTAGTCGGATCGGGGGGGCGGGAGCACGCGCTGTGCGAGACGATCGCGCGCAGCCCCTTGCTGACCCAGCTCTGGTGCGCCCCTGGCAACCCGGGGATCGCCCGGGTGGCCACCTGCGAAGGCCTCGCCGCCACCGACATCCCGGCCCTCGTCGGCTTCGCGCGCGCACAGGCGATCGACCTCGTCGTGCCCGGGCCCGAGGCGCCGCTGGTCGCGGGCCTCGCGGACGCGATGGACGCGGCCGGCATCGCCTGCTGCGGCCCGACTGTCGCGGCGGCGCGGCTGGAGGGCAGCAAGAGCTTCGCCAAGGAGGTGTGCGACGCCGCCGGCGTGCCGACCGCGCTATGGGAGCGATTCGACGACGTCGCCACCGCCCAGGAGTTCATCCGCCGCCGCGGCGCCCCGATCGTGGTGAAGGCCGACGGGCTGGCTGCCGGCAAGGGCGTAGTGGTCGCCGCCACCGAGGACGAAGCGCTGGACGCCGCCGCCCGCCTCGGCGCCGCGGGCCCTCTGGTGATCGAGGAGTGCCTGTCCGGCGAGGAGGTCAGCCTGTTCGCGCTGTGCGACGGCGCGAACGCGGTGCTGCTGGGCTCGGCCCAGGACCACAAGCGGCTGCGCGACGGCGACACCGGGCCGAACACCGGCGGCATGGGGGCGTATTCGCCGGTGCCGCGTTTCGGCGCCGCGCACGAGGCGGCGGTGCTGGACGGCGTCGTGCGCCCGGTGCTGGCCGAGATGGCGCGCCGGGGCTGCCCATTCCGCGGCGTGCTGTTCGCCGGTCTGATGCTGACCGACGACGGTCCGAAGCTGATCGAGTTCAACGTCCGCTTCGGCGATCCGGAGTGCCAGGTGCTGCTGCTGCGCCTGCGCTCGGACCTGCTGCCCGCGCTGCTTGCCGCACAGGACGGCGCGCTGGACGCGTTCGACCTGCGCTGGTCGCAGCACAGCGCGGTCGGCGTGGTGATGGCGGCCCCCGGCTATCCCGAGGCGCCCCGGACCGGCGAGGTGATCGGCGGCCTGGACCGCGCGGCGGCGCTGGAGGGCGTGCGGATCTATCATGCCGGAACGGCGGCGGCGGGCGACGGACGGATCCTGTCGGCTGGCGGGCGGGTGCTGACCGTGTGCGCGATGGGCGAGGGGATCGCACAGGCGCGCCATCGGGCGTATGCGGCGGTCGACGCGATCGACTGGCCGGGAGGGTTCTGCCGGCGGGATATCGGCTGGCGGGCTTTAACCGAGACGTAGAAGCGGCGCCGCCTTTGCAGCGGGCATGGTCAGGATCGTCCCGGTCTAGATGCCGGCGGCCGTTTGCCTCGGACTTCTTTGCAGCCAAAGGCTGCCGCCGGGGTTCAGGAGGAACTTGGGGCAGTCGCGTCGCAGGACGCCCTCCCGCAATTGGGCAAACATGTCGTTGAAGAAGATGACGCCGAACTCGTTATTGAACGCCAGGAAGTTCCGTAGCGCGTAGATCTCGTTCCAGGACCTGTTCTCGACCACGACCCACTGGTACGGATACTCGAACGGATAGAAGATATCGTGGAAATGTATGACAACGCCTCGCTTCAGCACCGGCAGAACTTCGGTCAGCTCGAACACGACATCGCTGCCGGTCTTGACAATGTGCGTCGAGTCAATAAACAGAATGTCGTTGCTGCCGAGGCCGGTGAAGACCGTCTTGTCGACCGACTGCACCGGCTTATCGATGAGGCGGATGCGCGTTTCGTCACCGGGGCGCAGCACCTCTTTCAGCACCGACGGGAACGGCTCTATGCAGGTCAGCGTGGTGTCCATGTTGTTGGACCGGGCGAGAACATCGAGGATGCATGCAGTCGACCAGCCCGAGCCCACCTCGATGATATGACGCGGCCGGAAGTGCAGGATCATCGCTTCGAGCATGATGGCGTCGGCGTACGAGTAGGCCGGGTTGTTGAAGCGATACCGGAACGCGTCATCCGCCTCGACCGGGAAGCTGTTGCGTGCCGCGATCGGCGCCAGGTGCGACTCCCAGAATGCCGTCATCTCGTCGAGGTCGAGCCGCACGTCGGGAAGTCTGACCTGGGTGGCCGGCCGGACGTGCGGGATGCGCTGTGTCACCTCGGGCGGGGACACGATAGGGGAGTAGAAATGTCCCGGCGGCACGAATAGCTTCCCGGCACTCTTCCTGCGCGCGGTGTACTCATCGCAGACGTAAAACGACTGGATGAGCTCGAGGATAGAAGCCCGGGATTCGAACTTGGCGGTGAAATGGACGAGTTCTGCCTCACTTGGCTCTCGATCGAGGAATGCGTCAAATAGCGCCCGTACAGCTTGCTCCGCCCCTCTAAGTGCCTCATCCATCCCCATTCCTCCATGCTACGCGAGAGTCACTTATGTCCGGCAAGTCCTTTACATGCTGATCGCTACCGGAAAGGTCAGCGTCAATTGGTGCGGCGAGCGCAGTTTAACGCTTACGCGCGGCCGGTCGCGACGACCGCCGCCGCTTCCGGCCTACGACGGCCAGGACCTTTCGAGGCTGATAGATGCGATCGACTGGCCGGGCGGGTTCTGCCGGCTGGATATCGGCTGGCCGGCGCTGGCGCCGCACGGGGCGTGACGATGGTGCCGCTGGGAATAGAAGATTTGCGGGAACATGCGGCTCGCCCGGACGGTGCGATCACGTACGTTCGCTTTAGCTCGGAGTCCGTGTCCCTACCTGCACCGCCACGGTTCGCGTTCGGAGTTGTCACGTCAGACACCAATGCGCGCTTTTATTCGGAAACACACATTTGGGAGACGGGGCTCTATACCGCGCGGGGTCTCGAGGTGTTCGGCGACTACCTACTCGCCCGCGGTGACGTGCTGCTGCGATGCAAGGAGCTTTTCCTGCACGACGGCCAGTTAGCCACGGTGCTGAGATCGCACGCCGTGATCACGGTGCCGCCGCGCATTCTAGAAGAACCCGGTCAATGCGTCATGCTGGTGGGGCCCGGGTATGAGATCTATGGCCACTGGCTGGTGGACTTCCTGCCCAAGCTTCACCTGCTCCGAATGGGCGGGCACGATCTCGCCTCCCTGAAGTTCCTGATCCCGAGCAGCACGCCGGAATTCGGAACGCGGTGGCTGGAATTTCTAGGCATACGGCCGGCACAATTGATTCGTTACGAACCCTTCTTCGACCGCGTTCGCGTGGAGCAGCTTCTGATACCGACCGTCGTCCGGACTAACAGTCGGGTTTCCCCGGTGTTCGCGGCAGCGGTCGGCGGCCTCAAGGAGCTGATGCCGCACGCAGGCGGCGACCGACCGGCCTACCCGAGCCGCATTTTCATCTCGCGCGCAAAGGCCAATCGGCACGCACGATGGCTCAACAACCGCGAGCGGATCGAGACGATGGCCCAGGAGTCCGGGTTCACGATCGTTCATCCGGAACACATGACGCTGCTCGAACAAATGCAGCTTTTTGCGGGCGCGCGGGAGATCATCGGCGAATACGGCTCTGCCCTGCATGGCTCGATCTTCGCGCCGGCGGGCACGGTCGTGTGCGCTCTACGCGGCACGAAGTCGCCGGTCGCGGGCTTCCTGCAATCGGCGATCGGGGATGCGCTGCAGCAGCCCACCGGATACGTGTTCGGCGAAACCCAGGACGATCCATTGGAGAGTTTCACGGTCGATGAGGCGGACTTTCAGCTTTGCCTTAGACTCCTGGAGAGTGCCGAGTTCTCGGCTACTTTCCGCCGGCCGATCGCTTGCGCTCGTAGTCTTCGAGCCACGGCTCCATGAGCTGGTCGAATTCCTCCATCTGTTCGTCGGTGTAGGATTCTGG
>Ga0074045_10006340_pt1 | contig 10181 bp, 9 predicted proteins | sample BogForMeECP23OM2_FD_94442 | JGI IMG/M metagenome (GOLD analysis project Ga0074045, IMG submission 94442) | Bog forest soil microbial communities from Calvert Island, British Columbia, Canada - Bog Forest MetaG ECP23OM2 | ecosystem: Environmental > Terrestrial > Soil > Wetlands ... | reverse complement strand
TCCACCAAAAAGCAACCAAAACGTAAACAAAAAAATCCGCCGCCAAAAACGCCGAAAAACCACTTGGGCCACACTTCTGAACGCTTCTTTCTCTGCGACTTTTTGGGATGTTTTAAGATGTTTCGAGATGTTTTGGGAGACCAGTTACAACCAATCCAAACCCCATTCCAAGAAAGCAACCCTTTTCACAAAGAAAAAATCCTGCACCCCAAAAATATTGCAAAAAACTCGCTGGCAAACCTTCCAGACGAAATACGGCAAAGAATCACTCTTTTTCCGGGCATGTCTTTAAAAGTTACTTTTCAATTTAACGGCTTGCGAATTCTTCTGTTTTGCTCCAAGATTGTCAAATTGTGTCAAATCATGTCAAAGTGTGTCAAAATGTGTCAATTTGTGTCAAATAATGTCAAAAAAAGTCTCAACCTGCAACCAAAACAAGATCTATTTCAAGAAAGCAATCTAAAACACAAAGGAAAAAAATGCGCTTCTTCAAAACGGAAGCCATACGTTTGAAACTTTTGAGCTGGCAAATAATTCTTTATAAAGTTAACAGGTGTAGAAGAATGCAAAAAGGGAAGGAATTTGCCTAAGCAGCTGTTTAGCCAAAAAAGCAAAGCAGTGTTTTACACGATTTTGGCTGGGGCTTTGTGGGGTACGTCTTTCCCGATAATCAAGATCGGCTTAGCAACCACTGATCCCTTTGCTTTTCTCTTCTGGCGTTTCCTAGTTTCCTCTGTTTCGCTGGTAGTTGTCATGCTTCTTCTTAGGAAGCTTGAATTCAAGATGGCGGACACCAGACTTCTGGTTTTCCTCGGCGTCGCAAACGCCGCCGGCTACCTACTGCAGTACGTAGGCATGAATTCCACTACAGCAGCGAAAGCCGCACTTTTCATAAACTTAAGCGCCATGTGGGTTGCGCTGTTGAGTCCCAAGCTGCTTGGGGAACGTTTCTCGAGAACAAAGATACTCGGCGTCCTTATCGGGTTGGTCGGAATTGTTTTTGTGAGCACGAATTTGGATTTCCAAAGTTTAATGGGCGGCCAAATAATCGGTGACGTCATGCTTGTCGTGTCAGGCGTTGTCTGGGCGATTTTCATGGTTTACAACAAACGACTGCTTAACAGCTCCACTTCGGCGACTTTCCAATCCATGACCTGGGTCCTCGTATTCACGATGCTTTCTATTTTGCCCTTTTCGTTTTTGGCTGGCAACCGATTTTTTGCCTTAAGCTGGTCCGCATGGCTAGCAGTTTTTTATATGGCCATCGTATGCTGGGTTATACCGTACTATCTTTGGCTTGAAGGGCTCAAGCATCTGTCGGCTTCCACATCCACTGTTCTGCTTCTGTTCGAAATAGTAGTTGCAGTTGCCTTGTCCATCCTCGTGTTGAAGGAACCCATCACCGTCTTCTCCACCATAGGCGCTTTCTTCGTTGTAATCGCAATCGCGCTGGTTTCCAAATAAGACTCAAGTGCCAGAGTTAAAGCGCCATAAACTTAACTTGGAGAGTGCAATGGCTAAGGTGTTTGACTATCCATATGAAAAATGGAAGATTCCCGGCATTGAGCTAAATATGCAGTAGCAGCTTAAGTTTTTATTTTCTTAATTAGCCACGCCATGTTCTTGCCGAGGTCATCCATCGTTTTCAAGGCTTCCTCATCCTTGTCGACTTCGCCTTTCCTGTTTGCCATGCCAATATTCCAGTACGAGGAGCCGGGCACAATCATCTGGTTGATTAGGAAGAAATGGTTTAACATGTCAAAGGTAGTTAACGCACCTGCACGTCTAGCAACCGCGACTGCGGCTCCAACCTTGTACTTCAAAGCGTCAGGCGTTGCTCTGCACACAAATCCCGCGCGGTCAATAAGCGCCTTCATCTCAGGCGACATCATCCCAAAATACGTTGGCGAACCCAAAATCACACCGTCAGCCGCCAGCATTTTCTGAATGTAAACGTTCACGTTGTCATCGGTGATTACACAGCGCTGATTCTTGGTTTCAAAACACGCCCTACAAGCGGTGCATCCGTGGATTTGTTCTCCTGCAAGCTGAATCAACTCTGTTTCGATGCCTTCCGCTTCAAGGACGCTAAGAACACGTTTTAGAAGCATTGCGGTGTTTCCATCTTTGCGTGCGCTCCCATTAAAAGCAACGACTTTCATTTTCATGTAAACCTCAAAGTTTATCATTGAAAATTTAAGATAAAAAAGTAGCGCTTTGACAAGATTTCTTGACAACTCTGACCGCAGCTAAAATCCAATGCAAAAAGAAAACGGGTGTTAATCGAGATGATACGCTTCTTCGCCATGTTGGCTCATATCTAAGCCGTCTTCTTCCTCTTTTGCGCTGACCCTCAGTGGTGAGAAACGATCAACTATCCTCAGCAACGCGTAGGTACCCAAAAATGCGAAGGCAGATACCACACCCACGGCCAGAAGTTGAACCGCAAGCTGATGAACGTTACCGTAAATTAAGCCCGTAACGCCAGGGGTAACCGCAGCAGTTGCGAACAAGCCAATTGAAATGGCGCCGATGATTCCGCCGATTCCATGACAGGCGAAAACATCCAGCGAATCATCAATTCTTGATCGTCCAGCACGCCAGTTAGCCACCAAATTGGAGATTATACCCGCGGCTAACCCGATGACTACTGCAGCCCAAAAACTAACGTAGCCTGACGCTGCCGTAATCGCTGCCAAACCGCACACCGCGCCGACTGCAATCCCAACCGCTGAAGGTTTTCCTTTGATTAGCCAATCCATTGACATCCAGCTTACCGCTGCTGCCGCTGCTGCCAAGTTGGTTGCTATGACCGCGGAGACCGCGATGCCATTAGCTGCCAAAGCGCTGCCGCCGTTGAAACCGAACCAGCCGAACCACAACAACCCTGCGCCTAAAATCACGTATGGGATGTTGGTCGGCTTAAACTCAGAGCCCATAGGCACAGTTTTGCTGGTTCCTTTCTGGTCTAAAGATTTAAGCTGATCTTTCCAGTAAACGCAACCCTGCCTTCTACCGAGAACCAACGCCGCCGCCAACGCAGATACCCCAGCGGCTATGTGCACGACTATTCCGCCTGCGAAGTCCACGGCGCCAAGCACATGAAGCCACCCTGACGGGTTCCATATCCACATTGCAATAGGCGAGTAAATCAGGGTAGACCATAAAACGACGAAGATAAGAAGGGATTTGAAGCGGATTCTTTCCGCGCATGCACCCAAAATCAACGCGGGGGTGATTGCCGCGAATTTAAGTTGGAACGCGAAAAAAAGTATCTCCGGGATTGCCGGGGCGGATTTGTAAACGCTGGAGAGCGTTATGTTGTTTAATCCGAAAAGCGACAGGTTGCCTATGACTCCGCCGACGCTTGGACCGAAGACGAGGCTGTAACCCCAGAAGAACCAGACAAGGCTTACTACGGCAAAAATTATCATGCACTGCACGAGGGTGGAGACAAGGTTTTTTCTTCTGACTAAGCCGCCGTAGAAGAAAGCTAAAGCTGGCGTCATCAGCATCACAAGCGCCGTTGACATTAACACCCATGCTATGTCTGCTGCTCCCACATTTGTCCCCCCGACAGCTTCTATTCAGCTTATTTGTTCACCAATTTCGACGAACTAGTATTTAAGTCATACATTTACATTGATTACAAAGGTAAATATCGACAAATGTCCAATCAAATTGCAGAAAACTGCAACTAACAAAACATTCAACCAAAAAACGGCTATGAATAACGGAATTGTCCAAAACAAAACCTAGAAAATTGAAAATTGTCAAATAAATTGAAAACGGAAAATTCCCATAGGAACAAAAAGGAAAAAGGGTTTTGGGTTTGCTTAGTCTAGCTGGTAGGCTTCTTCGCCGTGCTCGGCCATGTCTAAGCCTGCGTCTTCTGCTTCCTCGCTCACTCTCAGCGGCGAAAACACGTTCACCACCTTAAGCAGCGCGTAAGAGCCGAAGAAAGCAAACGGCACCACTACACCTATCGCCGCTAACTGGACGAGGAATTGATGCACGTTTCCGAAGATCAAGCCGCTTGCACCATTTATCGCAGCTGAGGCAAACATTCCCGTTGCTATTGAACCCCAGATTCCTCCGACGCCGTGGCATGCGAACACATCCAGCGCATCGTCTATTCGTGATCTGCCCGCTCTCCAGTTGGCCACCGAGTTAGAGATGACGCCTCCAATTAAGCCAATGATTATGGCTGACCCTACACTGACGTAGCCCGCTGCTGGCGTGATTACAACGAGTCCAACGACCGCACCTGTCGCCATGCCTATTGCTGAGGGCTTCCCTTTCCTGAACCAGTCCGCCAACATCCAACTGATTGCTGCTGCGGCTGCCGCCAAGTTTGTCGTTACCAATGCTGAGACGGCAAGTCCGTTTGCGGCTAATGCGCTGCCTGCGTTGAAGCCGAACCAGCCGAACCACAGCAACGCTGCACCCAACAAGACATAGGGGATGTTTGTAGGCTTGAACTCTGTCGCGTGGTCTTTTTGGTCTAATGCTTTCATGTGGTTTTGCCATGGGACAGCGCATCCTTTTCTTCGCCCCACAACAAGAGCTGCTGCTAATGCTGAGATACCTGATGAAATGTGTACGACAATGCCCCCTGCAAAGTCGATTGCACCCAAGTTATGGAGCCAACCGCTAGGGTTCCAAACCCAGCAGGCTATTGGTGCATAGATAAATGTTGACCAGAGAACTATGAAGATCAAGAGTGACTTGAACCGTATTCTTTCTGCGCATGCCCCGACGATTAATGCGGGTGTGATGGCTGCGAATTTGAGTTGGAATGCGAAGTATAGTAGTTCAGGGATGTTGGGGGCAAGTTTGGTGTTGATGGCGTTGATGCCGAGGCCGTTCATGCCTAGTAGGCTTGGGCTGAAGCCGATTATGTGGGTGCTTGAGGCGTTGCCAAAGACGAGCATGTAGCCCCATAGAGCCCAGACTATGCTTATGACTGCAAATATTATGAAGCATTGTGCGATGGTTGATACGAGGTTCTTTCTTCTTACTAGTCCCCCGTAGAAGAATCCTAAGGCGGGGGTCATTAGCATGACTAGGGCTGTTGCGGTTATTACCCATGCGATGCTTCCCGGGTCTGCTGTTCCTGCGACTGACATTTTCCAATCCTTTTCGACAATTGTTTGCTTAGTTGATTTTTACCTCTACAGCTACACCTAGTTATATTTAAAAGCTGTGCATATGAAAGATGTTGTTGATTTGGTTTGGGCACTTGTCGATTCAATTTGCCTTTTACATTATGTTCATCCAATTTTTAATTCGCAACCAGCCCTTATGCTAAAAAAACGTTCAAAATTCGGGCTTAAACTTGAAGTTTGTAACCCATGGAAAAACCTTCGATTATGCTGCAATTGCACAAATATACACGTTCAATTAAAAATCACAGGCCATCTAACATGCGTCTGGCTGCTTGCGCCTAACAGCTAAAAAAACAAAACTCTCCATCTTTAGCATTCGCACAAAACCCTTATTTACTTTTCAACCGCTTCTTTGGCTGGAAAAGGCACTCCAAATGAAACTCGGAACATATACCTTCCAGCCTGAAAAAGCAGAGGGATTTGACTTTCATGTTCTGCGTGTGAAAACTGAAATGGGTTTGAGGCTTCAGCCAGTGCAGGACATGTGTAGCAACATCGCTGTTTTCGCAGACAATGTAGCTGTGCGGAATCACCCCGACTGGATTTCGCAGTCGCCGCTGGGCCCAGCAAAAATGGGGAACAACAATTTTAACATTTTCTGGGACATTGTCTGTGCCACTCAGCCAGAGCATAGGGCTGAACAGTTGAACTATATTGCGGAAGTTGACGCTCAATCTCAGGGTATTTGGCTAAACAGCCAATACTTTGCAGAACATGGACACTGCACCTGCCCCCGATGCCAAGAACTTTGGAGAAAAAGCGGCTTAAGTTGGGTTGAATGGCGAAGACAGGAAGTTACCACCTACATCGCACAAATCCGAGAGCGCGTCAAAAAAGAGCTTGTGCTGTGCATTCAGCCTGACCCAGTTAGTTCGCTGGAACGTTACGGCGTAGATTTCGATGACTTCGCCAAGTACGCGGACAAATTTTGCGTTGTGATGTTTAGCAAAAACTATGCTACCCCTTGGTACTGGGAAATGCTGTCACGCGCATTCAAGAAACTTCTCAAGAAACCCTTCTACATCGCCTTCTACATGTATGGTCCAGGTGACAACCCTAAAGACGTACCGACAACCCAAGAACTACTCACAGTTAGTACCCGGTGCGCAAGGGCAGGAACCGACGGATTTCTTTATCTCACTGACGGCTCTAGCAAAATCCGAGACTTCCAGAAAGAAGCAATTGCCCAGACTCAACTGATAGAAAAACTTAGAACTTATGGTGGTCAACCCGTTCAAGAATATCTGGACCGCATTGAAGGCTGGAAAAACATCTTTCCTGCTCAGTGACACTAAAGTTTTGGCTCGGCCGCTGGAGCTGCTTTTCTAGCCCTACGTAAGAGAACAACAACGGCCACTACGAAGCCGGCAATCACACCTAACAAGACCCCGATGATTACCAAAAATCCCGTCGCCGAAATGCTAAGGCTTCTGGAGGCAGGTTGGTTTTGGCTACTGGCGGGAGCAGTTGGAGCCGTGTAGTTGCTCATTGGAAATGCCTGTCCCGTCTGCAGGTGTATCGGTGTCAAAGGTATCGTTGAGTTAGACGGAGTGTAGACGTGCGGTGGAAGCGTTGGGCTCGGCGTCGGCACTGGAAGGCTAGGGTTTGGAGTGGCTTCTGGGTTCTGAGTTTCCAAGAAGGGCTCAAAGGTGATTGTGCCTAGGGTGAAATCGTTTTTGAAGTCGTGGATTGATTTGCCGATCGCCGTCGGATCGGTTGTTCCCCACCAATTGTTTGAGCAGTTGAAGGAATGGTTGTTGTCCACCTTTACGTTTACTGCGTTGTTGTAGATGTTGTTGGCGCTGACAGATTCAGGGTACCCGTAATGAAGGTCTATGCCGACACTGTTGTTTGCGATGGTGTTATTTTCTATGAAGACGGGGCATTTGTAGTTGTCGGCGATTGCGAAGTCGATTCCGTCGAGGGTTCCCGTGCTTATCGTGTTTCTTTCGATTATGACGGCGCCAGTAGGCACGCTTTCCAGAAGGACGATTCCCGCCGTCGATTCCGACGGGTTTCCTGAGATCTCGTTGTTTTCGATGTAAGTGGTTTGAAGGCTTTCGTATGATTCTCCGTTTATTGTTATGCCTCCCGATATGGTGTTGCCTGCAATGATGGGTGCTCCGCCGGTTACGCCTATTCCCAACTCAATTTTGCAGTTGGTGACTGCGGGAGAGTTGCCCTCTAGTGATAATCCATTGTTGAAGGTGTCGTTTGATAGCTCCATAGAGGAAGAAACGCTGAGGATGACGGAGCTTAAGATGGTGTTCTGTATGGTGGATCCTGAGGAGGTCTGCGGGTTCCAGCCTGTGCTACCGCGGCTGAAGGTTATTGAGGGGTAAAATGTGCTACTTATCATCCCCAACGTCCATGTTCCTGCGGTTCCGGTGATTTGGATGGGTTCGGCGTTTGTTCCCGCTGCAGATAGGACGCCGTCAACTTGGATATAGCCGCTCGCGTTTAGGATGTTTATTGTGACTCCCGGCTGGATCATGAGTGAGCCGGTTACCACCATGTAGCCGTTTAGGTTCAGCGTGGCTCCAGCACCTAGCGTCAGGATAACTCCGCTGTTAATCAAAACGTTTCCCGCAATGTTATACGGGCTGTTTGCCTGTGTCCATGTCGTGTCTGTGTTTATTATTGTACTTGTGTAGGTACCCGATTGGGCTATACCAAAATGGCAGGTGCCGATTAAAACCAAAGAAGATGCGATTAAAACAACAATAAGCAAATTCAATCGGGTTTTGTTCATTTTGCTTCCTCCACCTGCTTCAGTTATAGGTCATGGTTAAATAGGGTTTTCGTCAAGCTTTCTTGACTCACGTTAGTCAAAATGTTTTGACTTAATTTCTAATTTCGAAAAAACCAACGATAAAATACAATCATAAAGAAAAAACAACATTTGGAGTAAAGATGAAAATAATGGAAAAGTAACCCGCTATTCTGCGTTAATCATTGCTTCAGGTTGGCTTGGAAAAGCTTATTCTTTTGGTTTGTTGTTTTCCGGCACGAAGACGGCTGCCGCTACGGTTGTGGTCCACAATCCGTTTTTGTCGCCTGCTGCACTCTGAGTTATGTTGGCGGTTTTGATGATGAGTCCGGTGGTTTTGAAGAGTTGTTTGCGTTCGTCCCATGCGGTCTCTGGGTCAAACTGGATGCCCATGGTTGTGGCAAGCATCGTTGCCGCCAAGTCTTCCGCGTAGTCGCCAGCTGTCTCGTCTGTTTGTCCGTAAGAGTGGTGCTCAGAGAGGTAGCCGTACTGGTTTTTGCCCGAGGGAATAGCGACGCCGATTGATGATGCTACAAGCCTGTGGGGTTCGTTGGTGGAGTTGCGTGCGATGACCACGAAGGTTATTTCGCCCGGCTGAACCATTTTGAGGCCTTTCTCGCATGTTAGCTGTTCGCATCCTGGGGGAACGATGCTAGATACGCTTACGAGGTTGCACATTTGGATGCCTGCGTCTCTGAGTGCTAATTCGAAAGATTGAAGTTGCTCTTTGTGTTTGCCAACTCCTTTTGTGAAAAAGAATGCTTTTGGTATCATGTAGGTTCGGAAAGAATGATTGCAGTATGTGTTTAAAAAGTTTTTTATCCCAAGAGCTTCGGTTCACGTCGAGTTGAAACTCAAACAGCACGACAGCGTGTTTTAGAACGACCACTTGAAAGAGCCTTGAGTCAATTAATTGTCCGTAAGAATGAAGTATCGGATCGGGTTAATCTGGCTGGTTTATTCGCTTTTTGGCTGCTTGTACATTTTGAAGACCGCGTAATTCTCTGCCATGTCGGCTGTGAAGAGGAAACTGAAGGCCAACACTTCCGATAAAGGCATGTTTAAGTATACTTTGTCTTTGGAAACTTTAACTGCTTTGGACTTCGAGGTTAAGATAACGGTTAATAGGTCCCCAATTTCTAATTCGTCACCGATTTTGTGGCCGTCTTCAGATTTCTCGTCAAGCGCTAAAGCTGTTTTGTAGGAGCCGCCAGCTCCAAAGTCAATTATTACGTAGGGGTGTCCGTTTTGAACCATAGATGAAATGTAGATTGAAGGCATACACGTTTTGCATTGAGACATTAGTTCATTCATTTCCTCGTCGGTTAAGGGTACAGCGAGAATTTTATGGCTAACATTCGGTTTGTCTGTTACAGTGAAAAACTGCATAGAACCACAATCTAACTATCTCTGCTAAGAGCTATAACTTTTTCTGTTGGATGTCAGGTTGAGTTGTTATGTTTTGAGGCTTCAGGTATTTTTTGTTCAGTTTGATTTGGGTTGTTTTTTTGGTTTAGGGTCTGGATCTTTTGCAGGTTGCGACTCTAAACGACTGCATCCGACTAGATTCGACCTGAAATGACTAGTTAAGACTATAAAAGACTAGTTTCGACTCTGAAGGCTTAAGTACAGCCAGCAAAAGCTTGATCTATATGCCGTTAACAGAAAAAGTTTCCTTCACAACAACACTTCAAAGCTTTAACAAAATACAAACTCCAAAGTTAGTCAGATGGCGCTATAAAATTGACAGCGACCAAGCCTTAAAAGTAGGCGTTAATCTTTTGTGCATGCATATGGGCTGGCAGTTTTTTTACACCAAAATGCGCAAAGATGGCCGCATAACGGTTCCGAAATTGGTGCTAAGCCTCCTGCATTCGGAAGAGGGAAAATCTGCGGGTTCACCACTCGACGTGACCATTGAACCGGCGTGACCAATTCAAGATCGGTTTTTAAAAATCACTCTCTGATTGCAGCAACTCTTTCTGCAACCGACAGTGTCGTTTGTCGACGCCAGAAAATTTTTAAGCTCAAACGCACCATTTACTCATGCAACCATCTGTCTTTCTTGTAAAAGTGCCCATTACGTTACTGCAAAGAGAGGCAAACATTGGATGGCGAATGCCAAAAAAATGGGCTGAAAAACGTTCGATGAGTTTTTCGTTATTTTCATTATTTGCTTTGACGGGTCACTATTTTTCTTCATTTTTCATCTCTTGTTTTCCTGCAATAAATGAAAACTGGCG
>Ga0074045_10006339_pt1 | contig 10181 bp, 9 predicted proteins | sample BogForMeECP23OM2_FD_94442 | JGI IMG/M metagenome (GOLD analysis project Ga0074045, IMG submission 94442) | Bog forest soil microbial communities from Calvert Island, British Columbia, Canada - Bog Forest MetaG ECP23OM2 | ecosystem: Environmental > Terrestrial > Soil > Wetlands ... | reverse complement strand
TGCCGCTGACGTGCACGCTGGTCGCGTTCTATCGCCTGTTCAATTGCGCGCAGCAGGTCTTCCGCGGCAAATGGCTTTATGAGAAACTCAAGCGCTCCCGCTTTCATCGCCTGCACCGAAGCCGGGACGTTGCCATGACCGGTAATGAAAACGATGGGAATCTCAAGGTTGACCTCGGCCAACTGCTTCTGCAGGTCAAGCCCGCTCAAACCCGGCAGCTGTAAATCCAACACCAAACAACTCGGCGCGTCGGCCTGGGGACGAGCGAGGAACTGCTGCGCAGAGGCAAATGCCTCGACCCTCAACCCGGCAGAGCGAATCAGACTTTCTAGAGATTCCCGAACTGACGGGTCGTCGTCCACCACAGCGATCAGTGCGTCAGACGGCGGCAATGGGTGGCTCCTCGTCGGACTTCGGAACGGTAAACTGAAAGGTCGTACCCGGCCCGTCATTGGCCGTCGCCCACAGCCGGCCTCCATGTTTCTGGACAATCGACCGGCTAATGGAGAGTCCCAAGCCCAGGCCCGCCGGCTTTGTGGTGTAGAAGGCATCAAAGATTTTTTCCAGGTTCTGTGGCTCCAGACCTGTCCCTGAATCCTGAATCGTAACCCGCACCTGGCCGGCCTCGACGTTGCGAGTGGTAATGACCAGTTCCCGTGGCCGTCCCTCGACGCTACTCATGGCTTCGATGCCGTTCATGATCAGGTTAAGCACCACCTGCTGCAACTGCACTCGGTCGCCTAGAACGGGTGAAAGGTCATCCGCAAATTGCGTTCGTACTATTGCGCCCTTTCCTTTTACTTCGTCCCCGACCAGGGCGAGGATCTCCCGAATTGTTTGGTTGATGTCCAGCTTTCCCGTAGGCGTCCCACCTTTTTTTGCCAGAGCTCGAATCCGGGCGATCACTTCACCAGCCCGCTTCCCGTCGCGGACGATGCGGCGGGCGGCGTCACGCGCTTCCTCCAAGTTGGGCGGATTTCCTGCCAACCAACGCAGGCAGGCACTGCCGTTGCTTACAATGCCGGAAAGCGGCTGGTTGATCTCATGCGCAATCGAAGCCGTCATTTCGCCCATCGTCGTCAACCGTGTGACGTGCGCGAGTGCTGCCTGCGCCTGGCGTAATGCTTCCTCGGCGCGTTTGCGTTCCGTCACGTCCACGTGGGTTCCAAGCACCTCAACCAGTTCTCCGCTCGCACTAAGGACCAGGTGGCCGACCGAACGGATGTGTCTTACGGTTCCGTCGGGTAGCACGATTCTGAACTCCTGGACGAAGTCTCTACCCGCCCGCGTCGCCTTCTTGGCGTATTCGACCTCTCTGTCGCGGTCCTCTGGATGCATCCGTTGATGCACTGTTTCGAGGCCGGGAGGGCGCCCCTGCGGGTCAAATCCCCAAATTCGAAAGTTCTCCTCAGACCAGTAGAGAGCCTCGCCTCCAGGTTTGTAGGCCCAACTGCCCGTGTGAGTCAGTCTCTGTGCTTCCGCCAGATAGGCTTCACTGCGCCTTAGTGCTTCCTCAGCTCGCTTCCGATCTTCAATGTCCGTCAGTTTTCCGTACCATTTGAGAATGTTTCCATGTTCGTCCCGAAGTGGGACAGCACGGACGAGAAACCAACGATATTCCCCGTCAGAACGACGGAATCGCGTCTCATCTTCGAAAGGTTCTCCAGTCGCAACGGACGCGCGCCACTTCTCCACATGTCGTTCGACGTCTTCCGGGTGTACTACAGATTGCCAGCCTGAGCCGGCCGTGTCCTCCAAGTACGTCGCACGGCGGAAGGTTCGCAAATTGTTCGAAATGTGAAACTTGTTGCGCAGATGGCGCGGCCTCCTATCTCGTTCGGCGATTCGAATCGCACAAACTGAGTCAGTCCCCTGCGGAATCAGCGCGAGTCCCAGAGCCGCATAGGGTTCTGTTCGGCGTTAGAAGATTTTCCCAAACAGTGCTCCAGGCCGGCAATTTGTACGGCGTACCGACCGTCGCCAGAGGCCCTTCCCAAGGGCGTTTTGCAATCGCGCCGACGGGTGTCGTCCTCGTGCGTTCTCGCATCCCACGGTCGCTCCCTTTGGCACGTGAAGCGATTCCGTAGGAATCTGAGTTCATCCTGGAAGTAAACACCTCCGTCTAGCCCGGATGTAAGCTTCAACATTCCGTCGTTGAATCACGCTTCGTCGCAAATCAATGGTGCAGTGATGGCGTGCTCAGGGAGAAGACTTGCTTGGTGGGACCGGGACGTGGATCGCGCGGGAAGGCCGATTCGGCCCGACGTGCGATTGGCCGGCCATGAGATTTGGGAACAAGCCTGTCAGCGGACAAATGTTCTCCTCGCGGATCATGGCCCGGCTGCCGAGCTGATGGAGTATACGGTTGCGCAGGTCTCCCGTTACCTGGATCGGATCGGCGCACCCCTCTCCACCCGGAAGCATGGACTTCTTTTGGTGGCCTTCTGTCGGGCCCTTCGCCGCTACGCGGCCAAGTCGAGTCATCTCGAACTGGTGGGAGGGTCCGGTGACCTCACAAACCACACGGCAGACCATGCTTGGATGCGCCAAGTCAACGTCCGCCTGGACCTCGAAAGCATTGTTCGACAACTCAGCGAGAGAAATGCCGCCGTCCTGACGCTTAGAGCCGCCGAATACGAGTGGAAGGAAATTGCTCAACTGTTCGGAGTCTCGGCCGGCGCCATTCGCAACGCGTTCTGGCGCGAGATAGGCAGGATCAGATGCGAAAAGCGATCAACGTAACCGGCGAGAAAGACACGGCTATCTTCCGCTCTCTTGCAATTCCGAACGATAGAAGTGACGGCGCTCGAAAAGTGGTAGCGGGATGTCGAAAACGCGAGTCTCTCTGGGTTCGAATTCAAACTCCTTGCCACACTCCGCCGCAGGGCAACGCGCTAGGGATTTTTCTTTGCTGAGCGCGAGCTGGTTTTGCGGTCGGATGACGACCCAGATTCCGCATTTCGGGCAGGTGACGCACGAGCACACAATGCGATCGGCCATGCGGAAATTATACGGCCATCGAGTCGTTCGCCGGCTCATCGCCGTTCTTCGTAGCTTCGCAAAGTCGGCAATCTGGGGACTGCGGTACTGGCCTGCGTCGTTTTTTCCACAAGACCGCGCTCGCGAGCCTTGCCACGCAGGGTTAGAATGCCTTTCAGAGGTGGCCACCATGATGACGGACCCAGCCTTCGCCATCAAGCATACGGTGCAACAGTTGGTCGACGTCCAGATTGACACGTTGCGCAAGCCCTCATCGCTAACCTCATCGGAACTCGATGAATATCGCTCGCGATCCGAGAGAATTTCTGCTCTTTACCAACAACTGGATCTGATCGTCAGAAAACGCTTCGACGCTCGATCGCAAACGGCCGCGTGAAAACCCAGATCGTTTTGAGGGGGAAGGCCGCCGCTCCTGGAAATTGCCGGGCGCCGGTTTGTGATTTATGCGGTACCGGATAGGTCGTCTTCCGCATCCGCTTTCCAACCTGCTTCATTCTTCATCTGTTCGTGAAGTCTCCCGCAAACGCCATGTTCGAGCAGACGAATACGCGATAGCCACAGGTCATCGCCAGACGCATGCTCTTATCGTGCGAGTTGCGCAACCCTATGGAAAAGCGGCATCCCTCCATCTCCGTTGCGAGGTCGAGAACCCCAAAGGCCTTCATGCCGTCTTGAGAGACCGCGTACTCGTCGTGGACCACGCCAATGTGACGAAACCCGAGGGTCTCGATGAGAGCCTGCACAATTTCGTGATGCGGCACTGGGCGGTGAGTTTCCGTCGCCGCCGGTGTGGGCACCAGTGCTAGTTCTGCGCGGCCAATGGTTCGACCGCCATAACCGATGAGCGTACTAGTTTCTGACATACTTCTTTCCTCCTTGTTGATTTGGACTGACACTCTGGAAAATGACCGACGGAGCAAGCCGCAGCGACTATTTGCTGTTAATCGATTAAGAAAGGTAGGCGAGGGGTCTGCTTAGCGCGGGTTGCGGGCGGGAATTTCTTGGTTGGATTGTTGCGTATCCGTATCGAGCTTTAGGGGCAACTGGAGGGACAGGCTTATGTGTTCTGTACCGATCAAGTGCCGACGACATTGGTCCCGGGAAACAGGCGTTGTGGCAGTGGCGGAACCGGTTCATGGTGGTAGCGCAGGTTCCAATAGTTCCACGAGCGACGGTCGAAGATTCCAGCAGGCGGATCCTTCAAGACGAGATCGAAATCAGCTTCAGCATAGTACTTCATCCCGGTAGCGATATCGTCGAGGGTTCCATAGGTCATCAGGTGTGCAAGGAACAGTTTGGGGTCTCGTAGCGTCTCTTCGGGCGCCTTGAACCAAACCACACGTTTTGCCACGCGCTTGAGATCCTCAGAGTAGTTCATGATTCTGCTTCCTGCAGGCTCAGACCAGATCGTGCCACAACCGCCGGAAGTTCTCTTAAGTTTACCGAAGTTGCCGCCTCCAGGAGACGCTTTCGCACTGTGCTTGCCAGGCTGGGAAGGTCACCATCCTCGAAGAACGTTAGTGCCTTGAGGCTTAGTGCTCCATTGAAATCCTTCCCATAGATCGCCGCGGCCGCAGCCAAACCCTCGGCCAGGCTCAAGCCCGCGTCGAGTGTGCTCAGAACGTCTCGATAGTCTTTCGCCTGCGCCCTTAACTGAACGGTCTTCAGCTTCGACGCAAGCAGATCCAGCATCGAGGCGACCTGAATCCCATTCTCTTGGACAACATCAGGGTCGTGGACGCGCTTGATTCCCAGAGATCCAAAGAAGGAAAGCTTCACCGGGCCATTCCGATCCACTATCGCCGTGAGTGTGTTGTCTTGGAATTGGGTCATTTCGGCGTTTTTCAAATAGGGGACACTGTCGCGCAGCGAATTGGGGTGAAAGGGCAGGTTCGAGAAAAAGTCGAAGTCGTCCGATTGTCGGTGTCCCAGCCGCAGTGCCAGAGCTGTACCTCCATAGAGCACGAACGTCTTCGGAGTATTCCTTAGCTCCGCCCAAAGTTGCCTCTGAGGCTCTGGAAGAATGCTCAGATTCGGTTTGAACATTTCCACCTCCTTCGGGCTACACCCGCGGTTCTCGTCACCTAAAGGCCTCAATTTATTAGGTCGGGCTAGCTGACGTGTGGCGTCTGGCTTATTTTGCCTGATTTAACTCAAGCTGAATAGGGACGCCTGTTCGGGAACAACGGGCTTTGTTCGCCGCTTTTTAGCCAGTGAGCCCGGTCGTTGTCCGAAGACAACGATAGACGCGCTGTCCATGGCGCTTTTCACAAGGCTCGCGGGGTCAGGCTGAGTATCCAGCAGAACGCCCGGCACTTCGATGGACACGGCGTCTTCGTCGTGATGAGCAGATGTCGGAAACAGCTTTTGGTGTTCTGTGTTGAGGGCCCTCCAGACGGCATCGGCGGTTTCGCCGATACCATTCCTTTCAACCAGTTCCCGCGCCATGGCCGAGAGCATGTCATCGTCTTCATCGATGCTCTGCAGTCCTTCGCCGGCAAACTTGCCTTCCATGGTGAGTGCTACGAGAAGCTTCTTCCCCATGAGGCGCAAACACGATGTCTGCATTGTCCCTTCCGAGCAAAGAAATTTCACGCGTACCGGTCGGCGCTGGCCGATCCTCCACGACCGGCGGCTCGCCTGCCGTAGCGTATGTAGTGAGTATCCAGATTCGTAGAAAATGATGGTCGGAAAGTCCAGAAGATCGAGACCGGTCTCAACGAGCTTGGGATGGCAGATCACTACTTGCACACCATCTTTGACCTGCCTGGCGTACCAGGCCTCACGCTTGGAGGTATCGACGCTCGCTCGCAAAACGGCGGTGTGGATTCCTTCGTTGCTCAGGATTCGTTGCAGTCTGGCTGTGACGTCGTGCTTCTGCGTGTACACGGCAAAGACCTGGCACCGCCGTCCCTCACAGAGTTCCTGCTTGATCTCCTCAATTAGTTTTCGTTCCTTCGAATAAATCCGGTCCTCGGGAAGGTCACGAGGTTCTGCAATGACAAACCTCACTCTGCGCTTGAGTTCCGGGTCGAATTCCGTACCGTATAGCGTCCCAATCCCGTACGGGTGATCGGGATACAACAACAGAGTATTGAGTATCGTGCTCAGCACCGACCGGTTGCCCCTGTGCGCTTTCAAAGCCTTCCGCATGTCCTCTTCGAGTTCGCGGTACGCCTCCCGCATCGGCGCGTCCATTGGCACGCTGAGATAGGTTTCCTCGTAGGGCGGGAGTTCCCCTGATATATCCTCGAGGAACACAAAGGCGCACAACTGCATGAGGAATTCGCCAAACAGCAGTGGTGAGGCTCCGGGTTTGCGCCAGACCGTGCTCGTGGCTTTGGCCTTGGAGCAGGCGTTGTTGGCAGGTTCGACCTTGGTGATGGTTTCGAGGACGCCATACTCCTGAATGAAGGAACTGCGTCCGGTCGTGCCCCACTCGTACCCGTGCTCCTTCATCCTTCTCGCTTCGAGGCGGAAAAGCGTGTTAAACAGATCGTCGGCATAGCCGCCCAAGAGTGTGCCAGTCAGCCCGACAATCCGGTCGGTGCATGAGGCCAGCGTTCCGAGGGCATTTCCTTGCGCGGTATCGCCCGCTAGTTGGTGAATCTCGTCACAAATCGCATAGTCAAACCATTCCGGCATGTAGCGCCCAATAAACTCGATCGGGGCCATGCGGCGGATCTTGTCAGCGTCCGCCTGCCAGAGCGGGCTGTGCAGTGGGCGGCAGGACTTCTCGCCTCTGGATTCGATGGTCTCGGCAATTTTGACCTTCTCAAACTCACCTGCCGTCAGTCGGCTGTCGTCGACGATCACTGGCTTGCCCGTGTCCGAATTCACCACGCAGCCAACGTACAGGCCAGAGCGAGGCACTCGGTAAGCATGTCGCCAGAAGTAACCGAGCTTGGCGCGCTCACGCCCGACAATAAATAAGGATGATCTCCCGCAGAGCGACAACCAGCGTTTCCGGGAACTCGGCGAATCCTTCCGTAGGCGCAATTCGCTCAAGGTTGTTTGCAAACCTTCGCGTACGATCCGGCCCTGCCTCAGCCGCACCTCGTTCACTCCGTGCGCTTTGTTCCCGTCACCGCCATTTCGCAAATCGTCGATCAGGAACACGCGTATCCCTGGCAATGTCAGAAACGCTTCCCGCGCCCACTTTTCGACTAGGTGGGGTGGAACCATGGCTAAGGCGGTGAACGTACCTCTTAGGTGGTGGATGTGGATCGCTCCCAGCGAGATCAGCGTCTTGCCGGTGCCGCATTCCGCGACCACCATGGCGGTTCGCGCCTGCTGCCAGCGTTTGGCGACTCCCATAATGGCAATGGTCTGTGCCGGGAAAGGCGTTCGCAGCAGTCCTTCAATCCGAGGTGAAACTGGATCGTCGAACTGGTGGAGCGCCGGATACTCCTTAAGAATGCGCTCACCCAAAAGCGCCGCATGACATCTCATGTAGTCGTAAATGGTGGAGAGTTCTGGCATAGAAGTCCTCCGAGAGAAGCGGAACGAGAGGGAAAAACAGGAAAAGAAAAACGAAGAGAAAGGGCGGCGATTACGCTCACGCTACCGATCCGATCACGACGTCAGGCGCTACGTCATGTTCTTGATTTTTGGTTTCTCGCAACCCACCCAGAATTGATCCCAAGTGCGGAGATCACTTCCTACAAGCGCGTTTCTCGGTACTAATCCGACGGATGAACCGTTAACCTCCGGATTGCGCGTGACTCATTTCCAACTGGCGAATGGGGAGGAGAAATCTTTTCTGTTATTGGCTGGCCTTCGTCTTTGGCTGGTACACGCCGAAATACGGGGTCAACTGTTTTGTCCATTCATCCACGTATTTTCCCAATGCCCACTCCACCATGACCGGTTTCCCATTCACTTCCAGCCGCAACAGCGGTTTTCCTACTTTTCCTTGCTGCACCGGCGCAACCATGAGTCGATTCTGATAAAAAATCAGGATCAAGTCGTGCGCCGGCGAAGAAAATGCGTCTTCTGCATCCGGATACACGTCCTTGACCTCTTTCCAGACCGGAAACAATTCGGTTTGCGCAACGACGCTCTTGGGCAGCGTTAAGGAGACGGCGCAATTTGGACTGTATCCTCGCAGCGAGATCGCACCGTCGTAGCGCCACTTCCCACGAGCCCGCACGATTCCGAAGGTTTCTTGTTCGGACGCGAATTCCTGATAGTTAGCGTCTTCGTTCTCCGAGTCAACGCAGGGCTTGACGTCTTTCATCTTGGTGTCTTCTGGAATCGACAGATGCGCGTCGGAAAACACCAGCATGCGTTCGCCAGTCCGTTCAGTGGTCTGCAAAAGGCTGTATGCCTCGGTTTGCTCGGTTTCGGTGTAGACGGAAATGTAAAGGGGACTCAGGAATTTCACTTCCTGGCGATGCACTTCGTTGAGATCTGGCTGTGCTTCCTGGTCAGATTGATCTTGCTCCTCGGTCTGACCTTCTTTCTTTTCCGGCGATGCTTTCTGGCGTGCACCGGTCGCGCTTTTGCTTTTGGCGAGTGGAAAAGCGACAACGTCTGGCGGCAGCGACTTCGAAGGCAACAGCACACGCCAAAACCCATCTTTTCTCGGGATGACGTAGTCGTTCAGGCTGATCACTTGCATCTTGCCGTTGACCGGTGCGATCCAAAGCGTCTGACCTGTGTCGATCGCGACGAGAGCTCCCGATTTTGGCATTGCCTCTTGAGCGAATGCATTCGCTACGCACGCAACAGCGGCGCAAAGTGCAAGCAGCCCGAGCGGCACAATATGATCCCTTTTCACTGTTTGCCAGGCTCCTTATAGTACGAGCGGAACTCAGGGTGTTCCTCCAGAAATTTCGAATCGAGCTTCAGCGCCTTTTCTACGACCGACTGAAGCTCTTGCTCGTATCCTGGTGGCGTACCTTGAATCAGGGCATTCGCATGCTGTGCGTAGATTTCTGGAGTTGGCGTTCCACGCTGTTCAGCTTCTTCGCATTCCACCTTCACCCGCCACCAGTCCTTGTCCCGCGCAAATATCATGTTGAGAATCACGTGCATCCGATTCGCTTCTGGCTGCAAGTCGAGATACGCCAGTTGCTGTGCCTGCACCTGAATGGCTTCTTGCCTGCTGAGTCCTGTATTCACCCATTTTTCGTATCTCGCGATGACCTCTCGATACATAGCCCGCGCTTTTTCCGGCTGACCGCAGGCCGAGTAGGTGTCTGCCATAACGAGCGCGGGATGATGTCCATCGCGGTGAAACTCGTTGTACTTGGCGGTCCACTGCTCAGCCTTGGCGACGTCGCACATGAATTTCGCGGAATAGATCGCCGCACCCGCCCAAGCCTGCGGATCAACCTTGGCCTTCGCTTCTTTCTCTGCCAAGTCAAGTTTTTGCGCCGCAAACTTCTCCTGTGCCTCCTTCAGCTTGGCGGCATAGAACGGATCGTCGGGCCCGAACTTAAGAGCGACCGTCCACTCCGCGATCATTTGCTGATAGCCCCATGGCTCCGCCCGCAGCGCGAGTTGCACGTGGGGCGCTTCCCAATCAGGCCGCAGTTGCGCTGCCCGCTTCAGCAGCTTCTCTTTCTCCTCGGCCAATTTGTAATCAGTATTGGGCAAATAAACCGCAAGCAGGTATGTAGCCAGGGCATTATTTGGATCGAGATCAAGGGCGTTTCGCAGCAGCTTGATGGGCTCTCCGGTAGCGCCGAATTGGTTTGGAAGAGTATCCGCCCAGAATGTGTATGCCTCTGAGACTTGCTTTGGAGGCAAGGTTGATCGGGCGGCAACTCGACATGCATTGGCGCCGGATTCCTCACATCTCGCAAGCGCCTGCTGGGCTTGGGTTTGTGCTTGGGCAAATGCCATTCCAGTAAACACGAAGAGTAGGAGGGTCGTCCTGGCCAGTCTCCCGAGACAATTAGGAAGCATTTTGTATCACTCTAGCACCGGAATCCGTTGCAGGACTATTGCCTTTCAGGTCGTTACCACTGTGCTTGGTTCAGTGGTTACGAGGAGTATTATCGGTGATCCGGAAGTAATCCAGATGGGACAACGATCGGATCAGTCCCGAGAAGTCGGCTAGTATCCAGTAACAACCCGCAAGCTAAGAGTTACTTCGCCGGCAGGAAGAGGTCTGCGAGATTGAAACGCGGCCAGCGGATCGAACCTGTGGAGGCGGGAATTCGAATTGCTTC
>Ga0074045_10006338_pt1 | contig 10182 bp, 10 predicted proteins | sample BogForMeECP23OM2_FD_94442 | JGI IMG/M metagenome (GOLD analysis project Ga0074045, IMG submission 94442) | Bog forest soil microbial communities from Calvert Island, British Columbia, Canada - Bog Forest MetaG ECP23OM2 | ecosystem: Environmental > Terrestrial > Soil > Wetlands ... | reverse complement strand
GTATGCTCCGGGCACGTCGGAGCAGCCGGCGGTGGACCACCACTTCTACACCACGGTGAATATGGTCCACACCATGGAGACCCTGCTGGGACTTCCGCCCATGAACAACAATGATGCGCAGGCGGCGGTGATGGCGCCCTTGTTCGGCGGCGCGGGCAACCAACCTGCGTTCAAGGCCGATTATCGCAACCGGGACAACGGAATGCTTTATCAGGCGAATGCCGCCAACGCGGCGGAAGCAAAGCAGTCAGCCAGGCTCAATTTCTCGATGGCGGACGCGGCCGATGCCAATATTCTAAATGCGATCCTCTGGCGCGCTGCCAAGGGCAACGTTCCTATGCCGGTGCCGAAGCACACCGTTCTCCCCGCCAACTTTGCGAACCATGGCGACGTCCAGCGAGGCGCCGAAGCGCCCTAGGCCCGGGAACGGGTAGAAGATGGTTCGGCGCAGATAGATGACAATGATTTGTGCGCCCGTGCTGCTAAGATGTTGGCGTCCGTCCGCCGGAGTTCCGGCGTGCCGGTACTCAATTCCGGCAGGGTTAGCAGCAAATCCTAATGCGAGGAGTAATTCCAGATATGACACCAGCAAGCCTCTCCAACCTCGGTTCCGGAAAGTCGATTGTGTGGGCGATTCTGCTCATCGTCTTCGGTTTCCTGGCCATCGCGCTTCCGTTTGCCACGTCGTGGGGCGTGGTCGTCGTCATCGCCTGGCTCATCGTCTTCAGCGGCGGATTCCAATTTATCCACGCCTTCCAGTCCCACGGTGTGGGACACATACTGTGGAAGTTGCTGGTCGCAGTTCTGTATCTCATCGTCGGACTTTATTTCCTGTTACATCCTGTGATCGGGGTCGCCGCGTTTACCTTTGCGCTGGCCATCTTCTTCGTGATGGAGGGAATCTTTGATCTGGTGGCTTATTTCCAGAGCCGCCATGTCGCAGGTTCGGGCTGGATCCTGTTCGACGGCATCGTCACCCTTATCCTCGGCTTGCTGGTTTGGCGGCAATGGCCCTCCAGCTCGCTGTGGGTGATTGGTACGCTGGTAGGAATCAGCATGATCATGACCGGAACCACACGCCTGATGCTGAGTCTGGCGGCGAGGCGGCTGGCGCAGGCCTGAAGAGGAGCTGGAGAAGTACGGCGGTGCAGCGCTTCAGCGCCGCGTAGCGCCACTCATATAAAACGTCGAATTCGTTGTAACCAACTTTGGCAACCGACGGCCAGCGGTCGTGGCTTCTACCACAAACGAGAGACGGCGGAGTAATGGATCAAAGGAAGGCAAGCAGCCAGTGAAGATGACCCGGCTGGGCTGCCTTCTGTTCCGGCGCGGCTGACATATACTACCGTACCGGGAAACCCAAAATGGGAAATCCCCGTTAGGAGGAGAAGGACAATGTCAAACCATTTCACTGGACTCAGTCTCGGCCCGCCGCTGGGCGATCAACGGCTCGACCTGTGCGACCTGTACGCATTCCAATCGCCGGTTGACAACAACAGGACCGTGATCATCCTCAATGCAAATCCCAGGGCGGATGCGCTTCATCCCGACGCAATCTATCGCCTCAACATCGATAACGACGGCGACTACCTGACGGACATCGCCTTCAGCTATGTCTTCTCGAAGCCGCAGAACGGCAATCAGACCGTCAACGTGTTTGTGGCGAAGGGTCCGGAGTCGCGCTCGGACGAAGCGGTAGGGACGAAGATAATCGCCGATGGCGAGGTCTCCTTCGGCGCCCAGCCGAATATCATCAAGTCGGGTCCCTACACTTTTTTCGCCGGCAGCCGCAGTGACGCATTCTTTTTCGACTTCGACGGAATCAAGAACCTGTTCGATACCAGGGGCAAACGGAACTTCACCGAGCCTCATCTCGGCGGAAAATCTCCATGGACGGGCGTGGATTCGAATACGGAAGCGAACGTGTTTTCAACTGTGATCGAGTTGCCGACGAGTGAACTGAATCCCAGGCCCGAGATCCACGTCTGGGGGCGATGCAGTGTAAGACGCGACGGCAAGTTGCTGCACGTCGATCGCGCCGGCCATCCCAGCGTGAGCAGCTTCTTCAACACCGATGACACCAAGGAGGAATACAACGCGAGCGAGCCTGTCAGCGACCGCAAGCGTTGGCTCGAGCAATTCGTGCATCTGATGGGGCATACTGGCAATTACACGCGCGAGGAAGCGATTGCCGCGATCGACAAGGAGCGCACCCTTCCCGACGTGCTAAATTTCGATCCGTCGAAGCCCGCAACGTATCCCAACGGCCGCGTCTTCACGGACGACGTGATTAATTACCGCCTCGCCTTCCTGACGAAAAATGAGTGTCCGCCCACAGGCCTCAAGCCCCACACCGACATTCTGAAGGAGTTCCCGTACATCGGCACGCCACATTCGAAAAATAACGGAGCATGAAATTTACCCTGCCTGCGGAATTCGCGCGTCAGTGATCATTCCGCAGGGCCTGGACGTGGTGGCCTGTAAGACCCATGGTTCTTGTGAAAGACTTGGAAGAGCCGGCCGTTAGGCCGGCTCTTCCACCGAAACCACTTGTTCAGCGCTTCCCTAAACGGGGGCCATGCCGGAACCCGCAAGGTTGAAAACGCACGACGCGGTTCGCGGGAAGGCCCGCGCTCTCATCGCGGAGAGCTGGCAATCGCAGGCCAACCTGGCCTTTTTCCTGGGGCTGCTGATCGCCCTGGGCTTCGTGCTTCCTGCGCTGGGGTTTGGGAAGGACGATCAAATCCTGTATAGCGAATTCTGCTTTTCTCTCCTGCTTATTTCCGGCGTTGCAATTGCGTGGGGACATCCCTGGCTGTTCGGGTTCGCAGCCTTTGTGGGCAGCGCTACGATGGCCGTGCGTTGGATGGCATTCTTCACGCCGACCCTCACCTTGCAAGTGTGGTCGGGCGCCTGGTCCGTGGCGGCAATTCTTGTGATCGCCTTGGTTCTGCTGGCGCAGGTCTTTCGCGCAGGACCGGTTACCTCTTACCGCCTTCAAGGTGCAATCGCGGTTTATCTGCTATTTGGAGTTGGTTGGGCCCACGCCTACCATCTCACCGGGCTTCTGCATCCAGGATCGTTCAATACCCCCCCGGGCGACATACCCAGCGTTCTAGACTGGGCTTACTTCAGCTTCATTACCCTCACCACAGTGGGCTACGGAGACATCACCCCGGTGAGGCCCATCGCGCGCATGCTGGCGATGGGAGAGGCCCTCACCGGCCAGCTTTACCTGGCCGTTCTCATCGCGCGCCTGGTGGCCATGGAGGTGGTAAGCTGGCAATCAAAGACCAATCAGAATTCGGATAAATAATACCCACTATTCAGGAGAAATCAGGAATGAAGAAGAATTTCGCCGCAGTACTCACTCTGGCGGGTGCACTTATTTTGCCGGGCGTCATTTACTGTCAGCAAACGCCGCCGCCGGCTTCCACCCCGACCGTTACCGATCAGGACATCCAGTTGTTGCGGGAGGATATTCGCTCGCAAAAGAAGCAACTTGTCGCCGCTAATATGCAATTGACCGATGCTGAAGCCACAAAGTTCTGGCCTGTTTACGATGCCTACACGGTGGAGACCACCAAGATCGGCGACACCCGCACGGCACTCATCAAGGAATATGCCCAGACCTACGACACCATGACCGACGCGCAGGCCAAGAGCCTGGTCAAGCGCTCCGAGGGTGTGGACCAGCAGACGGTTGCGCTGCGCGCGCAGTGGATGCCGAAGTTCGAGGCGGTCCTGCCTGGCAAGAAGGCAGCCCTGTTCTACCAAATCGACCGCAGGATCGAGTTGCTGCTTAACCTGCAACTGGCATCCGGGATTCCTTTGGTGAAACAGTAGAACGCGGAAGCTGGTTCGCCGCTCTCATAATGCCGGGACGTGGGAGACGCCCCGGCCGTTTTCCGAGGAGACGTAATGATGCACCGATCCGTTGCCGCCGCTCTGTTGTTTGCGGGCGCTCTCCTGTTGCAAAGCAGCCCGCTGCCGGCGCAGACCTACAGTACTCCGCTGCCCACGGTCAACGACAAAGACGTCGCGCTGCTGCGGACGAACCTGCAGGCTGAGGCCAAGCGACTTATCACCAAGAACATGCAATTGACAGATAGCGAAGCCGCAGGGTTCTGGCCTCTCTACGATCAGTACGCCGCCGAAGTCCGCAAGGTGAACGACACCCGCTTCGGCCTGGTCAAGCAATACGCCAAAGTTTACAAGACCATGACGGCCGACGAGGCCGATAGCATGGTGAAGTTATTGGCCGAGGCCGACCAGACCATCATCAGCTTGCGAATGCAGTATCTGCCGCGGTTCGAGCAAGTCCTGCCGGGGACAAAGGCGGCGCTCTTCATGCAGTTGGACCGGCGGCTGGACAGCCTGTTCAACGTGCAGATCGCCTCCCAGTTGCCGGCCATCAAGCCGTAGTGTGACTTTGTATCCCTATGATTCTAAAGACCGGGATGGGTGGCAGATCCTTGGCTTCACTGCGCTACGCTCGTGCTCACAAAGGAAAGGTGAAACGCAAAACGGCAAAAGGCGCATGGTAGTGCTCCTGCCGGGTGGCGAGGCCGCGATCTCGCTCAGCCCGAAGCGACCTCGATTTCGTGTTGGGCGGGTGTGATGACTGACCCTTTCTACAAGTTTAGTTACACAAAAAAGACCCTCAAACCCACAATCTGTTGTTGACCAACTCCTTTTTCCCACGTCACTTACAGGGTATCGAGATAGGTCTCTCCGGGCTCGAAAACGGCTTCAGGGGTTTGCATTCCGGAGGGGACTGTGAGACGATATAACTATCCGGTTAAATTGGATGCGGGCACTCGCAGTTCTAGGAGTTCCCGCCGCGTTTGCATGGCCGGTACGACGGCGTTAATCCAGGGGAAAATCCCGCGGATAGCGCGTCGTCCGGAGCGAGATGCGACGGCAGCGGCCGATCAAAATTTTGAAGTGCTTACAGGAGATAATGTATTGAAGAACAAAGTGGTTTTGCTAGTAGCATTCATGTTGATGCTGGGTGTGACTGCGTTCGCGCAGGACTACCCGAAATTCGAAGTACCCATCGGTTTTTCCTTCATTAACGTCCACCCCAATACGGCGGGTATCACCAGTTTCAACGTCTTCGGCGGCGGCGGCGGACTTGTGTACAACTTCACGCCTCTGATCGGAATTAAGTCCGAGTTCATGGGCTACACCCAGGGCAGCGGCCAGAAGTTCTATCAGAACGGCCAATTCGTGGGAAATGTGAGCGGCAACCTGTTCACCTATCTGTTCGGACTGCAGATTAAGAAGCACAGCGGCACCTTTCAGCCCTTCGGAGAGGCGCTGTTTGGCGGCGCGCATACCAACCTCGATGCCAACATCTGCAGGTTAGAGGGCGGATGTTGATCGGGCAGCGGAAGCAACAATGGGTTCGCGATGGAGTACGGTCTTGGTTTGGACATCCCCATCACGAGCTCTATCCAGATCCGTCCGGTGGAAGTGGACTATCTGTACACCCACTTTGGCTCGAATCACATTGCCGGCGCCTCCGCCAGCCAGAACAATTTCAAATATGTTGCTGGTGTGAACTTCACGTTCGGCAAGTAAATCGCAGGAAGTACAATTCGCAGCATTGGCCCACTGGCGTCGCGCTTAATGGCGGCGCCAGTGGCGTTTAGAGGCAACTTAGACCTTTGACCGCGGAATACCTCCTTAGTAGTAGCATTTTCTGTGTGTCAAATTCACGAGCCAGTGTTCAACAGATCGCCTCACCGTGAGATAATTTTCTGTTTTCTCCTTCACAAATTGCGTCGCAGGCACTCACGCGTGGGGGCCAGCACGAACGTGCTCAAGTCGTAAGGTGACTCAATCATGAAGAATGGCGACCTCCGCAGATTACCAACAATTTCTTTGTTTCTGTTCCTAATAGGTAACCTTGACTTCGTTCGCTGCCGCCGGCTTCACCGTCGCCGTGGTTGTAGCCCGCTCCCCAATGTGCGCTGCCGTACGGTCCGTAGGCCGCGCCTTCCACTGGCGACTCGTCCTGGGGTGATTTGAATCAGGAAGCGCAAGACCGGGCGCGAGGAGCACAGCAGACTCAGCACTTCTCGCAGGACCAGCACTCCTGGGGCAGCGGCTGGGGTGGAGGCGGCTTTGGTGGCGGTCGTTTTGGTGGGGGTGGCTTTGGTGGCAGGCGGTAACGCCGCGCGCCTAGCGGCACAGTAAATCTGGGAGAACCCGGTTATACAAAACTTCGGAGGATTTAATGAGAGCTAAAGCATTAACCGTATGTGCTCTATGCCTGATTCTTGCGGCTCCTATGCTGGCGCAGCAAGTCTCGGTCAACTACAACCATGGCGTTAGTTTCTCGCAGTTCCACACCTACGCGTGGGGAGGGAACAACCAGAACGCCATTCAGAACTCAATTTTGGCGCAGGTGGCCCAGCAGGACATTAACAACGCCATGCAAGGCAAGGGCCTGCAGATGGTGCAGGAAAACCAGAATCCGGACCTGATTCTTACCGCCAGCGGCGGCGAACGAGCGCAGACCTCTTACAACGCTTGGGGCATGCGCGGAATTGGCGGCGGAATGGGCGGCATCACTCCCGAAACGAACATCGAAGCAACCATGGTTGTCAGCCTGTATAACCCGAAGACCCAGGAACTGGTGTGGCGCGGAATCGCGCAGGACACGCTCAACAACAACGGCAACAAGAACCAGGAGATGGTACAGAAGGCCATAAACAAGATGTTCAAGCAGTGGCCGAAGAGCTAGAGGGTTTCTAGTTTGGTGTATCCGGGTAGAGCGTACCTTTACAGATTGTGCCGCAACCCGGAGCGGAGTGCCGCGGTGGAGTAAAACCGTCGCAAGCCAGTCGAAGTAGCCGCGAAGCGGCGGCGGCGCGGTGAGCCCCGTGGGCGCGCCTTGGAAATTCAGGCTTTCAGCCCACTGCACCGCAGTGGGCTGAAAGCCTTACCAAGAAAGAACGGCGTTGACGCGGCGCTGAAGCGCCGCTCTACCCGGGTACCCCTTCAAAGCAAGAAAGATGATATCGATTGCTGGAGTGAAGATGATCCTGCGAAACCTAATCGTGCCGTGGCGTCGCACCGCGTACGCCCTCATGCTTCTCCTCGTTCTTTCTCTGTCCGCACCGGCGCAGAAGGTCCACGTCGCGGTGCCTGACAAGAACATCGATTTTTCCAAGTTCAAAACCTACTCCTGGTCACCGATTGGTGCGGTAGCGCATCCGATGCTGGCGGCCGACGTGGTCGGCGCCATCGAAGATCAGATGAAGGCAAAAGGGCTTCAGCTCGTCGCCAGCAACCCAGACTTGGTAATCAAGGTTTACGGCTCCATCGACCAGGAATCCACGGCTTACTCGAATGATCCCCTCTATAACGCAACTGGAGGCATTCCACCATTCGATCCCAGTCTGTCTGGGCCGATGCTGGTGGGAACCTGGGGCAGCACCACGGTGACCATCCACAAGGGAGAGTTGGTGGTTGATCTGCTTGATTTCGCTGCGAAGAAGTTGGTATGGCGCGGCATGGCGCAAGACAATCTTGCAGCCCATGACAAGAACAAATTGTTGGACCAGGTCAACAGCGCGGTTACGAAAATGTTCAAGGACTATCCGCCTAAGTCATAGACGTATCGGAAGTAGCATTGCGCAGTCGGGTCGAGCCAGCGTATAAAACTCATATCCAACCACAGCAGGCGAGAATGCAGTTCCGCTAGCCGCACTTGCTATCCAGGAAGGTGGAAAACCAGCGTTGAATCTCGAAGCCGGTAAAGCAGGCAATAGGATCGCTGCCCACCCGCGCGGTGTGCCGTCGCCGGTCTGGTTTCACGCGTTACGCGCGCTTGGACTCACACTTATGTGGTTTGTTCTGGCCCTCATGACTCTGTGGGCGATTGCCGCTCTCTACATCGATTTTCGGATTGCCGTGTTGCGCATTCCACTGACCGTGATCTACGTTCTTGCGATTGTGGCGATTCTGGTCAAGTTCAAACGACGAGTTTGGGCCGCGGTATTCTGTTTTGCGGGCTTCTGCCTTGTGCTGACGTGGTGGCTCAGCTTGAAACCGTCGAACGAGGGCGACTGGCAAGCCGACGCTGCTCGCACCGCCTCGGTCGAGATCAACGGAGACCGGGTCACCATCCACAACCTGCGCAACTGCGACTACGTCACCGAAAAAGATTACTCGAACTGCTGGAGCGACCGCACCGTGTACCTGTCGCAACTGCGTTACGCAGACCTTTTCTTCACTACCTGGGGACCGAAGTATATCGGCCACCCGATTGTCAGCTTCCAGTTCGGGGACACCGACCATATCGCGTTCTCGATTGAGGCGCGGTATAAACTGGGCCAAGACTACTCGGCGATTCTGGGATTCTTCCGGCAGTACGAGCTGATCTTCATCACCGCCGACGAGCGCGACGTCATTCGATTGCGCACAAACTTCCGCAAGGATGAGCAAGTGTTCATGTATCGCACGACGGTGTCGCCGGACAGGGCGCGAGAGATATTCCTCGTCTATGCCGATTACTTGAACCAGTTGAGAGATCATCCGGAGTGGTATAACGCGCTGACCCGAAATTGCACCACGACGCTGGATACCAAGATCGCCGCGGACATGAAGAACCCCCAGCCCTGGAACTACCAGCTCCTGCTGAACGGCACGCTGGACAGATTGTTATACGAGCGGGGGCGCCTGGTCACGGGCGGACTCCCGTTCCCAGAGCTGAAAGAGCGTGAGCACATCAATGCCGCGGGCAAGGCGGCAGATAACTCTCCTGATTGGTCGGCTCTGATTCGAGTCGGACGGGTCGGGTTCTGAGAAATAACTATGTCAGAAGAACTGAAATCACACCGAATCCCTTGCCCTGCGGGGCATTATTGAGGACTGCAAATTATAGGGACAGAGCAATGGCACCGGAAGCTGGCAAAAAATGCGGAATTGTCATTACGAGCGCCCGGTTTTGGCGCGAGGAATCTGCTTTTCCTGTGAGCCACCAAAAGCAGATCCCTCGCTTCGCTCGTGATGACAATTCCAAGGGTTTCGTCACTATATTCTGCAAGACGCAATAAGCGGATGTCACATCGATCCTGAAAGGGTTTATCTCGTATGACGTATCAACTGAGAGGTTTTCTGGCACTTATTCTCGTATGTGTCACGTCAATGTTTGGCCTGAGCCAAAACGCTGCAACGGCTGGGACTGGGCAGCGCCCCAAGATCGGGTTGGTATTACAGGGCGGCGGAGCACTCGGACTCGCCCACGTCGGTGTGATTACCTGGATGGAGGAACATCACATCCCGGTGGACTACATCGCCGGCACCAGCATGGGCGGCCTGGTAGGCGGGGTTTACGCCACCGGACACAATGCAGCAGAGATGCGCCAGATCGTGAGCGGAATTCCCTGGGACGAGGTATTGTCTCCGCGAACTCCCTTCCAGTACCTCTCCTTCCGTCGCAAGGAGGATGCCCGCGATTATCCCAACAGCCTCGAATTTGGAATACGCGAAGGGATACAGTTTCCCGGGGGCTTGAACTCCGGCCAGCAGGTTACGCTGATTCTGGATAAGATCGCGGCTCCGTACTCGGAGATCAAGAGCTTCGACGATCTGCCTACTCCGTTCGCGTGCGTAGCTACCGACCTGGTCACCGAAAGGCCCAAGGTTTTCCGCAGCGGATCGTTGTCTCTGGCTCTGCGATCCACCATGTCTCTGCCCGGCATCTTCACCCCTGTTCGGACCAAGGATGCCATCTACGCCGATGGTGGATTGCTCAATAACATCCCGGTCAACGTAGCGAAAGAGATGGGAGCCGACCTGACGCTGGCCATTCACCTGTCGGAAGCGGGGATGAGTCCGAATGCGAATCTCTCCTCATTTTCGGTCCTCGGCCAGTCACTGTCGGTTATGATCTCCGCCAATGAACTCCAGAACATGGAAAGCGCCGATATTCTGGTCTCGGTTCCGTTGCAAAAGTATGGTGCTCTCGATTTTGACAAGGCTGACCAGATCATCAAGATCGGGTATGACGCTGCCGCCGCCAAGTCCAAGGTGCTTTTGGCCTACTCGGTAGACGACGCTACCTGGAAGCAATACCTGGCCGATCGCGCATCCCGCCGCCGCGACAATCCCATCCCCACGTTTGTCGCGGTCGCTGGAGTGAATGGATATACCGCGGAGCGGGTC
>Ga0074045_10006337_pt1 | contig 10183 bp, 7 predicted proteins | sample BogForMeECP23OM2_FD_94442 | JGI IMG/M metagenome (GOLD analysis project Ga0074045, IMG submission 94442) | Bog forest soil microbial communities from Calvert Island, British Columbia, Canada - Bog Forest MetaG ECP23OM2 | ecosystem: Environmental > Terrestrial > Soil > Wetlands ... | reverse complement strand
TCAGAGGTATTGGGGAAGGAAGTCGAAATGTTGCTATCGGAGCGGTTCCGGGGCAAGCATCCGGCGTTACGCACGGCTTTTGCAGCCGCCCCTCACGCGCGGCCGATGGGGTCTGGGCTGGAACTATACGGCCTGCACAAAGATGGGCGGGAGTTTTCGGTGGAGGTCAGCCTCAGCCCGCTCGAAACTGAGGAGGGCCTGCTGATTTCCGGCACCATCCGCGATATCACCGACCGAAAGCAGGCCGAGGAAAAGATTCGGCACAGCGAAGCGGAACTACGACAGCTCGTCGATGTGATTCCGCAGCAAGTCTTTGTTTTCGACGCGGACTGGAGTCCCCTGTTTGCCAACCGGCGAGAACTGCAGTACACCGGCCTTACCGTGCAAGAGATACGGTCAAAGGACGAGGTTGCCAGAATCTTTCATCCGGAGGACCTGAAGAAGTTAGAGGCCGTCCGTGAGCGGGCGCTCTCGGATGGTGCCCCCATTGAGATCGAGGCGCGAATACGGGGAAAAGACGGGCAGTATCGCTGGTTCTTGGTCCGAGACAATCCGCTGCGGGATGAGCAGGGACGTGTCCTTCGGTGGTACGGCACGCGAACCGACATTGAGGACCGCAAGCGCGCCGAGCAGGATCGCGAGCGACTGCGGACCGATCTCGCACATATGAATCGGATGAGCATCATGGGAGAGTTGTCGGCCTCGCTCTCGCACGAGCTGAAGCAGCCGATCGCGGCGGCAATCACCAGCGCCAACGCGGCTTTGCGATGGCTGCAGCGCGACCAGCCCAATGTGGAGAGAGCATGCGAAACGACAGCGAGGATCATTAAAGACGGGACGCGTGCCACCGACATCATCGACCGCCTGCGGTCACTGTACAAGAAGTCTCCGCCGAAACGTGAGCTGGTTGACGTGAACGAAATCGTTAGCGAATTGGTTTCGCTGCTGCGGGGCGAGGCCAGCCTGCACGCGGTTTCGATGCGAACCGATCTTGCCGCCGACCTGCCAAAGATCACGGCCGACCGGGTGCAAATCCAGCAGGTCTTGATGAACCTCATGCTCAACGGCATCGAGGCGATGAAGGAGACCGGCGGAGTACTTACGGTCAAGACACAACTAGCCCAGGACGGCCGGCTGCTGATCTCGGTGAGCGACACCGGTGTGGGGCTGCCGGCCGACCAGGCGGACCAGATCTTCAATGCGTTCTTTACGACCAAGCCGCAGGGCAGCGGAATGGGCCTGGCGATCAGCCGTTCGATCATCGAGTCGCATGGTGGGCGTTTGTGGGCCACGACGAATGAAGGACGGGGCGCGACATTTCATTTCACCTTGCCAATCACGGCCGAGTCTGCTCCTGACAATCGCTGAGATTCCTCCCGAGCGACGGGCAATACAGACGTCGGCTGCGTTTTCGGGATTCGTACCGACAAACGAGGCTGTGGCGATGAGCTTCCGGATTGTCTCCCATCCTGAGATTGAGGTCGGGCAGTGTCAGTTGATGAAATCGCCTTCTCACAAGCAATCGTCCCTCATCGCGAGCTTGCGCTTTGGTCGAGCAGCAGAGCCTAGTCGCAAGGGAAATAATCCAGCGATGCGCCGGAGACCGCATCTTAGACGCGAATTCCGTACCTCGACCTGAATCTACAGCCCTGCTACTCCGTCTTCGGCAGATCAGGAACCACGGTTCCTGTCGTTGGCGCTGGCGGCGGAATCGCCGGCTTGCGGAAATCTGGACGTGACTCGATGGAACGGGGCCCATACGCGGAGCGCTCGTCGAATTTCCCGAAAATCATCTTGCCCGCGGTTGTTTGCAGCACCGAGGTCACTGAGATGTCGATGTTCTTTCCGATCATTTTCCGGGCGTTGTCCACGACCACCATGGTTCCGTCATCCAGATAAGCCACTCCCTGGTTGTACTCCTTGCCTTCTTTCAGGATGAAGACCTTCATGATTTCACCCGGCAACACGATCGGCTTCAGGGAGTTGGCCAGCTCGTTGATGTTCAGCACCTCGACGCCTTGCAGTTGCGCCACTTTGTTCAGGTTGAAATCGTTGGTGACGATCTTGCCTTCGTACAGCTTTGCCAGTTCGATCAGCTTGAGGTCCACCTCGCGCACAGCCGGGAAGTCGTCTTCCACGATCTGCACGTGCAAGGTCGCGATCTTCTGAATGCGCTGCAGGACATCGAGGCCGCGGCGGCCGCGGTTGCGCTTCATGGAGTCAGCCGAGTCAGCTACAAGTTGAAGCTCACGCAGCACGAACTGAGGAAGCACGATGACGCCATCGAGAAAGCCGGTTTCGGCGATGTCGGCGATGCGGCCATCAATGATGACGCTGGTGTCAAGAATCTTGTAGCTCTTCTTCGACTGCTTCTCCCCGCCGAAAAGCCCGCCCAGCGCAGCCAGATTGAGCAGGTCGCCTTTCCCGGCTCCAACCACCAGACCCACATAGGCCATCAACAGCATGACGAATAGTTGCAGGAAGCTCTGCGTGGCGCCCGGAGAAATGGCGTTGCGAATAACCAGGCTGAAGAGGTAGGCGCCGACGATTCCCAGAACGCTGCCGATGACGGCGCCAATCAGCCGCTTCAGACTGACCTGGCGCAGGCGCAATTCGAACAGGATGACCGCAACGCCGAACAGCACGCCCAAGCCCGCGGCGGGCCAACGATCCAATCCCAGGGGCCGCAGTTCGTAGCTGGCAAGCGCTGTGATGAAGACGAATAAAATACGTATAACAACCAGGTCCAAGCGACACCTCCCATGCCTGTCCTGGCGTCTACGGCCGGATTCAACGAGCGCCGGGGATATGAAGATTATGCCGGCGATTCATTCCCGTTCCCAAGACGCACGGACGGGCTGCGACTCGTTCGCTTCTATCCAGTAACAATCAACAGCTATCTTCGGGCTTATGAAGATGAATCGTGCCCGATCCGCCGAATCCGGCGGAATATAAAACCAGCGTAGCCGAAGTATATACCAGTTTTGTGCATCTGCCGCGACGCACCCGAGATGAATCGCGAACGCAGTTCCGATTTGGGCGTTACTGCAACACGCCTGCAATCGACGGCCACCCTCACGCACAGCGAATCGACAGCTTAGGAGAACAAAGCCGCCACTGCAGCACCGCCCAGCACAATCACCGCCCACCAGCCGAAGACCACGCCCAAGCAGGTCCCGCGTTTGACCCTTGTTACACACGAGTAGCCGATTCCCGTCAGGATGAGCGTCCAGATGTTGAACACGTCGAGCGACGACGCGATGGAGTGAAGGAACTGCGAGCTGGGGTCAACCAGCGGCCCCAGGTTACTGGCGAGCTGTTGCTCGAAGGTAAATCCTTCGCCGCCGCCGATCATGATGGTCACCATCACCAGCAGCGCTTTGATGATCCCGGGAAGGAAGGCGTACATGCTGATGGCCATGCACTGCATGAACTTGAGCTCCGCGCCAAAGCCGAAGTTGAAGGTACCCAGAAGAACGGCTGCGATGATGCCGACAACGATCACGGTCACAACCGGGGAGCCATAAGCGATCATGCGAGTGATCTTCGCCGCCAATTCCATCTGTGAGGCGCGTTGATCGGGCGGCAGTTGATCGAGCTTGGCCGACCGCTTGGGTGCCTGTTGTATGGAGTTCTCAGTCACCTTTTCCATGCCGACCTTCTTGTCGACCGTAAACACCAGCATCAGCCCGAAGACCGACATCAGCAGCCAAGGAAGCCACCAACTGGTGCTGCGGCGAATGTCGGTGAACGTCGTGCTCGGCGCAACAAAGGTATCGACAACGCGTTCGATCTCCGAAAGCGGCTTACCTTCAGGCGGGACGGCGGAAGCGGCGGAACTCATGAGCTCTCCTTTGCGTCGGACAGATCAGCCCCGAAGGAGCAGGGCGCGGCGAGATTGTACCATCGGAAGGCGGTCAGCGGTCAGCACTCAGCATTCAGCCGAAGCCGCTGACAACTGGCTTCTGACTCCTGGCAACTGGATTCGACCTACCCTCCGACGTATTACGTAGAATCAACAACTTACGCATGAATCCTCGCAAATAATAGAGCCCGTAGGACTTATACGTAAATAATAGATTCCTAAAGACTTAGATGCTAGAGATGGGCGGAAAAGCACTGATTCTTGGTGCCAAAGTGCATCAAATGCACCAAGTATGTAGTGCTATATAAGTAATAGTCGAATAACCTCGCCAATCTGGCAACTGACTGCTGACAACTCCCCACCCTGTCGCCAAGAGACGGCGACAACGGTTGGGCACCCATGGGTTTAGAGTGATGCATAGCCTCAAACTGAAAGGGTAGGCCACCCGCCTTGGCCTAGGTGCAGCGAAGGCTCAATCGCAGTCTCTAGCCCTTTTTCCCGGGAAGCAATCTAAAATAGGCGAGCGCGATTACGTCCATGTCTGCAAGACGTCAGCTTCGCACCACACCGGCTCGTTCCGCCATCATGTCGCGCATACGGGCCAAGGACACGAAGCCCGAGATAATGGTGCGCCGGATGCTGCATGGTTTGGGATATCGATTTCGGCTCCACGTTCGCGAACTGCCGGGGTGCCCTGACATTGTATTGCCGAAGCACCGCACAATCATTCAGGTGAAAGGCTGCTTCTGGCACGGCCACAACTGTTTGAATGGACGGACACCCGGAACAAACCGCGATTACTGGATTCCCAAGCTCCGGCGCAACCGCGAGAGAGACCGCCGAAACGAACGTGCATTGCGGAGGCTTGGTTGGTCGGTTCGGAGTATTTGGGAGTGCAAACTAGAGGCTTCTTCCCGGAAGCGCCTCGAGTTCCTATTCCGGAATTGGCTTCGGTAGCGCGCGGGCGGTGTCGATTTCGTACTTCTCCGCAGCCCAACCTAGCTGTAGAATCGCTCCAAGATGCGAATCCTTTCTCTGTTTGCAGGTGCCGGCGGAATGGACTTGGGGTTCATTCGGGCAGGACACAACATCGTGTGGGCGAACGACATAGATCCTGACGCTGTAGCCACGTACCGGAGGAACATTGGGCAACACATCATTCTAGCCGACGTCCGCCAGCTAAGATTGTGCGATTTGCCTGAGGCCGATATCGTGATTGGCGGATTCCCATGCCAGGGGTTTTCGCGAGCGAATCGTCTACGCTCGGCTTCCGACGAACGCAATACCCTCTACCTTGAGTTCCTGCGCGTCATACGCGGCAAGAAACCCAAGTACTTCGTTGCAGAGAATGTGCCAGGAATCTTGAGCCTGGATGGGGGCAGGGTCGCTAGGAGAATCGTCAAGGATTTTGAGCGTGCTGGTTATGATGTGAGACACCAGTTGTTCAACGTTGCGGATTATGGTGTGCCGCAGCTTCGCCGCAGAGTCATCTTCCTCGGATGCCGCAGAGACCTTCGGGTCGCGTCCCGTCCTGATTTTCCGAAGCCCAGTCACTCAGAAAAACCCCTCAACGGACACCTCAAGTCGTGGATAACGATTGCGGAAGCGCTTGTCGACATTCCCGAGCCGGACTCTACGCATGGTTTGGCCAACCACGTTTGCTCCAAGTACAAAGTGACTAATCGGGACTTCACCGGGCACAGGCCAACAAACCCGGATCGTCCGTCGCCCACCATCCTCGCCCGTGGTAACGGTAAAGGGGGCGTGTGTGCCATTCACCATCCGCAAAATCACCGCAGGATGAGTGTTCGGGAGTCCGCGGTAATTCAAACTTTCCCTGTCGACTTTGAATTCGTCGGAGCGTTGAATTCCATGTACCGGCAGGTGGGCAATGCTGTCCCGGTTCTTTTTGCGACAAAATTGGGGCAGCAGTTCGCGATCATTGAATGCAAGAGACGGGCGGCGAAATGAGAGTTATTTCTTTATTTTCGGGCGCCGGAGGGATGGATCTCGGCTTTGTTCGCGCTGGATACGAGATTGTCTGGGCCAACGATTGTTGGTCAGACGCCGTTGAGACTTACAAGCAGAACCTTGGGGATAATATCTGCTGCACAGACATCGCTGAAATTGACGCGGCAACCATTCCGAATGCGGACATCCTCATTGGCGGATTCCCCTGCCAGGGATTTTCGGTTGCGAATATGAATCGCCACACCGGAGACAAGCGCAACCTGCTCTACCAGCAGTTCCTTAGGGTCTTAGAAGCCAAGAAACCCAAGTTCCTATTGGCTGAGAACGTGAAAGGCATTCTGAGCCTAGGCCAAGGACGTGTTTTTAAAATGATTCTCACCGATTTCGCGGGAATCGGTTACGAAATTCAATATGCCGTACTGAACGCTGCAGATTACGGAGTCCCTCAAAGGCGTGAGCGTGTCTTCCTTTTCGGCAAGAGAACAGATGTCGAGGCTCGGCTGAAATTCCCGCCACCCACCACCCATGCGCCGCGCGAATTGGCACTATTGACGGGAAAGATACCATGGATAGGAGTGGCAGAGGCTTTACGGGACATTCCAGACCCGGAAAAACCGCACATGCTACAGAACCACGATTACACCAGGTACAAGCTGCGTTTCAACGGTTATCTGGGACACAGAACGATCGACGGGGATTTGCCTGCGCCCACGATAACAGCGAGGGGCGACGACAAAGGCGGCGTTGTTATTCTGCATCATCCGGGCAACAAGCGGAGACTGTCTGCTAGGGAAGCAGCAATCGTCCAGTCGTTCCCAATCGATTACAATTTTTTTGGGTGCAAAACAACGATTTACCGTCAGGTCGCAAATGCAGTTCCTCCTAAGTTAGCCGAAGCTGTAGCTCGCTGGCTTGCTACGTCCCTCCAAGGATGGAAGAGTTCATCTCCGGCACATTATGCTGAAAGGGAAATGGAGGATGTTAGGTGATCCCTCCAGTAAAGCCTTTTCCAGACTACAAGTGGCGATGGGCGACACTCACACCGACTGAAGGACTCAATGAGCCCCCAATTTATTTGGGGGTTCTTCGTGTTTTACGAAAAAATGAGGGCAACCTCGTTAATTCACCGGAAGTCGAGAGTGATCTTGCCCGCGTTCAGAGCGAGGTTGCCGGTATTGTTGACACGAGTCTCCACCTGGTGCGGGATGACCCCGATAGAAATGTCTTTCGGAATTCTGGGCAATACTGGAAAGCACTTGGGCTGCTTGATGATACCCGCGGAGGAATAAGACTAGCACCGTTGGGACAGGCCGTAGCTGACGGGAGAGTGACTAGGGACGAATTTGCGGCGACAGTCGTCAAGACCTTGGAGCTACCTAATCGCGCCATTCAGAGTGCCGATAGTTGTGCCGAATGGGATCGTGACGGACTTCGGATTAGGCCGCTGCAACTGCTCCTGGAAATACTAAGGGCCATTGCCGCCCGGTTCGGTGTAGCCGAAGCATTCCTTACAAATGCCGAACTTGTGCGGATCGTAATCCCTTTGGCCGGGAGTAAATCTCCGATGCGCGAGTATGTCGAGTCAGTCGTTTCATATCGGCAAGGCAGGTTAGACATTCGCAATTGGCCAAGTTGCGCTCCTGCCTCGAACGACCGACGAATGGCGCGCGAATTTCTGCTGTTCTTGGACCATTACGGATTCTGCCGTCGCATACCAAAAGTTGATAACGACTCTGACCAATTCGTTTTGTCTACCAATTCTCTAAACGACCTTGAAACTTTGGTCGAATTGCAAATAGCCGGACAGGACGCCATGGCCGTTGTCGAAGAACTTAGAGAGAATCACATTGCAAATCTCGCTGAACGACAGCGCGTGCTTCGGTCCGTGCTGGATCGTCCGGAGCAGGGCCGGTTCCGCAGGTCAGTCCTCCAGTCGTACAACTTTGCATGTCTACTCACGGGTGAACGCATACCAGAGACATTGGAGGCCGCCCACATAATCCCGGTGAAGTATCACGGAAGGGACGTGCGCGCGAATGGAATCTGTTTTCGTTCAGACATCCACACGTTGTTTGACCTGGGGTACATTCGTATAGATGTCGGCGGACATGTGGCATTTTCAGATGTAGTTGTGGCTAGTGCATACTATCGAACTCTGCCCCGTGAGGTTCGGATCCCAGCTTTTGTAGCTCGCGAGTCGCTTGCGTGGCGCTGGAGCTACCAATGACATATCCTGTGCCTTTGCCATGCCGTCCATGGCCCAACTCCTCTCATCGAGTTGAATAGACCGCAACCCCGCTTCTAAACTGGGTACATGCACATGCACGCCAGCGATATGCGGAACGCGACCACTTCGCGGGTCCTGCGGATTTCGCTGGTAGTCACGCTGGCCTACATCGTGTTGCTGGTGGTGGCCGGCTTGCGCGCGCACAGCCTGGCGCTGCTCTCCGAGGCCGGGCACAACCTCTCCGATTTCGTCGCCCTGCTCATGTCCTGGGGCGCGGTTTATCTCCAGGGACGCCCGCCGAGCGCCCGCAAGACCTTCGGCTACAACCGCGCCGGAGTGCTGGTGGCGTTCATCAACGGCCTGTCGCTGGTGTTGATCGCGTTCTACATCCTGTACGAAGCTTTTCGCCGCTTGCAGAATCCGGTGGACGTGCAGGCCGGCATCATGATCTGGGTGGCGGCCGCGGGAGTGGTGATGAATGGCGCGATAGCGCTGCTGCTGATGCGCGGCCATCGCGACATCAACCTGCGCAGCGCGCTGCTGCACGAGATTGGCGATACGCTGTCCACCGCTGCCGTGATCGCCGGCGGCGTCGCAATTGCGGTTACTGGTCAGCGCTGGATCGATCCCGCACTGTCAGTTGGGATTGGCGTGATGATCCTGTGGTCGTCGATCGGGATTATCCGCGAGAGCCTGAATATCCTGCTGGAAGGCGCGCCCAGCGGCATGGAACTGGTACGCATCGAGCAGGTCATCCGCGAGATCCCCGGCGTGAATGAGGTACACGACCTGCACGTCTGGAGCATCGGCAGCGATACTCATTCGCTGTCCTGCCATGTGGGCATTGCCGATATGCGCACCTCAGAGTGCGCGGACATTCTGCGGAGAATTCGCGAGGAGTTGGCCGGGCACTTTCACATCCATCACACCACCATTCAGTTTGAGCTGGCGGTTTGCGAAGTGGCGGACGGCTGCGTCATACCAGTCAGCGAGATTCGTGGACAGGGACACCAGCACTGAAGACGTGCTGTGGCGAACTTGCCGGTTACTGCCGCTTGTAAACGATTTTCAGCGTGTCGGCTTCGAGAATGCGCGCGATCTGATTCCGGGCATGCACCGCCCAGGGACCTGTGCTGTCCAGCTTGAGGTAAATCTTCCAGTGAGGGAGCGCCTTTCGTGGCTGGCGTAGACGTTCATAAGCCAGCGCCAGGTTGTAGTGCGCGTCAGCATAGGTGGGCGCCAGCCGGATGGCGGTGTTATAGGCCGCCACCGCCTCGGCAATGCGGCCCGTCTCATCGAGAACGTTGCCGAGGTCGAAGTACGCCAGCGCATAACGGGGATCGGATGCCACAGCTTGACGGTAGTGCTCCTCGGCGGAGACAAAATTCTGGCGGTTGTAATACAGAGTGCCCAGATTGATGTGCGCGGGGGCGTGATCGGGCTGGAGCTCGAGCACCTGCACGTACGTGCGGATGGCCTCGTCGTGAGTGTTGGGATCCCCTTCCAGGGAAACCCCGCGATTGAACAGCTCGGACGCGGTCTCGAATCGCGCGATGGGCTTGACCTTGGCGGTCGAGACGACGGTGCCCACCGGAGCAAACTCCATCAGGAATTGACCGGCGATGGGTTCGACCGAGCGGCCTTCATGACGGAATGCAACGCGCGATCCCACACTGTAGGCGCTCGCCTCGAGCAACGGATTCTCCATGCCGGCTACCTGCTTCTGCATGGCCTGGAGCGATTCGCGGATGACCGCCGGTCGCACCCGCTTGGCACGCAGGTCGCGAACTTTTATGAGCTGGAGGAGGTCGTACCAGGTGAAGGTATCGGCAACGGGAACAAGTCCCGCGCGCTGCCAACCGGCCAGTTGGCTCGCGGTGATATGCAGGAGACGAAGAACGCGCTCTCGACTGTATCGATTCATGTAAGCCCGAAGGCCGCTCACGGAGCTGATTGAATTATCAGCGGATATCGCTTTGGACGCAAGTGGGAAACCGCGCAAAACAGTGGAAAACCGGGGCTTGGGTTCCTTTACGGTAACCTCTGGGGACAGTTACAATTTGAAACAGGCCGACGTAGCTCAGTTGGTAGAGCAGTCGATTCGTAATCGACAGGTCATC